>Ga0070683_100001656_pt1 | contig 17262 bp, 27 predicted proteins | sample KBSC713LmetaG_FD_64662 | JGI IMG/M metagenome (GOLD analysis project Ga0070683, IMG submission 64662) | Corn rhizosphere microbial communities from Kellogg Biological Station, Michigan, USA - KBS C7.1-3L metaG | ecosystem: Host-associated > Plants > Roots > Rhizosphere ... | reverse complement strand
TTCACGAGAAAGGGTTAGACGTGTCGGCCATCGAGATCTACTCTGAGCTTCCAGAAGGCATCGAGGAAGGGGATGACTCTGTTCACGCAGCAGAGCATCAGGAACTGATGGGCATGGCAGCAGGCACCCGAATGCTAATGACACTCAGCATGAAGAGACGCCTGACGCCGACAGAGAAGAAACACGTGCGAGAGGCAATCGCCAAGTATTGTGAGCGCTCTGAGTACTACAAGGCACGTTGGCACTATCTCCAGTACCGCAGGATGCAGAACCTTGGTGTCGCAGCGACAAAGGGTGGTAAGATCGACTGCTCTGAGTCGTACACGTGTGCCCTGTTTATGGGAGGTCGCGTAGCAAAGGTGGCACTCGAAGACCCGAACGGACTGCATTGGTCAGGGTACGGGTACACAGGAACTCTCTACGCGACTAACAACGGTGCACAAGTGGACAGCAAGTTTTTTATCGGAGACATGGGCCTGTTCGGAACACCCTCGAACACACGCCACGTCATTACCTGCAGAAAGGGGGGCACAGCATCTACTGCAATCTGGACGTCGATGGGCAATGAGGCGGGTCCATATCCAGTGAGGCTACATTACCGCCCTGACTTCCTTGGCGTCTACCGTCCTGAGTCACTCAAGTAGGAGGGCACATGAATCCCAAGGTCAACCGCTGGCTCGACCTTCTCGACAGGGCCGGCTGGACATTCATACAAGCGGCTGCAGCGGCAGGAATCACAGTACTGTCTGGTGCAACGCTCGGGTGGCGAGCAGGCCTCACGTTCATCGGGGTTGCCGGCGCTATCGCTGTCCTCAAGGTCGTAGTTGGTCAGAACACAGGCACGGATGACACAGGTGCCCTGATCGGAACGCCTGTGATCGAGCCTCCCCCGACTGCCACGCCAACAACAGGAGGGAACGGATGAGCAACGAACTCCTCAGTTTCGTCGCTGCAGTGTGCCTCGTGATCATCACGATCCTACTGGTGATTGCGTTCTTCTCCGATACGCAGACCTTCTAGAACCCCTGCGCCAGGCAGGGTCAACGCGGGATCCCAGGTTTCCTCGCTCTCCGCCTGGGATCCCGCGTGCTTTGGGTACATTCGCCTTCACAGACGCGCGTCTGTGACACGAAGACGCCTAGGCCCATAAGAACATAGGCAGAAGGTATTCCGTCCCGAGACGTCCTCAGACGCTCACAGCGCTGGGTGGTCCTGTTTTCACGTGGGAAGCACGTGTGCAGGCCTCGAAGTGAGCAAGTGCCTGAGGCAAAACTTCTCCAAAAAACCATTCTCCGTGGTGGCAATGAGGAGCAAACAAAGAATGCAGAGATTTCTCGTCCATCCTAGTGCCAGGGAAGTATGCTAGGAGCTCAAGTTCACAAGGAGCTTCTCCTCGCAAGACGTACAGCCTGTCCTCCACATCCCAGGAGAAGCCAATCTTGAACCTATGTACCTCTGGTGCGTAGATAAGGTAGATGTATCCCTCCCGGCGGGTAAGTACGGGTTTGTTCTTCTCCCAGCAAGTGTCAGAACACCACTTCCTCCTTGTGGGAGGTACCTCTCCACCACACCCAGCGCACTTCATGCCGCCACCTTCCTGCGTCGTATGGTTAGGTTGAATGGGTCGAGTTCGCAATCTCCCCATGATGGCCCATATGCAACGTCAGCGACGAAGGGGAGGTTGTAGTCGAACGGTTCTCCCTCCTGCTGGCCCGACCCTTCGAGAACCGGGAACGAGACAACTGCATCCTCTGGAAGAGTGCCTTCCATCGTCTCTTTGATCAACTGTGCTGTGTCACGGATAATCTGAGGATCGGAGATACACTCGCACATGATCGAGTCGTGAACCGTGAAGAGGACACGCTGTGTCTCTGGGTCGAAGCGTCTGTCGAGTTCGATTAGCGCGCGGAGCGTCAACTGCGCTGCGAACCCCTGAATCGGCGTGTTGATTATCTGACGCTCGACGCGCGCCTTGTCCTCGTTCGAGAGCACGAGCGGGAAGCGACGCCTGTTGCCGAGAGGTCCGTCGATGTACTTCAGTGCGAACTGCTCTTGTTTCACGACGTCCATCCAGGCGAACAGTTCGCCATACCCCTGCTTGAACTTGTTGAAGTAGTCCATGATCTCTTTCTCTGACCACGACCTGCCTGACTGCTCAACAAGGTTGTCCATCTCAGGACCAGTCGCAAGTGACCTTGGTCCGCGCCCATACAGGACTCCGAAGTTCATGCACTTAGCGAGGTAGCGCTCGTACTTCGTGATCTCGTCCTTCGGCTTGCGCCACAGCATGTACGCTACTTCCTGGTGAATGTCAGCGCCATTGCGGTAGGCGTCGATCAGAACCTTGTCCTGTGAGTAAAGACCAGCGACTCGAAGTTCGAGCTGTGAGTAGTCTGCCTCAAGGATCGTCCAGCCGTCTGTTGGAATGTACGCACGGCGGATATCGAACCCAACGTGGGACGCATCAGGAATGTTCTGCAAGTTCGGCTCAGAACACGAAAGGCGCCCAGTTGACGTTCCGTGGAGATTGAAGTCACCTCTGATCCTCTCGTCGTCGTCCATGAGATCAAGGAGGCCGTCGATGTAGGTTGACAAGATCTTCGACTTGACCCTGTACTCGATGATCGTCGAGATGAGCTTCGCTGCTGCTGGCATCTTCTTAGCGACCTGACGCGCGAGCACCTTCAACGTGTCTGCGTTCGTCGTGACCTGACCTTCCGCGCGCTTGTACGCGTACCGACCTGCGTCCTTCGGCATCTGCAACCCAAGGCCGCCATCGTCTTCTGCGTTGTAGAGAAGGTTCGCAACTTGGGTTGGTGAGTTCGGATTGAACTCCTCAGCCTCTGTCGTCGTGTGCTCTGCGACAAGCGCACGGATCGTCTCCATTTCCTCATCGAGCTGCTTCACGACCTGCTTGCGCGTGCGCGTGAGGTACTTCACGTCGAGGTGGGTCCCGAGCATCTCCATGTGCGCGATAGCAAGCGAACCTGGGTACAGTGTCGTCTCAAGGACGTTGAGGAGGCGCGGAGACTCGTCCTTCGCCATCTCTTTCAGAAGCGGGTAGAGGCGTGCTGTATGGAAGCAGTCATACGCCATGTACTCCAGCATCTCGTCCCACATCTGTTTCCTGCGCATCTTCGTCGGTGCAGGCAGGAGATGCTTTGGGAGAGGAATGCACGGGTAGACGTCCTCAGGTGGGATGTCACGTCCGACCTTCAACCCGCGCCAAGGCTCTTCAGGATTCGCTTCACGCCAATACGAGCGTGCCTTCTCTGGGTGCGACAGTACATACTCGACCAACCAGTTCGCGACGTCTGCAGGATCAGGATCCTCTCTGAACCATTCTTCGAGCCACGATCCCATGTCAATGTCGTAGTCGTGGGCGTCGAGGTGAACGCTCGCTAGTTTCTTCAGGCTGAGATGCTTGTAGCGATTGAAGGGACGCTCATCGAGCGCCCACCCGAGAAGCATCGTGTCTGCGAAGTCGTGGATGTGATAGCGCCCATAGCGATGCCAGAGGTGCTGCACATCGAACTTGCCATTGTGAAAAACAGTAGTTCCCTCATAGGTGCGCAGGAACTTGCAGACAGGATCGTCACGCGCGCCGAGTAACTTGTCGGGAACGCAAAGGACGTATCCTGTGCCATCTTCCATCACGGCACCGAGTCCGAGTGCCAGGATGTCTGCTGTCACGGGGTTGAAACCTGTCGTCTCGATATCGCACGCGACCCAGGAGGCCTCGTGGAGATCTTTCAGAAGAGCAAGATCCTTCTTCGTCTCAAGAACCACCGTCTCAACTTCTGGCGTAACGAGAGGTGCATCATTCGCGCACAGCTTTGAGACGTCAAAGAGAAGGTCTCGAAAGAACTCTGGGTCCTTGATACACGTGCTTGGAGAGATCGTTGGGACGAGGTAGTGGCCCGTAGGCGCGAGCATGCCCTTGCCACGGTACTTTGTGATGGCTGGTATCTTGTCGAGAGAGTAGATCGCTGCGAGAGCGCCGCCAGAAGCTGCAAGGATCTTGTCGTACCTCTGCGCCTTGCTGAGAATCTCATCTGTCTTCTCCCTGCACTGGGCGACCTTTGGCTTCTCTGAACCGAGGTCGAACACATCGAAGGACTTGCATCCGTTCGCTGTCAGGGATGCTGCAAGGACCTCGTAGTGCTTGCCAGAACAGATTGGTGTATCGTGAACGACGAGGACCTTCATCCCTCGATCAACTCCCTGAGCACCTTCGCGTTGTGCTTCGCTGTCGTGAGGTCCTCGAACTCCTGATGGAAGTAGGTCGTTGGCCTAGGAGGCAGAGAGTCTGGAAGGATGTGTGGCACCTTCTTCGACATCACAAGGCCATCGAACGCCCATACGAAAGGCTTAGCCGTATCGACGGAACGGATCTCGAACTCCTTTGCGAGATCTGCAGCTGTCCAGTAGTCGTGCCCAGACCCGAGTAGGTGCACCTCAACGTAGTCACGCATCGTGAAGTGCTCTGCGATGTTGAGAAGGTGGTAGAGGCCGCCGTCCCAGTGTGCGTAGTCCTTCGAGATGCCAATCGTGAGAGGCAGTGGGACTTCCCAGAACTCAACAGCTGATGCGTGCAGGACCATCAGGTCTGTCAGGCACATTCTCCATTCTAGGATTGTCTTGCCCTGAGGTACGTACATCAGACGGATGTCACGCCCACGCAGATGCCCTTTCACACCAAACCAGGAGAGGAGTGCCTCACGCGCCAACTTGACAGTAGTGGGACCGTCGTCAAGCTTATCCGGTACAACGAGTTCCTGAACATTCAGGTCGAGTGCCTGCAGCAGGAGTTTCCCAGGTCCCTCACCTATACCATTCTCGTGTGCTGAGTTGTCGAGAATCAGATAGTCTCCTTGTGCGCGCCGTTCTTCGTAGAACTCCCTGTACTGCTTGTTCTGGAGAAGGTGTGAGAGGACGAGGTGGCGCTTCTGCTTGAACTGGCGCAGGTGCGCAATCGGAGGGATCAGGCAGAGGTCCATACAGGCGTCGCTCCTTCGAGTGGTTCGTTCGTGTTGAGGAGGTTGTGGATCACGGCAGGGAGTTTCGTGTCAATACCGAAGTACTTGGCCCACTTGTAGAACCTGATCAGGATGCTCCTCATCATCGCGAGTTCCGCTTTGAACTCATCCTCTGACTCGAACTCGACGAACTGACACTGCGGGGTCGGTGTCATTGCCCACGCTCGTCCGAACGGCTTCTTGAGGATGTAGGTCTTCCCAGGTCGCATCTGTACAAACTGAAGCTGAGGAGCAGAGATGCAAGACAGAGGAGCGTACTTGTAGTTGGCACAGCCCAACCCGCCACCAGGACGTCGTACCCGAAGAAAGTCACAGATGGGATTGTGGTTCTGATCATTCGAGTACACCTCCTTTCTCCTGCCATTGACATAGACGCTTCTCTTCGAGAATCCCTCTACATGCTCAACGTGACGCAACTCAGAGGGGATGTAATCAAGCGTGAACTTCTGACAGCAGGCTGTGCATCCGTCAGTGCAGATGAACTTGCGGAACAGCGACTGGGAGAGTAAGATCTCGTGAACAGGAGTGTCCAGTACGATCTCCTGTCGCAGGCGGCCTGTCGCTGTGTGCCCCTGGTAGGTAACCGTGTCAGGCGTCAGAAGGGACAGCTGGGAGATGATCTTCTCGACTGAGTCAGCGTGCCCGACTGAGTTCTTCCTTGAGACCTCTAGGAGCCGTAGCTCCTTTACCATGCTTCTCGATCCCGATGAGCCTGTCGATGTACCAGATTGCTTTCTCAAGGTCCTGCACTCCTCCCTTGTGCCTCCAGCGCAGGAGGTACTTGATTGCGGATGCCTCATGGAAAGTAAGATCAAACAGCTCAATGAGGTCAATCACCTCGATTGGACCGTATGTGTAATGTGGCGGGCTGTTGACGAAGTCAACCTCAGCGTCTACATGTCTGGACTCAGGCCGCACTTCCATTGTCCCCTCCTGGAATTGTTCCCTCGTCTGGAAGGGACCTTAGCTGGTCAACGAAAGTATCCCGCAGAGCCTGATCGAGTCCGAAGACGTACACTGTTTCCTCTTGGGGGTCGATGATCTGCATTTCGTAGCCTGCGACTGTACCTGCAGGTCCGACGTTGACCACAAACCCCATCCTGCAACTTCTGAACCTGACTGTTCTCTCAGTTTTTGGCTGCGCAACCTGTGGTGGGACGCCGAAAAGGTGTGCGCCTGGAGGGATTCCGTTCACGAATTCTCTCCAAGCATGCGGTTGAGATCGAGACTCGCAGCGACGACACCACGACCAGTGCCAGCCCTGTAGCGATCGAACTCGTAGGAAAGAGGATCTGAAACGCCGTTCTTCTGGAATGCCTCGAGCCGTGACACGCAGGTCGGGCACTTGCCACACGCAGGATCAGTGCCCTCGTAGCACGACAATGTGAGCTGGTATGGCGTGCCTAGCTTGAGACCAAGTTCGATGATCTCATGCTTCATCTTGTACTGGAACGGCGCGACGAGACGCACCTTGTGGTACGTGCCGATGTAGATCGCGTTCTGCATCGCGCCGATGAACTCTGGTGTGCAGTCAGGGTAGGCCCATCCGCGAGCATCCTCTGCGTGAACTCCGATGTAGATAGTGTCGTACCCGACACCAACAGCAATCGACGCTGCGATTGAGAGGAAGGTGCCGTTGCGGTAAGGAACATAGGTTGGCGAGACGCCCTTAGACGATTCGATCTCCTCGTAGGTCATGTGGGGCATCCCGACTGACTTGTGCATCAGAACTGATTCCCCTGATGAAAGGGAGGCATACTCGACACGCAGAGGAACGTCGTACGCATCTGCGACGCGCTGCGCTGCTTCAACCTCTCCTTCGTGCCTCTGTCCGTATCGAAACGCGAGACCCATCACGCCTTCATGACCAGCGCGTAGCGCGAGTGAAAGAGCTGTCGAGGAGTCGAGTCCCCCAGACAGCAGAACAATTGCGTCGCTCACTTCTGCTCTCCCTTACTCTCGTACATCATGGACACGCACAGCGGAGGTACAAGTGCCCACACTAGGCCGAGGATCAGTGCAACTGCTTGCCAGGTCACCGTTCTCCCTTCCTGTTACGTCCGAGCAGCGACATGAACTCCTCGCGTGACCCTTCTGACGGGTCGAGGAAGTCCCCTGTCACAGCGGACGTTGTCGTTAGTGTGCCAGGAGCTTGAACTCCCCTCATCGTCATGCAGAAATGCTCTGCTTCTATGACGACCATCACCCCTCGTGGCGAGACAATCTGCTCAATCGCTGATGCGACCTGCCTTGTGAGACGCTCCTGCACCTGAAAGCGCCTCGCGAACACATCCACGATCCTCTTGAACTTCGAGAGTCCAAGGATCCTGTCTTTCGGGATGTATCCGATGTGAGCATATCCCGCAAACGGCAACAGGTGATGCTCACACAGCGAGTACAGGGGGATGTTCCACTGGCAGACCATCTGGTCAGCGCCCTCTGCATCGAACGTCGTCAGGTTGAGAGGCAAAGAACTGACGTACCCGCTCGTCAGTTCTAGCATCGCTCGCGCAACACGATCAGGCGTCTGACGCAGGCCTTCACGATCTGGGTCCTCGCCTACCGCCTCGATAATCTGTCTCGCAGAACGCACGAGATCGTCATAATTCTCGCCGGTATTTCTGAAGTCGAGGTGCAGGTTACTTGGCACGAGCATTCCCCCAGATGAGCACATGTTGCTGAGGAAACACCCGAACGTCACTCATCGCTGCGTCAGAGAGGACGCGATTGACGAGTTTTTCCGTGTCACGTAGGACAGTCGCACGGAGTACTGGCCTTGGTGTGTCTTCCGAGCCCGCACGAGGGGGCAACGAGTTCCCGACAGAAAGATACATTTCGATCTCCGGGTACCTGTCGTGCACTGCCACTGCGAACGCATAGTCCTCCTCTCCGAACACTGGGATCTTGAAGTAGAGTGACTTGTGGTCGAGCATCCCCCCACAGGCCATGAAATCTGTCAGCCTTTGCAGCGACTGCTCGTGCGTCCCGATACCCGCTGACGGGCCTTTCGGAGAGACGCAGACCTCATCGACATCCTGCAGCCAAGGCTTGTAGACAGTGCCCTGCGTCTCGATCATCACGCGGTACCCGCCCTCGTGCAGATCTGCGGTCAGTTCCGTAAGATCGAGCAACGCCGGGTTACCACCTGAGTAGACGATCCACTCTGCTGTGTCAGCAAGGGCAACTACCTGCTCGATGATCTCGTCCACTGTCAGGCGGGGCAACATCCGAACGTACTCAGGAAGGACTGCGTGGAACGAATCGCACCAGAGACAGGCATAGTCGCAACCTCCGAAGCGGATAAAGTGACAAGGAACTCCGACGTGACGCCCCTCGCCTTGGATCGTGGGACCAAACACCTCAGCGACACGATACTTCTTCATCGCAGTGCCCTTGCCATTGACTTCGGCGTTTCCCACAGCTCGACCATGACCCTGTCTAGGTTCTTGAACTGCGTGTGGATCTTGTACGCAAGGTTGGTAGCCATGAGTTCCGCTGTCGGGTTGAAAGGAAGACGCACAACACCCTCAGAAGATTCAACTGGGGTCCTGTCGCTGAGATACGTGACAAGGGAAAGCGGGTCCTGATCCCACAGCAACAGCCTGTGGTCCCACTCATTGACGAGGTCCTTGAGGTCACCGAAGTCGACGACGAATCCTGGCTTTATGACCTTTCCTGCCACCATGATGTGGACCTTGTACGTGTGGCCATGGAGGCGCGCACACTTGCCCTTATGCCCGACGATCCGATGCCCCGCGTCGAAGGTCATCTCAAGTGAGATCTCTGAGTGCCCGTCGTACAGAGAACTCTCATCGAATGCTGCGTTTACCCCCATCACGCAACCGCCGTGATCGAGATCCCACCACGCGACTTCTGAACGAGCTGCACTGCAACCTGCTCTTGCTCTGCACCAACAGTGCCAGCTATCGTATCCCTGATGTGAACAGCGAGTGCCTCACAGAAGATCCCGTGCCCGTTTTCTCCGAGCGAGGAGACCATCAGGTTCTGGAAGAACAGCTTCAACGACTTCGACTCGATCAGCAACTCTGTGTCGCGCAACTGAATCGTGACCGTGTAGAAGTCAGGCTGCCCTGTGATTGGGCAGGATGCCATCACCTCGTCAGACGAGTACGAAACGACACCGCAGCCTGGATTCTCGAATGTCTCCAGACCAACGTATGTCCCCGAGCCCGGGGAGCCGAGTGCCGCAAACTGCTGCGGCGCCTCGACACCCGAGCCCAAGAACCGGTACTCGTCGTTCACTTGAACTTCCGCCCCGCCGGCTTCTTCGCGGCGCTTGCCTTCGCGGTGCTCGTAGCACCCCTCTTCGTGCCCTTCTTCGGCGAATCGGACGGAAGGAACCCCTCGAGACGTGACCGCTCACGACCCTCGTAGGTCTCGGTCACGACGACGCCGACGAAAGGCACGCCGACGAGAGCAGGTTCTGTGACGAAGTCCGTCTCTTCGTCCACCTCGAACTCGACCTCGTCGAGGGGCAGTTCGAGATTCTCGAAGGCCTGCTTCATCCGCCACAGAGCCTTCGGCGAGAATGACCAGATCCCCCAGACGTTACGACCGTCGTACTCGCCTTCGGTGATCGAGGCCTTTACGTTGATGTACGGGTACTTGTCCTCCGACTCGGGCTCGACATACACGAGCTCCTCGAAGACCATCGGGTACTCGCCCTTCGGCACTGCTGAGAATTCCTCGACCTCTGAGAAGTCAACTGTTACCTTTACCATCTGTAGCCTCCTTGCACTCACACCTGGAGTGCGTTGAGTACGTCTGTCATGCTCGGATTGACCAGTTCGTCCGGCGCTTCTGTGCCCCAAGGCATCCGCACCTTCGTCCTGATCTTGGCGTAGTTCTGTAGCAGGAGTACTCTCTCCGTGTCTCCTTCCTCGTTCTCCGACAATGCCAGGTACCCGACGAGGGTCATGAGGCCAGGCACTTCGGTCGACGCCTTACCGGCCATCGACGGAACAGTTACAAGCCCCTCGCGTGGGTGCCTGATCTCCCTATCGTGTGCCGTGAAGAACGTGTGCATCGGGAGATCTCTGAACTTGCGAACTAGACGCCGCAACTGCACGAGTGCGGTGCCGTAGTCGCCCTCCTGGATCAAGTCAGGCTCCTTCTCACGAGACGGCTTGCCATCCTCGAGGAGGTTGAGGAGTGCGAAGATGTGTGTCTCTGAGATCGAGTCAACACCTGCTGACTTGAACCCTTCGTCGTTCTCATCCAACCTCGCGTAGGCCTCGTTGAAGTCAGCCCAATTCGAGATCGGAATGTGGACCCAATCAGTCCCTTGGCCAGGCAGACCTGTGAGTACATCGAGCACGCCACCCTCGAAGTCGAGGAGTGCGATTGGTGCCGTGCGCTCATCGAGCGCAGCGGTGCCAAGGAGATGTGTCTTCCCGCCACCTGACGGACCAAAGAAGAGGTTGTTGACGAACCTCTCATAGGCCGTGGCCTGGGACTTCCCCTTGGCACCGCTCGGGCGCGCTCGTGTGGCTCTAGCCACCGAACTCCTCTGAGTCATGGTTGATGTCTGCGAACACGACAGCCGTCTTCGACGGATTGCCATGCGACACGGCATGATCGTACGCCGCCTTCCACGAGTCAGAGGCATCCTCGTACCCTTCCGGGTACTTGCCTTCCTTGCCAGGAGTGACCTCAGGCGGAGGAGCCTCTCCAAGCTCATCGACAGGACCACCGGCGTCTGGGTCAGGCCCAGCGAGAGCATCCAGTTCCTCTTCTGCTGCGTCTGCAGCGTCGATCAGGGCATCCTTGTTCGCGTACTCGTCCGGATTGAGGCCGAGGTACTTTCCATACTCGTCCCACTCCGAACGGGACGCATCCTTGACAGGTCTGTCCACGTTCACACTCCTTCTGGTATAACGACTCGGTGCTCTCCGACTTCATACATCTCTTCCTTTATGTAGTCGGGGTCACCTCCTTCTTCCATCGACTGACAAAGGGGCATCATCGCACAACCTGGGCATGTCCGTTGGCCTGGATTCGGATACGCATAACCAGGGTCGAGTAGGGCGCGCTGCATGTCCTCGTACTCGTAGTAGAGGCGCCGCCCAAACGACTCAAGCTCCTCCTGACTCCTCTGAACGCCCTCACGCCTGAAGAACTGCGACCACCCCTTCTCCTTCAGGTAACCAAGGATCTCAGCGTAATCACCCCTCTTGAGACCGAGTTCCTTGATTGTGTCGAGGTAGAGGTCGTAGGTCGTGCGCTGCGACTTGTCTTTCGAGATCGAACCATCTTTCAAGACCCGCGGGGGCTTCGGCGGATCTTTGATCAGGACGTTGTAGACGGCCTCAAGTGGGACGACGTCTTCGATGCGCCAATACAGGTAGCAGTAGCCTGTCAACTGGTCATCCATATCGAGAGCACGGGAGTCGTGCGCAGACGCTAGGTTCTTGTGGTCCATGATCGACGGGCGACTCTTGCCCTTGCGGAATCCAGCAACGTCGATCTTACCAGACAGCAGTGGGCGTCCTGGGAGTGACGACCCATCGAGGTCCAGGATCTCCACAAACGCGCGCTCTTCGATATTGACACCGATGATCTCTGTGAAGAACGGATCCTTCTTGTCGAACTGCGCGTAATACTTCAGTGTCGTCTCGCCCTTTTCTAGGTACTCGTACCATTCCTCTTCGATCCCGTGAAGATAGAGACCTCCGTACGATTCCTGCAGGTTCCTATCTGCCTCTTTCCACGCCGCACGGAATGCGTCGAGGCAATCTGTGACGTTGCGCTTTGAGAGGTAGTATGCCTCAAGAGCTGCGTGCATCACGTCTCCGTAGATGAGGTACCACTGCACTGAGCCTTGACGGACGAGACGCTCTTGAGTCTCGAGAACCCACTTGCGGCGGCAGTCGCGGAAGGACGCGCGTTCTGTAACTGAGGTGTGGAAGCGTGCCATTGTCGTCATCCTTCGATTATGAATGGTACTTACGAGCCCTGCAACCGCGTCTCTGAGAACCACGTGCCAAGACGGATCGCGTCTCGCTCGTGAGTCGTCAATCCTCGAGGCAGCTTCATCTTTGCGTACTTCGTACTCTTCCAGTCCGACGCGAGAATCTCAGTCCGCGGAACCTCACCAATCGCAGACATCGTCCAGGCAATTACGTTTTCAAGCTGTGAGCGTAACTGCCCCCGCGCGATCAGAAGAGGATTCTCTACCACGATGTGGTCGAAACTCCACGCGCTGAGTATGCTCTTTAGCTGGGAAGGAAACTGCTCATAGGTGAGGATACCAGAGGCACCCATCCTTGAGGCACTAGGACTCGTCGTGTTGAGGCATGCCCAGCCTGTTGTCACGCCGAGATCGAGAGCGAGGACTCTCATCCTTGTGCACTGCTCTCGCGGCGCTTAGCTAGAAGTTCCCTGAACGAGTAAACAACTGCCCCTTCCATAGGTTCGTCATCCAGAAGTTCCTTAGAGACAGGACAGGTAGCAAAGTGCCCATCTGCGTCAATGATCGCAACCACTGAATACCCCTCAGCAACTGGGAACCTCATCTTGAACCACTCGTAGGGATCCATCAGTTGAACTTCGCGCTCTCACGCACGGCGATGAAGTGAAGAAGGGCGAAGAGGCAACACTCGCGAGGAGTGTCTCCACGAAAGCCATGCTCTGCGTAGTCAGTGTGCAAGCACCACTTGCCGCTCGTGAAGTGCAGCAGGATCAGATCTGAGAACTCAGACTGGAGGACGTGAAATAGCTCATCAGTCGCCATAAAGTTGTACCTAACGTCCACCTCTCCTCCTCACGTATCGAACGAACTCAGCGACGTCTGCCTTGAACATTTCTGCTACGTCTGACTCGTACCCCTGGCGGAGGACAAACGCTGGATGAAAGGTGACAAAGACACGTGTAGTACTCTTTCTGTTGAGATAGTGCTCTCCTTCACGTAACGCTGCAATGCCACCAGTACCAAGGAGCGTGATCGTCGCCACATTTCCGAGGGCGAGGATTGCCACTGGATCCCACGTCTCGATCTCCTTCTCTAAGTACACGACGCAGGCGTCGAGTTGCTGCGCTGTCGGAGTCGAGTTGTTCGGCGGACGGCACTTGACTGCGTTCGTGACGATCAGGCGCTGTCGCACAGCCTTCGGGGTCATGTTGGTTGACGCGACGAGGGCACGGTCGAGTACGCGTCCTGCACGACCGACGAACGGCGTGCCTCGCTCATCCTCGTTCGCTCCTGGAGCCTCACCAATGACCATTCCAGGCCACTCTGGTTCTCCGGACGCCTCCATGCAAACCGTCTTGCAGGTCGCGTGCAGTTCACAGAGAGTGCAGTTGTGGTCGTACATCGCTCTCCTTCTCAGTCAAGCACTCAGTTGGGAGCAAGCCAGGGGACGAGCCCGGAACGCTACCCAAAGCAGCGTGAGCCTGCAGAACCCGGGTACTGGCACGACGATACCCAGGCGGAGCACTGCAGTCTGCCCTGCTCCCAACTCAGTGCTTCACCTTCCGTACAGAGACGGTCATGTCCGCTTCTTTATCCCCGACGATCCAGGGGCCGTCCTTATGGGTCCTCGTCGCACCTGCACGACGAAGCCGCGAACGGGCCCCTGAATCGCTGAGGCCGACAGGCACGAACCTGACCCGCCCATACGAGGCGAGCGACGTGCGCATCTCGTCCATCCCTGGCGAGATCCTCTCCGCGAGCGCATGGGCCAACTCCGTGTTCGCGAAGTCGCATCCGAACTCCTTGAGGAGCTTGCGGTATGCGTTCAACGCGTACTGCGGAGCCATGTCCTCGATCAGGACTTGCTCTTGCGCTGACTCTGAGAAGTAGAACTCGCGCTGAACGAGGTACTCCTCTTCTGTCCACGATGTGCGTGCCATGTCACTATGTACGTTAGCAGGCCCCTCCTAAACCTGCAACCATTTCAGACATACGCCTTGCCTCGGTATCGACTAATGATGTCCCACGATTCAGGGTGAGTGTTCTCCGCTGTAAACACGGAGACACCATACGCTCCAGTCGAAACCTGCTCGTCAAGTTCCGCTGTCGGATCTGTGCGGATGCCAGGCTTGAAGAGGTAGCACGGATTGATCCTTCCGAGAGCAACCTCAGACGCTGTCCACCACTCCACACAGTTCGTGACTGTCTTGTCTGCATCTTCCTGGATGAAGCACTCAGGGATCAGGAACGAGTTGAGGCCCTGGAGGATTCCTGTCGGAAACCTCGGGATCTTGCCAAGCGTGATCGTTGCAATTGGGTACTTTGGGTTCTCTGCACGATACAACCCAACTGCGTTCTGCAAACGGTCTAGTTCCGCAAACGTTTCTGGATTGAACACCCACCCCTTGATTCCTGCTGGGTGTGGCGGGAGGGGAAGTGAGGTGTGGTCCATCCGATGCCACCCGAGCACCGTGACCCCTCGTGTAAGCCACTTGAGATGCCACTGGGCATTGACAAACTCAAAGACGTTCGCATCGTGTGAATCAGGGTCGCCAAACTGTGCTGCGACCCAAGTACCGCCGGCGCGGGTGAACGCGAGACCTTCAGGTGAGTCGAACGCGAACGACGAGCACGCGTGGACAAACCCTCCTAGACCGTGGAAGACGGAACGAAAGGGATCCCCTTGAGGACCTCCTCTAGGTGCTCGACCCGAGAAGCGAGACCGCCGGGAGACCACGTCTCGTTGTGCCCTGCTCGCAGCGCCTGAAGCGTTCCCTGTAGCTTCTCAGGCCACGCCTCTCCTGCGACCTCTGGGTCGTCATCCTTCGTCGCCTCGATCATCCGAAGCGTGAAAGCGTCGATTCCGTTCTGGTACCCGATAGGTGTTGCCACTTCTCCTCCTTTAGCAGAGACACCAAGGACCGGGATTGTGCCCGCCGCGTGAGAGGCGCACGAATACGCGAACTGCGTACCACAGGTCTCTGACGACACGCCTATAGTCAACCCAGGTGTGGACATTGGGGATCATCTGCGAAAGGCCAGTTGCCCTCTCGCCAGGATCCGAGTACGTGTAGTTCACTGCTGCTGGGTTACAGCCAGATTCCCTCCTCACAATGTGGCGTGCCCAGGAGACTGCCCAACTGCCATATGGCGCAAATGCCCTGTCAATCATCTCCTGGCAGATCCTGCGCAGGTAAGGAGTCACCTGACCCCACCCTGTACCGAGGATCCCGCCATGCGCAATCACACTCCTGCTCTCCTTCACGAGTTGCTTGTTCGTCATCCTATCCACCTGATCACTCGCTGCTCCACGAGAGACACCACAGGCGAGAAGAAGCACGCCTACGCAGATTGCGTAGCAGGAGAATCTGTACACACTGGACTCCTTTTGTAGCTGGCAAGGAGAGAAGCGAACTTCTCTTTCTTGTCACTCTGCAAAGGGAGGCGGGCAAGAATTTCTAACCTTTTCCTACCCGTGACACATATCCGGCAACATGGTTTGCGGTTGGGCAGTTCCTCCCAGTGCTCATACCAGTCATCCACACCTAGTATGATGAGTGCACCTCTGACCCTACTCAGGATCTTACCATCCGTGTTGGTGATGGTGAGTTCCCTGGCTCCTCCAGAGTAACTCACGCAACCCTCACCGTCAATGATTCCTGCCAACCACCATGCTGCCTGCTCGTAGTTCATCAGGCTTCTTCTCGTATCGACTGAGCATACACGTGTCAACCAGCGGTATTCGACGCCTCAGACGCGCGTCTACGCGCCTTCTACCAAGTCGGGCGATGGATCATACCTGCTGATGATCCGACGCGCGGACGCTCGTGCTTGTGCGCGTGTGCCGCCTCGTCCTTCCACACGACGTGGCACACGCTTCTCATCACCAGGACCACCCTCACGGTAGTAGGCAGCAATATGCTCGTAGCCTTCCTCAGTCATCACCCTAGCTGGGTCACTGCGCCCCCCTGAGATAAGCCACCCATTCTCTCCTCTTATTCGGATCCACCTATACATGGTCCTCTCCTAGGGATCGAAGGATGCGTGCCAATTGCGCGCCTGTCATGTCTGCCATCGCTGGCAACTTCCCTGCAAGGTTCAACTCAACGTAATCATCAATTGTGCCCCGGCAGCGAAGAGTCATAAACACAGGCCGGTGCTTCAGCCCGTGACGTCTGACGCGATGGAGCATCTGGAAGTATGCGTCACTATCCCAGGTCTTGTCATAGACAACCACCGTCTTCGTGTTCGTTAGGGTATGGCCGTACTTGCCAACCTGGATGCCAAGGATCAGGACATCGACCTTCCCTGCCTTGTAGTCCTCGATGATCTTGTCTGAGTCCTTGACACCTCCGTAGACGAGTTCGACGCGACGTCCCTGCATCGCATCCGACTTCTTCGACTTCGACAGCTTCGTGAGACGGTCATACAGCGCACGTGCGCCGGGCCTATGGTGCGTCCACACGAGTACTGGCCACTCGACTGAACCAATATCGAGCGCCTCACAGACGAAGTCAGCCTTGACTGAGCAATCAGGCCACGAGGTGCCTGTCGTCTCGAGGTTGTAGAGGTTCGACGTGACCTGCTGCAGACGCACGAGCTGCGCGATTACAGCAGTCACCTCGACACGCTTGTCTCTGTTCGCTTCGAGTTCGTGCAGCCAGAGTGTGAGCAGATCCTCGTGTGCTTTCTTCTGACGGGGGAGGAGTTCAAGCTCGACGTCCTTGAAGATGTACTCAGGCAGGTCAGGCAGCACGTCGTCCTGGTTGCGCGTAAACAGCATCTCTGGGAACTCGTCACGCACGACGAAATTGCGCCGTGACCCTGTAATCACGTATTGGGACCACGGTGTCTCAACTACAACACAGGCCTCTTTCGCAAATCCCCAGTAGGTCGTGAAGAACTCAGGTTCCATGATATTCACCTGCGACCACAGATCTGAATTGTCACGAGTGATTGGTGCCCCTGACAGGAGCCAGACCTTCTTCGCTGATGCTGCGAGCGTGCGTGCGACCTGAGTCCTCTTTGCCTTGCGGTTCTTCAAGAGGACCGACTCATCGAAGATCACGATGTCCCAATCGAAGTCCCACTCCTCATCCAGATTTCCTGTCGCCTGGACAGTCAGGGGAGAGTGTGGGTCGTTCGGGTTGCGAGGCATCGCTACACGTTCCATCGGCGTGTCATAGTTCGTGACAGTCCAGCGGACACTTCGGTCAGGTGATGGCGCAACGCCGTGACAGACCTCGATACGCGGATCCTGGGACCACGCTGCGATCTCACGTTTCCAGGTGT
>Ga0070683_100001655_pt1 | contig 17274 bp, 15 predicted proteins | sample KBSC713LmetaG_FD_64662 | JGI IMG/M metagenome (GOLD analysis project Ga0070683, IMG submission 64662) | Corn rhizosphere microbial communities from Kellogg Biological Station, Michigan, USA - KBS C7.1-3L metaG | ecosystem: Host-associated > Plants > Roots > Rhizosphere ... | reverse complement strand
GGCCGGTGTCACTCACTGTGCCTCCTTGGTCGCCGTCTTCCGATGAGGCCACGCAAGCGCGGCTTGAGGTCCAGCCGCCTTGTTTGTGTGCTGTGCGCCGCAGCGCTCACTTGCTCAGCCCTCCAGCGCGGTGATGCCGGGCAGCGCCTTGCCCTCGAGGTATTCCAGCGACGCCCCGCCGCCGGTCGAGATGTGCCCGAACAGTCCCTCATCGATGCCCAGCGCCCGCACCGCGGCGGCCGAGTCGCCGCCACCGACGACGCTGAACCCGTTGACCTTGGTGATCGCCTCGGCGACGCCGCGCGTGCCGGCCGCGAACGGCGCCAGCTCGAACACGCCCATCGGCCCGTTCCAGAACACGGTCCTCGCCGATGCGAGCGCGTCGGCGAACGCAGCCGCCGTCTCCGGACCGATGTCCAGGCCGAGCCGATCGCTCGGGATCGCGTCTGCTTTCACAATGTTGTACTGGGCATCAGCCGCGAATTTCGTCGCCGCCACCACGTCGACCGGCAGCAGGATCTTGTCGCCGCCGCGGGCCAGCAGATCGCGGCAGGTGTCCACCATCTCGGCCTCGAGCAGGCTCTGGCCGACCTCGTGACCCTGGGCCTTGAGGAACGTGAAGCACATGCCCCCGCCGATGAGCAGCTTGTCGACCTTCGGCAGCAGCGCCTCGATGACGGCGAGCTTGTCGGAGACCTTCGAGCCGCCGAGCACGACGACATAGGGCCGCTCCGGGTCGCCGGTCAGCCGCGACAGGACGTCGAGCTCGCGCACGACCAGCTGGCCCGCGTAGTGCGGCAGCAGCTTGGCGACGTCGTAGACGCTCGCGTGCTTGCGGTGCACGGCCCCGAACGCGTCGTCCACATAGAACTGTCCGAACTGGGCGAGCTGCGCGGCGAAGTCGCCCCGCTCCTGCTCGTCCTTGCTGGTCTCCCCGGGGTTGAACCGCAGGTTCTCCAGCAGGGCAACCTCCCCGTCGCGCAACCGGTCCACAGTGGACCGCGCGGCGTCGTCGACCGTGTCGGTGGCGAACGCGACCTCGGTCTCGAGCAGTTCGCCGAGCCGGGTCGCGACCGGCCGCAGCGAGTACTTCGGGTCGGGCGCACCCTTCGGGCGGCCGAGGTGCGACATCACCGTGATGCGCGCGCCGGCCTCTCGCAGCGCGTTCAGCGTCGGCAGGACCGCGCGGATGCGCCCGTCGTCGGTGATGGTCCGGCCGTCGAGCGGCACGTTGAGATCGGCGCGCAGGAGCACGCGCCGGCCCTCAACGTGGCCGCTCAGCAGGTCGTCGAGTGTTTTCACGCGCCCACCAGCGACACCAGGTCGACGAGGCGGTTGGAGTAGCCCCACTCGTTGTCGTACCAGCCGACGACCTTGACCTGGTTGCCGATCACCTTGGTGAGGCCGGAGTCGAAGATGCACGACGCCGGGTCGGTGACGATGTCGGTCGAGACGATCGGGTCCTCGGTGTAGGTGAGCAGGCCGTTCAGCGCGCCGTCGGCGGCCGCCTTCATCGCCGCGTTGACCTCCTCGACCGACGTGTCCCGGGACACCGTCACGGTGAGGTCGGTCGCCGAGCCGGTCGGCACCGGCACCCGCAGCGCGTAGCCGTCGAGCTTGCCCTTGAGCTCAGGCAGCACCAGCCCGATCGCCTTGGCCGCACCGGTCGAGGTCGGCACGATGTTGAGCGCGGCGGCGCGGGCCCGGCGCAGGTCCTTGTGCGGGCCGTCCTGCAGGTTCTGGTCCTGCGTGTAGGCGTGGATCGTGGTCATCAGGCCGCGCTCGATGGTGAACGTCTCGTGGATCACCTTGGCCATCGGGGCCAGGCAGTTGGTCGTGCACGACGCGTTGGAGATGATCGTGTGCTGGGCCGGGTCGTACTTGTCCTCGTTGACGCCCAGGACGATCGTGATGTCCTCGTTCTTGGCCGGCGCCGAGATGATGACCTTCCTGGCCCCGTTGTCGACGTGCTGCTTGGCCTTGGTGGCGTCGGTGAACAGACCGGTCGACTCGATGACGACGTCGGCTCCGAGATCACCCCACGGCAGCTTGGCCGGGTCGCGCTCGGCCAGCGCCTTGAAGGCCTTGCCGTTGACGGTGATCTCGTCGGCCGTGGCCTTCACCTCGTAGGGCAGCCGGCCGAGAATGCTGTCGTACTTGAGCAGGTGCGCCAGCGTGGTGTTGTCGGTGAGGTCGTTGACCCCCACCAGTTCGATGTCGGCACCCTTTGCCAGAGCGGCCCGGTAGAAGTTGCGGCCGATGCGGCCAAAGCCGTTGATGCCAACCCGGATGGTCATGTCGACGCATCTCCTCGCACTTGGAGTCAGAATCGTCCGTCGCGCGCTTCTGCAGTGCTGTGATTTCAGCGCAGGCGCGACCCTCGGCCTCGTCGCCGAACCCTTCGACCCTATCCTCCGGAGCGGGTAACCCGCCGCTCGGGGGTGTCTCAGCCGACCAGCATCTCCGGGGTGACCGCCGACTCGGTGTCGGGAATGCCCAGGTCACGGGCGCGCTTGTCGGCCAGCGCGAGCAGCCGGCGGATCCGCCCGGCGATCGCGTCCTTGGTCAACGGCGGATCGGCCAGCGCGCCGAGCTCCTCCAGCGACGCCTGCCGGTGCTCCAGCCGCAGGTGGCCGGCGCTGGACAGGTGGTCCGGCGCGGTCTCGGCGAGGATCTCCAGCGCCCGGGCGACCCGGGCGGCGGCGGCGACCGCGGCGCGGGCCGAACGGCGCAGGTTGGCGTCGTCGAAATTGGCCAGCCGGTTGGCCGTCGCCCGGACTTCGCGGCGAACCCGCCGCTCCTCCCAGGCCAGCACGCTGGCGTGGGCGCCGATGCGGGTGAGCAGCGCACCGATCGCGTCGCCGTCCTTGACCACGACCCGATCGACCCCGCGCACCTCGCGGGCCTTGGCCGTGATGCCGATCCGGCGAGCCGCCCCGACCAGGGCAAGCGCCGACTCCGGGCCCGGACAGGTGATCTCCAGCGCGCTCGACCGGCCGGGCTCGGTCAGCGAACCGTGGGCCAGGAACGCACCTCGCCAGGCGGCGACCGCGCAGCACATGTTGGCCGAGACGACGTGTGGCGGCAGCCCGCGCACCGGACGCCCGCGGACGTCCAGCAGGCCGGTCTGGCGGGCCAGCGCCTCACCGTCCTTGACCACGCGCACGATGTAATGACTGCCCTTGCGCAGGCCGCCCGAGGCAAGCACGTGAATCTCGCTCGGGTAGCCATAGACGTCGGCGATCTCCCGCCGCAGCCGCCGCGCGGCGGCACCGGTGTCCAACTCGGCCTCGACCACCACGCGGCCCGAGACGATATGCAGACCCCCGGCAAATCGCAGCAGCGCCGCCATCTCCGAACGGCGGCAGCATGGCTTCGCCACGTCGACGCGGCTGAGCTCGTCTTTGACCGCTGCGGTCATCGCCATCGTTGTCGTCACCTCGCGGGGCCGGTTCGTCGTACAAAATTGAACATCACGCGGCGCCCAGCAGGGGCTCCAGAGCAACCGCGAGTGCGGCTGGGTCGTGTCGAGGAATCCCGTCCAGGACGGCAACCGGTGCGAGCACCAACCGCGCACCAAGCGATTCTGCCGCACGATGCACCGGTTCGGGGTCGCCTACTGCTTTCCCGTCGGCGATAACTACATCGACTCGCAGTCCCGGTAGGTAACGGTGCAAGGCGGCGAGATGCCCCGGAAGGGACAAGCCGGACGTCTCGTTCTCAGCCGCGAGATTGAGCGTGACCAGGCGTCGCGCTGCCGTCGACGCTATGGCGTCGGCCAGTCCCGGCACGAGCAGATGTGGGATCACGCTCGTGTACCACGATCCGGGACCGAAGATCAGCCAGTCGGCCTCGAGCGTCGCCCGGACCGCCTCGGCGCACGCCTCCGGCACGGCCGGGATGAGCCGCAGCCGCTCGACGACCCCGGTGGCCACCGCGACCGCGTGCTGCCCGCTGACCACCACCCGCTCGCCGCCGGGCTCGGTGACGTCGGCCTCGATGTGCACGGACCGGCGGGCCATCGGCAGCACCCGGCCCTGGCACTGCAGCATCCCGGCCGCCTGGTCGAGGGCCCGGACCGGGTCGCCCCACAGCTCCATCAGGCCGCACAGGATGACGTTGCCCACCGGGTGCCCGGCGAGATCGTCGTCGCCGGCGAAGCGGTGCTGCCACAGCGCCGCGTCGTTGCCGTCGTCGGCCAGGGCGGCCAGCGCCTGGCGCAGGTCGCCGACCGGCAGGATGTCGCGGCTTTCTCGCAGCCGGCCACTCGACCCGCCGTCGTCGCCGACCGTCACCACCGCGGTGATCTCGACCGGCACGTGCCGATGGACGTCGCGAAGCGCCTTCAGTGACGCGGAGAGCCCGTGCCCACCACCGAACGCGACAACCCGGACCGGCCGTGTCACTCGCGCCCCAGGTCGCGGTGGGAGGTCGAGGCGGACAGCCGCATCTCGCGCAGCCGCCGGGCCAGTTCCTCGGCGATGGCCACGCTGCGGTGCTTGCCGCCGGTGCAGCCGACGGCCACGGTGAGGTAGCGCTTGCCTTCCCGCTCGAATCCGGGCGCGGTGGCGTTGATCAGCCGCGCGTAGGTCTCGACGAACGTGATCGCCCCCCGCTGGCCGAGCACGTAGCGGCTGACCTCGGTCTCCTTGCCGGTGTGGTCGCGCAGTTCCGGCACCCAATAGGGGTTGGGCAGGAAGCGCGCGTCGAGCACGAAGTCGGCGTCCGGCGGCAGCCCATATTTGAACCCGAACGACAGCACGGTCACCCGCAACTGCCGGGTGTCCTCCTCGCCGAACATCTCCTCGATGCGGGCGCGCAGCTGGTTGACGTTGAGGTGACTGGTGTCGATCAGCACGTCGGCCTGCTCACGCGCCTCGCGCAGCAGCGACCGCTCGGCCGCGATGCCGTCGGAGAGCCGGCCGGCGCCCTGCAGCGGGTGCGAGCGGCGCACACTCTCGAATCGGCGGATCAGGACCTCGTCGTCGGCGTCGACGAACACCATGCGCGGGTTGAAGCCGCGCTCGCGCAGCGATTTGACGGCGCCCGGCAGATCGGTGGAGAACGCGTGGCTGCGCACGTCGAGCACCATCGCGGTGCGCCGGGTCGCGCCGCGGGCGGCGTGCGCCAGCTCGGCCATGTCCAGCAGCAACGCCTGCGGCAGGTTGTCGACGACGTAGTAGCCGACGTTTTCCAGCGCCCGGGCCACGGTGCTGCGCCCGCCCCCCGAAACGCCGGTCACGATCAGCAGGTCGGTCTCGGATCGGGCGGGCGGCGCTTGCTCATCTACGGTCTCGGCCGCATCGCTACGCACACCCTTATCTTAGGTCGGGCCTTTGCCTCAGGACGTGTACTCGCTCACCGATCTTCCCGTACGTGGGCGAACGGTTGACGGTCGGCGTGCTGTCGCCGTTCGTCGGCGGTGACTATTACGGCGCGATCATCGCCGGCATCGCCGCGGAGGTGGCCGAACGCGGCGGCAAGGTGATCGCGGTCCAGACCCTCGATCCGGGCTCGCGCAGCGCCGACATCGCCGGCCTGCCGGCATTCGAGCGGTCGGTCGCCTGGCGGCACGTGACCGGGTTCGTCGTGGTGGTCGGCGCGGTGACCGGCGACTACCTCGAGCGGCTGCGCGTGGCCGGCAAGCCAGTCGTCGTGGTCAGCAGCGAGCGGGCCGGCTTCGCGACCGTCCTCCCCGACAACCGGGGCAGCGTGGGCGCCGCCGTCGACCACCTCATCGGGCACGGCCACCGCCGGATCGCCTTCACCGGGCACCTGCCGGTCAGCGACATTCAGGAGCGCTATCAGGGGTACTTGCGGCAGGTCACCGCCGCCGGCCTGGAGCCGATCCTGTTTCCCGGCCCGGACAACCATGAAAGCGGTGGCGAGGAGGTGGCGGCCGAGTTACTGGCCGGCAGCCGGGGTATTACCGCGCTGATCGCCGGTACCGACCGCAACGCGCTCGGCATCCTGCGCCGCGTCCAGCAGGCCGGCCTGAAGGTGCCGGACGACCTGGCATTGGTTGGCTTCGACGACATCCCGGCCACGCGGTACTCGACGCCGAGCCTGTCGAGCATCCGGCAGCCGCTGGGCACGCTCGGCCGGACGGCCGTTGCCCGGCTGCTGTCCGGCGCCCCCGGGACGTTCCACGTGCCGACCGTGTTCGTACCGCGGGAATCCTGCGGCTGCCCGTACGACGTCGAGGGGCGACCGCAGACGGTCGAGGAGTTCGCCAAGGTGACCCGGGTCCAGTTCGACGACATCACGTACCTGCAGACGATGCTCAACGCCCAGTACGAGCTGGGGATGGACCTTCTGCGCAGTCACGAGGAGGATCCGCGGAAGCTCAACTGGCTGCGGCAAGCCCCGGTCCGCGGCGCGTGCCTCGGCCTGTGGCGCAACGACGTCGACCCGGTCCTGCGCATCGCCGGCGCGTTCCGGCGCGACCTGTGCACAGCCGTCCCGGTCGACGGCGAGGTACCGGTGACCGCGTTCCCGCCGGCCGAAATGCTGGAGCTCTCGGACGAGGCGGCCGGCGACATCGTGTTCGTCGTGCCGGTGCGCAGTACCGCTCGGGACTGGGGTCTGCTGGCGACCGTCGGGGCGATCCAGTCGCGCACGCCACCCGGCCGTGAGCTGATGAACGAGTCGGGTGCGCTGCTGGCGGTCGCGCTCGACCAGGAGTCGATGATGGCGTCACTGCGGGAGCAGGAGGAGCGGCTGCGCCAGGCCGCGCTGTACGACCAGCTGACCGGCCTGCCGAACCGGTCGCTGTTCTACGACCGGCTGACCGTGGCGATCAGGCGGGCCCAACGCCGGCCCGAGCACGGGTACGCGGTGCTGTTCATCGACCTGGACGGCTTCAAAGCCGTCAACGACACGCTCGGCCACGCCGCCGGCGACGAACTCCTGATGCAGGTCGCCGGCCGCCTCCGGGCCGAGCTGCGGGCGGCCGATACGGCAGCCCGCTTCGGCGGTGATGAGTTCCTCGTGCTGCTCGACGGCCTGTCCGACGAGGATCTGCTGGCTCCGGTGACCGGCCGCCTGCGGACGGCGCTGGCCGCCCCGTTTCACCTCAACGCCGGGGCGGCGAGGATCTCGGCGAGCATCGGCGTGGCCCTGTCCGCGAAGGGCTACGACACAGCCGAGGACGTGCTGCGCGACGCCGACGCCGCGATGTATCGCGCCAAGCACGAAACCACTACGCCGGGGAAGTAGTGGCCTCCGGAGCGGGCGCCGCGCCCGGAACGGGCGCCGCCGATGGCGCGGCCTGCGCGGCGGGCTCGTCCGAACCTGGCGCCGCCGGAGCGGCGGGCTCGTCCGAACCCGGCGCTGCGCCTGGATCGGGCACCGCCGCCGACGCAGGCGCAGCCGAAACCGGCGCCGCGGCCGGAGCGGCCGCCGTGGCCTCCGGAGCGGGCGCCGCGCCCGGATCGTGCGCCGCGGCCGGCGGATCGGCGGTGCTTGGCGGGTCGAGGGCGGCCAGGATCGACTCGGCCGTCCGCCGGCCGATGCCGGGGACCTCGGCGATCTCCTCGACGGATGCCGCCTTCAGCCGCTTCAGCGAACCGAAGTGCCGCAGCAGCGCCTTGCGCCGCACGTCGCCGAGGCCCGGCACATTGTCCAACGTGGACACCGTCATCCGCTTGGAGCGGCGCTGGCGATGATAGGTGATGGCGAACCGGTGGGCCTCGTCGCGGACGCGTTGCAACAGGTAGAGGCCCTCGGAGGCGCGCGGCAGGATCACCGGGAACTCGTCGTCCGGCAGCCACACCTCCTCCAGCCGCTTGGCCAAACCGCACACGGTGATGTCGACGATGCCGAGGTCGAGCAGCACCTGGGCGGCCGCGTTGCATTGCGGTGCGCCGCCGTCGACGACGACCAGCTGCGGCGGGTAGGCGAACTTGCGCGGCCGCCCGGTCGTCGGGTCGATGCCGGGCCGGCTCGCGTCGACCTCGCCGTCGGCCGCGGTGGCGACCTCGTCCAGCTCGACCTTGGCGTCGAGGTAGCGCGCGAACCGGCGACGCAGCACCTCGGACAGCGCGGAGACGTCGTCGGTCGCGCCGTTGACCGCGAACCGGCGATATTCGCTCTTGCGGGCCAGCCCGTCCTCAAAGACGACCATGCTGGCGACAACGTCGGTGCCCTGGATCTGGGAAACGTCGTAACACTCGATGCGCAGCGGTGCCGTCGGCATGGCCAGCGCCTCGGCGATCTCCTCGAGCGCCTTGCTGCGCGTGCTGAGGTCGCCGGCCCGCTTGAGCTTGTGCTGGGTCAACGCCTGCGCGGCGTTTTGCTTGACGGTCTCGGCGAGCGCCTTCTTGTCGCCGCGCTGCGGGACGCGGATGGTGACCCGGCTGCCGCGCAGGCCGGAGAGCCACTCGGCGAGCGCGTCGACGTCAGCCGGCAGCTCGGGGACGAGCAGTTCCCTGGGGATGTCGGCGGCGTCGGCGCCCGCGTCCCCGCCGTAGACCTGCGTGCAGAAGTGGTGGACCAGGTCGCCGACGGAGAGGTCCTCGGTCTTCTCGACCACCCATCCGCGCTGTCCGCGCACCCGGCCGCCGCGCACGTGGAAGACCTGCACGGCCGCCTCGAGCGGGTCGTCGGCGAACGCGACGACATCGGCGTCGGTGCCGTCGCCGAACACCACGGCCTGCTTCTCGACGGCGCGCTTGAGGGCGATGAGGTCGTCGCGCACCCGCGCGGCCCGCTCGAACTCCAGGTCGTCGGCGGCCGCCTGCATCTCCTTCTCCAGCCGCTTGACCATGGTGTCGGTCCGGCCGGCCATGAAGTCGCAGAAGTCCTCGACGATGTGCCGGTGTTCCTCGGCGGTCACCTGACCGGTGCACGGGGCCGAGCACTTGCCGATGTAGCCGAGCAGGCACGGCCGTCCGATCTGGCCGGCCCGCTTGAACACCCCGGCCGAGCAGGTGCGGGCCGGGAACACGCGCAGCAGCAGGTCGAGCGTCTCGCGGATGGCCCACGCGTGTGAATAAGGCCCGAAGTAGCGCACGCCCTTGCGCTTGGCCCCGCGCATCACCTGCAGCCGCGGAAACTCTTCGAACAAGGTCACCGCGAGGTAGGGATATGACTTGTCGTCGCGGTAGCGGACGTTGAACCGCGGGTCGTATTCCTTGATCCAGTTGTATTCCAGCTGGAGCGCCTCGACCTCGGTGCCGACCGTCACCCAGTCGACGCTCGCCGCCGTGGTGACCATCTGCTGCGTGCGGGCGTGCATCGTCCACGTGTCGGCGAAGTAGGAGTTGAGCCGCGAGCGCAGGCTCTTTGCCTTGCCGACATAGATCACCCGCCCCGAAGGATCGCGGAAGCGATAGACACCCGGCTTGTCGGGAATCGTCCCCGGGGCGGGGCGGTAAGTGGACGGGTCCGGCACAGCATCGAGCCTAGCCGCGCGGTAAGACAGTTTCGGGAGAGGAGCCGCCCGACCCCTCCCCCGAATGCCGCTTAGCCGACCGCGATGCTCGTGCCGGTGACCGTCACCTTCTTCTCCGGCAGCGGCTGGGTGGCCGGGCCGTTCTTGACCGAGCCGTCCGTGGCCGAGAACTTGCTGAAGTGGCAGCCGCAGTTGATCGTGCCGCCGGACACGTCGGCAACCGTGCAGCCCTGGTGGGTGCAGGTCGCGCTGAACGCCTTGAACTGCCCGGCGCTCGGCTGGGTGATCACGACGTCGGCGGCGGCGACAACGACGCCTCCGCCGACCGGGACATCCGTGGTCTTGGGCAGGGAGCTGTTGCCGCCGGTCTTGCCGCCGTTGCCACCGGCGTTGTTGCCACCGCTCCCCGCACCGCCGTCCGTGCCGCCGTCGTCGCCGCACGCCGCCATCACCGAGACGGCGGCGATGCCGGCCGCGCCGGCGAGCACCGCTCTGCGGGTTGTGTCGCTCATGGAGTAGCTCCTCCTGCAGGATCTGCCCGGGGCTTTGCCCAGTAGTACACGCCGATTCGGGGAGCTTGGTTCAATAGGCCCTATATGTCAGACATGTTGCCAATTATCCCTACACCTGGATAACGTACCCCTTCTGGACCTTGACCGGGAGTGCCGTCAGACCCCGCGTCGCCGGACCGCGAACCAGGCTGCCATCGGACGCCTTGAACTGCGAATTGTGCCCGGGACACTCCATGATCGACGAACCTGGCGACGGCGGCGGGACGGTGACGCCCTGGTGCGGGCAGGTCGCCGAGAATGCCTTGAAGGTGCCGGACCGCGGCTGCACAACGATCTTGGAGTCCTGGACGAGCACCCCGCCACCGACCGGGACATCCTTGGTCGCGATCAACGCCCCGTCCGGCGGCCCGTTGTCCGACGGGATGCCGGCGAACGGGTCGTCGGTGGTCGGCGCGGCGCTTGGCTGCGCGCCGGCGGTCTGCGGGGTCGCCGGCGTCCCCGTGGCGCCCGAGCCCCCGTCCCCTCCGCAGCCGGCGAGCGCAGGCAAGACGGCCAGGCCGGCCGCCCCCGCGCCGAACAGCAGCGCGCGGCGAGCGGCGCAGACTCTAGCGCCTGGTTCAAAAGGGATGACCAGCCTGCGGCGGGCCCAAACGACGACCGGCGGCGTTGCCGTTCCGCCGTCTGGCCCCCGCCTCGGCTCGGCCCCCCTTTTGAAACCGGCGCTAGGCGTCTCGACTGGTGGCACGGTAGGAACCTCCTCATGATCGCGCCTCGCCAGCGGACACCGTAGCAGGGTTCTCTGGGAACAAGTTGAGAACTTGACTACCTGCGTCTGCAGAAGCGAGCACGAGCACGAGAAACTTTCAGCGCCCGGCCGCCGCCTTCTTCGCCGCTTTCTTGGCCGGCGCCTTCTTCACTGCCTTGACCGCCTTGGTGGCCGCGGTGGCCTTGGTCGCGCGAGTCGCCGCCGAATCCACTGAAGCCGCCGTGGTGGTCGCCGCGGCCCGACGGCCGGTCGCCTTCGCCGCGGGAGTCCCCGTCGCCACCCCACGACCGGGCGCCTTCGCCGCCGCCCGACCGGCGGTCCGCGCCGGCGCCGCCGCCGCGCCGACCCCGTTGGCCGCCCCAGCGGCCGCCGTGCCCGCGCTGCCGTTTGCCGTGCCGTTGACCTTCGCCCCGTTGACCTTCGCCCCGTTGGCCTTCGCGGCCCGGGCGATCGCCTCGCTGTGCCCGCCCGCCTCGCCGGCCAGCTCGAGCGCGTGCCGCAGATAAGCCCCGGTTGCGCTCTCGACCACCTCGGCGACCTCCTCGGGCGTGCCGGCCGCGACCAGCAGGCCGCCCTTGTGACCGCCGGCCGGGCCCATGTCGATGACCCAGTCGGAGGTCTTGATCACGTCGAGATTGTGCTCGATGACGATGACCGTGTTGCCCTTGTCGACGAGGCTCTGCAGCACGATCAGCAGCTTGCGGATGTCCTCGAAGTGCAGGCCGGTGGTCGGCTCGTCGAGGACGTAGACGGTCCGCCCGGTCGAGCGTTTCTGCAGCTCGGAGGCGAGCTTGACGCGCTGCGCCTCGCCGCCGGACAGGGTGGGCGCCGGCTGGCCCAGCCGCACGTAGCCGAGGCCGACGTCGACCAGCGTGCGCAGGTGCCGGTGGATGGCCGGGATCGCCTCGAAGAAGCCGCACGCCTCCTCGATCGGCATGTCCAGCACCTCGGAGATCGTCCGCCCCTTGTAGTGCACCTCGAGGGTCTCCCGGTTGTAGCGGGCACCCTTGCAGACCTCACACGGGACGTAGACGTCGGGAAGGAAGTTCATCTCGATCTTGATGGTGCCGTCGCCCGCGCACGCCTCGCAGCGCCCGCCCTTGACGTTGAACGAGAACCGGCCCGGCCCGTAGCCTCGCACCTTGGCCTCGGTGGTCTCCGCAAAGAGCTTGCGGATGTTGTCGAACACACCGGTGTAGGTGGCCGGGTTGGACCGTGGCGTGCGGCCGATCGGTGACTGGTCGACCCCCACGACCTTGTCGACAAGGTCGAGCCCGGCCACGCGGGTGTGCCGGCCGGGGACCAGGCGAGCGCCGTTGACGTGGTTGGCCAGCACCGCATAGAGGATGTCGTTGACCAGCGTCGACTTGCCCGAGCCGGACACCCCCGTGATCGACACGAACTGGCCGAGTGGGAACGGCACGGTCAGGTTCTTCAGGTTGTGCTCGCGCGCGCCGTGCACCACCAGCTCGCGGCCCGGCGTGCGGGGCCGGCGGATCTCCGGGGTCGGGATGCTGCGCCGCCCCGACAGGTAGGCCCCGGTCATCGACGACTCGCTGGCCAACAGCCCCTCGACCGGTCCACTGTGGACGATGTGGCCGCCGTGCTCGCCGGCCCCCGGGCCGATGTCGACGACCCAGTCGGCGGTGCGGATGGTGTCCTCGTCGTGCTCGACCACGATCAGCGTGTTGCCGAGGTTCTTCAGCCGGACCAGCGTCTCGATCAGCCGGTGGTTGTCCCGCTGGTGCAGGCCGATGCTCGGCTCGTCGAGCACGTAGAGCACGCCGACCAGGCCCGACCCGATCTGGGTGGCCAGCCGGATGCGCTGCGCCTCGCCGCCGGACAACGTGCCGGACGCCCGGTCCAGCGACAGGTAGTCGAGGCCGACGTCGACCAGGAACCGCAGCCGCGCGTTGATCTCCTTGAGCACCCGCTCGGCGATCAGCTTCTGCCGGTCGGTCAGCTGCATCTTGCCGAGCAGGTCGGCGCAGTCCCCCACGGACAGCGCACACACGTCGGCGATGCTGCGCCCGTCGAGCGTCACCGCGAGGATCTCGGGCTTGAGCCGCGCCCCGCCGCACGCGCCGCAGGGCACATCGCGCATATATCCCTCGTATTTGTCGCGCGACCAGTCGCTCTCCGTGTCGCCGTGCCGGCGCTCGATCCACTGCACCACGCCCTCGAAGCCGGTGTAGTAGGACCGCTCGCGTCCGTATTTATTGCGGTAGCGGACGTGCACCTGGTCCTCGGAGCCGTAGAGGATGGCCTTCTGCCCCCGGGAGGACAGCGCCCGCCACGGGGTGTCGAGGTCGAAGCCCTCCTCGTCGCCGAGCGCCTCGAGCAGCCGCAGGAAGTATTCGAGCGTGTGCCCGGTCGCCCACGGCGCGACCGCACCCTCGCGCAGCGTGCGCTCGGGGTCGGGCACGATCAGCTCCGGGTCGACCTCTTTCTTGGTGCCGATGCCGGTGCACTCCGGACAGGCGCCGTAGGGCGCGTTGAACGAGAACGACCGCGGCTCGAGGTCCTCGATCGACAGCGCGTGGTCGTTGGGGCAGGCCAGGTGCTCGGAAAAGCGCCGCTCCCGGTGGTCGTCGTCCTCGGGCAGGTCGACGAACTCGAGGATGACCACGCCCTCGGCCAGCTTGAGCGCGGTCTCGACGGAGTCGGTCAGCCGCTGCTTGGCGGTGCGCTTCACCGAGAGCCGGTCGATGACCACCTCGATGGTGTGCTTCTCCTGCTTCTTGAGCTTGGGCGGCTCGGTCAGCGGGTGGACCACCCCGTCGACCCGCGCCCGCGCATAGCCCTTGGACTGCAGGTCGGCGAACAGGTCGATGTATTCACCCTTGCGGCCGCGGATGACCGGCGCCAGCACCTGGAACCGGGTGCCTTCCTCCATCGCCAGCACCCGGTCGACGATCTGCTGCGGCGTCTGCTTGGTGATCGGCTCGCCGCACACCGGGCAGTGTGGCTCGCCGACCCGCGCATAGAGCAGACGGAGATAGTCGTAGACCTCGGTGATCGTGCCGACCGTCGAGCGCGGGTTGCGGGACGTCGACTTCTGGTCGATCGACACGGCCGGCGACAGGCCCTCGATGAAGTCGACGTCGGGCTTGTCCATCTGACCCAGGAACTGCCGGGCGTAGGACGACAGCGACTCGACGTAACGCCGCTGGCCTTCGGCGAAGATCGTGTCGAAGGCCAGGCTCGACTTCCCCGAACCGGACAGCCCGGTGAACACGATCATGGCGTCGCGCGGCAGGTCGAGGTTGATGTCACGCAGATTGTGCTCGCGTGCTCCACGGATGGTGAGTCGGTCGGCCATCGTTCCCTCTAGGTCATAGGCGCAGCGTGCCCATTTATGTGGATTGCCCGATTGACACGCCTGTGCGATGACGCCGCTCAGACGCAACCCACAACTCTAGCCACGCCGTATGACAATTTTCCGCGCCCGTTCGAGGGACTGCTCCCTCCGCAGCTTTTTCCAGCTGGCCAGCCGCCGCGGAGCAAGATCGCCGTCGGCGATCGCGGCCCGGACCGCGCACTCCGGCTCGCGATCATGGCGACAGTCGCGGAACCGGCAGCCGATCGCCAGCTGGGCGATATCCGCGAACGCGCGCTCGAGGCCCACGGCCGACTCGTAGAGGCCGACCAGCCGTACCCCGGGGGTGTCGAGCACCGCACCACCGTCCGGCAGCGGGATCAACGCCCGGTAGGTGGTCGTGTGCCGCCCGCGACCGTCGGCCCGCAGCGCCTTGGTCCCCATCACCGTCGCCCCGGCCAGCGCATTGACCAGGCTGGACTTCCCGGCCCCGCTCGGCCCCAGGAGGCCCAGCGTCTGCCCGTACGCGATGAAGGGTTGCAAAGGTTTGAGGCCCTTGCCGGTGCGCGCGCTGGCCGCGAACACCTCGGCCCCGGCGGACGCCGTGGCCACCTGCTCGGCGACCGCTTGCGGGGCGGCGGCGAGGTCGGCCTTGGTCAGCACGACCACCGGCCGCGCCCCGGACTGATAGGCGAGCGCGAGGAGCCGCTCGATGCGGGCGAGGTCCGGCGACGGATCCATCGGCTCGACGACCGCGACGGTGTCGAGGTTGGCCGCCAGCACCTGCGCCTGCGGCTCGACGCCGGCCGCGGCCCGGATGATGGCGGTCCGGCGCGGCAGCACGGCCTCGGCCGTCAGCCGGTCGTCCGGCCACGCCCGAACGACCACCCAGTCGCCGGCACACGGCAACTGGGCCGGATCGGCCGCGGCGCCGGCCAGCAGAGCACCGGAGAAGCTCGCGCGCACCGGTCCGTCCGCGGCCAGCGCCGTGCAGAACCCCCGATCGACCCGGCTGACTCGCGCCGGGCGCAGCTCACTGGGCCCGCGCGGCCGCGACGCCAGCCGCTCGAAATCAGCGGCGAAGGCGTCGTCCCACCCGAGAGACGCCAAATTTATAGTCATCGGATTCCCTAGGTCGAGTGAATTTCCGAACTTGTGTTCGTTACCCAAAAGCTAGGCAGCGCGCCATCGCCGGGAAACCGAATTTCGGGACTATTCTGATGATCATGTTCGATCCGACGCCCGAACATGTCCTCGCCCCGGTCATCGGCGCCGAACTGCGCCGCGCCGACGTCCAGTGGCACGTCGCGTCCGGTCACGACGACTCGCTCATCCGCTTCTGGCTGACGTTCGCCGATGGCGGCACGTTCGGGTTCCACGTCGGGGCCGACGGCGAGGTGCTCGACGTCATCCAGGAGGAGCTCGGCATCGACGCCGACATGGGACCGTACGGTCGCCTCGAGGTCCGCCCGGCCATCGCGCCCGACCCGCCGGCCGACGCCGTCGGACAGCGACTGCTCGAAGTGCAAAACCTTTTCCCCGCGTACGAGGGGAGCCCGATCGGCGCCTGCCTGCGCTTCGAGACGGTGGCGGTCAGCGTCGCCGACTGGGACGACGAGCTGCGCTGGGCGAGCGGCGATCTCCCGGCGGCGGTGGAGGCTCGCCCACGGTAGGGTTACCGCGTGACGGCTGATCCCTTGGTACTGGTCGCCGAGGTCGAACGGGGGACGGCGCGCCTGCTTGAGACCGTTCGCGGACTGGACGACCTGACGGCCGACTCGTTGTGTCCGGGGTGGACCCGCGGGCACATCGTGTCCCACCTGTCCCGCAACGCGGTCGCCTTCCTCAACCTCCTGACGTGGGCGCGCACCGGCGTCGAGACACCGATGTACGCGAGCCCGGAGGCGCGGGTCGCCGACATCGAGGCGGGCGCCGCCCGTCCCCTCGCCGACCAGCTCGCCGACCTGGTCGCAACCCATGGCCAGTTCGCGGCCGCGGTCGACGACCTGCCGTTCGCCGCGTGGACGGCCGAGGTGCGGTTCCCGAGCGGCACGGTCGCCCCGGCCGCGCGCATCGTGTGGTCCCGGCTGTGCGAGGTCGAGATCCACCACGTCGACCTCAACGCCGGCTACGGCCCGGCCGACTGGCCGCCCGCCTTCGCCAAGCGGCTGCTGCACGAGGCCACCATCCCCGACGGCGTGAGCGGTCCCGACTATGCGCTGGCGGGGTGGATCACCGGACGCTCCGACGGATCCGACCTGACCGTGGCGTCGGGTGGCGCGCTGCCCCCAGTACCAAATTGGAGATGAGGCAAAAATCATGAGCTATGACGGAGCGGTGACCCCCGGCGGGCCGGCCCAGACCCGGGAGCTGGGCGCGCTCACCATCAGCAAGGTTTCGGTCGGCCCGATGGACAACAACGCCTACCTGCTGCGGTGCAAGGCGACCGGCGAGGCGGTGCTGATCGACGCGGCCAACGAGCCCGATCGCATCCTCGAGCTGATCGGCGACAACCGGCTGTCCACTGTGGTCACCACTCACCAGCACTTCGACCACTGGCAGGGCCTGCAGCGCGTGGTCGACGCCACCGGCGCCGCGGCCGTGGCCCACCCGGCCGACGCCGGCGGCATCCCGGTCGTGACGTCCACAGTGGAGGACGGCGACACGGTGCGGGTCGGCACGTGTGCGCTCGAGGTCCTCAGCATCAAGGGCCACACGCCGGGCTCGATCGTCCTGTACTACCCAGAAGACGGCGGCCACCTCTTCACCGGCGATTCCCTGTTCCCTGGCGGCGTGGGCAACACCGAAAAGGACCCGGTGCGCTTCTCCTCCCTCATCGGCGACGTGTCGTCGAAGATCTTCGACCGGCTGCCCGACGAGGTCTGGTTCTACCCCGGCCACGGCAAGGACTCGACGCTCGGCGCGGAGCGTCCGGCGCTGCCGGAGTGGCGCGCGCGGGGCTGGTAGTCCGGTAGGGACTCCTCGGGTCGACCCGAGGAGTCCCCTCTGTGGGTACCGCGCCACCGGCCCGGCGACTGCTGATCGTCACCGGGTTTGTCGTCGCCGGGCTCGCCGTCGGGGCCGGCGCGATCTCGTTCGACCACAGGCGTGAGTTGGCCAACGAGCACGGCATGACCTGATCGGTAGGGCGTTGGCCGGTGCTGTCGATGCTGCCTCGGTGGAGCTGTTCTTCGGCTGGTCGACAACACCGACCCGCCGGGCGGCCCGGCGACGACGGGCGAACCGCACCCGATCAATGGTGAAGGCCCCGTTACCGAAATTG
>Ga0070683_100001653_pt1 | contig 17279 bp, 17 predicted proteins | sample KBSC713LmetaG_FD_64662 | JGI IMG/M metagenome (GOLD analysis project Ga0070683, IMG submission 64662) | Corn rhizosphere microbial communities from Kellogg Biological Station, Michigan, USA - KBS C7.1-3L metaG | ecosystem: Host-associated > Plants > Roots > Rhizosphere ... | reverse complement strand
TCAATAATTTGCGCACCGAACGCGCGGGCGAGCAATCGCTGAAGCAGTTTGTGGAGACGTACCCCGATCTGCGGGTGATCACGTATGGGGCGCCGTCGGGCGATGATGCGGCGTTCTGGCGCGGGGTGCTGAAGGACCTCGACATCGTGGTGCTGCATGAATGGAATCCGCCGGCGCTGGCGAAGCTGCTGCTGGAAGTGCGGCAAAAGGCGGGATTCAAGCTGCTGTTGCACGACACGCATCATCGGGCGTCGTCGTCTCCGGAGCAGATACGGCTATTCGGGACGGACAGGTTCGATGGGGTGATCGCGTTTGGTGAGGCGCTGCGGACGATCTATCGCGAGCGATTTGGCTTGGAGCATGTGTGGACGCTGCACGAGGCGGCGGATACGACCGTATTCAAGCCACTGCCGGGCCGCGCGAAGAAACAGGACGTGGTGTGGATCGGGAACTGGGGCGATGATGAGCGATCGCGCGAGATTCGCGAGTTTTTGCTGAGGCCGGGGAGTGCGATGGCGGATCGCGAATTTGTGCTGTATGGCGTGCGGTATCCCGAGGAAGCCCTGCAGGCGTTGAAGCATGCGGGCGCGCAATATGGAGGCTATCTGCCGAATCTCGAGGCGGTGCGCGTGTATGCGGAGTCGCGACTGACGGTGCATATTCCGCGGCAGCAGTACGCGGGGGCCATGCACGGGATTCCGACGATTCGGGTGTTCGAAGCGCTGGCGTGCGGAATTCCGCTGATTTCAGCGCCGTGGAGCGATAGCGAGCATTTGTTTCGCGACGGTGATTATTCAATTGCGAGAAACGGCGCGGAGATGCAGGCGCAGATGGAGCGGCTGCTGGACGATGAGGCCGCGGCGCAGGCGCAGGTGCAGCGCGGACTGGAGACAGTGCTGGCACGGCATACGTGCGGGCATCGCGCGGATGAGCTGACGGCTATTTGCGAGGAGGTGCTGCGGTGAAGATATGGGTGTTCGGCTCGAGCATTGTGTCGTCGTACTGGAACGGGGCTGCTACCTACTACCGCGGGATTTACAAGTACCTGGCGCGGCGTGGGCATGCGATTACGTTTGCGGAGCCGGATGCGTATGGACGGCAGCAGCATCGGGACGAGGGGGACTTCGCCTACGTGGAGTCGGTAGTGTACAGGCAAGGCGCGGATATTGAGCGCATGTTGGACCGCGCTGCCGATCATGACGTGGTGATCAAGCACAGCGGCGTGGGAGCCGATGACGCATTGCTGGAGCGGTTGACTGCGGAACTGGCGGACGACAGGCCGTGCTTCTTCTGGGATGTGGATTCACCGGCAACGCTGGCGCGGCTGCGGGCCAATGCGGCGGATCCGTTTCGCGAGGCGATTCCGCGATATGCGGGGATATTGAGTTATGGAGGAGGGCCGGCCAGCCGCGAGGGATACCTGGAATTCGGGGCGCGGTTCTATCGCGCGATCTACAACGGGTTGGATCCCGAGACGCACTTTCCGGTGAGGCCCGATCCGGAGCTGGCCTGCGATGTGGCGTTTTTGGGCAATCGGCTGCCTGATCGCGAACGGCGCGTGGAGGAACTGTTTTTGCACGCGGCCGAGCTAGCGCCGGAGCAGAAGTTTCTGCTGGGCGGCGAGGGCTGGGGCGACAAGGAGATTCCGGCGAACGTGCGGTGGATCGGGCATGTGCCGACGGGGGATCATAACCGGGTAAATTCGTCGGCGGGGATGGTGATGAACATCAATCGCGACTCGATGGCGTCGTTCGGGTTTTCGCCGCCGACGCGAATCTTTGAAGTGGCGGGCGCGGGCGCGTGCATGCTGTGCGACGACTGGCCGGGGATCGACGATTGCTTCGAGCCGGGCAGGGAGATCGTGGTGATCCGCAGCGCGGCAGACGTGGTGGATGCGTTGCGGCGGTACGGCAGAGAAGATCGGGTGGAGATCGGGCGCGCATTCCGCGAGCGGGCTTTGCGCGATCATACCTACGCGCAAAGAGCGGCGGCGGCAGAAGCGGCGTTTATGCAGGCAATGTCAGAGATGTCGACAGGATTGGAGCCGATACCACTCGCATGAATCTGGTCGTGTTTGGTCTCACCGTCACTTCGTCCTGGGGCAATGGGCACGCGACGACGTATCGATCGCTGCTGCGCGCGCTCGCCGGACGGGGACACCACTGCACGTTCGTGGAAAAGGATGTGGAGTGGTACCGCAATAACCGCGATATGCCGCAGCCGGAGTTTTGCCGAGTTGTGCTGTACGAGAACTGGGACGCCGAGCGGGCGCGGCTGCTGCAGGTGGCGCGGGATGCGGACGCGATCGTGGTGGGATCGTATTTCCCCGACGCGGTCAAGGCTACGCGCGAACTGCTGGATCACGGGCACGAAACGGTTTTGTTTTACGACATCGATACGCCGATAACGATTGCGCGGCTGCGTGGTGAGGGGCGTGCGGATTATCTGGATCCGGAGTTGATTCCGCATTACGCGGCGTACCTGAGTTTCACGGGCGGGACGATGTTGCGGGAGATCGAGAGTCGATTCGGGGCGCAGTGGGCGGTGCCGTTTTATTGCTCCGTGGATGCGGAAGCATACAAGCCGGAGGCAGTGCGCGCGGAGTTCGCGTGCGACATGAGCTACCTGGGAACGTATGCGGCAGATCGCCAGGCGAAGCTGGAGGCGCTGCTGAATGAAGCAGCGAGGCGGATGCCGGAGCGCAGATTTATTGTGGCGGGCCCGCAGTATCCCGCGGGGATTGAGTGGCCGCGCAACGTGCAACGAGTTATTCATCTTTCGCCGGCGGAGCATCCGGCGTTTTATTCATCTTCGCGGTTCACCCTGAACCTTACGCGCGACGATATGGTTGCTGCGGGTTACTCGCCCTCGGTGCGGCTGTTTGAGGCGTCGGCGTGCGGGGCGGCGATTCTGTCGGATGCGTGGCCGGGGTTGGAGGAATTTCTTACGCCGGGCGAGGAGATTTTGCTGCCACGCGATGTGGATGAGGTTACCGCGATTCTGCGCGACATGCCTGAAGAAGAGCGGGTGCGAATGGGCATGCGCGCGCGGCAGCGCATCCTGGATCAGCACACGTCGGTGCATCGGGCGATTCAGTTCGAAGAGATTGTGGAGCAGAGCGCGCCAGGGCGAGTTCAGGCGCAGACGGTGAGCTCTTCGAGGGAATGAAGGCAGAGGCCGGGCGCTTCGGCCGAGAGCTGGTCGAAGGAGTAGGTGCCGGAAGCGACGGCGAGGACGGGAAGTTGGTTGGCGCGGGCGGCACGTACGTCAGCAGGTGTGTCGCCGATGACGAGGATGGAAGCCGCGGGCCCGGCCACGGCATGGGCGCGATCGACGGCGCGGCGGAAGACGTCAGCGCGAGTTTCGAGGGAGTCGCTCCATCCGCCGAAATCGAAGAGGTCGAGCAGCTTCGCGGCTTCGAGTTTGCGCCTGCCGATCAGCTCAAGGTTTCCGGTGGCGAGGCCGAGAATGGCTCCCTTGTCGCGAAGGTAATGGAGAACCGATTCGACGCCGGGAAGCGCCTGAATGCAGAATTCGTGTGCGTGGGCTTCGATGAAACGGCACATGCGTTCGCAGATAACCGGCAACTGCGGGCGCCACTGCGATTCGGGAACACCGGCGCGCATGAAGGCGTCGCGCAGGATGCCGATATCGGTGTTGCCGTGGGCGACGACGCCGTCGAGATTGATGGGGCGGCCGGCGACCGCGGAGAGCGCATCGCAGAAGGCGAAGTAGTGAACCGCGTCGGCGCAGTGGATGAGTGTCCCGTCGATATCGAACAGGTACGCGTCGAAAGCGTCCCACGGACGCGGCAGCGTGCCTGCATCTGCGCTCATGCGGCGCGACTCTCGGCTTGCGGGCTGTGCCACTCGGTGAGGGCCTCGCGGAGCTGGGTGACGACGCTGGCCCAGTCGCCCTGCCGCGGCTGGCGGAAAATGCGAAGCGAGGGATACCAGGGCGAGTCGTCGCGAGCATGCATCCAGCGCCAGTCGGCGGCGTGCTGCAGCAGGAGCCAAGTGGGGCGGCCGAGCGCTCCGGCGAGATGCGCGGTGAGCGTGTCGACCGTGATGACGAGGTCGAGGCGCGAAATGACTGCGGCGAGAGGGACGAGGCCCGCGTCGGCGCAGAGTGCGGGCGTGTCGCGCAGATTGAACGCGGAGCCGAGATCGCTCCACTGATTGCGGACTTCGCCGCCCTGCAAATTCCAGAAGGTGATGCCGGGGTCGTCGAAGAGCGGGCGCAGCTCGGCGAGGGGGATGGAACGAGTGAGATTCCATTCGCCGGAAGACCAGACGACGCCGGCGTGGATGCTTTCAGGCCCGCGGAAGGCGGCGGCCGCGCTGCGCTGCGCTTGTTGCGGAAGGCGCAGGTAGTTGGTGGCGACGGGCAGGTCACGCTGGCGTGTGCGGAAGAAATAGGGGAGCTCCGTGACTTCGATCTGCACGTCCCACTCAGGCTGTCGGGCCGGCGCGGCTTCGCCCCAGGTGATGATCTGATCGGCACCGCGGATGCAACGAGCAAGCGAGAGCATGCGGGGAGGGACTTCGAGGATGACGCTGGAGGCGATGGACTGCAGTGCCGGCATGTAGCGCAGGAATTGCACGGCGTCGCCGAATCCGTGCAGGCAGCGGAGGATGACGCGCTTGCCACGGATCGATTCGCCATTCCAGAAGCGGTGCGGGTTGGGTGCACCGCGGCGGAGAATGGCGTCACTCTCGCGCCATGCTTCTTCGAATTTGCCTTGCAGCATCCAGATCCTCCAGCGGCCGGCGGCACAGCGGTCGGGGTCTGCGCCTTTGCGTTGTGCCACATCAAAGCAGGCGAGCGCGGCGGGCAGATGACGCTGGTTCAGTAATTGTTCGGCGTGCAGCAGCCATGGGTTTAGGGGGTTCATATCAAGTCCTTAGCGCGAGCCGGATAGACGCAGTGAGGCCCGTCGGGAGGAACCGCGATGGGCTGCCAGCGGCACAGGTACACTTCCTGCTCCGGTTGCGCTTCGATGGTGAATCCCGAGGAGCGCAGCATGGCTTCAACGCAGGCGCGGTTGGGGATCCACCAGTTGGTTTCATCGTGCGAGTATCGCTCTTCGACGAAGTGCATTTTTGGATAGCCAGGATCGTCAAAAGGCGCGTCCTCGTTGAATTCGTAGTCGGGGCGCACTTTGACGACGTCACCGCTGCCGCGTTGCATGCTCTGGAACAGCATCATGTCGCGGGCGACGTGCTCGTGGATGAGATCGAGTGCGAGCAAGGGATGGCGCAGGTGATAGAGCACCCCCATGAAAATGACGAGATCGAATCTTTCGCCGAGCAGGGCGACATCCCAGACCGGCAGGCGGCGGAATTCAATGTCGGCGCCAACGACGCCGGCGGCGAAGCGCGCCTGGTTGAGGTAGTGTTCGTCGGAATCGATGCCAACGACGCGGCTCGCGCCGCGGCGCTTCATCTCGAGCGAATAGAAACCGGCGTTGCAGCCAATGTCGAGCACTGACATTCCGGTGAGGTCGGCGGGAACTGCATTGCGGAATGCGGCAAATTTGACCTCAGGGTAGTTGCCGAGGAAGTGGTTTGGCGCGGTCTGCACGCCATGGAGACGCAGGTTGTGGAACCACGGACCGAGGGCTTCGATCCGTTCCTGCAGCGCCTCGGTTTCATCGGCCGTTTTCAGTTGCAAGCTCGTGGCCACTGATTTCCTCCCCAACTGGGATGATGGATTCGCGCGCGTGCCGGGCGCGGCCAGACTCAGAATCGAGGAGGCCCATTGCCGCGCGATATCCGCTGAGCGTGCCTGTGTCGATGTAGCTGGCGCCGGCGTGGATTCCGAGCGCGCGGCCGCCTTCGGCAAGCCACGCATTTACGAGTGTTCCGAAGTACTCATCGCCGCGATCGGGGTAAAGCCAGAGTCGATGCAGATCGTGGTAGACCGCACCGGGCATTTTGAACGCACCCCACACCCAGTGTGTAACGATGTCTCGCTGCTTGACGCGAATCTGCTGCACACGGCCGTCGTCGTCCGTGCTGACGGCGTCAAACAACTCCGGGTGCTCGACCGGGAACAGCAGGAACGATAGCGTGTCATCGGGCAGGCGGAGCAGGGCGTCGTGCGGCTGCCAGATGGTGTCGGGCAGGCCGACGATGACGGGTTCGTCGGGATGCACGAACGGGATGCCGCGGAAGATGGCGTCGCAGAGGCCGCTCGGCGATGGCTGGACGACGTAAGCGATTTCGGCGCCCCAGCGGCGCGTGCCGTAGTACTCGACGATGTCGGTTTTGGTTGGCGAGATGACGAAGCAGAGTTTGTCGGCGCCGCCTGCGATCATGCGTTCGACGAGGAACTCGCTCACGGCGCGGGGCCGCTCGGTGCCGTTATCCAGGCGGTTGCCTACGGGCAGTAGCTCCTTGGAAAAAGCCAGCGGCTGTATTCTGCTGCCCGCTCCGGCGGCCGGAATGATTCCCCACATGGCGGCTCGTCTCCTCTCAGGCGGAACAGGCGGCAGGCTGGCTGCCGGCGGCGACTTCATTGCAATAAGTGATGAGGGTGCGGGCGCGCTGGCCCGCGGTGTGCTCGCACAGGGCTCGATCGCGCGCGCGTTGGCCGATGGATTTCAATTCGGCATCAGGCCGTTCTATCGCCGCGATGACATCCTCCGCGGTATCGACGCGCACAACCTCTTCGCCGGGGGTAAAGAACGCCTTGAGGCCATCCCACCCGTCGGTGAAAATCGGCGCGCCGCATGCGGCGGCTTCAAAGAGACGGCCTGATGGGCAGTAGCCGTACTGTGCCATGGCGCGGCGCGTGATGTTGAGCGTGGCGCGGGACGATGAGTAGAGCGCTGGGTGTAGTGCGGGCTCGAGGTGCCGGAGAAAGAAGATGTTCCGGGCCCACGGAAAGTCGTGCGGGTACTGCGCGCCGGCGAGCACGAATCGATGGCGGGGCATCTGCGCAGCGGGTCGCACAAAGAGCTCTTCCAGTGCGGGCTGGCGATCGGCGGCGTAAGTTCCGAGGTAGCTGAGGTCGCCACGGAAGTCAGCATGCGGAGCGGCGGGACCATGCGATTCGGGATCGACGGAGCCGTAGAGCGGGAGGACGACGCTCGCGCCAAGGCGGGATTGCAATTCTTGCAACGCTTTGCCGCCGGTATAGCTGAGGACCAGGTCGAAATCCCCGAGGCCTTGAGCGGGCAGGTAGGGAACCGGCTGGCCATCGGCGAGCGCGCTAAGTGTGACGGGCGTATCGAGATCGTAGAAGGCGCGGACGCGGGCTGGGGAGTCGAGTACGAAGCGCGATGCGAGCTGAGCGTCGGGGCAGTAGCTGGTGATCATGGCGACATCAGCACGGTCCAGATCGCGGCGGACTTCGGTGCGAATTTCATCCAGATCGTTGTAAAGACGGAGATTGAAGCCCGGAGGATGATGCCAGGCATCGCGTGCTGTGGCGTAGTAGGGGACGTCCTTTTCATAAAACGTGACGGTGTGATCCGCTCGGCCCAGTGCTTTCAGCAAGGCGCGCCACAAGGTGGCGTGTCCATTTCCCCAGGAGGATGAAACCGTTAGACCGAAGATGACAAAGTGCATTCCTGCCCCACGTCAGGGACACCGCGACGTTACAGGCTGAGATGGCTCGATGGCAGGAGAAGATGTTTGGAATCTGTAACCTGTTTTGATGGGACAGCGAACGCGGACAAGCGAAGATGGGGCCTGAAGGCGATGAGGCACCTCAACGATTGCAACCCGCGGCCTTGCTCGGCGGGAATTGAAGAGGGTCACTCTTCCTCGGCAGCTTCCAGGGTGCGAGTCGCCTCGAAACCGGAGTCTGTCGGCCGGAACAAATCGAAGCCGAACTCGGCTAGCTTCGCCCTGACCTCCGCTGTCGCAGAGGCGCCGATCACTCGGATCGCTGTGTAAGGCGGATGAGCGGAATAGGCCCCGTGATGGAGGTCGATCATGTCCATCTCATCCACCAAGACTTGCTCGGACGCCCGATTCGTCCATGCCGTGAACACGGTGATCCCGTCTAAATGGGAACGCGAAGGGGCATTCTTCCAGAGTTTCTCCGCGGCTGAGCGATTTTCCGGGGTATCAACTATCCAGACGGGACCCCGCGGCGTTAGCTCACGCAGACGCTCGCCGAAACTGCGGTCGAGCACGACGGATACGGAGTAGAGCCCTGGTGACATGCGTTCAGCATACGACCAGGCCCTGGCTGCTGTGGCGGTGGTGCATCACGGCACGCGGAGGATCTTGCCGACGCGGGGGCACATGCGGACAATGACGTAGGGGCGTCCCTACGCGACCTGGATCTTGGTCTGGACTCTATCCCCACGCTGAAGCGCGGCGCTAACAGGCTCTGCGCCTACGGCGCGTGGGCAAACTCTGCCGCCATCGCAGCGCGCCGCGAGTGAGTGCGGGCGTGTTGAAGTAGCCGGCATGAGAACGATCAGAGTCAAGTTCACGCAATGTCATGCTGCGGTTGGCCGACCGCTTCGGCAGCGAAGCGGGTGGCGAGTTCGGAGAGCTTGCGGCTAACTTCTTCGCCGGTGAGCGGACGGCCGTGTCCGGGCGCAACGATGCGCGGCTCGAGCATGGCCAGGCGGCGGATCGAGTTTGCGGCCATGGCGAAATCGGAAGTGAAGTAGGCAGGGGGACCGCTCAGTTTCGGCGGCTGCGCCAAGGCAGCATCAAAGAACGACTCTGGCTTGGTGGTGCAGAAGGCGTCGCCGACGAGCAGAGTCTGATCACTGGGGCGAAAGAATGACACGTGGCCGTCGGTATGGCCGGGAGTATGGATGATCTGCCACTCGGGGAGTGCGGGAGATTCCATGATGTGCTCCTGCTCGACGAAGAGCTGGAGACGCGAGCTGAGATCGACGGGGCCGCGCGGGTAGATTGGCGCGAGGAGCGACATAAGCCCTCCTCCGGCGCCGGTTTTCGGCGGGGGATACTCTTTGCGGCCGGTGAGGTACGGAGCCTCTGCTGAGTGTGCATAGACGGGGATGTTCCACGTTTCGGCCAGGTCCGGAGCTGCGCTGACGTGGTCGAAGTGGCCGTGGGTGAGCACAATGGCCATGGGCGCGCGGCCGTAGCTTTCCTCGGCCCAGCGGCGAATGTATCCGGCGGAGTAGGGAATGCCGGCGTCGATCAGGGTCCAGGAACCGTTCGCGTGCTCGACTCCAAAGACGTTGACGAACCCGAGGCGCAGGCCGCGCACGCCATCGGCGACATCGTCGAGCGGAGTGACTGTTGCCTTGGAGACGGGGATTTCCACCTGTGCCATGTTCACCTCCAGCGGGCGCAGGGAAGCTGGAGAAAGCAAGTTCTCCGCGTCGACCGCGAATCGTGGCTCAGGGCTCAGATGCGCAAGAGGAACGGAGGGGAGCCTGCGGAATGGAAGGAAACCGCGGGAGAGGGAAGGCCAGAAGCAGATCCTCGGCTGCGCCGAGGATGACAGAAAGAAAGGCAACGGCATAAGGCCAAGCAGAAACTTCGCCTATGGCTCAGGATGACCAGCATTTTCTTCGCGATTATTGCGCCGCGGTCAGGGTCCTGTACTCGCGCAGCATGCCGAGGCGCCAGCGCAGGATCATGCCGAAGGCGAGCACGAAGAACAGGGCCGCTGTCTGCTGCAGGGTCATGATCTTGTCGAAGTATCCGCGGGCAAAATATCGCACCGCGAACAGCACAATGACCACGGCGAAGAATGCGCCGGATCGCTGCATCATGATGGTGTTACCGTCCCGAATGAGGCGCGAAGTGGCCTGAAGAGGCCAGGCAAGCAGGATGGCGCCGATGAGGAACGCGACGGCGGCCCACAGTGGGGGCACGCGGAACGCCGGTACGACAAACATGGAAAAGCCAGTAGCCATTCCCAGTGGCGGAATGATGATCTTGCGAGCCGTTACCGCGGTCCGCCCTTCGCGGACACGCCAGATCATAACCCCGATGAAGCCGAAAATAGACGCGACAGCGGACGTGAGAATCGGGAAATGGGGAAGATACATACCGGCAAACCTGCTTTTTTCAAGTTTATAGGAAAGCGGTTTGCCGCGGTACCGGGACCAACCTGAAGTCCCGCGAGAGTCGTTAAGCGAAGCGGGACGAACAGGCCGGGGCAGCCTGGGGGTTCACTCAAGGGTCGTTGGCGTTAGTAAGAGTATTTTCCGAAGCTCTCAATGTGTTTCTGGGTGTATTCGCGGCGCTCGACGGGTGAGCTGAGGATGGTGGACGTCGAGGTGGCGCCGAGGGCCGAGAGTCGGTCGATGAGGGCTTCCATGTGGCGGATCGAGACCACGTCGGCTTCGATGACGAAGGACTCGGATCCGGTAATGCGATGGCAGCGCCGGATCTCGGCCAGGTCGCGGATGGCGGTGACGGTGCGGCTGATCTGGAGGTCGCCGCCGGGAATGGTGAGGCGCATGAGGATGCGGATCGGGACGCCGAGCTTGGAGCCGTCGATCGAGGCATGATAGCCGGTGATCACGCCAGCCTCTTCGAGGCGGTGCACGCGTTCGGCTACGGCCGGGGTGGACAGGCCGACCTTGCGGCCCAGCTCCGCGAAGGTGACGCGGGCGTTGCGTTGCAGGGCTTCAACGATCTTCCAGGCGATTGCGTCCAGTTCGACGACGTTGGGCAGGTGCTTATGCGCCATGATGTGCAATCGTAAAGCATTTCGGCGCAACTCCTGAAGATTGTTAGGCGAGCTGGGCGATTTTTCTTCGGTGCTCCATTTTCGCCGTGCCTGACCACGCCTATTCTTTCTTCAGCCGGGCTTTCTTCCCCTTTCCCCATTTCCCTGTCCGGCATCGAGGTCTGATATGAGCACTTCCGCGTCTGCTCCCATTTCTTCTCATTCCACGGTGGATTCATTGCGCCACGGTGGCGATTTTCTTCCCCTGAAAGGGACCGACCACGTGGAGTTTTACGTGGGGAATGCGCGCCAGGCGGCGTACTTCTATCGCACGGCATTTGGCATGTCGCTGGCGGCGTATGCGGGACCTGAGACGGGGCAACGCGACCGCGCCTCATACGTGCTGCAGCAGGGCAAAGTACGTTTTGTGCTGACCACGCCGCTGCGGTCGAGCGATCCCATTGCGGAGCATATTCACCGCCACGGAGACGGCGTAAAGGTGGTTGCATTGTGGGTGGACGACGCGCGCAAGTCGTGGCAGGAGACGGTGAACCGGGGCGCGAAGAGCGTGGCCGAGCCGTTTACGAAGTCAGACGACAACGGGACCGTGGTGCTGGCCAGCATCCGCACGTATGGGGATACGATTCACACGTTTGTGGAGCGCGGCAATTATCACGGGCCATTCATGCCGGGTTTTGTCGCGATGCCTGAGGATCGGGTGGCGCGGCCGGTGGGCCTACTGCACGTGGACCACATGGTGGGCAACGTTGGCTGGCACGAGATGGACGAGTGGGTGGAGTTCTATGCGCGCGTGATGGGCTTCTCGCTCTATCAGCACTTCGACGATAACGATATTTCGACGGAGTACTCGGCCCTGATGTCGAAGGTGATGGCCAACGGCAACGGGTATGTGAAGTTTCCCATCAACGAGCCGGCCGAAGGCAAAAGAAAGTCGCAGGTGGAGGAATATCTGGACTTCTACCCGGGGCCCGGCGTGCAGCATATTGCGCTGGCGACCAACGACATTTTGCACACCGTGACCAGGCTGACTGAGCAGGGCGTGGAGTTTCTGCGCGTGCCGCATACGTATTACACCGAACTGCAGGGCCGCGTGGGAAAGATCGATGAGCCGATCGAGGAACTGGAGCGGCTGGGGATCCTAGTGGATCGTGATGACGAGGGCTACATGCTGCAGATCTTCACCAAGCCCGTGGAAGATCGCCCGACGTTGTTCTTCGAGATTATTCAGCGCAAGGGCAGCCGCAGCTTTGGCAAGGGCAACTTCAAGGCGCTATTTGAGGCCATTGAGCGCGAACAGCAGTTGCGCGGAAATTTGTGAAGAGCAGGGACAAAGGGAAAGAGGGACAAAGGGCGAGGGAGTAGTGGAATGGCAACTGCGACTTTAACGGCGGCGACGCCTTACTTGATCACGCAAGACTATGCGGCTTATACCGACGAGCAGCACGCGGTGTGGGCGGAGCTGGTTGGCCGTGTGCTGCCTAACGTGGAGAGGCACGCGGCGCGCGAGTACCTTGAAGGCTTTCAGGTCATCGGGTTGCAGCCGGACAAGCTGCCGAACCTGAACGAGGTCACGCGGCGCCTGGGCCCGCGCACGGGGTGGAGTTCGACTCCGGTGAGCGGATTTTTGCCTGCGCCGGCGTTTTTTGAGATGCTGGCGAACCGGCTGTTTCCTACGACGACCTGGCTGCGAAGCCGCGAGTCGCTCGAATATACGCCTGAGCCGGACATCTTCCACGACGTGTTCGGGCACGTGCCGATGCACGCGCATAAAGTGTTTGGCGACTTCCTGCAACACTACGGCCGTGTGTGTGCGGGAATCAGCGACCAGACAATTTTGGAGAAACTGGGGCGCCTGTTCTGGTATACGGTGGAGTTCGGGCTGATCCGCCAGGGCGGCGAGATCAAGGCGTACGGCAGCGGAGTCATCAGCTCTTCCGGCGAATGCAAGAATGTGATCAACGGCGGATGCGCGGTGCACGATTTCCGGCTGGACGAGGTGCTGGAGACGCCGGTGAAGGTGGACGAACTGCAGAAGGTTCTTTTCGCGGTGGACAGTTTCGATCAAATCTACGAGGCGATGCATGAAGCAGAGCAGCGAGTCGAGCGCGGTACTCTCTGAGACGGAGCCGACGCGGGTCGAGCTTTCGTACCAGTCAGGATTCGGCAATGAGTTCGCCACCGAGGCGGTGGCGGGCGGGCTTCCGCAGGGGCAGAACGCGCCGCAGATTCATCCGCTGGGGCTTTACACGGAGCAGTTCAGCGGGACTCCGTTCACGGCGCCGCGAGCGGTAAACCGCCGCACGTGGACATATCGCATTCGGCCTTCGGTGACGCACCGGCCATACGAGGCCATCGACGCGAAGATGATCCGCAGCGGTCCGTTCAACGAGGTTGCGACTACGCCCAATCAGCTTCGCTGGGATCCGCTGCCGATGCCCGAGGAGCCGACGGATTTTGTCGATTGCATCGTCACGCTAGGCGGCAATGGCGACCCTGCCATGCAAGTTGGCCTTGCAATTCATCTGTATGCATGCAACCGGTCGATGGAGGATCGATTCTTCTACTCGGCGGATGGCGAATTGCTGATCGTGCCGCAGATGGGGGCGGTGCGCTTCCACACGGAGCTTGGCATTCTTGCGGTAGCGCCGGGCGAGATCTGCGTGATTCCGCGAGGCGTAAAATTTCGTGTGGTGCTTGAAGAAACGCAGGCGCGCGGCTATATCTGCGAGAACTACGGTCTGCCGTTCCGGCTGCCGGAGCTGGGTCCGATCGGGGCGAATGGCCTGGCGAATCCGCGGGACTTCAAGGCGCCGGTGGCGGCGTATGAAGATCGCGACGGCGAGTTCCACATCACGGCGAAGTTCATGGGAAAGCTGTGGTCCGCGTTCATCGACCACTCGCCGCTCGATGTGGTGGCCTGGCACGGCAACTACGCTCCCTACAAATATGACTTGGCGCTGTTCAACTGCATCAACACGGTTTCGTTCGACCATCCCGATCCGTCGATCTATACCGTGCTGACCGCGCCGTCGCTGAACCCGGGCACAGCCAACTGTGATTTCGCGATTTTCCCGCCGCGCTGGATGGTGGCCGAGCACACCTTCCGCCCACCATGGTTCCACCGCAACCTGATGAACGAATTCATGGGGCTCGTGTTTGGCGCGTACGATGCGAAGGCGGAGGGGTTTGTGCCGGGAGGCGCCAGCTTGCACAACTGCATGGCGGGGCACGGGCCGGATGCCGAAACGTTCGAGAAGGCGACGAGCGCCGACCTCAAGCCGCAGTACATGGGCAACACGCTCGCTTTCATGTTCGAGACACAGCTCGTGGTGCGGCCCACGGAATTTGCGATGAACACGCGGATCCTGCAGCACGAATATTTCGAGTGCTGGCAGGGCTTGAGGAAGCGATTCGACCCCGAGGCGGCATCGAACGGGAAATGACCTCCACGGAAGCGGCCTTTTCACGCCTGATCGATTATGCGGGGCTGTATCCACCGGCGGCGCTGGACATGCGCAGCGCGGTGCGAAATTATCTCGCCTATCGCGAGCTTCCGCATGCGTGGATGCTCGGCCGCTTCATTGTAGACATGGCGAAGCTGGACGAGCTGAGGGACGCGGCCGAGAGTGCGTGGAACAGCTTTCCGCTGACTGTGATTGCGGCCGCGGACTTCGATGCGGGGACGCTGGCGCGCCGGCGCGATGAGGGCTTTCGCATCGAGTCGATCGAGATCAAGTGCGATGAGCCGCTGAAGATTGCGCGTGTGCGCGAGCACGTTCCGGAAGACCTTGAGTGCTACTTTGAGATTCCTGCGCAGCAGGCATGCACAGGCGCCATCGACGCCCTGGCCGCGGTGAATGCTCACGCGAAGCTGCGCATGGGCGGAGTTGTCGCGGAGGCATTTCCCACCTCGCAGGCCGTGGCGGAACGGATGGAGACATTGGCCGACCGGGGCGTTGCCTTCAAGGCGACCGCGGGCCTGCATCATCCCCTGCGCTCGGAGCATCGGCTGACGGATGCTGAGGACAGTCCCAGAGGCACCATGCATGGTTTTGTGAATCTGCTATGCGCGGCGGCAGTGCTGCGGTTCGGCGGCAAGCGTGCGGAGGCGGTGCAGGTGCTCGAGGAGCAGGACATGTGGACGTTTAACGTGACGCCCGAGGAGACGGTGGTGCATGGGGCCGGTTGGAACGCGGAGCAATTGAGCGAAGTGCGAAAATTCTTCGTGAGCTTCGGATCGTGTTCATTCACTGAACCCACGTCGGAGTTAGAGGCACTGGGATGGCTCTGAAGAGCTGGATTGCGGCAGCGAACCATGCGCGCACCGATTTTCCGCTGGCGAATCTGCCGTACGGCGTGTTCACGCATGCGAACACCACGCGCATCGGCGTCGCCATTGGCGACCAAATTCTCGATCTGCGCGCCGCGGCCACCGAATCGATGCTGTCGTCCCTTCCCGCTGCGGTGGTGGACGCGTGCATGGCGAGCGTGCTCAATCCGCTGATGGAACTCGGGCCTGAAGGATGGTCTGCTTTACGGAGGCGGATAACGGAACTGCTGAGCGAAAACGCCGATGCCGAGACCCAGCGCCGCGCCGCCGGCATGCTGGTTCCGCAAACCGACGCTGTGATGCATGTGCCTGCCGAGATCGGCGATTACACCGATTTCTACGCGTCGATTCATCACGCGACGCGCGTGGGCAAGCTGTTTCGTCCCGACAATCCGCTGCTGCCCAACTACAAATACGTGCCGATTGGGTATCACGGGAGGGCGTCGTCGATTGTGCTGAGCGGTAGCGAGGTGCGACGGCCCAGTGGGCAAACAAAGCCTCCGCAGGCGGTAGAACCCGTGTTTGGACTGGCGCGTTCGCTGGACTACGAATTGGAAGTGGGTGTGTTCATCGGGCCAGGAAACGAACTTGGACGTCCGATCGGGATCGGCGAGGCGGAGCAGCATGTGTTCGGGTTATGCCTCGTGAATGACTGGTCGGCCCGCGATATCCAGTCCTGGGAATATCAGCCGCTAGGGCCCTTCCTGGCGAAGAATTTTGCGACAACGATTTCGCCGTGGGTGGTGCCGCTGGCGGCGCTTGCGCCATATCGCGTTGCGATGGCGGAACGAGCGGCGGGCGATCCGGCGCCGCTTCAGTATCTCGCGGCAGAAAACGTGCACAGCGCATTTGACGTGACTCTCGAGGTTTCGATCCAGTCATCGGCTATGCGCGAGCGGGGTCTCGCGCCCATGCATGTGAGCCGCGGGAATCTGCGCGATCTTTACTGGTCTATCGCGCAACTGGTGACGCATCATGCGAGCAACGGTTGCAACCTGCGCCCGGGCGATCTGATGGCTACCGGCACCATCTCAGGGGCGGAGGAAGGCTCAGAGGGCTGCCTGCTCGAGATGAAGCACCGGGGCGAGCCACTTAGACTTCCAACCGGCGAGACGCGTGTGTTTCTTGAAGACGGCGATGAGGTCACGTTCACGGCATATGCCGAGAGGCCGGGTCTGCCGCGGATCGGCTTCGGGCGATGTAGCGGCGTGCTAGTGAGCTAGGGCAAAACAACGCGCCAGGCGAAGCCACACACTCGTGGCTTCGCCTCGCGGTCCGGACTGTAATTTATACGTTATAACTCGATCTCTAGATTCGATTCATGAACAGCAGCACAATCGTGAGCACCAGGATTGCGCCGAGCCCGCCGCTAGGGTAGTATCCCCATCGCCTGTTGTAGGGCCAGGCGGGGAATACCGCGACGATGGCGAGAATCAGGACGGGAATAAAAAACAGGACGATCATGCGTGCTCCCTGGTAATGCAGGGAGCCGTGGTGCCTGACCCCCCGTACATAGAGAGATGCACACGCGGGTTGCGCGAGTTGTTTTGAGCGGTTTGGATCGCGGTATGGCGAGCGGCTGTGGTTATTTGATTTCGACCTGGTCGATGTCGAACTGAAACTTGCCCAAATTGCCGACGCGGATGAAGCCGATGCCGCTCAGGTCGCTGCCGTCAGTCTCGAAGGTGGAGAAGGGGAACGCGTAGTGTTTCCATTCAGGGCCGGCGACGAAGGTCGTCATGGCGGGGGCCTCTCCCGACTGGCCGCTGCGCGACTCGGTGAGGACCAGCAGCGTGTAGGTGGCGCCGTCGCCCCTGGCCCAGAAGCTGATCGCCTTTTTGCTCGAAAGGTTGACGGGCTGCATGGGAGCGGAGCCGGGCGAATAGAGCGCACCGGCAAAGACGAACGGGCCGCCCGGCACGTTTTCCCCGGTGACGCGCATGGCGCCCTTGCTGCCTTCGGCACCGGGCTCCACGATGGCGACGGACGAATTGGATTTTCCACCGTTCATTTTGTCGCCCGCGGCGATCCACATGCCGTAGTTGGCTGCGACCTTGCCTTCATCGAATGTGCTCACGACGCCGGATTCCGATCCGTTTGGTACGGGAGCGGTGGCAATCGCCTTGCCGGTTTCGCCGTGCAGGCCGGCGACAACGAGCTTGACGGTGCTGGTCTGGTCGGAACTGGGGCCTACCATGAGATCGAAAACGCCCGGCTCGACGACGCGGTGCATGTCGATGTTCCAGATCCTGAGGATTTCAGGCGTGACGGTGAACTCGACGGTGCGCTTCTCGCCGGGTTTGAG
>Ga0070683_100001642_pt1 | contig 17316 bp, 16 predicted proteins | sample KBSC713LmetaG_FD_64662 | JGI IMG/M metagenome (GOLD analysis project Ga0070683, IMG submission 64662) | Corn rhizosphere microbial communities from Kellogg Biological Station, Michigan, USA - KBS C7.1-3L metaG | ecosystem: Host-associated > Plants > Roots > Rhizosphere ... | reverse complement strand
GGCCGCGTGCGGGCCGAGGCGAGCGAGGGCGTGCACGAGGGCCGTGCGGGTGACGTGGGCTACGAGGGGTTGCGGCGTGTAGAATGCTCCGCTCGCGCGGCGTTCCTGCGCGCCCATGAGCGACTCGAACGCCTTGCCGAGCATTTCGGGATCAATGGCGGCTTCGGACCATCCGGCGCCGTCCTCGCGCGCCGTGAAGCGATAGCGCGTGAGGAGGTCGCTGAAGACGAGACCGAGCGCGTCGTCGGGGAAGGTCACATGGCGATGCCGCCGCTCCAGGGGCGTGCGGGCGAAGAGCCCGCCGTTCAGGAACGGAATGCGACCGAACGCACGCGCGGCGCGGGCGCGCGACCGCATGGGCGTGTTAAGCGTGCCGAAAAAGAGCGGCTGCAACGCGCGGGCGTGGAAGCGGCCGCCGTGCTCCATGCAGTGCGCGAACGTCGTGGAGAGAAAGCGCGGGTCGCCATTCAGCCAACCCCGCGATTCCAGGAAGGAGAGAAAGAGCAGGCGCGACACGTTGAGCAGGGCGAGCTCGCCGCGCGCAGCGTCCCCGGCGCGACCGGTGGATCGCCGCGCGAGCTCGCCCACGACGCGTTCGAGCGCGCGGTAGAATCGTCGCGTGATCGCTTCGCGACCGAGGATGTCGAGCCAGCAGGAGTGCGCCAGCAGGTCCGGTTCCGAAGCCGACCCCGCGAGGGCATTGAAGGTTTCCGCGTCGCTTGGCAGGACGCGAGTCCGGTCCAGCAGGAGCGCCGCCACACGCGCCCCATGACCATTTTCCGTCCATGTGGCGATGGCGAGCTCCGGCGTATCGTGCTGCGCGGCGACGAGGAGCCAGAGGAGCTGTGGCGCGCGCGACGTGAGGCGGCGGGCGATCGTGCTGACGGTGTCGCGGAGCGGAGCGCCTGCGCCACTCTGCACGACGAGCGCGCGCAGCGCGCCCGGCCCGCTCAGGACAGCGGCGTCATGGATGGACAGATCCTGCAGCCCGAGCGCGCCGCGCAGCTCGGCGTGGAGCGGGAGCGCGGGCGGTGTGAAGCCGATGTCGGCGGCCAGCGCCGAGAGCGCGGGGAGCGTGGTGGCCGCCGCGAGCACGGCGGCGGCGGAGTCGAGTGATCGCACGCAGCGATCGTACCACGCACCGCGTCGTGCACCGGCATCGTGTTCTTGCGAGCAGGAGCAATTGAGTGCCGGCTGTTCACGGCGGCGAGGACGACATTAGCAAAGATTCCCGTCTCCTTCATGGTCTCTTCACGGTGCCGTCCTGAGGTTTTGCACTGCAGGTTACCATACGCCGCGTCGTCTGGCTCACGCTCGGCGTCGCGGTCGGGCTCGTCGCGCTGGCCGCACTCGCCCACGCGCAGGGAGCGCATACGATCGCAGCGACTCGTGACCTGACTGCGGCCGCCAGGCCATCAACGCCGCCCGGTGACAGTGTGGGGATGTGGGTGTCGCCGGGAAAGGATTACGCCGATACGCGCTACAGCACCCTTGAGAAGATCACGACGGCGAATGTCGGCAAGCTCAAGGAGGTGTGGAGCTACACCACCGGGATTCAGGACGGGCACGAAGGCCAGCCGCTGGTTGTGAACGGGAAAGTGATCGTGGGTGATAGCGGCGGTGAAATGGCCGTGTGGGGGTGGGCGCAGGGCCTGGATCTCAAGACCGGACGTGTTCTCTGGCGCGCACGAAATACTGGACCGGATCGGGATGTGCTCATCGGCTCGAGTTTCAAGCCGTTCTATCCCTGGATGCAGGGCAAGGACCTGGGCGTCACGAGCTGGCGCGGCCAGCAGTGGAAGATCGGCGGATCTGCGTCCCGGGGTTGGGTGAGTTACAATCCGGAACTCAATCTGATCTACTTCGGGACGTCGAATCCCGGCGTGTGGAACCCGGACATGCGCCCTGGCGACAACCTCTGGTCCACCACCATCTGGGCGCGCGACCCGGACACGGGGCAGGCCCGATGGAACACTCGATGGCGACTTCAAGGCAGTGAATGCGATGACCGGCAACGAGCTCCGGAAGACGCACTTCGCATCGGGCGTCGTGCGGCACTGGGTGTCGTAGGTGCCGTGCCAGACCTGCCATCTGTCACCAAGCCCGGTGGAATGCTCCACGTATTCGCGATACAGTGACCGTGCGGGAGTCGCATCACGTGAGAACACGAGTCCGTAAAGGCATGGCCGGCGCAGCTGGTGTACTGGCTGCGACCCTGCTGTTCATGGGGGTCGCGCGGCCGGCCCCGCGTGCACTCCGCGTGTGCGCCGATCCAAACAACATGCCGTTCTCGAACGCGCGACGCGCCGGCTTCGAGAACAGGATCGCCGAGCGGCTGGCGAAGGATCTTGCGCTTCCTTTGGAGTACACGTGGCTCCCGCAAGGGCGAGGCTTCGTGCGCAAGACGCTCAATGCCGGAACGTGCGACCTGATCATGGGCGTGCCGCAGGGATACGATCCCGTGCGAACCACACGCCCCTACTTCCGCTCCACGTATGCGTTCGTCTATCGCACGGGCAGCGCCTATGCGGTGCGATCCATGGATGACACGATGCTGACGCACCTGCGCATCGGCATCCATGTGATCGGTGATGATTACCAGAACACACCGCCCGCCGAAGCGCTGGCGGCGCGCGGCATCATCGACAACGTCCGGGGCTTTCCCATCTTCGGCGACTATTCACGACCCGATCCCGCCGCCGCGATCATTCACGCCGTGGCGCGCGACAGCATCGACGTCGCCATCGTCTGGGGTCCGTTCGCCGGCTACTTCGCGCCGCGCGAACACGTCCCCCTGACGGTGGTACCGATCGAGCGCGCCGTGGACGCGTCGGGACAGCCGTTCGCGTACAACATTTCGCTGGGCGTCAGGCACGCCGATTCCGCGTTTGCCACGCTCCTCGATTCGTTGCTCGTGCGGGACCAGGCGGACATCTCGTCCATTCTGCAGACGTATGGCGTGCCGTTGCTTCCCATCACGCCAACGGATTCCAGCACCGGCCGCAACGCCGTGCGCACCCCGTAACGCAGTCACCTTTTCATGCAAGCACGAGGAAGGTTGACATGTCCTCTCCAGCAAGAACGATATGCCCGGTCGTGTGTGTCACGTCGCTGCTCCTGCTCGCCAGCGCATGCAAGGGCAAGGAAGGCGCCGCGCCGGCTGGTGGGGGTACTGCTGCGCCGGCACGGATTCGCTGATCTTCCGCTCCATCCACGATGGGCGCCCCATGGGCATGCCGGCGTGGGGCAACGGGCTCAGTACACCCGAGATCGAGGAGCTCGTCGCGTACATTCACTCGTTGCGGGCCCCTGCCGAACCGCAGTTCTTCTTCTGGTCAGCAATGAATGCCCGCACGCCAGGCACACCGTGATTCGTCAGTGCGCTGTTGACGTGGCGCCCGCGGCCGCCGCATTCAGGTCACGCGTCTCCACGTAGAAATTCGGATCCACGCCGAATGCCGCCGCGCTCGCGAGATGCACCTGCATGGTCTTCCACGCGGTGGTGGGGTGAATGAGTGCGTACGCCGAGTCGCCGACCGTCACGCGCACCGGCATGGCGAAGCCGGGTACTACGTTGGCCCAGCGATAGGCGAGCGAGCTGCCACTGAGCCGGTACTGCAGCTCGGGCACTTTGGTCGTGGTGAGATACTGCTGGAACACCTTGCTCAGATCGAGTCCCGTGTGCGCGCTCATGTAGTGCTCGATCTGCGCGCTCGTCACGGTCTGGTGCCAGAAGGTGCGATTGAGACCGCGCAGCACACCGCGCCATTTTGCGTCGTCGTTCACGAGCTGGCGAATGGTGTGCAGCATGTTGCCGCCCTTGTAGTACATGTCGCCCGAGCCTTCGTCATTCACGCCGTAGGTGCCAATGATGGGTGCGTCGTTCCGGATGGCGCGGCGCGTCCCGATCACGTACGCGGCGCCCGCCGCCTTGCCGTCCTGGCACTCGGTGTAGAGGTTCTCGGCGTAGTTGGCGAAGCTCTCGTGGATCCACATGTCCGCCTGGTCCTTCATCGTGATGTTGTTGCCGAACCACTCGTGCGCGCTCTCGTGCACGATGATGAAGTCCCACTTGAGCCCCCAGCCGGTGTGTGACAGGTCGCGCCCGAGGTAGCCGTTCTCATAGTGGTTGCCATAGGTGACGCCGCTCTGGTGCTCCATGCCGAGGTAAGGCGCCTCGATGAGCTTGTAGCCGTCCCGGTACCAGGGATACGGACCGAACCAGTGCTCGAAGCACTGCATCATGGAGCGCGCCTGCTGGAACTGCACCTTCGCCGTGTCGAGGTGATAGGCCAGCGGCCAGAAATCCATGGTGAGCGGGCCCGCTTCGCCCTGATACGTTTCGGAGAAATGCGCGTAGTGCCCGGCGTTCACCTCCACGTCGTAGTTGTTGATCGGATCATTCACGAACCATTCGTACGTGGTGGTGCCGTCCGTGTTGTGCGTCGTGTTCCGCAGCCGCCCGTTGGAGACGTCCTGCAGCGAGTCGGGAACGGTGATCGCGATGCGCTGGCTGTCGGGCTCGTCGCCCAGGTAGTCCTTGTTGGGCCACCACACGCTGGCGCCGATGCCCTCGTTGGACGTGGCGATCCACTGATGGCCCAGGCTGTCCTGCCTCCACGTGAAGCCGCCGTCCCAGGGCGGGTTCGTGGCGACACGCGGCTGCCCGTGGTAGTAGACGTCGATGGTGTTGTGCGCACCGGTGCGCTGCGGCGCCACGAGCGTGACGAAGAACGCGTTGCCGTCGCGACGGAACGTCAGGGGTCGCCCCTGCTGTACCATGCTGTCCACCACGAGCGGCACCTGCAGATCGATCTGCATGACGCGCGCGGGCCGCTTCACCAGGTACGTGACCCCGTTCCACCCCGAGATGCTGCTGTCGGCGGGCATTACGGACACGTGCAGATCATAGAACGTGACGTCCCACCAGGCGCGCTGCGGCGTGTTGGAGCCGCGCAGCGTGTCGGCGTGAGTGAACGTGCGCTGGGGACGCTGCGCATTCGCGGCGGCGAGCGGCAGGGCCAGCATGCAGGCAGGCAGAAGCAGACGACGCATGGGAGCGGGGCGTAGGGCGTGAGGGTTTGGAACGACCAGTCGAAGTTAATGGTCTTCACGTCTCTGCGTTAATGATGCTCGTGGAGTCTGCGGGAGCGCGGTATCGGGCTCGGCCAGCAGGCAGGATTCACCGGACGGGCAGAAGTGGGACAGGATTTACAGGATTCACAGAATGAACAGGATTGTTGGGTGCCGAGCCCCAAAGCTTCAGTGAGTTCGCTGAATGACGGCGAATGCCTTTGGAACGGCTCCGTGTGAATCCTGTTCATCCTGTCAATCCTGAAATCCTGTCCTGCCGTTCGCAGTGGCGTCGCACGCTGCTCGCAGCCGCGCATGTGCGCTGGCCCATCCGGGCGGCCGCATCGCGACGGCTTCCGCTCGCATTCACGCTGGCGCATCAGGCTGGGCCACGTATCGCAGGACGGCCAGGCTGTGCTGGTAGTGGAATTCGGGCTCGGGGCGCGCCGGCTGTGTCATGACCGAAGGATCATTCGGTCGCGGACCCCGGGTAAACCGCACTTTTGGATGCGCGCCAGACCGGTCGCTGCCCAACGCCAGAAAAGGAACAACCCCCGAATACCTGTCGGCACAGGTACCGGGGGCGTCCCCCACTCGGAGGAAAGCAGAAGCCTCTTCGGCTTCATCCATTGGACGACGGAAGCGGGGAAAAGGTTTCCAAACCGGGAAGCGCCGCGCGAAGCGCGGCTGAGGGAAGCGGTCGCCTCCGGCGACCTGCGGGAACCGGCGACTGAGCCTTCGGCTCAGCGCCTGGGGGAAGCGGCTGGCGGGCCGGAGGCCCGCAGCCTGCGTGGGAATGGGCAATCGGGAATGGGGAGTCGATAGAGCGGGCGTAGGGCGTGTCGCAGCCGCGCTACGCGCGGCGCTTCCCGCAGGGCGCTCCCGGAGGGAGCCGCCCGCTTCCCGCAGTCGGCCGCAGGCCGACGCTTCCCGCAGGCGCGCACAGCGCGCCGCTTCCCGCAGGGCACGGCGGGCCAAAGGCCCGCCGTGCCCTGCCCTACTTCTGCGGACCCGCGTACGTGCAGCCGATGACCTTGCCGTTATCGGCATCCACGTTCACCTTTTCAACGACTGCCTTGTTCGCCACGTTGATATCAAAGGTGTAGATCGGGACGCCAGCCTCCGTTCCCGTCGTCTGGGACTTGAGCGTGCCACCGCCTACCCACTTCACGGCGGTCTTTTCGGCGGCGGCCTTGCTGACCCTGTTGCCGCTCGACTGCGCATTCGCGGCGACGGCGCTCAGCACGAGCCCACAGCCAACCAGAAGTGTATGTGCCACTGTCATGGTATCTGCTCCTCTCCGTGCACTCGAGGCGTCCTGGCCACGGGAGAGCGCAGTACAGGATGATCCGGATTGACTCCTCTCGTCACGGTTGTGTCCACCTGGTGAACCATCTCCCGGGCTTGCGCGGCGGTCGCGCGAACGCGGATTCCCGCCCATCCCGGGCGCGATAATCGTGCCAGCCGGACCGCAATTGTATTGGTATCCATATGAATTTCGTCGCCTGACCCATGTCCAAGCTGCTCGCCGTACTCGGTTCCTTCGTGGGTGGTTCGCTCGGCTGGTGGCTGGGCGGGCACATCGGCACCATGACCGCGTTCATGCTGAGCGTCGTCGGCACCGGGCTGGGCATCTACCTGGGGCAGCGCCTGGCCACGCGACTCCTCGAGTAGCCGGCGCACTGGCGTCCCCGTCAGTCCTGTTCCGGTCCATCCGTCCCGATTCCCGTTCGCGCCCGTTCAGCATCCCCTGTCCACCGTGATCATGCAGACTCGTCGTCAGATACCTGCCCGCCGCGGCTCCGGCCGCTCACTCCTGGTCTGTGTCGCGGCGTGCAGCGCCCTGATGCTCGCCGGCTGTCTCAAGGGGTATGACTCCACCGGTCCGGGAAAACCCGCCGACATCGTCGGGAGCTACTCGCTCATCAGCGTCGATGGCGCGCCGATGCCCGTCGACGTCAACTGGGATGGGATTCCCTCCACGCTCCATGCGGACACCCTCGCGTTTTTCGAGGGCGGCGAGTGGGAGGAAGTGAGCCACGTGACGCTGCAGCGGGACACCGCGCAGCAGTTGATCGTGAATACCGGTGCCGCGACGCAGCTTTCCGCCGACAGTGTCTCACTCGGAAGCGTACTGGGCTCCGGCGTCTACGCCAACGACACGATCACGGTGCGCACGACGGCCACCTACGCGTTCGGCACCGGGCGTCTGCTCGTCTTTGCGCGCTTCTGACCCGGCTGTGATGCCCTCGGCCCGTTCCGCCTTGCACCCGGCCACGGCGTGCCTGCTGATCGCCACATGCGCCGTCTCTGCGGCGTGCGCCGCATCGCACACGCAGCCGTCCATGCCCTGGCCCATTCACTCCATGGACCGCCCTGTTCCGCCGGTCGTGACCCCGGGCGCGTACGTGGCGGACTCGCCGCCGCCGTCCGATGCGATCGTGCTCTTTGACGGTCATGACCTCGCACAGTGGCGCGGCAGCGATGGCGGTCCCGCGAAGTGGACCGTCGCGAACGGGTACTTCGAGGTGGCGGCGGGCACCGGCGCCATCCAGACCGCGCAGGGCTTTGGCGACTGCCAGCTCCACATCGAGTGGGAAGCCCCTGCGCCGCCGCACGGCGAGGGGCAGGAGCGAGGCAACAGCGGCGTGTTCCTCATGGGGCTCTACGAGGTGCAGGTGCTCGACTCCCATGACAATCGCACGTATGCGGATGGGCAGGCGGCGGCGCTCTTCGGTCAGTATCCGCCGCTGGTGAATGCCAGTCGCAAGCCGGGCGAATGGCAGACGTATGACATTGTCTTTCACCGGCCGCGGTTCACCGCGAGCGGAAGTGTGGCAAGCCCGGCGCGCGTGACGGTATTCCACAACGGCGTGCTCGTGCAGGACAACGTCGTGCTCACGGGACCGACGGCGTTCGGCAAGCGTCCGCCGTACACGGCACACGCGGACGCGCTGCCGCTGTCGCTGCAGGATCATGGCTATCCGGTGCGGTTTCGCAACGTGTGGATCCGGAAGCTGGAGTAGGACGCAGGCAGGTCGTGCAACCGAATTTCTTTCTCGTGAGGGTCGAATGCAGAAGGCGCCGCAGCGGAAGACATACGATGTGTGCATCGTCGGCTCGGGCGCGGGCGGCGGCATGGCCGCCTACGTGCTCACACAGGCCGGCGCCAATGTCGTCATGCTCGAGGCGGGCGGCACGTGGGATCTCGCGAAGGACTCGGCCATGCTCGAGTGGCCGTACGAGTCGCCACGGCGCGGAGCGAGTACCCGGGATCATCCCTTCGGCGAGTTCGATGGGTGCATTGGCGGATGGGACATCGAGGGCGAGCCCTACACCCGCGCGCCCGGTACGCAGTTCGACTGGTGGCGTGCGCGCATGCTTGGCGGACGCACCAATCACTGGGGACGCATCTCGCTGCGCTTCGGTCCCGACGACTTTCAGCGGCGGAACATCGATGGGCTGGGGGAAAACTGGCCGATCACGTACGCGGACGTCGCGCCGTACTACGATCGGGTGGACCGGCTCGTTGGCGTGTTCGGCAGCAAGGAAGGACTGCACAACCACCCGGACAGCATCTTCCTGCCGCCGCCGACGCCGCGCTGCTGGGAGCTGATGATCAAGCAGGCCGCCGACCGGCTGCGCATCACGTGCATTCCGTCACGCCTCTCCATTCTCACGGAGTCCATCCACGGGCGCGCCGCGTGTCATCACTGCGGCCAGTGCAATCGCGGGTGCAAGACGAACTCGAATTTCTCGAGCACGGGGGTGCTCATCCCGCCGGCCATGGAGACGGGCAAGCTCACGCTCGTCACCAATGCCATGGCGCGCGAGGTCACCACCGATGCGCGGGGACTCGCCACCGGCGTGAGCTATGTAAACAAGCTGACTGGCGCGGATGAGCACGTGAACGCCCGCGTGGTGGTGCTCGCGGCCAGCGCGTGCGAGAGCGCGCGGCTGCTGCTCAACTCGCGCTCGTCGCGCTTTCCCGATGGGCTCGCGAACTCGAGTGGCATCGTGGGGAAATATCTCACCGACACGACCGGGACCGACGTCGGCGGCTACATCCCGAAGATGGTGGACCACGTGCCGCACAACGAGGACGGCGTGGGCGGCGGACACCTGTACATGCCCTGGTGGCTCGACAACAGGAAGCTCGACTTCCCGCGCGGCTATCACATCGAGCTGTGGGGCGGACTCGGCGTGCCGTCGTACGGCTTCATGGGCGGCATCCAGCGCTATCCGTCGGGCGGCGGCTACGGCAAGTCCCTCAAGGACGACTATCGCAAGTACTACGGCGCCACCGTGGGCTTTTCCGGGCGGGGCGAGATGATCCCCAATGAGGATTCCTACTGCGAGCTCGATCCGAGCACGGTGGACCAGTGGGGCATTCCGGTGCTGCGCTTCCACTGGAAGTGGAGCGATCACGAGTACAGGCAGGTGAAGCACATGCAGGAGACCTTCCGGTCGCTCGTGGCGCAAATGGGCGGCGAGGTGTTCTCGCCCATGCCGTCAAAGGACGAAGGCTACGGCATTGCCGCGGGCGGACAGATCATTCACGAACTCGGCACGACGCGCATGGGCAGCGATCCCAAACGCTCGGTGCTCAACGCGCACGGTCAGGCGCACGACGTGAAGAATCTCTTCGTGGCTGACGGCGGGCCGTTCGTCTCGCAGGCGGACAAGAATCCCACGTGGACCATCCTCGCGCTCTCGTGGAGAACGAGCGAGTACATCGTCGAACAGCGGAAGCAGGGGGTGCTGGTATGAGCGGAAATGGGGAAGCGGGAAAGGGGAAGAGGGAAGCGGGAAGCGGGAATGGACGCTCCGGCGGCGAACGCGGCGGGCTGAGCCGGCGGGCGATGCTCGAGGTCATGGCCATTGCCTCGCTCGCCACCGCGTGCGAGGCGTCGCCGGCGGTGGTGGAGAAGGCGAAGAAGGCCGCACGCGACGCGTCGGCGGCGCGCGCGAACGGCGGAACGGTGACGCACAAGTTCTTCACGCCGCACGAATGGGACACGGTGGAAGTCCTCGTGGATCTCATCATTCCGCGCGACGAACGCTCGGGGAGCGCCACCGACGCGGGCGTGCCGGCGTTCATGGACTTCATCCTCGACGAGTACGAGAAGAACCGCCTTCCCATTCGCGGCGGGCTCGCCTGGCTTGACCGCGAGTGCACGGACCGCTTCGGCGCGACGTTCCTGGACTGCACCGCCCCGCAGCGCGCCGCGGTGCTCGACGACATTGCGTGGCCCAAACGCGCGAAGCCCGAGCACAGTCAGGGCGTTGCGTTCTTCAATCGCTTCCGCGACCTGACCGCGTCAGGATTCTGGTCGAGCAAGATGGGCGTGGAGGACCTGCAGTACATCGGCAACGTGATCAATCCCGACTGGAAGGGATGTCCGCCGGAGGCGCTGAGGAAGCTGGGAGTTGGGTAACATCGTGCATACGTAATCGCATCAGCACCACTACGTCATCGCCGATGAATCGCTCGGCGCTCTGACGTATCGAGGCCGTTCGCCTTCCGGGGCATCGTCAACGCGTTCCCGCTGCACCATCAGCCACGCGTTCCCCAAGGCCCCGTATGCACGCCCCTGCAGGAGTTCGCCGGCCAGTCCGCCTCTGGCGACTCATCGCGCTCCTGGCGCTCATCGCCGTGCTCACGGCGTTCACACGCTTCGTGCACGACCCGGCACCAGACGTCGTCGTCCCGTCGTACGCGTTCACGGCGGATGTCAACCGCGCCGCCGCGCCTGGCGCGGCAGCCGGAGCGAGCCGCCCGGCCGACTGGCGCGTGAACGGCGGCACGGACGGGGATCACTTCACGCCGCTCGCCGACATCACACGCACGAACGTGGACTCGCTGCGCGTTGCGTGGGTCTATCGCACGGGCGACGTGTCGGATGGGACAGGAGACGACAACGGTCCGTCGACCGCGTTCGAGGCCACGCCGCTCCTCGTGGACAGCACCCTCTACATCGCGACGCCCTCGTCGCGAGTCATCGCGCTCGACCCGGAACGCGGAAGCGTGCGCTGGTCGTACGACGCGCGCATCGCGCGTTCGCCACTCAGCCACCAGGAGGTCACCACGCGCGGTGTGGCGGCGTGGGTAGATTCGTCGCGGACGCCCGGGTCACGCTGTCGCACGCGCATTTTCCTGGCGGCGTTCGATGCACGTCTTATCGCGCTCGATGGCGCAGACGGTGCGTCGTGCGCCGACTTTGGCGTCAACGGGGTGGTGGATCTGCGCGCGGGCGTCAGCCGCGCGGACATCCTGCCACAGCACTATCACGCGACCTCGCCGCCCACGATGGCAGGGAATGCGGTGATTGTCGGCTCCTCTATCGTTGACAATCTGCGCGTGGACGAGCCGAGTGGCGTTGTTCGCGCCTTCGACGCCCGGACGGGAGCGCTCCGATGGTCCTGGGAGCCGCTCGCCGCCTATCGCGCACACCGCAGCGGCGCGTTGGCACCGGACACGCCGTTCGTCTCCGGCGCGGCGAATGCCTGGGGCCTGTTCACGGTTGACGCGGAGCACGATCTCGTATTCATCCCCACGGGGAGCGCGAGCCCGGATCATTTTGGCGGCCTGCGGCCGGGCGATGATCGCGACGCGAACTCCATCGTCGCGCTGCGCGCATCAACCGGTGAGGAAGTGTGGGCATTTCAGGTTGTGCATCACGACCTCTGGGACTATGACGTCGCTGCGCAGCCCGCCCTCATCACCGTGGTGCGCAACGGCATCGCGATTCCCGCCGTCGTGCAGGCGACAAAGACCGGCATGCTGTTCATCCTGGACCGCCTCACGGGAAGACCACTCTTCCCCGTGGAAGAGCGGCCCGTACCCGCGAGCGATGTTGCCGGCGAGGTCGCGTCGCCCACGCAGCCCTTTCCGGTGCGGCCACGCACACTCGTGCCGCAAGGCTTGCGTCCGGATGATGCGTGGGGGCTCACACCGATGGACAGGCGCGCGTGTGCGAGGAAGATCCGCGCGCTCCGATCCGATGGGATCTACACGCCGCCCAGCCTGCGGGGATCCGTGGTGAGTCCGGGGTTCCTGGGCGGCATGAACTGGGGCGGCATGGGCGTGGATTCCGCGCGACACATCGCGGTGGTGAACACCATCCGCGTCGCGATGGTGGCAACGTTGCTGTCACCTGCGGACGTCGCCACGCAGACGCGGCTCGCTGGAACACGCGCCAACGTCGCGCCACAACTGGGCGCACCGTTCGCCAGCAAGCGGGAGGTGCTCCTGTCGCCCATTGGCATCCCGTGCAGCCCGCCGCCGTGGGGTACGCTGGCGGCGGTGGACCTGGCCAGTGGCGGCATCCTCTGGCAGGCGCCGCTCGGCACCATGTCCGACTTCGTGCATCTGCCCGTGCCGCCCGCCTGGGGCTCGCCATCACTGGGCGGACCGCTCGTGACAGGTACCGGACTCGTGTTCATTGGCGGCGCCATGGATCATGACCTGCGAGCGTTCGACATCGCGTCCGGGCGTGCGCTCTGGAAAGCAGAGCTGCCCGCCTCGGCTCAGGCATCGCCCATGATGTTCCGCGTCCGCTCCGGCGGGCGGCAGTATCTCGTCATCGCGGCCGGCGGTCACCACGACATGCGGACGCGCCTCGGTGACTACGTCGTTGCGTTCACACTGCCATGAAGCGCGCACTCGTGACCGGCGCGACCGGCATGCTCGGCTCGTACATCGTGCGCGGCCTGCTCGCGGAGGGATATGAGGTGCGCGCTCTCGTGCGTCATCCCGACGCTGCAGCGTGGCTCGGGCGGATGAACGTTCGCCTGATGCGCGGCGATCTGGCTGATGGCGCGTCAATTCGTCGTGCCGCCAGTGGATGTGATGTGGTGTTTCACGCGGCTGCGTTCATTGGACCGCAATCGGAGTGGGAACCGTTCCGAGCGGGCAACGTGGAAGGAACACGCCGCGTGCTTGACGCGTGCGCAGCATCGGGCGCCCGGCTCGTGCACGTGAGCAGCACCGCGGTGTACGGTGACACCCGCCTCATGCATCCGACGGTGGACGAGGAGACGCCACTGCCGGCCCTGCCGGAGCGCGACGCGTACGGGCGCTCCAAGCAGGAGGCGGAGCGGGTGGTGATGGATGCGCACGCGCGCGGTCATGCGTGGTGCACCATCGTGCGGCCGCCCACGATGTATGGTGAGCGCGACCGCCAGTTCGTGCCGCGCGTGGTCGTGATGCTCAGGCGCGGGCTGTTTCCGCTCATGGGCGGCGGGCGCACCACGTTGAGCGCCGTACACGCCAGCGCGGTGGCATCGGGGGCAATCCTCGCCGCGCGCACCGATGCGGCTGGCGGGCGTGCGTACAACCTCACGGATGACTTTCCGCTCACATCCGCGGATCTCGTCCACTTTGCCTCCGTGGGGCTGGATCGGCGCATCATGGCGCCACGCATCTCCATGACGGTCGGCCGTGCGTTCTTCGGCGCCATCAGCATCGGTGTGCGAGTGATCGGGCGAGGCGAGCTGGCCGCGCATGCCATGGGCAGCTACGAGTGGCTGACACACGACAACCCATATGTCGCGCACCGCGCACGGCGTGAGTTGCGCTGGAATCCAACCGTCATGCCGGATGTCGGTGTGCCGGAGGCGTTCCGCTGGTGGAAGCGCGCGCGGCAGGCAGTCGCGGAGCGGGGCGTGGGCCATGCGTGAGCTACCATCGGTCCGTCATCGCGTCGGCACCGCATTGATCGGCATTGCGGTCATTGCGGGTGCCGTGGCCTACGTCCATCACATTGACTGGCGAACCACCCTCCTGGTGATCGGCGGTGCCGCCCCGGCAATGCTGACGCTCGCGTACGGTTTCCACCTGCTGTCGCTGCTGGCCAAGTCCGGCGTGTGGTGGGTGTGCCTGCGCGCGGTCGGGACGCCAACGTTCGCAACGGTTGCACGGCTCACTTTCCTGAGTGCCGCACTCAACAGCCTGCTGGTCGCAAACAGCGGCGAAGCGGGACGCGTCGTCCTCATTTCTCGTCTATCAGGCTTGCGTGGCGCCAGCGCGTTTGCGACCGTGGCGCTCGAGCGCCTCATCAACGTTGGCGGGTTCGTCGTGGTACTGCTGATCGTTGCATCACTGCTGCCGCTACCGGCGCCGGTGCAGCGCGCGATACTCGGTGGCATGGGCCTGATGGCCGTGGTCGCGCTGTGTGTCGTGGCCCGACGCGGCCGCGGCCGATCGCTCACGAGACGGTCGCGCAGCGCGCTGCCGCGATTCGCGCGCGTCATGCGTGTCCAACTGGCGCGCGTGCTCCTGGCGGTCCAGCGCATTGCTACGGCGCGGCGCATGGCGTGTGCCAGCGTACTGACGCTCACCGACTGGACGTGTCAGCTCGCCTCATACCATCTCGTGGCGCGAGCCGCGCATCTCCCGATCTCTCTTGCGGGCAGTGTGCTGGCCCTGCTCGCGGTGAACCTTGGCCTTGTCGTGCGCGTCACACCGGGGAACGTGGGAATCTTCGAGCTGGCCTACGCCGCGGCGGCGGCCAGTCAGGGTGCGCCGGCCGCCGCCGCCGTGGGCGTGGGCATGCTCATTCATCTCGTGCAGGATGTGCCCACCATCGTACTGGGACTCGTCTCTGGGCGAACGCTCCGGCGCCGCGTGAATGCCATGCGCGCCACGGTGATGTTGACCGCGCCGGGGATGCTGCCCACGTCGGGGATGCGGTCCGCGAATTCCCACCTGGGCGAAGATCTGCCGGCACCCGGAGGAACCATCTCATGATCATCGCGATCCTGCTGTTCGGACTCTCATTCGATTCCGCCGGCGCGGTGCGGCACATCGTTGTCGCGCCGGGTGAGACACTCACGGTCACGACAGCCGCGGCCCTGATCGCAGAGCCGAACGCCGGCAGAACGCCGCCGGTCGTGCTGCTTCCCGGCATGCTGGGCGCCGCGTTCGGATACCGTCGGGTGGCGCCCATGCTCGCTGCCGCCGGGCACCAGGTGTACGTCGTCGAGCCGCTCGGCACCGGGAGTTCATCCCATCCGGGTGATGCCGACTATTCCCTGGATGCGCAGGCCGAGCGAGTGAGCGTGGCACTCGACTCGCTCGGCGTGGACAACGCCATTCTCGTGGGATCGAACTTCGGCGCATCGGTCGCGCTGCGCATTGCGTACAGGCATCCCGTCCGCGTACTGGGCGTGGTGCTTCTGGACGGAGGTCCGATAGACCGCCCGTACACGGATGGTGTGTCCGTCGCCATGAAGTTGGGGCCGCTGATCAGGATTTTCGGCGGGCGCCATTTTGCGACGAGCCATATCCGGTCGGCGCTCATCCAGGCGTCAGCAGACTCCGCATGGGTCACCTCGGAAGTCGTGGCGATGTATGCGCAACCCATTGCGGCCGACCTCGGTGCGGCCATCACCGTGATGAAGGCCATGCACCGAGCGCGCGCAAGCGAGCCCTTGCGCGAGAATCTGTCGCGCATTTCCCAACCGGTGCGACTGCTTATCGGCGCGACGAATCGCAGGAATGGCATCGGGCCCGACGAGGTCGCGCTGTTCAGGGAGACGCTGCGCAACTTTGGCGCAGACAGCGTAGCGCATTCGGGGGTGTATCTGCACGAGGAGCGGCCTGACGCGGTTATCGCCGCCGTGTTGTCGCTCAGCGACTCGCTCAGCGACTCGCTCAGGGCCGCGCCAGCCCTCGCGCATGTCGCACCACGATAGTCCGCGCAGCACTTTTACTCGAGGAGAAGACCATGATTCCCGCCCTGACTTCATCGTATCGCGACTGGGGCTTCGTCGCGCTCGGCTTCAGCGCCGCAGCGCTCATCGAGATTGCACTCGCGCTGGCGTCCCATCACCCGGTGGCATTGGCGTTGCTCACCCACGGCGCGTGGGGAATGGCGGTGGGGCCGCTCGTGGTCTGGAGCCTCCTGCTGCGGAGAACGATTCCCCACCGCATCGTGCTCGTGCTGGGCGCGCTGGCGCTCGTGATGTATGTGGCGAGCGCGGTGTGAGACGCGGTCAGGGATCACTGGAGTCAGAGTCGATTGCTCCACACCCCACTACCCCGCCCCTGGGAAGCGGGGCGTGGAGCGCTTCCCGTCAGCACCTCAATCGACTCTGACCCCAGTGATTCCTGACCCCATTTCTGCCGGTTGCACGACAGTCGCCTGCACGCCGGGGCGGAAGAGCACGGCGAAGATCACCAGGATGATCACGGCGCCCGCCGCGGGGACGAGCCAGATGGAGCGCCAGTCGTGCGTGCCGCCGGCGGTGCGGTAGGCATCCACCACGGGCCCCGAGAGCAGCGAGCCGATGAACAGCCCCACGCCCTGTGTGATGAACGCGAGCAGCCCCTGCGCGGCCGCGCGGATCTTCACGCTGGCGCGCTGGTCCACGTAGATCTGTCCCGTCACGAAGAAGAAGTCGTAACACACGCCGTGCAGGATGATGCCGAAGTAGAGCATCCAGCTCAGCGAGCCCACGTTGCCGAACGCGAACATCGCGTAGCGCACGGCCCACGCGGCCATGCCGAGCAGCAGAATTCGCTTCACGCCGAGCTTGAGCAGCGCGAGCGGCAGGAGCAGCATGAAGCCGATCTCGAAGAACTGGCCGAGCGTCATCTTCGCGGCCGCGTTCTGCATGCCGATCTCGTTCAGGAAGGGATTGGTGAACGTGTAGTAGAACTGCAGCGGAATGCAGAGCAGGAACGAGCCGAGGATGAAGACGGCGAACGCGCGGTCCTTCATGAGCGACAGCGCATCGAGGCCCAGCACATCACGGGTAGTGAGCTTGTGGCCGGCGGCGTGCGGTGGGGTGTGCGGCAGCACGAGCGAGAAGAATCCCAGAACGATGGACGCGCCAGCCGCGAGCCGCAGTGGCACGGCGGTGGCCTCGAGCTTGAGCATCCCTACGATCAGACCGGCCACGATCCAGCCGATCGTGCCGAGCACGCGCACCATGGGAAATTCGCGCGCCGAGTCCTTCATGTGGTCGAAGCAGATGGAATTCGTGAGCGCGAGCGTGGGCATGTAGCAGAGCGCGTACACGATGAGCACCGAATAGAATCCGGCGAACGACGTGAGCGTGCTCACGTACCAGAGGATCACGCCGCCGGCGAGGCTCAGCAGCGCGAGGATCTTCTCCGTGGCGAAGAACCGGTCGGCCACCATGCCGACGAAGAACGGCGAGATCATGGCGGCAATGGCCGTGGCGCCGAAGGCGAGGCCCACCTGCGTGCCGTCGAACTTGAGCGACGTGCCGAGG
>Ga0070683_100001638_pt1 | contig 17328 bp, 20 predicted proteins | sample KBSC713LmetaG_FD_64662 | JGI IMG/M metagenome (GOLD analysis project Ga0070683, IMG submission 64662) | Corn rhizosphere microbial communities from Kellogg Biological Station, Michigan, USA - KBS C7.1-3L metaG | ecosystem: Host-associated > Plants > Roots > Rhizosphere ... | reverse complement strand
AGCAAACTGTTCAAGGATTTCAGAAAAGTTTCTGTTGAGGAGTCTAAAAAATAATAATGGAGCCGGCTGCTAAGCCGGCTTTGTTTTTTCAGTAATGACCGGGTTGAAATTTTATATGATTCTATAAATTTAATCTCCCGCTTTATACATCAATGTTATAAAATCATGCTCAGCTGGATCCTCTTCCTGGCTTCATCGATGTCAGTCACTTTTACCTGGACATGCTGGTGCATTGTAACCACTTCATTGACATCGGATACAAAACCGTCCTTTAGCTGGGAAATGTGGACCAGGCCGCTTTCTTTGATGCCAAGGTCGACAAAACATCCGAAAGCCGTAATGTTGTTGACGATCCCTGGCAGGACCATACCGGGTTTAAGGTCTTTAATGCTTTTTACGTTCGGGTCAAATTCAAATACTTTGGCAGCTTTCCTGGGATCAAGCCCTGGTTTTTCAAGTTCTTTCAGGATATCCCTGATGCCCAGGATACCGATGGTGTCAGTTATATAATGTTCCGGCTTAACGGCTACAATTTTCTCTTTATTGGCAATCAGCTCATCGGTTTTGATGCCGAGATCCCGGGCCATTTTTTCCACTAATCCATAAGCTTCGGGATGCACAGCCGAATTATCCAGCGGGTTTTTGCTTCCCGGGATCCTGACAAACGCAGCTGCCTGCTGAAAGGCTTTTTCGCCCAGCCTGGGAACTTTCTTCAGTTGCTTGCGGTCTTCAAATGCTCCGTTTTCACTTCGATAGTTCACGATATTTTCGGCCATTTTTTCTCCGATTCCAGAAACATATGACAACAATGATTTGCTGGCTGTATTCAGATTGATCCCGACAGCATTGACGCATTTCATAACTGTTGCATCCAGTTCGCTTTTCAGTTGGGCCTGATCCACATCATGCTGGTATTGCCCAACCCCTATGGATTTCGCGTCAATCTTTACCAGTTCAGCCAGCGGATCAGCCAGCCTTCTCCCGATCGATACCGATCCACGGACCGTCACATCATAGCCCGGAAACTCTTCCCGTGCGATCCTGCTCGCTGAATACACTGATGCTCCGGCTTCCGAGACCACAAAGACCTGTAACGGCCTGTCGAATGCAATTTTTTTGATAAAGAATTCCGTTTCGCGGCTGGCGGTGCCGTTTCCGATAGAGATGGCCTCAATACCATACGCATTGACCATAGAGCGTATTTTCTTGATGGCCATCCCGGTCTCATGCTGCGGAGCGTGAGGGTAGATGGTTTCATTATGGAGCAGGTCTCCCTTTTCATCCAGGCAGACTACTTTACATCCGCTTTTGTATCCCGGGTCTATGGCAAGGATCCTTTTCTCTCCTAAGGGCGGTGCAAGAAGGAGCTGTTTAAGGTTTTCGGAAAACACTTCAATCGCTTTACGGTCGGCTTTCTCTTTGGCCTCCTGTAAGGTTTGATTGGAAATGGCAGGTTCCAGAAGCCTTTTATAGCTGTCTTTGATGGCTAAAGCAATCTGTTCCGAACATTCATTCCTGGATTTGATAACCGCCTGTTCTATGAAGTCAATCGCTTCTTCCTTATCGATACCCGTATTGACTTTCACAAAGCCTTCGGATTCCGCTCTCAGCATGGCCAAAAGCCTGTGGGAAGGTATTTTGCCTAATGGTTCTTCCCAATCAAAATACTGGGCAAACTTCTGGGCTCCTTCCTCTTCCTGTTTAGCCTTCACAACTTTGGATGAGATCACCGCCTTACGCTGGAATATCCGGCGCAGGTTCTTGCGGACGTACATATTTTCATTGATCCATTCCGCCATAATATCGCGTGCGCCCTGGAAGGCTTCCTCTTCGGAAGTTACCTGATTGTTGATGTATTTTCCGGCCAGTGACATCAGGTCATTTACTTTCTGGCTCATGATGATCCTGGCTAAAGGTTCCAGTCCTTTTTCTTTGGCTGCATCAGCTCTCGTCTTCCTTCTCTTTTTATAGGGCAGGTACAGGTCTTCCAGCTCCTGCAGGCTGAAACTGTCCTGTATCCTTTTACGAAGGTCATCACTGAGTACATTCTGTTCCTCCATGGATTTCAGGATGCTTTCTTTGCGTTTCACAATGTCCTCAAACTGCTGGCTGAGTCTGGATATCTGTTCGATCTGGGTTTCATCAAGGTTCCCTGTAGCATCTTTCCGGTACCGGGAAATAAATGGGATGGTACAGTCTTCGGATAAGAGTTTCAGGGTAGCCTGAATGCCTTTTTCAGATATCGATAAGGATTGTTGTATAAAGCTTGTGGCGGTCATGATAAAAATTAAGCGGCTAAAATAAGTAATTTTATCATGGGCAGCCTATTTCGGCAGTCACAACTTTTTCCTATTTTAGCCTGCATATAAAGATGAAGCCGGAAACCGTTTCTTGACGTATGATAAGAAATGAACGGCTGAAGTTCTTTAATTTTGGCGCTTGCACTGCTGAAAATGCATGCTGCGTTTATTTTTGATTGAATAACAACTTGTAAACAATACATAATATGAAAAAACTAAGTGTCATTGCCATAATGGCTATCGGATTGATGGCAACATCCTGTAACAAAGACAAAGCGGCCGGAGAGGCTGCCACTGCCCAGGAGCAGACGGTAGCTGAAGGGAAGGGAGAAAAACTTGCGGTAGATACTGCTGCATCAGTGGTGAACTGGAAAGCATTCCACAAAGGCGGAATGGCTCCTCGTTGGGGAACCCTTAAAGTACAGTCAGGAGACCTGGATGTAGACAACGGCCAGCTGACCGCAGGAAGCTTCGTTATTGATATGAACTCCCTGAAGGTAGACCCTGCTTCCGTAACGGAAAAGGATAAAAAGTACACTGACCTGGAAGCGCACCTGAAAAATCCTGATTTCTTCGATACGGCTAAAAATCCTACTTCAGTTTTCAAGATCACTGCTGTAACCGATCTTAAGGATGCTTCTAAAGATGCGGTTGCCGGAGCCAACAAAACCGTAAGCGGAAACCTTACCCTTTCAGGAAAAACGATGAACGTTACCTTCCCGGCTAAAGTAGAGGTGATGGACAATGCAGCGTCAGTCCAGGCGAAATTCACGGTTAACAGAGCGGACTGGGGAATCAAGTTCGGAACTTCCGAAACCGATCCTGCAGAATGGATGATCAGCAAAGATATCGAGATTGCCGTTGATGTAAAAGCGAAAAAATAATATTGTTAGATATAAATCTTGTAGAGCTGCCCTTTTTTGGGGCAGCTTTTTTTGATAGCATATCCCGGTCATTTCTTATAAGAAAGATACGTTTACGCGCGGCATAAAAATTCTAAGGGAATTCCCCGATTTTCTGAAATTCAGTTTTTTCCCTGAATGATTACTCGTTTCGATTTGTGAAATTTGTATCAGACAAACGGGATAAGAAGCCTGTTGATGAAGTAAGAGATTACAAAAGCATTGACGAAGCTGAAGGATTTCCGGAATAAAGATAAAAACTAATACATCAAACCAATTAAACAGAATATGGCAGACACAGTAAACAATCAGGCGACAGATGCCGTTACCCAGACCAATGTTACCGTGCTGGGAGAATCTCCTGCACAGGCGATGAGTATGCTTTATCAGATGGCCACCCATGCCAGCGGAATTTCCATTCAGAACTCAGTGTCCAATCAACAGAACCTCAATCAGCTTAATCCTGCCATTATTGCAGATGCCATTAAGATTTTAAAAGGATAATTAAAACCTGACCAGGATGGACGAGAACAATAATGAAACAACAGCACCTCAGGAAACGGCTAATGCGGTAACTCCTGCAGAACAAACGGTACAGTTTATCAATGCCGAGGTATTGGCGCCACCAACGGCTTCTCCGATGAGCGGCATGGCCAAAGTGATGATCGATCAGTCTGCCGGGATGATGGTTCAGGATTTACAGTCCTTTCTGAAAGGCTTTGAACAGCTGGGATTAATTGCACTGAGCAGGCTGGCCAATAATCTCCTGACCTACGGAACATGGAGCGAAAAAGAACCTACACCTACGGGACCGGCAACAGATGCAGACGTCCAGCCGGTACAGGGAAATGAAATGATACGGGACTTATTTAAAATAGTAGGTGAGTATGCAGAAGCCAAGGCAAAGATTTCCAATGCTATTGCCCTGCCCACCGGTTTATATCCGAATACTCCTGTAACGCATCCGTCAGACTCGTTTTCTGATAGTCCCGTACATTCTCCAGATCCCGAAAAAAAAAACATATAGAAGTCCCGGAAGAGATAGGCGATCATATAAAAGAAAAGCCTGTCCCGGAAAACCATGAGGAAAAGGAGCTGCCGGAACCGGATGAAAAATCGGAGCTATCCGCACTTGCGAAGCGGGAAGAAGCTGTATTGCCCGCAGAAATACATACCAGCAGGACGGTAAAGCGGTCCATATTTGGAAAATTAATGACTCAACTTAAAAAAAAATAATACAATGAATTACTCAAGCGAACAGAAACCGGCAAAAATCCTGAACTTACGTACCCTGAAGGAAGTGAATGAGAGCCTTTACCTGAAAAGAAGCAGTGATAATGCCTATTACAGCGTAAAAAAGCCGGAGAACAACAGTGACCGTGTCGTTTTTGCCCTGTCTACAACCGATGTCAGTATTGAGCCCCAGATCAGGCAGGTCATCTGTACCAACAAAGGGAAAAGATACAACAATTACCAGTCTTTTGTAGTAGAGCCTAAAGACAGAGCGACAGGAATTGCAGTAATCATGATCAAATTAGAAGAAAATCAGACCTTCTTTTGCAACGTAAGGATCCTTCCCCTGAATACCTTAAGCGATATTGCAGAACCGGAAACCGATTCCAGGCTCCTTACGGTCAATCTTGAACGGTCGAAAAGCATCCTGAAGACAGACATCACCATCGTCCCATCCAATACGGGAGAAGCGCTGTATTCCACTCATGATGTGGATGTGAATGCGGTATCGGACCTGATTACCCAGAGTGAATTGGTAGAGCTGAAAAGAGAGCTGGAGTTCCAGGGAACCAAATTAATTGCCCACTATTTTTACGGAATCCTGGAGATCATTATCAATGAGAATCCTGCCAATACAGGAAAATTACCTCTTATCCCGGATGATTATATCTTCAACCTGCCCAATGACCAGCTGAAAGAAATGATTACGGCCAACGCCATAGCCGGATCTATTGCGCTGGAAATCGTAGGAAGCAATGTCATCAAGGATATCAACAGGGACTGGACGGCAGCCGGTAATTTTATAGGCTATCTGCTCTAGCTGAGTCGTCTTTATTTAGATCTTCCATCAATCAACATTAAAAACCAGGATGTATGCGCAGAGTATTATACCCCATGACAAAATCTTCCGGCCAGGAGAAAAATTCATCACCGATCGTGATAGAAGTAGAGCCGGTAGCGCCAGAGATAGTGGAAAAAGAAGAAGTTATGCCCTTCGTGATCAGCCATGAAGAGGAAATCATCAACCATATTAAAGAAAAAGCCGTGAAAGAAACCATGAACCATTTAGCTCCTCTTCTGGAAAAACTGGAAGAAGCAGTACAGCAACAGCAGGCCGTTCAGGAGGCTCAGGCAGCTTCAGCACCGGGAGGCCTCATTCCGGGCAGCCAGGAGGACCGTCTGAAAAACCTCCAGGAGATATTCAGAAAAAAAGAACTGAAGGTTGCTGAACGTTTAAGCCAGCTGCAGGCAAGATTTGCCGGCGTCCGCAGATGAACATCAAATTCAAATTAAATACTATGACAGACAGCCACAATGAAACCAACCTAGAAGTCGTAGGAATGTCCGCTACGGTCCCTGCCGCCATCTCAATGCAGACCAATGCACATTCTACCGGACTTATGTATGAACAATCCGTTTTGAATCAGCAGCGGGACTCGCTGATCGGATTGAGCAATTCCGCCATGGGAATAAAAAAAATCAGCTCCATCAGATTAAAAAGAGAGCTGCACGCATTCAGGAAAGGCCGTTTCGATATTTAATGTAAACAACGGCCTCTTAAGATGCGGACATTTTCTTAGCACAGCATCATCGCTTCTGCAGAGCTGTAATTTCTACAGCCTGGTGTCAATGTCCGCATTTTTTTACAATATCTTCAGTTTCTGCAAAGGCACGGGCATGGATTTCCAACCATTGTACCGAGAACCCATCCTAACGATTTATAAAATCTTTTTAGTCTTAAAACAATCATTTTAAGTCGATGCCCTAATGCCTGTTGCGGAAGATGGATTTTGATCCGAAACTAGTTTAAAATCAAATAATTATTAACCGAGATTATCTCAAAAAAACAAGTACAATTATGGCAGTGAATGCACAAATCACAGATGCGGTAACGCAATCCAACGTAAAAGTAGTGGCAGAAGCTCCGGCGATAGCGCTGGGGAATGTCTACCAGACCGCTGCTCACTCAACGGGAATCATGTTTGAAAATGCGGTCAATACGCAGAATCAGCAGAACATCTTAGGACAATCGGCTACGACACAGGGTGTCATGCAGATTTACAGCTTCGATACGGTAGCAGACGCCCTCTCTATCGCCAGGATGCTGAACCCTAATCCTTAGGATGGCATTTAAACTCATCCGGACATTTCAGCAGCCTTGAAAAAGTAAACCTGCTGATACAACCAACTCATTAAACCTTAACCATCATGACCGGAAAATCCGGTTGTATCAACCTTAAAACAATGTAATTATGGCATTCGTAAATCAACAAATCACAGACGCAGTAACGCAGACCAATGTAAAAGTAGTGGCAGAAGCTCCAGCTATGGCTTTAGGAAACGTGTATCAGACCGCAGCCCATTCTACGGGACTCATGTTTGAAAACGCAGTAAACAACCAGAACCAGCAGAATATTCTGGGACAGGCAGCCACCACTCAGGGGGTGATGCAGATCTACAGTGTGGATACCGTGGCAGATGCAATCTCTATCGCCAGGATGATGAATCCTAATCCGTAATCCGCACATTACAGCTATTGGGCAACCGGAACCATTCCGGTTGCTTTTGAAAACAACTCCAATACTATAACCATGACCGGAAAATCCGGTTATTCAAACCTTAAACAAATTTAATTATGGCAAACGTCAATGAACAAATTACCGACGCAGTAACGCAAACCAATGTAAAAGTAGTAGCAGAAGCCCCTGCTGTGGCTTTAGGAAATGTATACCAGACCGCAGCCCATTCCACGGGACTGATGTTTGAGAATGCAGTGAACAACCAGAACCAGCAGAATATTCTGGGACAGGCAGCCACCACCCAGGGTGTAATGCAGATCTATAGCCTGGATACCGTGGCAGATGCGATCTCTATCGCCAGGATGATGAATCCTTCCTAACCTCAGTGTTTTTAGATTCTTTTTCAGGGAGGGTATAGTATCCTCCCTGATTTTTAACAATAAATGATCACTTAGAAATAAATTGATATGAGATATTTAAAATATGTATTTCCAGTACTATCTGGCGGATATATGGTATATCATAATAGGCACACATTGTTCAATTACAGTAATTTTCTGCAATTGCAAAGGCTTACTCCCCAGCTTCGTTATGTTGATGAAATGCTATCGTCACGAAGAGTCGGATCTATAGTAATGGAACCTTTCCGCATGTCCGGAAGATTATTAGGTGCTGAAGCCTGTTATGGCGAACACGATTTTGAATTCAGAATACTGGCAGGAACTACCAGCACAGAACTTAATGCCCGTTTGCTCTTTGAGTTCTCAAAACGTTATGTAGGACAGACAGTACCAGGGGCTATGAGAGGCCAGAACGGCGTATTGATGGGGAGAAGAGGGAATGATGAACTGACTACAGCAATATTCGGTGGGCCGGTAAGGACAACTCATGATGATGAAAAAATGACCATGCGAAATTATGCAGAGTCAGGACATGTTTTCAGTGGAGGATATTTAGATATCAGTTACGTAGATGAAGGTGGGAAGACATATATGATCCTTAAAGGAGGTGGACCAAATAACTTTGCATCTCTGAATCAGACTTTCGGAAGTTGGTTATTCCCTAATATGGGAAAAGCAAATGTGAAAGCATACAGAAAATTGCTTCAGCTACCTGAAATCGATCATACGGTTGAGTATATTACAAAAAAAGAATCATCAGTCATCTGATTCCTTTTAAACATCGAGCTGATTAATTTTATTCCTGATTATTACTAAATAACCAATTACAATTAGTTCATTTATCAAACAGCACAATCTCATCAGCATCTACAATATGATTTTGTACGGCATAGATCACCAGCCCCGCCATGTTTTTTACACCGGTTTTCAGCATCAGGCTGGTTTTATGGGTTTCTACCGTTTTCGGGGAAAGGTATAAGGCATCCGCAATTTCTTTTGTATTGAACTGCTGGCAGACCAGCCGGAGCACCTCAGTTTCCCGTTCCGTAAGCCCGTCCTTGGAGAGCGCATGGAATTCGGGAAGCTTATTCGACAGCTGGTTGCGCATGACTTCAACCTGCTCCTCCGAAAAATAATGCCCGTGGTGATAGACTGTATGCATAATCCTGACCAGGTCTTCCAGATCGGTTTCTTTGGGCAGGAAAGCATGGGCACCCATTTTCAGCATCTGACCCATAAAAGAACGGCGGTAAAAGCTCGACAAAACAATGATTTTAGGAGCTTCAGGTTGATCAGCTAAGGAAGAGAGGACTTCAAGGCCGTCACCCTGGGCCATTCTGAGATCCAGCAGGAGGATCTGCGGCAGGCTGATGTCGGTTTCTTTCAGGAAATGATGGCCTCCGGTTGAGGTCAGCACGACTTCATAATCATTGGTGCTGTTAATGTAATTTTTTAAAAGCTGAACCAGCATCAGGTCGTCGTCTACGATGCCTACTTTGATTTTTGAGTTTTCCATATGAAATTAATTTAGATGTTTGATGATGATAAACCGGGTTCCTTTCTGAGGTTCAGATGTAAACCGGTACCGGGCATTCATTTGTCCTGCTCTCAGCCGGATGCTTTGCATTCCGATACCTGTTGCTTTAACAGTTCCCGGGGTGAATCCTTTGCCGTTATCTTCCACTTTCAGAAAAAGGTACCGTTCTGAAATCCTTAATGAAATGGTAATCACAGAAGCATCAGCATGCTTCAGAGCATTGTTAATCACCTCCTGAAGGATCCGGAAAAAATTCAGTTTCACGGGACTGCCGATGCGGTCCGGTGCCTGTATTGACGGATAATACTGCACCTGAATGTTCGTTTTTACCTGTTCCAGATAATCTGAAACCAGGTCCTCCAGGCCGATTTCACTGAGATCCGGAGGAGTCAGGTGATGGCTCAGTTCCCGAATATGCCGCATTGAATTTTTCAGGTCCAGATGGAGCTCATGCATATCCCGGCCCTGAGCATTCAGCCGGATGAGGTTCAGCCGGGAAATGATGTTGTCATGAAGTTCGCCTGCAAGCCTTTCCCGGTCTCTTTCCTGCAGGTAAAGGGTGTTTTCCCCGTATTCAACGTGCATTTTATGGATCAGCAGGGAAGCTTTCCGTTTATTTTTTCTGACATGGCTGATATAACGCAGGATCAGCAATGTAACAAAAGCCGTTATGAGCACTGACAATCCGATCCCGATCCATATCCACATCAGGATCACGCCTTCGTTTTTCCCGTATTCCATCCCAGATTGATACATGCGATATAGAACAACCATAATAAGACGCCCCTGAAGAGCCATACCGGAGCTACCCACTGCAGGTGATGGTGAATCAGAAAACTGAAGGTCGTCGAAATAATGCTTTCAATGGAAAAAAACAGAAAGATCAGAATGTTGACGGTAATCAGGTTCCTGTCACTGCCGGGATTTTTAAATATATGCAGGAAATATGCTGCTGCCAGGCTACAGATGATGATATCCTTAATGATATTGGAATACCACGTAACCCAGGAGGCAGCCCCGCTGCCGGTGAGGCTGATGACCAGTGATGTGCCGGTAAACAGATAAATGATCCACTTTACGGAAGGCGGAATTTTAAAAAAATACGTGCTGTATATCTCAGTCATCATCAGTAAGCCAAAGCTCTGGCTAAGCGGATAAAGGTACATATTGGCAGTATTAACTTTCATAAGCCGGAAAATAAGGTCCGACAGTTCAGCGGTCAGTTCACCCACAAGGAAAATCAACAGGAGCTTCCTGGCGTGTTTTCCTCTTTTCAGGAACAGGAAAAATCCCGTGAGCAAGGTGATGTTAATGGTAAACTGAAGATAAAAAGACAGTGCATTATACGCAGGCATGGCTTTCCTGCAATAATTGGTAATTTTCGACAGGATCTTCGGCCGTAAACGGCGGACGGGGTGTGGAACAGTTTTCTGCAGTGCTGCTGATGCTGTTTATTTCCAGGTCTTTCATCGTGATGATTTCGATATGGTATTTATCCAGGGAAGCAGGGGCCGATTGACCATCGGTAAGCCCGAAAAATGAAATGCAGGACTGTCCGTTTTTCAGCTCCATATTCCGGTAGTCTTCAAAAGGGATTGAAATGACCTGGAAAAAGTTTTCCTTTTGTGTTGCCATCCACGCATGGCAATACATATTGAACATGAAATTACGGTAGATCGCCGATTCAGAAGAAATAGGCGTGCAGACCTGCTGAGGGTCGGGAGTATGGAAGGAAGGAAGATCGCGGTCCATTTCTTTGGTCACAATATAGCTGAAATCCTTTGCTGCATCACTTACAGAGTCGATGAGAAACAATTTGAATACCTTGTTATCAACGCCCGCATAGACATGAATAAGCGGATTAGATGCGTTTGCGAGGCGTTCCGCCCATTGCTGGATTTCAGAGGCTGTGACGGAGAAATGAGATCCCTGGTTCAGAAGCGCCAGGATCTTTTTGCCGCTTTCATCATGATGTTTTTGGTAAGAATCAATCAAATTTTTCCAGCTTTTGATGGCGTGGCAAATGGGTGTAATGTTCATGCTTTCTAGTTTTAATGGTGATAATTTTGTGAAATTTACAAAAAAAAGCGTTTATGTTTATCTTAATATTGGGAGATATTGATCGGGTAGAAGGGTGGCAGGATCTGATACTACAAAAAGCATAAAGCTTTACTACATGCTACTGATAACCCTGATCCCAGTATTCCGGAAATCCAGATCTCGTTTCACGAATGAACAGGCTGGTGGCTGAAGCTCCCGAAGCCATACGCTGCGGCAAGATACTTGTATTGTTGTGCAGGATCAGAATACCGACTGATCTATTACACAGAGACCACTAAATTATATCGATATGGATAAAGTAATAGGAATTCTTGCAGGAAGCCTGCGTAAAGAATCGTTTTCAAAGAAAATTGCACAAGCCATTGTACCGATGGCACCGGAAGGCTACCGGTTTCAGATTGTTTCATTAGACGGACTGGAAGTCTACAATCAGGATTTTGACGACCATAATCAGGTCCCGGAATCGTACAAAGCTTTCCGGGAAGAAATGCAGAACGTAGACGGTGTCATCTTCATCACTCCCGAATATAACCGTTCTGTACCCGGCGTCCTGAAAAATGCCCTCGACATCGGTTCCCGGCCGGCCGGTAAAAGTGTCTGGGACAAAAAACCTGCAGCGATCTTCAGCAATTCCCCGGGAAATATTTCCGCATTCGGGGCCAACCACCACCTGAGGCAGAGCCTCGTATTCCTGAATATGCCCGCCATGCAGCAGCCGGAAGTCTATATCGCCAAAGCCAATGAATTGTTCGATGACAGCGGAGCACTGAAAGAAGGCGAAACCAAAACGTTTATTTCAGAAGCGGTAGAAGCGTATATGGCCTGGTTTGAAAAGAATGCAGAGGCTTAAATGCAGGAGTAGGGTTTTGATACAAGAACCACAAACAGAATAACTCATCTTTGCTGATTAAATGCCCGGTTGTTGCCGGGCTTTTTTGTGGATTATATCGACAAGTTGTGTTGTGGTAGCTGTGAGTTGCAATAGAACATAACAGCCGGAAAGTATTTTTACAGCTTCCCATCTCATAGGGATTGATTTTTTAGCTATATTTGGCAAAACTTTAACCGTGAAAAAACTGTTTTTTCCTGACCGCCCTGTGCGGTGTCCTTTCCTTCCTGCATGCGCAATCCGTTCCAAAATTTGTCTACGCCAAGATTGTCGGGGAATAGATGTTCCTCAGCAATAAGGTGACCGTATCTATTGATTACGGACAGGCGACTTTTTTAGAAACTTAAGAGTCGATAGAAAGGTTACAATGATAAATAACAGGTTAAAAAGTCTGTATTTATAAGCGTAATATAGTTTAAAAATTGCTTTTTTGGTTATATTTAACGCTTAAATTGAAATAGAATTAATGGCTATTAAAAAATCTGAGCTATACAGTTCATTATGGGCTAGTTGTGATGAATTACGAGGAGGTATGGACGCCTCTCAATATAAAGATTATGTACTTACAATGTTATTTGTAAAGTATATTTCCGATAAATACAAAGGTGACCCATATGGTGCCATCACTGTTCCAGAGGGAGCATCTTTTGATGATATGGTGGATTTGATTGGAAATGATGAGATTGGCGATAAGGTCAATAAGCAGATTCTGAATCCAATCAAAGAAGCTAATAAACTCAATGAATTTCCTGATTTTAATGACGAAAGTAAATTGGGTAAAGGAAAAGATTTGGTAGATACGGTTTCTAATTTGGTACGTATTTTCAACGACCCGAGTTTAGATTTTTCGGAAAATTCTGCTGAAGGCGACGATATTTTAGGCGATGCGTACGAATATTTGATGCGCCATTTTGCTACGGAAAGCGGAAAATCGAAAGGACAGTTTTATACGCCTGCCGAAGTTTCGAGGGTGCTGGCAAAAGTGATTGGCATTAACCAAAACAATTCTTCGCACCAAACAATGGCTTACGACCCGACCTGTGGTTCGGGTTCGCTGTTGCTGAAAGTGATGAATGAAGCAGGCAAAAACATTGACCTGTACGGACAAGAAAAAGAAACCACCACTGCCAACTTAGCGCATATGAATATGATTCTGCACGGTGCGGAAACCGCTACCATTATTGCAGATAATACTTTGAGCCGCCCGTTTTATAAAGAAGAAAATGGCTCACTTAAAAAGTTTGATTATGTGGTTGCCAATCCGCCTTTTTCTTTGAAAAGCTGGAGCAATGGTGTGAATGTGGACAGCGATGAACACAATCGTTTTGCATTAGGTGTTCCGCCGGAAAAGAATGGTGATTATGCTTTTCTTCTGCATATTTTACAATCTTTAAAAGCCAATGGAAAAGGTGCAGTGGTGTTGCCTCACGGCGTTTTGTTCCGTGGCAATGCCGAGGGAGAAATTCGTAAGAATATTTTAAAGAAAGGCTACATCAAAGCCATCATCGGTTTGCCTGCCAACTTGTTTTATGGTACTGGCATTCCGGCTTGTATCATTGTGTTGGATAAAGAAAATGCCGAGCAGCGCAAAGGTTTGTTTATGATTGATGCGAGCAAGGGCTTTGTGAAAGACGGCAACAAAAACCGATTACGGGAGCAGGACATTCGTAAAATTACCGATGTGTTTGATACTTTTGCGGAAGTACCGAAGTTTAGCCGAATGGTTTCGATGACGGAAATTGCCGACCCTAAAAACGATTACAACCTCAACATTCCACGGTATATCAATACGCAGGAAGCGGAAGATATTCAGGATTTGGCGGGGCATTTGTCGGGTGGTATTCCGCAGAAAGATGTGGACGGTTTGCAGGCCTATTGGGATTTGTTTCCTTCGATGAAAGCCGATTTGTTTAGCCCGGCAAGAGCAGGTTATTTTGAATTGAAAGTACCTGCGGAAACCATTAAAACCACCATTTTCAACCATCCCGAATTTGTAGCTTTTAATACAAAAATGCACACCGCTTTTGATAAATGGTTGAACGAACAACAAACGGAGTGGAATGATTTAGATAAAGGTTTTGCAGTAAAAGAAGCCATTGAAACATCGGCACAGGGCATTTTGGAACATTTCGAAGACAATGCTTTGGTGAACCGTTATGCGATGTACCAACACCTGATGCAATACTGGAACGAAGTGATGCAGGACGATTTTTATTCGATTGCTTTAGACGGCTGGAAGGCAGGGAATGAATACACCCGATTGGTCATCAAAGGTAAAAAAGGAAAAGACGGTAAAACTGCACAAGACAAAGAGATTGCAGGTTTGGCAGGTATTGAAGGCAGAATGATAACGCCGGAAATGATGATACATTATTTCTTCAAGGAACAAAATGACAGTTTACAGGATTTAGAAAACCAGCTGAACCTTACGCAGGAAGCCCTTGCCGAAATAGAAGAGGAAAACAGCGGAGAGGAAGGCATTTTCAGTGATTTGGAAAAAATCAATCTTAAAAATGTAAAAGACTTTTACAAAGAACGTAAAGCAGAAAATACCTCTAAGGAAGAATTGAAATACATTAAAAACTACATCGATACGCAGGAAGCTTTGGGTGGCATTACCAAACTGATAAAAATTGCAAAAGAGAACTTGGAAGTAAAAGTGGTGGCGCAATATCCTTTATTAACCGAAGCCGAAATAAAAGATATGGTGATTAACCACAAATGGACACCCGTATTGCAAAATGCCCTGAACAGCGAACAGGAAAAGCTGAGCCAAAACCTTACAAAACGCATTAAGGAACTGGCAGTGCGCTATCAACAGGCTTTACCAGCTTTGGAAGACCAAACTGCGGAAGCTTCACAAAAAGTTTTGGTTCACCTACAAAAAATGGGATTGGTATGGTAAAAGAAAGTAGGACGAAGCAGACGGAGATTGGATTAATTCCTGAAGATTGGGAATATGATTTTGCAGGGAAATATCTTGATTTTTTAACAGGATTTCCTTTTAAAAGTGATTTGTTTTCTAACCAAGGAACCAAATTATTAAGAGGTTCAAATGTCAAGAGAAACGAGGTTGTCTGGAATGAAGATTTGGTTAGGTATTGGGACAATGTAGATTTTTCTTTAAATAAATATTTACTTAAAGATGGTGATATTATTATTTCAATGGATGGTTCTCTTGTAGGAAGAAGTTTTGGACAAATTAGAGAATTTGACTTGCCTTGCCTATTAGTTCAACGTGTTGCAAGGTTAAGAGGAACTAAAATTCATACAAATTATCTCAAACAATACTATTGTAGCGAATATTTCACTGCTCACTGTGATAATAATAAAACGTCCTCTGCAATTCCTCACATTAGTCCAAAGGATATTTTAGAATTTAAAATACCATTTCCAAAATCCTTACCCGAACAAGAAGCGATAGCTGAAGCCTTGAGTGATGCCGATGCCTGGATAGAAAGCCTGGAGCAACTCATCGCCAAAAAACACCTCATCAAACAAGGAGCAATGCAGGAATTGTTGACGGCAAAGGAGGATTGGGAAGTGAAGAAGTTGGGAGAGGTTTGTGAAGTATTAAATGGTAGAGCGTATTCACAAAATGAATTGCTTAACAGAGGTAAATATAAAGTTCTTCGAGTGGGCAATTTTTTTTCTAGTGAAAAATGGTATTGGAGTAACTTAGAATTAGGAGATAAGTTTTATGTTGATAATGGAGATTTGATGTATGCTTGGTCAGCCTCTTTTGGACCAAAATTTTGGAATGGAGAAAAAACAATTTATCATTATCATATTTGGAAACTTGAAGTGATGAAATCTGTAAATAAGTATTTTCTGTATTATTTATTAATTGAAGATAAAGAAAGTATTGTAAAGCAATCACAAGGAGGAACAATGATTCATATTACAAAGGAATCTATGGTAAATCGAAAATTTGTTTTTCCATCCCTCACTGAGCAAATACGTATCGCCACGATATTAGCGGATATGGATGCAGAGCTGGAAGCTTTGGAAGCGCAATTGGACAAAGCAAGAAAGATAAAACAAGGAATGATGCAGGAATTGCTGACGGGGAGAGTGCGGTTGGTGTAGGGAAATAATAAAAAACTAAAGTATAAAAACTAAAACTATGAAAAGAGAAGAATTTAAGAATTGGTTAATCAATGATTATAAGGAGGGGCAAGGAATGAATGCTGGTTCAGCTGAAAATAGAATAAGTAATGCGCAAAAAGTTGAAAATGCTTCAGGGGATTTGGATCAACATTTTGAAAATGATAAATTAGAATCTCTGATGATACAACTTAAGTATGCAAAAGGAGAAACAAAGCCTTTGCCTGAAGGAATTGATATTAAAGGTAACTATGTTGATGGAATGGCAACATTAAGGCAAAGTGTTAGAAGATATTTAGAATTTAAAAGGTCGGAAAGTAAATGAATATCAAGATATCCACCTCAACTACACATCAATTCAGATAACACTTCATTAATGATTGAGAATCTAAAAAAAATAGAAGAACTTTTAGACTATAATTTTCTAATCGATACTTATCAACGTGGTTACCGATGGGATACTACACAGGTATTTAGCTTGTTGAATGATATTAATGAATTTACACCCGAATTTCAATCGTTCTATTGTTTGCAACCTTTGGTCGTGAAAAAATTGGATGATAAAACTTTTGAGTTAATTGATGGACAGCAAAGAGCAACAACTATTTGTTTGATACTGATTTTCTTTGACTCTAAAAGATTTCAACTTTTATATTCTACCAGAAATACAGAAGAAAATGGGATTAATTCTTTTTTTGAAAGTATAACAGATTTATCAACTCCTGAATTTCTGTTAAATAATGAATTGGAAGATTTTCAAGCTTTTGACAATATAATTTCTAAACATTGGAAAGAGAAAATCACACAGAATAATCCTGATATTAATAACGTTGACAATTTTTATTTTTATAGAAGTTTTTGTGTTATAAAAAACTGGTTCAATCCATTTGATGAAAAGTCAAAACAAGAGTTTCTACAAAAATTATTGACGCTCATTAAAGTAATCTGGTACGTAGAAAATGAAGAGTCATCCGATAAAAAAATCATCAAGAAATTCATTGATTTTAATGAAGGGAAAATTGAACTAGAGCAGGCTGAGCTTATTAAAGCATTATTCGTACTTGATATTTTAAAGAATCCAAATGTTATTCAACGTCAATACGATGAAAATCACTTTGCTGATGATTGGAATTTGATAGAACATCAAATGGGAGATGATAAGTTTTGGCAATTTATTTCTAATAATAAAAATGATAAAAACATATCCAATAAAATCAATCTTTTGTTTCAGTTACACAATGGATTTGGAAAAGCGGAAGATCATTTTTACAACTACAGAAAATTTGAGAAATCATCTAAAACAACAATAGTTGAAGATAAACTTAATTGGGACAAAATCACCACTTTGTACAATAGTTTAGAAGAATGGTTTTTTGATA
>Ga0070683_100001637_pt1 | contig 17330 bp, 13 predicted proteins | sample KBSC713LmetaG_FD_64662 | JGI IMG/M metagenome (GOLD analysis project Ga0070683, IMG submission 64662) | Corn rhizosphere microbial communities from Kellogg Biological Station, Michigan, USA - KBS C7.1-3L metaG | ecosystem: Host-associated > Plants > Roots > Rhizosphere ... | reverse complement strand
CGGGCCGTAGTACGGGTAGATCCCGTGCGCCGCGCAGGCGTCGACCATGCGCGCGATCGTGTAGTGCCAGAGGTCCTGCTGGTACGTCGCGCGCTCGCCATCGACGTCGGTGCCGTCGTAGGACGTGCGCGCGTCCTGTCGTACGACGTATCCGGGGTGGCCGCCGCCGACCCTGGTCGTCTTCATCCGGCGGTCGGCGGCGAGGTCGGCCGGCCCCAGGCTGAGCCCCTGCATCCGCGGACTGGCCCCGCAGATCTCCTCCACGTTGGTCACGCCGCGGGCGGTCTCGAGGATCGCGTGGATCAGCAGCGGCTCGGTGAGCCCGGCACGGGCCTCGAGCTGGGCGAGGAGACGGTCGACGTAGGCGATGTCCTCCGCGCCCTGCACCTTCGGGATCATCACCACGTCGAGCCGGTCGCCGATCTCGGTCACCAGCGTGGTGAGGTCGTCGAGCACCCACGGGCTGTCGAGGGCGTTCACGCGCGTCCACAGCTGGGTCGTGCCGAAGTCCGTCTCCTGGGCGATCTTCACCAGCCCGTGCCGGGCGGCCTCCTTGTGGTCGGCCCGGACGGCGTCCTCGAGGTTGCCGAGCAGGACGTCGACGGTGCCGACCAGCTGCGGGACCTTCGCCGCCATCTTCGCGTTCGACGGGTCGAAGAAGTGGATCGCGCGACTCGGGCGGGCCGGGATCTCGCGCAGCGGCTCGGGCGCGCCGACCGCGAGCGGCCGGAAGAAGTCCTTGGCGGGGCGCATGCGCGGAACCTACCGCTCACCTCCGCGATGCCGGTATGACGCACTCCACTCGTGGGCTAGGCGTGGGCGGGGGTGTGCGGGCCGATCTCGGGCGCCAAGCCCTCGTCGCCGACGTCTGCGGTGAAGTCGTCCCACCGCGTCTGGTCCTCACCCGGGTCGACGTTCGTCGCCCGGAACACGACCGTGAGCAGGATGGTGACGATCACGTTGAGCCCGAACGCCAGGGCCGCGATGTAGACCTTCGTGTCGGTCCCGGGGAAGCTCGCCAAGGGACCGCCGAAGTGAGACTGGGTCGGTGACGCCACGCCGTACGCCGTCCAGGTGCCGTAGGCCATGCCTGCCGCCCACCCGATCAGGACCGCCCATCGGTGGAACCAGCGGGTGTACAGACCGACCACGATCGCCGGGAAGGTCTGCAGGATCCAGACCCCTCCGAGCAGCTGCAGGTTGATCGCGAACGACCGCGACAGCGCCAGCACGAAGACCAGCGCACCGACCTTCACCACCAGCGACACGATCTTGCTGACCTGGGCCTCCTCGGACGGGGTCGCGTCGGGGCGGAAGTCGTCGGCTCGGTGGTCAGACCTCCGCGAGGGCGGGGTGACGCGTGACCGGGTTCCACTCCCGGACGCTCGCGACGGTGACGCCCGGCGCCGTGTAGTAAGGGTCGTCCGCGAGGAGGTCGTCGAGGTCGGCTCGAGCGTCGACCGTGAACACGAGGAGCGCGCCCGTGTCGTCGGACCACGGCCCGCCGGCGAGCAACCGGCCCTCGGCGGCCAGCGCGGCGAGCCGCTCGCGATGCGCAGGACGGAGCTCGAGGCGTGAGGTGTCGTCGGAGAAGGCGAGCTGCACGGCGTACATGGCGTCATCGTAGGCAGCACCTCGATGGCCCGACCGGAGGCTCACGCCTCAGCACCGAGCGTGAGCAGCGCCTGTCGGTGTGGCAGGAGCGCGCCGGATCGTCAGGGGCACGACGCGCGTACGACGCGCCGCGTCGACGCGGGGTGTTCGACGAGCTCGGCCGGGGGCCGGATCGGCCGCGCCACGAGGTTGCCGCCACAGTTGGGGCAGACGCCGCGCAGGACCTCGTCGACGCAGCGAGCGCAGAACGTGCACTCGAACGTGCAGATCCGGGCGTCGGGACTGTCCGGCGGCAGGTCGGCGTCGCAGCATTCGCAGTTCGGGCGGAGCTCCAGCACGTGGTGAGCGTACGGCGTCAGCCGGAGCGGCGCCCGAACCAGCGGCGGCGAGGGGCGGCCGTCCGCGGTGCGACGGCCGGCGCCGCGGCTCTGCGGGCCGCGGCGTCCCGTCGGCGAGCGAGTCCGCGCTCGCGCCACGCGTCGACCTCGGTCTCGACGTCTCGCGGCATGGTGATCAGGGGCGGGCCGTCCACCGGCGTGTAGCGCGCCTTCATCACCCGGGCGTTGAACTCCTCGAGCTCGCGGCGTACCTCGGACTCGGCGGTGTGCCGGTCGAGCCTGGCGTCCAGCTCGGCGTCGTCCTTGCGGAGCTGGAGGGCGGGCGGCAGGACGCTGATCTTCTCGCGCTCCACCAGCCGCTTCAGCCACCAGTCGGGATCGTGGGTGGCGCCGAGGCCCTCGATCGGCTTGCCGGCCCCGGGCAGGTTGTCGAAGTCACCCCGTGCCATGGCCTCCTTGATCTGGAGGTCGACCCACTCGTGCTGACGCTCGATCCGCTGCGCCGCGGCAGCCCGGCCGGTGCGCTCGTCGCGCTCCACGGAACGGTCAGGTGTGCCCGGACTCCGACCGGGCGTCTCCGAGGTACCCATGTGCCATTCTCCCATGCCGGCCTGGGGATCCGGCATCGGGAGGGTCCGGACCTGGTCGTCCCGGGGCACCGACCGGGTGGCCGTCACTGCGGCAGCCGCCCGAGCAGTGCTTCGTACCAGTCGATGCCGGCCAGGAACGCGTCCACCCCGAGGTGCTCGTCGTACGAGTGGACGGCGCGGCGCTGGGCGGCGTCCATCCGGAACGGCGCGAACCGGTAGACGTGCTCGCAGATCCGGGTGAAATGGCGGGAGTCGGTTGCGCCCGTCTGGACGTACGGCGCGACGACGGCGTCCGGGAAGTGCTCCTCGACGAGATCGGTCACGAGGTCGAACACCTCGTCCACGACCGACTCCGGGCTCGCCTCGCCGCGCTCGACGACGCGAATGGCCACGTCGGGGTCATCGATCACTCGGCGCAGGTGCGCGAGGACGTCGTCCACGGTGTCGCCCGGCAGTACCCGGATGTTCACGCCGGCCGTCGCCGACGATGCGATCACGTTGAGGGCGGGGCTGCCGGCCAGTGTGGTCACGGCGAAGGTCGTCCGGGCCATCGCGGCGGCCTCCGGGCCGGCGGACGTGAGGCCCTTGGCGAGCAGTGGGCGGAAGCGGTCGGCGCGGGCCATGATCGGGCGCACCGGCAGCGGCAGGTGAGGCGTCAGACGGCGCAGGAGCTGGACCGTCGTCTCCGGCAGCCGTGCCGGCATCGGAGACCGGTCGATGCGGAGGATCGCCCGCGCCAGCCGGACGGTGGGTCCGTGACGGGCCGGCGTCGAGGCGTGCCCGCCGCGGCCCTCGACCCGCAGCTCGACGCTCGTGGTGCCCTTCTCGGCGACGCCGATGGCGGCGACCGGGCGCTTCACCCCGGGGAACGCCTGATGCGCCACCGCACCGCCCTCGTCGAGGACCAGCCACGGGCGTACACCGCGGCGTACCAGCTCGTCGACGGCGGCCACCGCCGCCGTCCCCGAGACCTCCTCGTCGCACCCGAACGACAGCCAGACGTCCTGCGCCGGCAGGTGCCCCCTCTCGAGGAGCCGCTCCACCGCCTCGCAGATGGCGGCCACGCAGCCCTTGTCGTCCAGGGTGCCCCGACCCCAGATCGCGCCATCGACGAGCTCGGCGCCGAACGCCGGGTGCTGCCACGGTGCCGAGTCGTCGACCGGCACGACGTCGAGGTGGGCCATCAGCACGACGGGCTTGTCGGCCGCCCGTCCCGGCCAGCGGAAGAGCAGGCCATGGGTGCCGACCCGGGTCAGCTCCAGTCGCTCGTGCAGGAGTGGGAAGAGGGTGCGGAGGGCCTCGAGCAGACGATCGAACGCCGCGGTGTCCACGTGCGACGCGTCGCGGTCCGAGACACTGGGGATCCGGACCAGGGCCTGGAGCTTCGCCACCGCCCTGTCCGTGCCGCCGGCCATGTCGGCACCCGCGTCAGGCGGAAGGCCGGGCCAGGGCCGACCTCAGGAACTCGACCTGCAACAGGAGCAGGTTCTCGGCCACGGCCTCCTCCGACGCCAGGTGTGTGACCCCGGACAGCGGCAGCACCGTGTGCGGGCGTCCCGCGGCCAGGAGTGCCGAGGACAGCCGCAGCGTGTGCGCGAACACCACGTTGTCGTCGGCCAGGCCGTGCACGATCATCAGCGGTCGCTCGAGCTCGGCGGCGTCCTCGAGGAGCGAGCAGGCGCGATAGACCTCCGGCTGGTCGTCGGGGGTGCCCAGGAAACGCTCGGTGTAGTGGGTGTCGTAGAGCGCCCAGTCGGTCACCGGCGCCCCAGCCACGGCCGCGTGGAAGACGTCGGGCCGCCGGAGGACGGCGAGCGCCGCGAGGTAGCCGCCGAAGGACCAGCCCTGGATCGCCACCCGGTCCAGGTCGAGCTCGCCCGGCAGTCGATCGGCGACACCCTCGAGCGCGGCGACCTGGTCCTCGAGCACCGGTCGGGCCAGGTCGCGCGCGACGGTCCTGTCCCATGCGGCCCCCCGGCCGGGAGTTCCGCGGCCGTCGGCGACGACCACCGCGAAGCCCTGGTCGGCGAACCACTGGGGCTCCAGGTAGGCGCTCCGGGCGGCGACGACCATCCGCCCCTGGGGCCCGCCGTACGGGCTCATCAGCACCGGCAGTGGCCCCGGTGGCCGCACGTCGTCGCGAGGCAGGACGACGGCCGTGCGGATCTCGCGCGAGCCGGTGCGCAGCAGCAGCGGGACCGGGTGCAGCGCCGGGGCGTCGGCGTGCGAGACGAGCCGGGTGAGCTCGATGCCTGCGCGACTGACCGTCCAACGGGTGCCGATCTCGTCGAGGGTGGCCGACTCGACGGCCAGGACATCGCCGCCGGCGACTCCGCGGTACAGGCCGGGGACGGCGGTCAGGCGCTGGAGCCCGGCCGCGTCGGACCACCGGTAGAGATGCCGCTCCGTCGACTCGTCGCTGGCCTCCAGGAGGACCCAGTCGTCGCCCGAGCCCGCGACCGCGGAGACCTGCAGCCCGCCGGGCGTCACCGCCTCGTCGCCCACCCACAGTCGGCGGGTGTCGTCGAGATCGGCGAGCCAGACCAGTCGGCCGTCGGCGAGCCAGGCCGGGACGCCGGAGCTGATGTCGAGCCAGTGCGGATCGGTGTCCTCGCGGACGACGGTGGTCGCCCCGGTCTCGGCGTCGACCTCGAGCACCTGAAGCCGGCGCTGGTCACGGCTCTGGACGACGACGTACGGCGCGCGCCCGTCCGGCCAGCCGGCGCTGACGAGGTACGGCAGCCCGGAGGTGTCCCAGGCGATGTCCACCGTGCGGCCGTCGAGGTCGACCACCGCGGCCGTGACCCGCGCGTTGGGCGTGCCGGCCGCGGGATACCGGGTCTCCTGAGGCTGCCGCTCCGGGTGGTGCGGGTCGGCGATGAACCACCGGCTGACCGGCGACTCGTCGACCCGAGCGGCCACCAGGCGGCGACCGTCCGGTGCCCACCAGAAGCCGCGCGTCCGGCCCATCTCCTCGGCCGCGACGAACTCGGCCGCTCCCCATGTGACGTCCTCGGGCTCCTCGCCGGCCACCTGTACCGAGGACGCGCCACCCGCCTCGACGACGTGCAGGCCTCCGCCGGAGACGTAGGCCACCCGCGAGCCGGTCGGGTCGACCCGGGGGTCGATGACCGGGCCGGTGGTCGGCAGCTCGGAGGCGCCTCCGAGGACCAGGTCGGCCAGGAAGAGCCGGCCGGCGAGGGCGAACGACGCCACCGTCGCGCCGGGATCGACGGCGTACCCGACGATGCCACCGGCCGACTCACGGAGTCGCTCGCGCCGGGCCCGCTCCTCGGGCGGTACGTCGTCGTCGTCCGCGCCGAGCAGCACGGACGCGTCGACCACGAGCCGCTCGGCGCCGGACGGAACGTCGTACACCCAGAGCGCGTTGACCCGGTCGGTGCCACCGCTCGAGCGCAGGAAGACCACGCGGGAGCCGTCGTCGGCGACCGACACGCTGCGCGGCCGGCCGAGGGTGAAGTTCTGCGTACGCGCCGCGTGCCGGGGGAACGACAGGGGCTGGTCAGAGGTCAGGGTCACCGGCCGAGCATCCCACCCCGGCCCGGAACCGCTCTCGGATCCGAGACGGGGTGAGGCGGGTGGCGCGTTGACCCGGAGACCTCGGATCGCTCGAATGGACTCGTGTCAGCCCGTCGCGCGCGCCGCCGACCCCCAGGTGCCGCGGTGCACGACGTCCCCCTGGTCCCGGCGCCGCCGCTTCGTGGGGGAGCCGGAAGGCGCCTCCTCGGACAGCCGATGGCCCAGCGTGATGGCGCCGACCGGGTCGAACTCGTCGGGGATGCCGAAGGCGTCGCGGGTCGCTTGCTCGTGCTCCGGGGGGATGCCGAAGAAGCAGGCTCCCAGGCCCGCGTCGACGGCCGTGAGCAGGATCAGCAGGCTCGCCATGGCGGCGTCCATGTGCCAGAAAGGCACCGGCCACCGGGCCTCGTCGAGGTCGGTCCAGCCCTTGTCGGGCTCGGCGTACCGGTTCAGGTAGGCCGCCTTGCTCGAGCACGGGACGATCACGACCGGGGCCTTGGTCATGCCGCGCAGCCAGCTGTCCGGCAGCTCGCCGGGCGTCGTGGTCACCTCCCAGAACTTCTCGATGCCGGCCGGCTGGTCGAGCACCAGGAACGCCCAACCCTGGCTGAAGCCCGCGCTCGGCGCACGCACGGCATTGGCCAGCGCTCGGTCGACGAACGCCGGGTCGACCGGGGTCTCGGCATACTCACGGATCATGCGGCGGCGGCGCACGACGTCCTGGAACTCCATGGGAGCGAGTGTGCCTGATCAGTTCGCGGACATGTGGCGCGCCATCGAGCCGCTCGGGCGCGCCAGCAGTGGCGGCTACTTCCGGCAACCCTTCGCGAGTGCCGAGCGCGAGCTGGATGCGTGGTTCGTCGAGCAGGCCGAAGCCCGTGGGCTGCGCCTCGAGAGCGACCCCTTCGGCAACCGGATCGCGTGGTGGGACAGCGGCTCGGGGCCCGGCGTGGTCACCGGGTCGCACCTGGACTCGGTGCTCGACGGTGGTGCGTACGACGGTCCCCTCGGCGTGGTGTCCGCGCTGGGCGCCCTCGACATGCTGCGCGACCGGGGCGTCCGGCCCACCCGTCCGATCGGGGTCTCGGTGTTCGTCGAGGAGGAGGGATCGCGCTTCGGGCTGGCCTGCCTCGGCTCGCGGCTCGCGACCGGCGCGACCACGTGGCAGGAAGCCCGCGGGCTGCGCGACCGGGACGGCGTACGCCTCGACGAGGCCATGGCTGCGCTGGGCCTGGATGACGAGAATCCCCAGCCCTGGTTGGGATCTGAGCAGCTCGCGTGCTTCGTCGAGCTGCACGTCGAGCAGGGGCGAGCCTTGGTCGACCGCGGCCATGCGATCGGGGTCGCGAGCCGGATCTGGCCGCACGGGCGCTACCGCTTCCAGATCTCAGGCGAGCCGAACCACGCCGGCACGACGCGGATGGAGGACCGCCGCGACCCGATGCTCACCTACGCGATGACGGCGCTGGCCGCGAACAAGCAGGCACGTGTCGCGGGGCAGCGGGCGACGTTCGGGCGGGTCGACACCCAGCCGAACTCGACCAACTCGGTGCCGTCGGTCGTGACCGCGTGGATGGACGCGCGGTGCGAGTCCGACGAGGCGCTGGCCACGCTGGTCGAGACCATCACCCGGCAGGCGGAGGAGCGGGCCGAGCGCGACGGGACGCGTCTGGCTGTCACGGCCGAGTCGGTGTCGGGGGCCGTCGACTTCGACCCCGAGCTCGCCCGGCGGATCGCCGTCGACCACGAGGCCGGCGACTGGCCGATCCTGCCGACCCAGGCCGGTCACGATGCCGGAATCCTCTCGGCGCAGGGGATCCCCAGCGCCATGCTCTTCGTGCGCAACCCGACCGGTGTCTCCCACTCCCCGGGCGAGCACGCCGAGATGGCGGACTGCCTGGCCGGGGTCGACGCGCTGGCCGAGACGCTGGAACGGCTCGCGACATGACGTCGTACCTCCTGGAGCGGGCCTGGGTCGACGGCGCCGTCCGCGACGACGTACTCGTGGAGATCGACGACGGCCGGTTCACTTCGGTCGACCTTCTTGACCGTTCCCGACGCTTCTTGGGTGTTGCATCGGCCGATAACCACCGGATTCACCGCTCCAGCGGTGAATCCGTCACGCTCCCCGGCCTCACCATCCCCGGGCTCGCCAACTGCCACAGCCACGCGTTCCACCGGGCCCTGCGTGGACGCACGCAACGCGATCGCGGCACGTTCTGGACGTGGCGCGAGCAGATGTACGACGTGGCGGCACGGCTGGATCCCGACACCTACCTCGAGCTGGCGACGGTCACCTACCGCGAGATGGTGGCGGCGGGGATCACGAGCGTGGGGGAGTTCCACTACCTGCACCACCAGCCCGACGGCACGCCGTACCACGACCCGAACGAGATGGGACGTGCCCTGATCGAGGCGGCCCGGAGGGCGGGCCTGCGGATCACCCTGCTCGACACCTGCTACCTCAGCTCCGGGTTCGGGGAGCCTCCGCAGGGCACGCAGGCGCGGTACGACGACCGCAGCGCCGCGGCCTGGGCCGCCCGCGTCGGCGGTCTCCAGCCGGACGCCGTCTCGCGGATGGGTGCCGCGATCCACTCGGTCCGCGCCGTGCCCCGCGACCAGCTGGGCGTCGTCGTCGACGCGGCCGAGGGCCGGCCGCTGCACGTCCACCTCTCGGAACAGGTCAAGGAGAACGACGCCTGCCTCCGTGCGTACGGCGCATCGCCCACCCGGGTGCTCGCGGACGCCGGTGTGCTCGGCCCGCTGACCAGCGTCGTGCACGCCACGCATCTCACGGTCGACGACGTGGGTCTCCTCGGGGAGTCCGCGACGTACGCCTGCTTCTGCCCGACCACCGAGCGCGACCTCGGTGACGGCATCGGCCCGAGCCGGGCCCTCCACGCCGCCGGGAGCCGGCTGACGCTGGGCAGCGACAGCCATGCGGTGATCGACCTGTTCGAGGAGATGCGGGCGGTCGAGCTCGACGAGCGCCTGGCCACCCAGGAGCGCGGTCACTGGACGGCGGCCGAGCTGCTCACGGCCGCGACGCGGCACGACTCGCTGCAGTGGGACGACGCCGGGTCGATCGCCGTCGGCAACCGGGCCGACCTGGTCACGATCGCGACGGACCGGGTCCGCACCGCCGGGACGGGGGCCGACGAGCAGACGGCGGTGTTCGCGGCGGTCGCCGAGGACGTCACGCAGGTCCTCGTCGACGGGCGAGTGGTGTTCCGCGAGGGCGACCGCGAACAGCTGGGTCGCGACCTCGACGACGTGATCGGGAGGATCTGGACGTGACCGCGACCGTGATCACGAACATCGGTGAGCTCGTCACCAACGACCCCGAGGCCGACGACCTCCTGGGCCTGGTCGCCGACGCCGCCCTGGTCGTCGAGGGCTCGGTCGTCGCGTGGGTGGGTCGCGCGGTCGATGCGCCGGCCGCCGACCAGCAGGTCGACGCGGGCGGCCGGGCGGTGATCCCCGGCTTCGTCGACTCCCACTCGCACCTGGTCTTCGCCGGTGACCGGGCCGCGGAGTTCGCGGCCCGGATGGCGGGTCGGCCGTACGCCGCCGGCGGCATCCGCACCACCGTGGCGGCGACCCGGGCGGCGACCGACGAGCAGCTGACCAGTCACGTCGCGCGGCTGGTGGGTGAGATGCGGGTCCAGGGCACCACGACCGTGGAGATCAAGAGCGGCTACGGCCTCACCGTCCACGACGAGGCGCGCAGCCTCGCGGTCGCCCGGCAGTTCACGGAGGAGACGACGTACCTCGGCGCGCACGTCGTGCCCGGCGACACCACGCCCGAGGAGTACGTCGCACTGGTCACCGGGCCGATGCTCGACGCCTGTGCCCCCCATGCCCGCTGGATCGACGCGTTCTGCGAGACCGGGGCCTTCGACGCCGACCAGAGCCGGGCCGTGCTCGAGGCCGGGGCCCGGGCCGGCCTCAGGGGGCGGCTGCACGCCAACCAGCTCGGACCGGGCCCCGGCGTCAGCCTGGCGTGCGAGCTCGAGCTGACCGCCGTCGACCACTGCACGTACCTGACCGACGCCGACGTCGCGGCCCTGGCCGGATCCGGCACCATCGCCACGCTGCTCCCAGGGGTGGAGTTCTCCACCCGTCACCCCTACCCCGACGCCCGCCGGCTGCTCGATGCCGGCGTCCGGGTCGCGCTCGCCTCCGACTGCAACCCCGGCTCGTGCTTCACCAGCTCCCTGCCCCTCTGCGTGGCGCTCGCGGTCCGTGAGCTGGGGATGACCCCCGCCGAGGCCGTCCACGCCGCGACCGCGGGCGGTGCGGCCGCCCTGGACCGCGACGATGTCGGCGCACTGGTGCCGGGTCGGCGGGCCGATCTGGCGATTCTCGAAGCGCCCACGCACGTCCACCTCGCCTACCGGCCCGGCGTACCCCTGGTGACCGCGACCTGGGTCTCCGGACGGCCCGTCTGAGGTACTCAGATCCGTGGCCCGCTCCCGTCTGAGGTAGGGCCTCGCCGTAGATAGGGAGCGGTGCCGATGTCCGGCCCTACCTCATGGAGCGAGTCTCTACGTGTCAGCCAGACACAGACACGAAGGGATCACCGAGATGAACGACTTGTTCCTCCTCGAGCCGGAGTTCCAGTACCGCAGCAAGCGCACGCGGTCGGAGCTGAGGCCGGTCCGGTACCGCAAGTGGCGTCGCCGCCTCGAGTGGGACGGGCCCGAAGGGGCTACCGACGAGAAGAACTGGATCAACTGAGATGTCGATGTCCGTGGTCATCGACAAGATGGACCACATGACATCGGAGTTGGTCGGACGAGATGCCGAGCTGGAGCAGCTTCGCTCCACGCTCGGCATCTCTGCGTCCGGCCGTACCACCACCCGGGAAGCCGTCCTCCTCGCCGGTGACGCCGGCGTCGGCAAGACCCGTCTGCTGACCGAGCTCCGCGACCGCGCCGTCTCCGACGGCTGGCTGGTCCAGGCCGGCCACTGCCTCGACTTCGCCGACAGCGCACTGCCCTACCTGCCGTTCTCCGAGATCACCGGCCGCATCGCCCGTGAGCTGCCCGACCTGTTCGACCAGGTCGCCGAGCGCCACCCCGCACTTCTCCGTCTGCTGCCCGGCCAGCGGATGCTGAGCATGGCCACCGACCCCGAGTCCCTCCCTGCCGACCAGGCTGCCCTCTTCGACGCCGTCCACGCCCTCGCCGAGGCGGCCGGGGCCCACCAGTGCCTGCTCCTGGTCGTCGAGGACCTCCACTGGGCCGACCAGTCGACCCGCGACCTGATCAGCTTCCTGTTCGGCCGCGGCTTCGACGCCCCGGTCGCGCTGGTCGCTTCGTATCGCTCCGACGACCTCCACCGCCGCCACCCGCTCCGCCGACAGGTCGCGGTCTGGGCGCGGATGAGCGGCGTCGAGCGGGTGCAGGTCGAGCCGCTCCGCCGTGCCGACGTACGCCGCCTCGTGCAGCAGCTGCACCCCGACCCCCTGCCCGAGGCACGCGTCCGCGACATCGTCGGCCGGGCCGAGGGCAACGCGTTCTTCGTCGAGGAGCTGGTCGGCGCCACCCGCACCCGCACCGGCCGCATCCCGGAGGACCTCGCCGAGCTCCTGCTCGTGCGCCTGGAGAACCTCGACGACTCGGCGGTCACCGTGGTCCGCGCCGCCGCGGTGGCCGGCCGCCGGGTCTCCCACGCGGCGCTCAGCGCCGTCGTCGGCCTCGAGCCGGCCGAGCTCGACCTGGCGGTCCGCGACGCCGTGGAGGGCCACGTGCTGGTGCCGAGCAGCGACGACTTCTACCAGTTCCGCCACGCCCTGCTCGCCGAGGCGGTGTACGACGACCTCCTGCCCGGCGAGCGCACCAGCCTGCATGCGGCGTACGCCAAGGCCCTCCAGGACGGCCGCGCCACCGGCACCGCCGCGGAGCTGGCGCGTCACGCGCGTCTCGCCAAGGACTATGCGACCGCCCTCACCGCGAGCCTGCGCGCCGGTGACGACGCGCGCGCCGTGGGTGGGGCCGAGGAGGCCGCTCAGCACTACCTCCAGGCCCTCGAGCTGTGGCACGACACCCGGCTCCCCGAGTCACAGGAGACCGACCTCGACCATCCCCGCCTGGTCCGGCTCGTCGCCGACGCGCTCATCGCCGCCGGCCATCCGGCCCGCGCGCTGGGCGTCGTCCGTGAGCAGCTCGACCACCTGCCGGCCGAGGCCCCCGATGACGTCCGCGGCCAGCTGCTCGGCACGCTCGCGGGCGCCTTGGCGCTGACCGAGACCCGCCAGGACCCGCTCGACCTGACCACCGAAGCCGTCGCGCTCGTCGCCGACGGTCCGACGCCGGCCCGGGCGAGGGTGCTGGCGGTGCACGCCCGGATGCTGTCTCGGTCCGGTCGCTACGTCGAGGGGCGCGAGGTCGCGATGACCGGTCTCGCCCTCGCCGAGCGGCTCGACATGCCGCGCCTGGCCAGCGACATCCGCACCACGCTGGTCGGCCTGGAGAAGAAGGGCGGGCCGTCCGAGTCCCTGATCGAGGCGCTCCGCTCGGCGATCGAGGGCGCCGTCGACGCCGGAGCCGCCACCACCGAGCTGCGTGCCCTGCTCCTGCTCGGCAACCACCACCTCGACAACGCGGAGTTCGAGCAGGCGGACGCGGCGTTCACGCGGGCGACCACGCGCGCCAAGGCGGAAGGCACCCCCTGGGTCCCCTACGCCGCAGAGGCGCGCTGGATGCACGCGGTCTCGCTCCGGATCCAGGGACGGTGGGACGACGCCCTGGTCGTGCTCGACACCTCCAAGGAGGTGGTCCCGCCGATCTACGACGCGCTGCTCTCCGGCACGCGTGCACAGATCCTGGTGGCCCGCGGCGAGGTCGCGGGCGAGGAGCTGGCCCACAGCCTGCGGCCCTTCTGGCGCGAGGAGGGTCTGGTGGCGACCACGGCCGGGTCGGCCGAGCTGGAGGCCGCCGAGCTCACCGGCGACCAGGCCGCCGCCTCGCTGGTCTACGAGCTGATCACCGAGACCCTCACCAACATCTGGCACCCGCTGTTCCAGGCCCGCGTCCGGCTGGCCGCGACCACGCTGGCCGCCTTCGCCCAGGGCGCTGCCCACCGGAGCGCCACGGAGCGCGTGGCCGACGCGCCGCTGGTGGCTGGGCTGGTCGATGACGCGCACGCCGTGCTCGAGCGTCGCAACGAGAAGTCGGGCACCTCGTGGGGACCCGAGAGCCGCGCCTGGGAGGCGCGGGTGGAGGCCGAGCTGCTGAGGTGGCGCTGGGTGGCCGACGTCGACCCGCCGACCCTCGAGACGCTGGTCGACGCCTGGCGCCGTACCGAGTCCGGCTTCGAGGCGTTCGCCGCGCCGTACGAGCTGGCCACGGTGCGTGCGACGTTGGCCGAGATCCTGGCCGCCACCGGTGACCCCGCCGGCGCCCAGACCCTGACCAAGGCCGCCCTGGAGGTCGCCGAGCAGCTGGGTGCCCGACCCCTGCTGCGTCGACTGGGTCAGACCGCGACCGCGCCCGCGCCGTCCTCCCCCGCGCGCGCCGCGCTGACCCCGCGCGAGTCGGAGATCCTCGCGCTCGTGGCCGAGGGCCGCACCAACGGCGAGATCGGCCGACAGCTGTTCATCAGCACCAAGACCGTGTCGGTCCACGTGTCCAACATCCTGGGCAAGCTGGGCGCCTCGGGCCGCACCGAGGCCGCCGCTATCGCCCGGCGCGACGGTCTGCTGCACTGACGCGGGAGGAGAGGCGAGCCCCGCGCCCGCCCCGCGGCTTCGTTCACGTACTCGTAGTATGGCCGGCAGAACGGAGCCGCCCATGACCACGCTCGACCGCCCAGCCCCGCCGGACACCCGGGACCTCACCGCTCGCCGCTTCGAGCGGATGCGACCGTTCGGGGGCGACCGAGCTCCCCGGTTCGAGACCCGGGGCCTGCCGCCGGGGCCGCGCTGGCCGGTGTGGGTCCAGTCGGTCGCGCTGCTGAGGTTCCGGCACCGGTTCGTGCCCCGCATGTGGCGTCGGTACGGCGACGTGTTCACCGTCCGCGTCGTACCCGGCGGCCGCCCGCTGGTGCTCTTCACCCGCCCCGAGCACGCCAAGGAGATCTTCGCCGGCGACCCCGAGGTGTTCCACGCGGGGAAGGGCAACGCGATCCTCGGCCCGATCATGGGCGAGCACTCGTTGCTCCTCCAGGACGGCAGCGAGCACCAGCGCGCCCGTGCCCTGCTGATGCCGGCCTTCAACGGTCACGCGCTGCGCGGCTACCGAGCGTTGGTCGACGAGGTCGCCCGCGATCAGGTCGGACGCTGGCGCAGCGGCGACGAGTTCCGCAGCCTCGACCGGATGAACGCGCTGACGCTCGAGGTCATCCTGCGCGTCGTCTTCGGCGTCACCGACGAGCAGCGCCTGGCGGAGCTCCGGCCGTGCGTGAACCGCACCGTCAACATCAGCCCCGCCGTGCTGCTCGGCTGGGGCTACCCGGCGCTGCAGCGCTTCGGCCCCTGGCAGAGGACCGTCGCCAACGCCTACCGCCTCGACGAGCTGATCTACGCCGAGATCCGCGAGCGCCGCGCGGCCCCCGACCTCGACCAGCGCCCCGACGTGCTGTCCCGGCTGATCCTGGCCGGCGGCGGCGGCGGCGGCGACCGGCTCAGCGACGAGGAGCTCCGCGACCAGCTGGTCACCCTGCTGCTCGCCGGACACGAGACCACCGCGACCGCGCTGGCGTGGGCGCTGTACGAGCTCGGCCGCGACCCGGCACAGCTCGCTCGGGCTCGCGAGGCCGCGCACACCGGCGACGACGACCACCTCGAGGCCGTGCTGAAGGAGGCGATGCGGCTCCACCCCGTGATCCCGATGGTCGTCCGCACCCTCATGCAGCCGGCGACCGTGGGCGGCTGGGACCTGCCCGCTGGCGCCACCGTGGGGCCGTCGATCCTGATCGCGCACGGACGCTCCGAGAACCATCCCGACCCCGAGCGGTTCGACCCCGACCGGTTCCGCGGTCAGCATCCGCCCGTCAACACCTGGATCCCGTTCGGCGGCGGTGTCCGGCGCTGCATCGGGGCCGGGTTCTCGCTGATGGAGGGGGTCGCCGTGCTGCGGCAGATCCTCGCGACGTACGACGTGACCGCGCTCGGGCCGGAGCGTCCGAAGGTCCGCAACATCACCAGCGTGCCGCGTCGAGGCTCCCGGGTCCGGGTGGGATAGCCCGCCCGCCCGGGTGATTTGACCCACAGGTTGTCCCATTCCGGTGCCACACCCGTTTCGCGCGGGTCACAATGACTGATCATGGTTGGGGGGTCACGCCTGCGCGCGCTCCGCATGGACCTGGGGCCGTTCCGGGAGCATCGTGACTTCCGCCTGCTCCTGATCGCCGGCACGGTCTTCTACCTCGGCGGGATGATGACCTACGTCGCCATCCCGTACCAGATCTACCAGCTCACGCACTCCAACTTCGCGGTCGGCGCCGTCGGCCTCGTGGAGCTCGGCCCGCTGATCGTCTTCGGCCTGTACGGCGGCGCGCTCGCCGACCACGTGGACCGCCGGCTCCTGCTGATCTGGACCGGCATCGCGCAGGCGGCGTTCACCACGTGGCTGTGCATCAACGCGTTCTCGGACCACCCGCGGCTGTGGGAGATCTTCGTGGTGGCCGGGCTGCTGACGTCCGCCTCGGCGTTGCAGCGGCCGTCCCGCGAGGCCCTGCTCCCGCGCACCGTGCGCCACGACGAGCTGACGGCCGCGAACGCGCTCTCGAGCTTCGGGATGCAGTCCGGCGTGCTCGTCGGCCCGACCATCGGTGGCCTGATCGTGGCCTCGGCCGGCCCCGAGTGGTGCTTCCTGGTCGACATCGTCGGGCTGTTCGTCGCCTCGATGATGTATGCGGCGATGCGGCGCTACCCGCACGTCGGAGAGACCGAGGCGCCGAGCCTGGCCGGCATCGGCAAGGGCCTGCGCTACGCCCTGAGCCGCCGTGATCTGCTCGGCACCTACCTCGTGGACCTGGCCGCGATGCTGCTGGCGATGCCGGTGGTGCTGTTCCCGGCCCTCGCCGAGAAGGTCTTCGGCGACCCACACCTGCTGGGCCTGCTCTACTCCGCCGAGACCATCGGGGCGCTGGTCGCCACGGCGTCCTCGGGCTGGACGAGCCGGGTCCACCACCACGGCCGCGCGATCGTGCTGGCCGCCGCGGCGTACGGCGGCTTCATCGCGCTGGCGGGCTTCTCGACGTCGATCTGGATGGCGGTGTTCTTCTTCGCGCTGGCCGGCGGCGCGGACATGATCTCCGCGGTCTTCCGGGGCACGATCTGGAGCCAGACGATCCCCGACTCCCTGCGTGGTCGGCTCGCCGGCATCGAGATGCTCAGCTACTCCGTCGGACCGCTCGGCGGCCAGGTACGGGCGGGCGTGGTCGCCGACCGCTGGACGGTCCGCGGGTCGATCATCAGCGGCGGCATCTCGTGCGTCGCCGGGGTCACGCTCACTGCCCTGTGGCTGCAGGACTTCTGGAGGTACGACGAGCGCACCGACGAGCACGCCCAGGCCCAGCGGTCGGCCCGCCAGCTGGCCGGCGAGCAGGCCCAGTCCTGACGCGCGACCTCCCGCCCCGGCTCGGTGAGGGCCGGGGCGGGAGGGCGTCGTGCGTCAGTGCGGACTGGTCAGTGCAGGTTGAACACGTCGAGCATGCCCATGAAGGCGTGCGGCGTGCCGTCGACCTTGCTCGGCCAGAAGCAGGCCGAGAAGTACCGGCCCTTGGGCACGCTGAACTTCCACCGGAAGGTGTGACCGGGGCTGATCACGCCGGTGTCCGCGGAGGCGCCGTCCTTCGCGAACGGCGGTGGGTTGTGCTGCGGGTCCGCGAAGAAGTCCTGGATGTCCTTGAGGGTCGTCCCCTTCTTCACGTGCTCCATGTCCACGAAGTGCGGCTCGGCTGCCCGGTTCGTGGTGTTCATCCAGCCCTTGTGGGCGTTGTGCTTGCCCGGCTTCCAGACGTTGCCCGGGGCGACGTTCAGCTTGCCGTCAGCACTCGGCATGGAGCGCCGCTGGTGCTTGCCCTTGACCTTGAGGGTCGTCAGCGTGTTCTTGTCGAGGTTGGCGACAAGGTACCTGCCCCGGTGGTCGATGTTGACGGCCCACTTGCTGTTCGACCCCTTCACGGCCTCCATGCCGCCGTAGAACACGACGTTCTTGTCGATCCGCCTGACCGCGGCGACGTCGGGCGGCCCGCTGTCGGGGAACGCGGCGGCGAAGTCACCGAAGGCGTTGGCGAG
>Ga0070683_100001633_pt1 | contig 17360 bp, 15 predicted proteins | sample KBSC713LmetaG_FD_64662 | JGI IMG/M metagenome (GOLD analysis project Ga0070683, IMG submission 64662) | Corn rhizosphere microbial communities from Kellogg Biological Station, Michigan, USA - KBS C7.1-3L metaG | ecosystem: Host-associated > Plants > Roots > Rhizosphere ... | reverse complement strand
GACCTTGGCCGGGTCGTCGCCGTTCGAGAGCATGACCAGGGTCATCGTGTCGGCCATCTCGTTGAGAAGGGTGACCTTCCCCTTCAGGCGCTTGTCGGTGAAGAGCTGGTCGACGGTCGTGACCGGCTTGGTCAGCTTCGCGTTGTAGCCGATCCCGTCCAGGCCCGACACCCAGGGCAGGCTGTAGTCGCGGTTCGGGTCCCACGCCGGATGCCGAAGGCCGGGCACCAGGTTCTTGCTGTTGGGAAGGACGCTCTTGTCGAGCTTCTCGACCCACTTGTTCTTGACCAGCAGCGCAGGGTAGGGCGAGTTGTCCGTCATCACGATCAGGTCGCGTCCGATCGACTGTCCACGGCGAAGCTGCGCCTGGATCTTCCCGAAGAAGCTGTCGTTGTCGTTGATGTCCTCGATGTACCTGACCTTGACGCCGTACTTCTTCGAGAACTGGTCGAGCGACGGGTGGCGATGCGCCTTGACGTCGATGTAGAGCGGCCAGTTCGAGAAGACGAACGTCTTGCCTCGCAGCTTGTTCGGGTCAGGCCCGGCGGCCCTGGCGAGCGCCGCCAGCGTGCCGGGAAAGGCGAGCGCAGCTCCGCCGACAGCGGCACGGCGGAGCAGATCGGAACGGGTCAAGCTGTCGGTCACTTCTCCTCCTTCTGATCCTCGTTGACGTCGACGACGAATGCGGCCTCCGGGTCGAACGAGAGCTCGACCGCGCCGCCCGGCGCGATCGCTCCCGATCCCGGTTCCGCGTTCTGCACGTACACCGTCAGAGCGCCCGCCGTGGTCTCGACGATGTACTGGGTGGAGACGCCCACGTAGGCCGTCTCCCGTACGCGTCCCGTGAACGAGTTGGCTCCGGCAGAGCCGAGCCGGAGCTTCTCGGGACGGATGCCGACCGCGACGTCCCCGGTCCGGCCGGCCAGCGCCTCGCGCGACACGGCTACTTCTTCGCCTTTCCCGAGCCGCACCGAGGTGGGCCCGGCAACGGTCCCGTGCAGGAGATTCGAGACGCCGAGGAAGCCGGCGACGAAGGCGGTAGTGGGCCGCTCGTACAGCTCGCTGGGGGTGCCGAGCTGCTCGATCCGGCCGCCGTGCATCACCGCGATCGTGTCGGCCATCGTCATCGCCTCTTCCTGGTCGTGCGTGACGTGGATGAAGGTGATGCCGAACTCGTTCTGGATCGCCTTCAGCTCGAGCTGCATCTGCTTGCGCAGCTTGAGGTCGAGCGCTCCGAGCGGCTCGTCGAGCAGCAGGACCCGCGGGCTGTTGACGAGCGCCCGCGCCAGCGCCACGCGCTGCTGCTGGCCGCCCGAGAGCTGCCGCGGCTTGCGCTTCTCGAAGCCCTCCAGACCGACCTTCTCCAGGACGGAGGAGACGCGCCCCGCGAGCGTCTTCCCCTTGATCCCGCGCCGGCGCAGGCCGAAGGCGACGTTCTCCGCGATCGTCAGGTGCGGAAAGAGCGCGTAGCTCTGGAAGACGGTGTTGACATCCCGCTTGTACGGCGGCAGGCCGACCACGTCGTGGTCGCCGAGGTAGATCCGGCCCTCGGTCGGGGCCTCGAAGCCGCCGATCATCCGCAGCGTCGTCGTCTTCCCGCACCCCGACGGGCCGAGCATGGCGAAGAACGACCCGCGCGGGATCTCCAGCGAGAGGTCGTCCACCGCGACCACGCCCTCGAAGCGCTTGGTCACGTTCTCGATCCGGACGTCGGGGGCGACGCTCGGCGTCACCGCGAGGCTAGCCACCGGCGCCGTCTCCGTTCTCCGGGGCCTGCGCCCCCCAGTCGTAGAGCTGCTTCCACATCTCGAGGTAGAGGAACATCTCTGTCGATGTGACGGATTCCAGGCCGCGCAGTCGGTTCGCGACGTCGAGCAGGTGCCTGCGATCGGAGCAGACGACCTCGACGAGCAGGTCGAACTGGCCGGTCGTGAGGACGACGTAGTCCGCTTCCGTCCACCTCGCGACCTCGTCTGCGACCGGCTCCGGCGGCCCCGCGGTGCGAACTCCGATCATCGCGCCCTCGAAGCCGAGGCCGAGCTGGTTCGTCACGCCGGTCACCTGGAGGATGTTGTCCTCGCAGAGGCGCGAGTAGCGGGCGCGGATCGTCGCCTCGGAGACTCCGAGCCTCCGCGCGATCCCCCGGAACGCCTCGCGGCCGTTGCGCTGTAGCGCCTCGATCAGCCCGACGTCGATCGCGTCCAGCTTCCGCGCCCGCGTGACCGGCCCCCGCTGCGCCCTGCGGATATTCGGACCCCGTGTTCCTCGCAATGCGAGGCCGATCCTTCCAGGCTGCCCGCGCTGCGTCAACCGACAGCAATCCCTGCGCGGCGCCGGGCTCAGGCCGAATGCAACTGGACGCGGAAGACCGGGTGATCCGGCGCGATCCGGGTGAGCTCCTCGCTCGTCGCCTCCGCGCCGACGCCGCCGAAGAACTGCCCGACCTCCCACTTCCACCGCTTCAGGTAGGCGCGCAGGATCTGCTCCTTCGCGGCATCGGGGACCTCGGAGGCGAGGAAGCGCTCGCGCCGGCGGCCGAGGAGCAGATCGCCCTCACCCGCGACGCGCAGGTTGCGAACCCACTGGGTGTGACCGCGCGGCGCGACCAGGTACCGATCGCCGTCCAGCGTCAGCAGATTGACGGGTGTCCGACGCGGCCGGCCGCTCCGCCGCCCTCGAACCTCGAGCACGCGCGAGCCCCAGACGCTCACGCCGAGGCGGGTCAGCCCTGCAACTACGCGGTTGAAGACGTTGCGGGTGAACCAGTCGGGAACCACGTACCGCTGCTCCATCGCACCTCCCGGCAGCCCGGCCGGACGCTAGTCCAGCTTCGCCATCACGTGCTTGATCTGCGTGTAGTCCTCCAGCGAGTACACGGACAGGTCCTTGCCGTAGCCCGACTGCTTGTAGCCGCCGTGCGGCATCTCCGAGACCAGCGGAATGTGGTCGTTGATCCACACCGTCCCGAACTGGAGCTTGCGTGCCGCGTTCAGCGCGCGGCCGACGTCGCGCGTCCAGACCGATGCGGCGAGGCCGTAGCGGACGTCGTTCGCCCAGGCGATCGCCTCGTCGTCACCCGAGAAGCGCTGCACCGAGACGACCGGCCCGAACACCTCGCGCTGGACGATCTCGGCGTCCTGTCCGACGTCGGTGACCACTGTTGGTTTGACGAAGAAGCCGTGATCGCCGTTCGTGCCGCCGCCGGTGAGGATGGTCGCCTTCGAGCCCTCGGCCCGTTCGAGGAAGCCGAGCACGCGCTCCTGCTGATCCTTCGAGATCACCGGGCCCATCTCGATCTCGTCGCCCTCGGCCGGGTCGCCGACCTTCAGCGACTCCACCGCCGGGACCAGCTCCTCGAGCAGCCTGTCGTAGATCCCCGGCCCGGCCATCACCCGCGAGGCGGCCGTGCAGTCCTGGCCGGAGTTCCAGTAGCCGGCGATCTTGATCCCCTCGGCGACCGCGGCCGGGTCGGCGTCGTCGAAGACGACTACCGGCGCCTTGCCGCCGAGCTCGAGATGGACACGCGTGAGCGTGTCGGCGGCGGTCCGCGCGATCGTCTTCCCGGTCTCGACGTCGCCGGTCAGCGAGACGAGGCGCACGTCCGGATGAGTGACGATCCGCTCGCCGACCGGGACGCCATCGCCCGTGACGACGTTCAGAACGCCGGCCGGAATCGCGTCCTGCGCCAGCTCGACGAAGCGCAGCAGCGAGAGCGGCGTCTGCTCCGACGGCTTCAGCACCTGGACGTTGCCGGCGGCGAGCGCCGGCGCCAGCTTCCAGATCGCCATCATCAGCGGGTAGTTCCAGGGCGCGATCCCGCCGACGATCCCGAGCGGCTCGCGGCGGACCATCGAGGTGTAGCCCTGCATGTACTCGCCGGCGGCGCGGCCCTCGAGGACCCGGGCGGCGCCCGCGAAGAAGCGCAGGTTGTCGGAGCAGACGGGCATCTCGTCGCGTGCGTACGAGAGCGGCTTGCCGACGTTGCGCGACTCGATCCCGGCCAGCTCCTCGGCGTTCTCGTCGAGGACGTCGGCGAGCTTCAGGAGGAGCTCGGCCCGCTCGGCCGGGGTCGACTCGAGCCATTCGGGCAGCGCCTTGGCTGCCGCGTCGACCGCCGCGTCGACGTCCGCGGCGGTACAGGACGGCACCTCCGCGATCGTCTCGCCGGTCGCCGGATTGAGCACCTCCATCGTTCCGCCCTCGGCGGCATCGGTCCACTTGCCGCCGACGAAGATCTTGTTGCTCGTCACCGTGGCCATGCCGCAGACCTCCTCCTCGAGTTCACTCGGTACGAAGGATTCCAGACTCGCGGGTGAGGCGTTGGGCGACCGCGACCGGGATGATCGTCGCGAGCAGGATCAGAAAGACGACCACGTTCACCTCGGGCAGCTGCTGGCCGAGGCGGATGTTCCCGAAGATCCAGATCGGCAGCGTGTTCTGGACGCCGGCGGTGAACGTGGTCACGATCACCTCGTCGAACGAGAGCGCGAACGCGAGGAGCGCCCCGGAGATCAGCGCTGTCGAGATCGCCGGCAGCGTCACGTGGACGAACGTCTGGAAGCCGTCCGCGCCCAGGTCCATCGACGCCTCGGTCAGCGACGTCGGCATGCGGCGGAGCCGGGCGACCACGTTGTTGAACACGATCACGATGCAGAACGTCGCGTGGCCGACGACGATCGTCCACAGTCCGAACGCCTGGCCGAAGTAGGTGAAGTACGAGTTCAGCGCCATCCCGGTGATGATCCCCGGCAGCGCGATCGGCAGGATGAACAGGAACGAGATCATCGTTCGGCCGAAGAACGACGCGCGGTAGAGCGCGAATGCCGCGAGCGTCCCGAGCACGAGCGCGATCCCGGTCGCGAGGGCGCCGGCCTTCAGGGACAGGATCAGCGCCTGCTGCATCTCGCCGTTGTGGATCGCCGGGCCGAACCACTTCGTCGTCCAGTCGGTGATCGGCCAGCCCTGGACGTTCGACGCGTTGAACGCGTACAGGACGATGATCACGATCGGGATGTGCAGGAAGAGGACGACGAGCGACGTCCAGATCCACAAACCGATTCGGGTCGTCCGGGTTTCCAACTACAACGCCTCGAACGCGCCGGTCCGCTTGGCCAGCGTCAGGTAGACGGCCATGATCGCGAGCGGGATCGCCGCGAAGGCGGCCGCGAACGGCAGGTTGCCCGAGACCCCGAGGCCGGTCGAGTAGACGATGTTGCCGATGAAGGTCGAGCCGGCGCCGCCGACGAGTGTCGGCGTGATGTAGTCGCCGAGCGTCAGCGAGAAGGTGAAGATCGAGCCGGCGACGATGCCCGGCAGCGCCAGCGGCAGGATCACCCGCCGCAGCGTCGTGAACCCTCCCCCGCCGAGGTCGCGCGAGGCCTCGATGTACGAGTGCGGGATTCGCTCGAGCGCCGCGTAGACCGGCAGGATCATGAACGGCAGCCAGATGTACGTGAACACGAGCCACATTGCCGTGTTCGAGTAGCCGAGGTTCGCGCCCGGGAGGCCGATCTGCTCGAGCGACCAGTTCAGGATCCCGTCCTGGGCGAGGATCACCTTCCAGGCGTAGACGCGGACGAGGTAGCTCGACCAGAGCGGCAGCAGCACGAGCACGAACAGCATCGCGCGCACCCGAGGCGTCGCCAGCCGGGCCATGAAGTACGCGAACGGGAACGCGAGCACTGCGCAGGTGGCGGTGACCGCCGCCGCGATCCAGAGCGTCCGCCAGATCACCCCGCGGAACGCGCCGCTCTCGAAGATCTCGCGGAAGTTGTCGAGGCTCCAGGCGTGGACGACCTTGCCGGTGAACGAGTCCACGCTCCAGAACGCGTAGACGAACAGCGCGGCCAGTGCCGCGAGGTAGATGAGCGTCATCCACCCGAGCGGCGGCACGAGCTGTCCCACAGCTCGCAGCGGCGGGTACCGCCAACCCAGCGCCGACAGTCGCCGACGCTGGGCCCTGACGGCACTTCTAGCCATCTGCGAAGCAGATGGCTACGAAATCACCTCGTTCCAGGACGTCACCCACGCGGAGTAGTCCATGCAGTCCTTCTTGCCGTTGCCGCAGTCGGCGAGGGGCGTCTTCCAGAACTTGATCGAGGCGTAGTACGACTCCGGCTCGTTGGCGTGGTACGACGCGCAGGAGCCCTTGCTGAGCTTGTTCATGTACGGGCAGGCCAGCTTGTTCACCGGTGTCTCGCCCCAGGTGACCGCCTGGAGGGCCTGCACCTTCGGGCTGGAGATGTAGGCGTACCAGGCGTAGGCGCAGTTCGGGTGCTTGGCCTTCGCCGACAGCATCCAGGTGTCGAGCCAGCCGGTCGCGCCCTCTCTGGGGATGATCTCCTTGACCGGCGACTTCGCCGCCCGCAGCTGGCCGGTCGTGTACGGCCACGACGCGCCGATCGTCGCGTCGCCGTTCTTGAACAGGCTGATCTCGTCGGAGGCCAGGCCCCAGTACTTCTTGACCAGCGGCCGCTGCTTCTTCAGCAGCGCGATCGCCGCCGCGAACTGGGTCTTGTTCAGCTCGTAGGGGTCCTTGATCCCGAGCGCCGGCTTCGTCTTCGACAGATAGAGCGCCGCGTCGGCGATCTGGATCGGGTTGTTCGGAACGGTGATCTTGCCCTTGTACTTCGGGCTGTACAGCGCCGACCAGCTCGTCGGCGCCGGCTTCACCTTGGTCGTGTTGTACATCAGCGTGTTCGGGCCCCACTGCAGCGAGATCCCGTAGTGCTTGCCCTTGACCGTGTTGTTCGGCGGGCTCTGGAAGCCCTTGAAGAACTGCTTCCAGCCGGGCACCTTGCCGACGTCGACCGCGGCGACGTCGCCGCCGTAGATCAGCCGGAGGCTCGCGTCGCCGGAGGCCGAGACCAGGTCGTACTGGCCGCCGCCGCCGGAGCGCATCAGCGTGACCATCTCGTCCGAGGAGCCGGCGTACTTCGCCTGCACCTTGCAGCCGGACTGCTGCTCGAAGGGCTTCACCCACTTCGCGTCGAGGTAACCCTCCCACGCGATCATCGTCAGCTTTCCTTCGTTCGCGCCGGCCTTCGTGGTGCCGGCCGCGGGGGCGGCGAGCGCGACGGCCACGAGCGCAAGGGCGACGTAGCGGAGCTTGACCTTCCTCATTCGTCCTCCTCCCTCTGGGGTTCGATGTCGAAGGTGTGACCCGGAGCCCAGGCGACCGCCGCGGGCTGCCCCTCCCGCTCGGCCGGCTCCGGCCCGGAGACGTTCTGGCGGACGACGACGACCTCGCCGCCCTGCTCGAGGCCGACCACGTAGCGCGTGACCATCCCCGCGTAGACGACCTCGCGGATCGTGCCGCGCTCGACGTGGTCGCCCGGCTCCCCGAGCTCGGCCTCGCCGAGCAGCCTGATCTTCTCGGGGCGGATCGTGAAGCGCCGGCCGTCGCGGTCGAGCAGGTTGGAGATGCCGACGAAGGCGGCGACGAACTCGTTCGCCGGCCGCTCGTAGACGTCGGCGGGGCTCCCGATCTGGTCGATCCGGCCGTGGCTGAAGACGGCGATCCGGTCGCTCATCGTCAGCGCCTCCTCCTGGTCGTGCGTGACGTAGACGAAGGTGATCCCGACCTCCTGCTGGATCCGCTTCAACTCGCTCTGCATCTCCTGGCGGAGCTTCAGGTCGAGCGCGCCGAGCGGCTCGTCGAGGAGCAGCACCTGCGGCCGGTTGACGATCGCGCGCGCGAGCGCCACTCGTTGCCGCTGGCCGCCCGAGAGTTGCACCGGCTTGCGGTCGCGGAAGCCCTCGAGCCGGACGAGCGCCAGGGCCTCGTCGGCGCGCCGCCGCCGTTCCGCACGCTTGACGCCTTTCACCCTCAGCCCGTACTCGACGTTGTCGCCGACCGACATGTGCGGGAAGAGCGCGTAGTCCTGGAAGACGGTGTTCACGTCCCGGTCGTAGGGCGGCCGGTTCGTGACGTCGACACCGCCCAGCCGGACGCGCCCGGCGTCGGGCCGCTCGAAGCCGGCGATCACCCGGAGCGTCGTCGTCTTGCCGGACCCGGACGGCCCGAGCATCGTGAAGAACTCCCCGCGCGCGATCTCGAGGTCGATCGAGTCGACGGCGACCACGTCGCCGTAGGTCTTGCGGATCCCGCTCAGGACGACGTCGGCCTCGGCCTGAGCCGAGCGCGAGATCCTGTCCTGAGCCACCGCGCTTTGCGCCGAAGACATCACCGAGGCGCTCGATTATCGTCGTTCCGGGCGCCGCGGTCCTTCGGCTACCTCTCAGCCGGCCCGGATGAGGGCCCACGCGTCCGACCAGCCGAACCAGTCGACGCAGGCCTCTCCGCGCCCGTCGTGGCAGTCGTGCTGCGGCGTGTGGGCGAAGGAGCGGCGTGACCACCACGCCTGGTCGCCGGCGTGCACGGCCTTGCAGCTCATGTACGCGCAGGCCGCGGGCGTCGCAGGCGCCTCGCCGAGGTAGCGGGCCGATTTGGCGTTCGGCTTCCCGGTGAGGATGTAGTCCAGCCACCGGTACATGCAGCCGAGATGCCTCGCGTGCGAGAGGATCATCCACGAGGCCGAATGGGCGCTCCCGCCCGGAGGAATGGTGGTTGCGACCGGCACCTGATCCGCCCGCAGCAGCGTCGCCAGCCGCGCGCTGACCGCGCCGACGATCGCGTTCCCGCCGGTGAAGTCGGCGAGCGCGGCCACCAGGTCCTGCCAGTACGCGCCGACGCTCGCGCTCTGCTCGGCCGCCGCGCGGACGACCTTCCGGAACTGGCCTTTGCTCAGCTCGTAGGGGTCCCGGTAGCCGAGGTGGATGGCCGTCTGCGCCAGGGTGATCGGCTCGTCGCGAAGGCCGACCCTGCCCGCATAGCGCGGGTCGTAGAGTACGTCCCAGCTCGTCGGCGCCGGGCGAACGAGGTCGGTCCGCCAGAGCAGCAGGTCGGCGCCGCGTCCGTGGGGGATGCCGACGATGCGGCCGTGCTCGAGGTTCTGGGGCAGCGTCTTCAGCGGCGCGTAGACGTGCGCGTAGCTCGGGATCAGGTCGGTGTCGATCGGCTGCACCTCCTTGCCGCCGGTCAACACCTGGGTCACGTCGCCGTAGGCGGCGACGCCGTCGAAGCCGCCGCCGTCCACCACCTCGAGCAGCTCTGTCGAGCTGTGCACGGTGCGCACGTGCACCTTGCAGCCGGTCTTCCGCACGAACGGCTGCACCCAGTTGGCGCGCGGATCGTCGCCGCCCGCCTCGGCGTAGCCGGGGAAGGCGACGAGGTCGAGACGGTTCTCGGCCGGGGGCAATCCGGCGGCCGCCGACCTGGTCGAGGCGGTCGCCGCCGAAGCCGCGACAGCGACACCCACGACAGCGAGGAGAACGCGCCGGAGCACGCCGGTACGGTAGTCGCCCGTGGGACCGCGGATCGCCGTGATCGGCTCCTCCTGCTCGGGGAAGACGACCCTGGCCGCCCGCCTGGCGGAGGCTCTCGGCGTCCCGCACATCGAGCTCGACGCGCTGCATCACGGCCCGAACTGGCAGGAGGCGACCGCCGAGCAGCTCCACGCGCGCGTCGAAGCAGCCCTGGCGGGCCTCGACGGCTGGGTCACCGACGGCAACTACATGGGCAAGCTGGGGACGTGGCTGATCGACCAGGCCGACACGATCGTCTGGCTCGACCTTCCGCTGCGTACGCTGCTGGTGCGGATCTATCGTCGGTCGCGGCGGCGCATGCGCGAGCGGGTCGAGCTCTGGCATCCGGGCAACGTCGAGACGTGGCGCGGGATCTGGGTGCTGTCGTCGTACAACGTCCGCACGCACCACCGTCGGCGGCGCTACTGGCCGCCGCGTTTCGCGGGCAAGAACGTCGTGCGCCTCCGGTCGTCCGCCGAGGCGGACGCCTGGCTCGCGGAGCAGGTCGTCAGCCGACGGTGAGATTCCCAGTTCGCCCGGCCTAGGCTGCTCCGCGCCGCTGTCTCCTCTCGGTCCGCTCGACGATCACGGCGAAGGCGGCGACGACGTCCGGATCGAACTGGGTGCCGGCGTGGGCGTGGAGCTCCTCGAGCGCCTGCTCGCGCGCGATCGGCAGGCGGTAGGGCCGCGGCGAGGTCATGGCCGAGAAGGCGTCACAGACGGCGATGATGCGGGCTGCGAGCGGGATCGCGTCGCCGGCGAGCCCGTCAGGGTAGCCCGTTCCGTCCCAGCGCTCGTGCGTCGCGCGGACGATCGCGGCCACGCCGAGCCAGCCGGGAGAGGCGGCGAGGATGCGCTGGCCGATCACCGTGTGCTCCCTGATGAATGCCCACTCCTCGGGGTGGAGCGGGCCGGGCTTCTGGAGGACGTCGTCCGGGACGGCCAGTTTGCCCACGTCGTGCAGCCTGGCCGCGAGCCGCAGCTCCTCTAGCTCGTCCGGGGGAAGCCCGAAGGTCTCGCCGATCGAGACGGCCCTGTTGACGACCTCGCCGACATGGTCGCGAAGCCCTGGGGACCGCTCGAAGAGGGCCTGGAGCAGCATCTCGTGGGGGTCCCGCCGGCCCGAGCGCTCGCGCTTCTGCGCGTAGAGGCGCTGGTCGGCGACGCGCAGCGCCTCGGTCGAGGTCGAGGCCTCCTGCGGGAGGTGGACGGCGCCGAAGGAGCTCGTCACCCCGAACCCGACTCCTGACTCGGACAGGGCGATGACCGTCTTCTCGAGGAAGGCTTCCTCCTCCTCGGGGGCGACGTCGGCGAGGACGCAGAACTCGTCGCCGCCCAGCCGGTAGCAGCCCCCGTACGGCGCGACCACCCTGGCGAGCGCCCCGGCGAGCCTGGTCAGCAATGCGTCACCGGCGGGATGGCCGAAGCTGTCGTTGTAGAGCTTGAACCCGTCGAGGTCGTAGATCACGAGCAATCTCGGCTCGGCCCGTTCGCCGGCGGCGAGCACGCGGGCCAGGTCGTCGACGAGTTGGCGCCGGTTGCCCAGGCCGGTGAGAGCGTCGGTGACGGTACGTGTGCGGAGCAGCGCGAGTACGCGCCTGTTCTCGCGGAAGGTGAGGACCAGCCGGACGGCGACCGCCACCAGCGTCGCGGCGGCCAGGCCGACCGCGAGCAGGTTCAGCTGCTGGAAGTGGTCGAAGACGAGGATCCCGAGGCCGATCGCCGCGCAGATCAGCGACGTGGCCAGCAGCGGCCGGCCGGCGAGCGCGACGTCCACGTGGCGCGGCGGCTGCCAGACCGCGGCGGCCAGCAAAAGCATCGAGGCCGGCCAGAGCGCGTCGAGGATGGAGCCCTCCGTGTAGGTGCCCAGGGCGGTCTGGCAGAGGAAGATCCCGTCGGCGATCGTGGCCGTCAGCAGCGAGGCGCCGATCAGAGCCCAGGTGCGATCGGGCCTCCAGCCGCTCAGCGCGAAGACGCCGGCGACGCCGGAGAGCAGCAGGACGTCGCCGAGCGGGTAAGCAAGGTTGGTGACGATCACCGAGGTGCTGCCGTCGGTGTGCGTGAACACGACCTGGAACAGCACGGCCGACCCCACCGCCGCCGCCGCGATCGCCGCCATCGCGCCGTCGAACCAGACCATCGGCGTGAACTCGGACAGCCGGTGCCGCACCAGGATCGCCATCCCGACGTAACAGGCGGGGTAGAAGAGGAGGTAGAAGGCGTCGGCGGCGGACGGGTAGGGCGGATTGCCCGCGTAGGGGAAGTCGAAGAGGATCTCCCCCACCGCCCAGGAGGAGATGCCGACGGCGAACGCGATCGCGGCGGTGCGCTCGACCCGCGTGGTGACGGCGCGGACGACGGCGGCGCCGGCGGCCAGCAGGATCAGCGCGTTGTACCAGTACCGGTTGAAGAACTGGTCGAAGCCGGCGCCGAACAGCGCGTAGGCGGCGAAGGTGACGAGGCCGCCGACCGCGGCGACCTTCCAGGCGACGACCACGGTCCGCAGACGGGCACCGGCGAGCGACGAGGCAGAAGCCGCGGCCATGGAACCTGTATCGGCCCTAATCGCCTCCGGCTTGACCGCGGAGAGCCGGGACGATGTCGCGGCCGTAGGCCTCGAGCGTCTCCTCCTGGCCCTGGGTCATCAGGTAGATGTTCCACTGGTCGACGCCGGCCGCCTCGAGGCGCCGCAGCTTCTCGACATGGGCATCGGGCGGGCCGAGGATGCAGAAGCGCTCGCAGGTCTCGTCGCTGATCTGCGCACCGTGCTTCGCGCCGACGCGGCTGTGCTCGGCGTAGTCGTACGAGTCCCGCTTCATCCGCGAGACGTACTCGGTGAGCGCGGGCGGGAGGTCCGCCGGGTCGTGCCGGGAGATGACGTCGAAGACGTGGTTCGAGACCATCGCCGGGAACCAGCGCACCTGCTCGCAGCTGTCGGCGAGGTCGTCGCTGACGTGCGCCGGGGCGCAGGCCACCACCTCGAGCTCGTCGGGGTTGCGGCCGGCGTCCGAGGCGGCGCGGCGGACCTGGCCGACGATCCACTCGACGATCTCGGGGTCGGCGAGCTGGATGATCACGCCGTCGGCGACCCGGCCTGCGACCTCGAGCACGCGGGGGCCGTAGCCGGCCACGTAGAGCGGGATCTCGACGCCGTTCTGCGCCCACTCGAGCCGGATCTCGGTGCCGTTCCACTCCACCGGCCGCCCGTTCATCAGGTCGCGCATCATCCGGCAGGCGGCCTCGAACTCTGCGACCTTGACGGGCTGCTGGCCGATCACGCGCCGCGCCGAGTCGCCGCGCCCGATCCCCATGATCATGCGCCCGTTGGAGATGTCCTGGAGCGTCGCGAACGCGCTGGCGGTGACGGTCGGCTCACGCGTGCCGGGGTTGGTGACGTTCAGCCCGAGGTGGAGCCGCTCCGTGTTCATCGCCGCGAGCGTGAGCAGCGGGTAGGGCTCCTGCCAGAGCACGTGCGAGTCGTACGTCCACCCGTAGTCGAAGCCGTTCTGCTCCGCGAGCTGCATCAGCTCGACGAGCCGCTGCCACGGCGGGTCGGGAAGAACCGTTACTCCGAATTGCATGGAGGCTGAGGATAGACCGACCGATTCTCCGCCGCAGCCGACATGCGCGGCTGCGGCACGTTTCGGTGGCAAGGGTGCGAACCCGTTGCCGCTCGAAGTCGTCGGCCGCGAAGCGGCCGGACTTCGGGCGGTGAACCCGGCCGCCGCGGTTGACGCTCGTTCGACGGGAGGTGCCGCGGCGGCCGGTTGCTGTCGGACGCCGGGGTGTCGTGGAGGGGTGGAGGAAGCGTCTCCGGCGTCTGTGTTCGAAGAAAAGCTTGCTCCCCGAACCTGAGAGGAGCCTGAGAGCTCTGTAGAAGTTCCGTTAACGCCTCGGTTTCCAGGGTCTGACCCCGCAGGCTGAGTGCACGGTGGCTCTGCGGGGACAGCCCTACGAGAGCAACCGGATGGCCTTGGTCGCGAGCGTATCGAGCGCGCGGACGGAGAGCTCCAGATGCTCGGGCTTCGTGTCCTCGAGCTTCGTGTGCGAGAGGCCACGCAGGCTCTGGACGAAGAGCATCACCGTCGGGATTCCGGAGCGGGCGACCTCCGCGGCGTCGTGCAGCGGGCCGCTCGGGAGCCGGGGGCACGTGCCCGCGACCTCGGTGATCGCCTCCTCCGCAAGGCCGATCAGCGTCTCGTCGAACAGGATCGGCTCGATCCCCCAGATCCGCTCCCACGCCACTTCGACGTCCTCCTCCCCGGCGAAGCGGTCCGCGGCCGCCCTGGCCTCGGCGAGCATCGCCGCCAGCTTTCCGGCGTCGAGATGCCGCTGGTCGAGCAGCTGCTCGGCCGTCTCCACCACCGAGGTGACGATTCCCGGCCGGCAGACGACGTTGCCGCTCGTACAGACGGCGCCGTCGCCGGTCTCCGCAGCGATGCGGCGGATGTCGAGCGCCAGCTTGGCCGCCCCGGCGAGCGCGTCGCGCCGTCGGTCCATCGGCGTCGAGCCGGCGTGGGCAGCCTGGCCCGTCCAGGTGATCCGGTGGCGCTCGACGCCGAATGTGCCGAGCACGACGCCGAGCGGAAGATCGAGCGACTCCAGCACCGGCCCCTGCTCGATGTGCAGCTCGAGGTAGGCGGCGGCGTTCTCGAGCTGCGCCCGCGACTCCGTCGCACGGTCGAGGTCGACGCCGTGAGCGGCGAGCGCGTCCGGCAAAGACACGCCGTCCTGGTCCGTCAGCTGCCGCAGCTCGTCCTGGTCGCGCATCGAACCGGCCGCGGCGCTCGAGCCGAACAGCGAGCGGCCGAACCGCGCCCCTTCCTCGTCCGCCCAGTTGACCAGGCGGACGGTCAGCGGCGGTGTGCCGTCCTCGGCGATCCGCCGCAGCACCTCGACCCCGGCCAGCACGTTCAGGCAACCGTCGAGCCAGCCACCGTTCGGCACCGAGTCGATGTGCCCGCCGATCAGCAACGCCCGCTCGGTCTCGCCGGCGAGCGTGAACCACTGGTTCCCGGCCTCGTCGACCTCCTCCTCGACCGGAACGCCCTCGAGCCTGCCGCGCAGCCATTCGCATGCCTGCGTCCACGTGTCGGTCCAGGCGACGCGCTGGGCGCCGTTCTCGTCGCCGGTCAGCTCCTGGAGCCCGCGCAGCTCCTCGACGGTGCGGGACGGATCGAGCGGCACGCGACGACTCTAACGCCGCCGCCGTTAGGTCCGTCCCCTCCCGGGGAACCATGTGCGATATGTCACCCGAGCCAGCAACGGTTTCAGGAGGAGGGGCAATGAGAGCCAGACGACTCTTTGTCGTGCTCACGTGCAGTGTCCTCGTCGCGGCCGTCTTCGCCGCCACGAGCCTCGGCAGGTCGGACAAGAACGGCAGCACGACTGCGGCCTCGGGCACCGTCGTCCTGTCCGGCTGGGGCGCCAGCCCCGACGAGCTCAAGCTACTCAAGCAGGTACTCCGCGGCTTCTCGAAGACGTATCCGAACATCCACGTCGACTACCAGCCGATCACGGGCGACTACGTGCCGGCAATGCTCGCGAAGTTCGCCGCCCGCAAGCCGGCCGACGTGTTCTACGTCGACTCGAACGTATTCCTCGACTGGGTGACGCAGGGGCTGCTCGAGCCGCTGGACAGCTACGCCCAGCAGAGCAAGTTCTCGTCCAAGCCCTTCTATCCGTCGCTCCTCAACGGCTTCAAGTACAAGGGCAAGATCTACGGCTACCCGAAGGACTGGTCGCCGCTCGCGATGGAGGTCAACACCGACCTCGCCGCAAAGGCGGGCGTGAAGCCGGCTTCGATCACCAACTGGGCGACCCTGACGGCCGCCGCCAGGAAGCTGCGGGGCGTGATGCCCTCCGGCTCGAAGCCGATCTGCCTGTCGCCGAGCTGGGACCGCGCGCTCGCGTTCGTGTACCAGAACGGCGGCACGTTCCTGAACGCCACGAAGACGAAGTCGACCGTCAACTCACCGGCGGCGGCGGCGGCCCTGAACTACTACGTCGGGCTGATCAAGCAGGGACTCGCCGACATCCCGGCCAAGCTGAGCGTCGGCTGGTGCGGTGAGGCGCTCGGCAAGCAGAAGGCCGCGATCATCTTCGAGGGGAACTGGCTGTTCCCGTTCATGACGTCGACGTTCCCGAGCGTCCACTTCTCGACGCAGCGGATGATCATGCAGAAGCAGCACGGCAACCTCGCGTTCACGGTCTCGTACTCGATGGCGAAGGACGCGCAGAACAAGCCGGCGGCGTGGCAGCTGATCCGCTACCTCGTCGGCAGGCCCGGCATGGCCACATGGACGTCGAAGGGCCTCGCGCTGCCCTCGCGCAGCGACGTGAAGCCGGTTGCCGGCCGGGCGTCGTTCCTCGCGGACGCCCCCGCCGCCCGTCCGTGGCAGTTCGCGCCGCGGTTCAGCCAGGTGATCGACACGGCGAACAACGAGCTCTCGGCGGTGATCGAGGGCAAGGAGTCGGTCGCCCAGATGCTCCAGAAGGTGGAGTCGACGGCGAACGACACGCTCAGCAAGTAGCTCCGGCATCGAGCTCTCCGCGCGCTCCGTGAACGGGGCGCGCGGAGAGCACCCCCCGAAGGAGGCTGATGAGCGCAACGGCGGCGGCGAGAGAAGACCGGCCCGGACGAGGCTTCGGTAGCGAGCGCGTGCGGGAAGCGCTCGTCGGCTACCTGTTCATCGCCGCGCCGATGGTCCTCTACGGGATCCTCTTCTTCTATCCCATCGGCTACGCGCTCTACATCAGCCGCTACGACTGGGGCGTCCTCGGCAAGATCGACACGGTCGGCTTCGGGAACTACCGCGAGCTGCTGCACGACCACCGCTTCGGGATCGCGGTCAAGAACGGGCTCAAGTTCACACTCGCGTTCACGATCTGCTCGATGGCTCTCGGCCTGTTCGTCGCCGTCGTCGTCAACAACGCGATCCGCTTCCGCGGCTTCTTCCGCTCCGCCTACTACTTCCCCTCGATCGCCTCCTCGGCGGCGATCACCGCGGTCGCGCTGTTCATCCTCTCGGCGGACGGGCTGTTCAACCAGATCACGGGCTTCGACCGCGCGTGGTTCGGCGAATCCGGGACGGCGCTATGGGCGCTCGTCGGCCTGAACTCCTGGACGACCTCGGGGATGGTGATGCTCTTCTACCTCGCCTACCTGCAGTCGATCCCGACGGATGTCTACGAGGCGGCGGCGATCGACGGCGCCGGCGCCTGGCGGACGTTCTGGAAGATCACCTTCCCGCTGCTCAGGCCGGGCCACTTCTTCGTCTCCACCCTGCTCGTGATCGGCGGACTGAAGATGTTCGACCAGGCGTTCATCGCCTCGGGCGGATCGGGCGGGCCGAACAACTCGACGCTCGTGCCGGTGCTCTACCTGTACCGCGTCGCGTTCTACGACGTCCGCTTCGGCTACGCCGCCTCCGTCGGCATCGCGCTGATGCTGATCATCTTCGGGCTGACGCTGCTCCAGCGCCTGACGTTCGGCAGGACGGACGCGAACTGATGGCCGACGCGGACGTCCCCACCCAGAAGGACGTCGTCCCGTCGGCGGAGGCGCGGCTCGTGCCGCCGGCACCGACGCTGGAGCCGGCGCTCCCCGGCGGAACCGTCCCGGTCGGGATCCCCGGCCGCACCGCGTTCGAGCGGTCGCGCACGATCGTCGTCTACCTGCTGCTGTTCGGGATCGCCCTCCTCTACTTCGTGCCGTTCCTCTGGATGATCTCGACCTCGCTGAAGACGCTGCCGGAGACGGCGTACTTCAGCCTGCTGCCGAAGCACCCGACCCTGCACGCATACCGGGAGGCCCTGAGCACGTTCCACTTCGCCCGCTACGCGGCGAACAGCGTCGGACTGGCGGCGACCGTCACGTGCCTGAACGTCTTCCTCTGCTCGCTCGCCGGCTACGCGTTCGCGCGCCTCCGCTTCCCCGGGCGGGAGGTGCTGTTCATCCTCGTGCTGCTCACCCTGATGATCCCCGACCAGTT
>Ga0070683_100001630_pt1 | contig 17370 bp, 16 predicted proteins | sample KBSC713LmetaG_FD_64662 | JGI IMG/M metagenome (GOLD analysis project Ga0070683, IMG submission 64662) | Corn rhizosphere microbial communities from Kellogg Biological Station, Michigan, USA - KBS C7.1-3L metaG | ecosystem: Host-associated > Plants > Roots > Rhizosphere ... | reverse complement strand
GGTTTGATGTTGGTTCTCTTCACGCCTTTGGCTTCGTTGAGAGCGTCCACTTGAATCTCGTTGTCGAAGTGGCCGATGTTCGCAACGATGGCTTGATCTTTCATGCGCTGCATGTGCTCCAGCGTGATCACGTCGAGGTTGCCGCTCGCAGTGATGTAAACGTCGCCGCGGCCGAGCGTGTCTTCGATCGTCGTTACCTCGTAGCCTTCCATCGCTGCTTGTAATGCATTGATAGGATCGACCTCGGTAATGACAACGCGCGCGCCCTGGCCGCGCAACGATTGAGCGCAGCCTTTGCCAACGTCGCCGTAACCGCAAATGACGGCGATTTTTCCGGAAAGCATGACGTCGAGTGCGCGATTTAATCCATCGACGAGGGAATGCCGACAGCCGTAGAGATTGTCGAACTTCGATTTGGTGACCGAATCGTTGACGTTGATCGCAGGAACGAGCAGCCGTCCTTGTTCGTGCATCTTGTAAAGGCGATGCACGCCGGTGGTCGTCTCCTCGGACACACCGCGCCAATCCTTCATGATCTCGTGCCAGCGAAACGGATTCTCGCGCTGAACTTCGAGCAGCAAATCCTTGATGACTTGCTCTTCTTTGTTTGCCGATTTCGTTTTCGCCCAATCGCTGCCTTCTTCCAGCTCATAGCCTTTGTGGATGAGCAATGTTGCGTCGCCACCATCATCGACGATCAGCTGCGGGCCTTTGTCTTCGGGGTGGGAGATTGCGCGATATGTGCAACGCCAATAGTCCTCAAGCGATTCGCCTTTCCACGCGAATACAGCGATGCCGCGCTTGGCGATGGCCGCCGCGGCATGGTCTTGCGTGGAAAAAATATTGCAGCTTGCCCAACGCACACTCGCTCCGAGATCGATAAGTGTTTCGATCAACACGGCCGTCTGGATCGTCATGTGCAACGATCCAGTGATGCGCACGCCTGCCAGCGGTTTCTGCGGCGCATATTTTTCGCGGATCGCCATCAGTCCGGGCATTTCCTTTTCCGCGATGGAAATTTCCTTGCGGCCAAAGTCGGCCAACGAAATATCGGCGACTTTGTAATCGGTTTCGGTTCGTTCGATTGTCGATGTTTTCATATATGGGTTCAGGTTTCGGGGGTTCAGGATTCAGATGCGCGCGTTGACTGCGGTTTTTTGGAGAGTCGCTTGCTTACAGCTTTGCATAGACCGTGTAGCATCTTCGAAATTTCCTTCGATTCTGCCACGCGAGACGATCAAAATCGGGCTTTGTTAGGAACTCGAGTTTGCGCGAGATGTAAAGCTGGGTTCGCAGTTCGCCGCTTGAGCCTTTTGCAATGTTAAGAAACCGAATGAATTCTTTGTTGCTGTTGCGCTCGTAGCCTTCCGCGACGTTCGATGGAACAGATAATGCGGATCGCTGCACTTGATCCTGCATGGTGTGATTGCGACACCTTGCGAATGTCTTGAACACGTCGACGGCAAGTCGACAGCCGCGCTGCCAAACTTCGAGATCTTCAAACGATCGAAATGCCATAACAATGCCTTCCTGAAAACTGAACTCCGAAACCTGAAATCTACTTTGCGACCTTTTTCAGCTCCGCCGCTTTGTCGGTCGACTCCCACGTGATGTCGGGATCGTCGATTTTGCCGAAGTGGCCGTAATTCGTGGTCTTGGAATAAATCGGGCGAAGAAGGTTAAGCTGTTTGACGATGTCGGCCGGTTTGAAGCTGAACGTGGCGAGCACAGCCCGTTCGATTGCTTCTTCATTAACTGCGTGCGTGCCGAACGTGTCGATGTGAACACTGAGCGGCTCCGGATGGCCAATGGCATAGGCGAATTGCACTTCGCATTTTTTCGCGAGACCTGACGCGACCACGTTTTTCGCAACCCAGCGGCCCATATAAGCAGCGCTGCGATCGACTTTGCTCGGATCTTTTCCCGAAAACGCGCCTCCGCCGTGGCGGCCCATTCCGCCATAGGAATCGACGATGATTTTGCGTCCGGTCAGACCGGCGTCGCCCTGAGGACCGCCGACTACAAAGTTGCCAGTGGGATTAACGAGGAATTGTGTATTCTCGTTGAGCATTTCCTTGGGCAGCACTTTCTTGATTACCTCTTCGATTACGAAACTGCGCAGCTCCGAATGCTTCACGTCGCGTGTATGCTGAGTCGAAACAACGACGCAGGAAATGCCAATGGGTTTGCCGTTTTCGTAGATCACTGAAACCTGCGATTTTGCGTCTGGTCGCAGCCAGCCGACCTTGAAATTCTTGCGAATACGAGTGAGCTCGCGCCCGAGCCGATGTGCAAACATGATAGGGGCGGGCATGAGTTCCGGGGTCTCGTCGCACGCGTACCCAAACATCAATCCTTGATCACCCGCGCCTTGTTCTGCGGTGTCCTTACCTTCAACCGAGCGGGCGTCCACGCCCTGCGCAATATCGGGCGATTGTTTAGTAATGATATTGGTGATGAAGAGTTTGTCGGCGTGAAATAGGTCATCGTCATTCACGTAACCGATGCCTCGGACTGTATCGCGCACCAGCTGTTCGACAGGCAGGACACTCGCCAGCGGCTTATCCTCAGACAGGCTCGGAATAGTGATCTCGCCACCGACGACGACGATGTTGCTCTTGGCGAAGGTTTCGCAAGCCACGCGACTATGCCGGTCGTGCTGGATGCACGCGTCGAGCACGGCGTCTGAAATGGCGTCGCAAACTTTGTCGGGATGACCTTCACCGACTGATTCGGAAGAGAAGATGTAACGGCGGGACATGGCTCAAGAATGTTAAGGGTTGAAGGGTTGAAGCGGTTGAAAAGCGATCGTCATTCCGAGCGAAGTCGAGGAATCCCGTTGCAGAATCCAGCGTAGTGGGACGGGATCCTTCGACTCCGCTCAGGACGACACAAGCGCAATGCGCTCACTTGATCATATTGACCAATCATGATGCGTCGATATATCGTAGGCTCAAATCATGGCGTCAACCATTAATTTGTTGCGGTTGCTTGCCGATCCGACCCGTCTGCGACTGCTGCTGCTTCTCGAACAGGAGGATCTTTCGGTCGTTGAATTGCAACAGATTCTCGGGATGGGCCAGTCTCGCATCTCGAGTCATCTCGCTCAGTTGAAGCGGGCCGGCGTGGTAGCCGATCGCCGCGTCGGGAAGAACGTTTATTACGGCGCGAACCACAGTGGACAGAAGGCGAAGCGCGAGCGTGTGGCGGAGATGACCCGACTCCTGGCGCCCGAACTAACCGAAGGCTCGCGCGATCGCACAAGTCTGAAGCTTGTGCTCCACAAACGACAGGATAAAGCGCGGAAATATTTCGATGAACTTGCTGGCAAGTTCGGCCGAGGCTATGTGCCGGGGAGATCATGGCAGGCGCTTGCGCATACCATGATCACTTTGCTTCCGCCGTTGACCGTCGCAGATCTTGGAGCAGGCGAGGGGACACTGTCGCAATTGCTGGCAAAACGAGCGCGCAAAGTTATTGCCATCGATAATTCGCCGAAGATGGTCGAGTTCGGATCCCAACTGGCGAAGAAACACGGATTCAAGAATCTTGAGTACCGGCTGGGCGATATTGAGGATCCGCCGATCGCCAAAGACAGCGTAGATCTTGCAATCCTCAGCCAGGCGTTGCACCACGCCATTCATCCCGAGCGCGCGATTGTCGCTGCTCAACGTATTTTGAAGCGCGGCGGACGACTCGTGATCCTCGATTTATTGAGCCATCGATTCGAGAAGGCGCGTGAACTTTATGCGGATCACTGGCTCGGATTCAGCGAAGTGCAGTTGCACCAACTCCTGGAGAAAAGCGGTTTTCGGCAAATTGAGGTCAGCGTTGTTTCCCGAGAAAAGCAGAGCCCGCATTTTCAGACTGTTTTTGCCGGCGGCGTTAAGTGAACGCCCTGGCTGCCTCGGCTGTCAATAACTGAGGCCCTTGGTTTTATGCTCTCGACCGAGAAATCTGTAGCCTTGCCCGGGTTCTTTGAAGAAGTGAGGCGGCGCAAGGTATATCGGGTGGCTGCGGGCTACGTCATCGGAGCGGGCGGCATTATTCAATTGGCTTCGGCGGCTTTTCCCGCATGGGAATTACCGAGCTGGACTCTGCGTGTGTTGATCGTGTCTTTGCTCATGGGATTTCCGGTCGCGCTCATGCTTGCGTGGGCATTCGACATTACTCCGGATGGTATTCAGGTCACGCCCGACGGAACGACGTCCAAGAGCCACACTCGTCGCAATATGATCCTGCTCATCGCCGGCGGGCTGATCCTTTCGGCCGCTGCGGGATTGTTTCTGTTACCACGGGTCGCCGCGCATAAGATCGACAGGTCCATTGCAGTGTTGCCGTTTCAAAATCTTAGCGATGAGAAGGAGAACGCTTACTTCGCGGATGGTGTTCAGGATGATCTGCTCACGAACTTGTCGAAAATCGGCGACCTGAAGGTAATTTCGCGCACATCGGTGATGCCTTATCGCGCCACGCAATCGAATGCTCGCGAGATTGGAAAGGCCCTTGGTGTCGGAACTATTTTGGAAGGGAGTGTTCGCCGCGTCGGGAATCGAGTCCGCGTAAATGTGCAATTAATCAACGCTGAGAACGACCAGCATATTTGGGCGGAAGATTACGATCGGGAGCTAACGGACGTGTTCGCCATCCAAAGTGATCTGGCTCAGCAAATCGCCAGCGAGCTGCGGGCTAAATTGTCGCCCATTGAAAAGGCGCTGATTGAACGCAAGCCGACTGAAAATAGCGAAGCGTATCTGGCTTTTGTGGAGGGCCACGATCTTCTTACGCGGCCAGATCGACTGCGCGCCGACACTGAAAAGAGTGAGCAACTGTTTGAGAGAGCAACCAGGCTCGATCCGGATTTTGCCCGCGCCTTCGCAGCATTGGGGTGGGTTGAAGACTGGATGTATCACAGTTTCGATCCGACACCGGCGCGCAAAGCAAAAGCGCAAGCAGCCGCTGAAGAAGCCGTTCGATTACAGCCGGATCTACCGGAGGCGCACCTGGCGGTAGGTTTTTACCATTATTATTGCGAGCGCAATTACCAGAGCGCTTTGGATGAATTCGCTATCGCCCGGAAAAGTTTGCCGAATTCTGCCGACGTTTATCTGGCGATTGGAGCGATTCAGCGTCGCCAGGGCAAATGGGCTGAATCCACTGCGAATATGGAGAAAGCGGCTTCCCTGAGTCCAAAGGATGCATTTCTACTCGTGAATCTCGCTGACAATTATCGCGCCGCTGATGATTTCGAACATGCGGACAAAGTTTTCGATCGCGCGATCGAAGTTGCGCCGAACTCAGTGAGCGCCCGTACAGGTAAGGCGATGCTCGCTGTGGATTTGAAAGGCGATCTGTCCGAGATCGACAGACAGTTGGCGCAGATCCATCCAGGCGCTAATTCTGATGCGGAAGGTACCTTCGGCCGGGCGTATCTGTTGATGCTGCAACGGAAATTTCACGATGCCGTGGCCATTCTGAAACAATTGCCCGCCGACGTTCGCAGCGATGAAAAACCGAAAGAGTATCTCGAGGGCGCTCTTTACACTTTCGTGAATGATAAGGAGCATGCGCGTTCGGCTTTCCACCGTGCTCGTTCGATTCTGGAAAAGGCGATACAGCAAGGGTCTGATGATGCGTCGCGTCACATCGTGCTGGGGATGGTACTGGCCGGCCTGGGTGAAAAAGATGCGGCCATAGCCGAAGGCAAACGCGCCGTCGCGCTCCTTCCCGAATCTCAGGACGCATTGGATGGGCCAAAGATGACGCTCATGCTGGCACAAATTTATGCTTGGACGGGCGAAAACGACGCGGCTCTCGAACTTCTTGAACGTTCATTGATTACTCCAGCCGGAGTCACGGTCTCTTCACTGAAACTTGATCCGATTTGGGATCCGCTGCGATCTGATGCCCGTTTTCAAGCACTGGTCGACATTCCGCAAAAGTCTGGCGTCGAGTTGTCGATGAATTGCAGGTGACGAGCGGTTCACCCGTTGTCCGGCACAATCGACTGGGTAAAATGAATGTTGGGCCTCAATTTGTGTCTATATTCGCGGCTGCAGTATAGTTCCGAATCACAACTGTCTTTATGACCGGCTTCTTCGAGGAGGTAAAACGACGCAAAGTTTATCGAGTGGCGGCGGCCTACATCATTGTTGCTGGCAGCATGATCCAAATAGCTTCGGCAACCTTTCCAGCATGGGAATTGCCGAATTGGAGTTTGCGCCTGGTGATCGCGTTTTTGTTAATCGGGTTTCCCATCGCGCTTCTCCTCGCCTGGGCATACGACATCACACCGCAAGGGATTCAAGTAACGCCTGACACTGCCACGCCGAGAACGGGTCGTCGTCGTAACATGATCCTGCTGATCGCAACTGGCGTGATCGTTTCTGCAATCGGTGGATTTTTTCTCCTCCCCCGTATTTCCTCTGCGCGCAAGATCGACAAGTCGATTGCAGTCCTGCCATTCGAAAATCTGAGCGATGAAAAAGAAAACGCCTATTTCGCCGACGGCGTGCAGGACGATGTGCTTACGAATTTGTCGAAGATAAGCGATCTCAGGGTGATTTCCCGCACATCGGTGATGCAATATAGAGGTCGGCCGACGAACCTTCGGGAAATCGGCAAGGCGCTCGGTGTTTCCAATATTCTTGAGGGGAGCGTACGCCGCTCGGGAAACAAGGTGCGCGTCAATGTGCAATTAATCGATGCCAACACCGATGAGCACGTCTGGGCCAATGATTATGATCGCGATGTGACCGACGTTTTCGAGATCCAAAGCGATCTCGCGCGCGAAATTGCAAATGCGCTGCAGGCAAAGCTATCTCCCGCGGAGAAATCGCAGATGACGCTGAAGCCCACGGAAAATGGCGAGGCTTATCTGGCTTTCGTGCAAGCGCATGACCTTTCCTGCGCCATGGAGGACTTGACCAAGTTGAAACAGAGCGAGCAGCTTTATCAGCGTGCCATCGAGCTGGATCCAAAGTTCGCTCTCGCCCTGGCGCGCTATTCGCAATTGGAAAGCTGGATGCTGCGCACACACGAGGCGACACCGGAACACCGCGAAAAAGCGCGCAGCTTGGCCGAGCAGGCTCTGCAGCTTCAACCTGACTTGCCGGAAGCTCATCTCGCGCTCGGGTCCTCGTACTACTATGGCGACAACAATTACGACGCGGCGTTAAAAGAATTTGAGATCGCGCAGCGCGGATTGCCTAACGAGTCAGAAGTGTATCTGGCCATCGGAGCGATCCAGCGCCGCCAGGGAAAATGGGTGGAATCTACAGCAAATCTTGAGAAGGCAGCCAGTTTGAATCCAAAAGACACCTGGCCGCTGCAAAATCTCGCTTTCAATTATCAGATGCTGCGAAACTTCGACGCCGCTAACAGAACGGTCGATCGCGCGCTCCAGATTAATCCTCAAGCGATCGGACTCTGGGAAATCAAGGTCAAACTTGCCATCGCCGAGAAAGGCGACTTTAGCGTGTATGAGCGAGCCGTGGAGAAAGGAAAATCATTTCCGATTAGCGACGAAGAACGGCTGAAGATGGTCGGAAACGAAGCCAATCTTCTCCTGTTGCAACGCAAGTACCAGCAGCTTTTGCAACTGGGTCAACGGTTCACGGATGATGCATTCGCGGCCGTTCCGGGTTCGCTGGCCATGAAGTATTTCGCCATCGGTATTGCTCAAAAAGGTTTGGGCGATGACGCAGCGTCGCGCACGGCCCTGCTCAAAGCGAAAGACATTCTTGAACAGCAGGTGAAGCAAAAACCGGACGATGCGGATTTACACGTGCAACTGGCGAAACTGCTGGCGTGGCTTGGTGAGAAAGATGCTGCAATGGCAGAAGCGCAACGAGCTATGGATTTGCGGCCGGAAAGCAAAGATGCATTCGAAGGTCCGCAAATCACTGAGCAGGTCGCACAAGTTTATGCGATTCTCGGTGACAACGCTCGCGCAATCGAATTGTTGGATGGACTATTGAGTCGGCCAAGCGAAGTGACGTTACAGACGCTGAAAGTTAACCCCGCATGGGACCCGCTTCGAAACGATCCGGCTTTCCAGGCGCTGTTCTCCAAATACGCGGGTAAAGCTTAATTATTCGGCACACAGTCGTGCGATTTCGCTACGCTTCCGCCGCGCGATCCTTTTATGGATCGCTTTTGCTCCTAGCGATAGCGCTTGTCGCCTCGGCGCACGCAGAGTGGAAAATCCTCTCAACCGAATCGGAACCCGGCCGCGCAGGAATTGACCATCGGCATCTAATTGTGGAAGACGCCGCGATCGGTCAGCGCGTGACTATCGATCTTGCCGTTTTCTCCGCGAAATCGACTGCGTTGCGCGTCGTCGATAATCCTGATGGTCAAAGCCTGGGCGCGATGATGAAGCGAGAAAAATTCGTGTGCGGTGTGAACGGCGGTTATTTCGACACCGAATTCAAGCCGATTGGCTTGCGAGTTGCCGACGGCACAACTTTTTCGCCGGTACGCCGGGCGCGTTTGATTACTGGAATCTTGCTGCAGTCGGACCGCGGCATCGATGTCATTCGCGTAAGCGAATTTTCTGGCACAAAAAAAATTATCGCCGCAATTCAATCCGGACCATTTCTCGTCGAAGGAAACAAACCCATTCGCGGGTTGAACGATTCACAGGTCGCGCGCCGAACCTTTGCCGGAATAGCCACGAATGATCGTGCCTTTCTCGGATTTTGCTCAGAGGTCTCGCTTGCCGAGTTGGCAAACATGGTCGCCACGATGCCCATCGTCGCGGATTCGAAAATCCGACGGGCAATGAATCTTGACGGTGGTTCTTCAAGCGCGTTCTGGTTCGCACGCGAGGACGGCAGCGCATTCTCAATTACAGGGCGAAAGCCGGTGCGCGATTTTGTGGCTGTCGTTCCGAAGTAAAGCACGGTCATTCCGAGCGAAGTCGAGGAATCCCGTGGCATCAACCAGCAGTAATTCTGCGAGATCCTTCGACTGCTCTTCGCTCTGCTCAGGATGACAGCGCATTGTAAGCTTCACAAACTCTCGTAATCTGCGGATTTCAATGAGAACATTTGGCGGATTCAGATCGGGCGACGAATTCTTCTACGGCGAATTGCGCGACGATGAAGTTCATCGGCTGTCACAGCCGTACTGGATTCACGTTCAACCCACGGGCGAAATAGTGTCGCTCGCAAATCTCAAAATCGAGGTTCCAGTCGCGCCATCGAAGTTGATGGCGGTCGGGCTGAACTATGCCGATCACATCGCGGAGATGAAACGCACTGAAATCGGCGCGCCATTAATCTGGTTTAAGGCGCCGAGCTCTCTGCTGGCACATGAGGGCGTGATCGAAATAGCGTTTCCCCAACACAAAACAGATTTTGAAACTGAACTGGGTGTCGTGATCGGCGCTCGCACGAAGAATGTCAGCGCAGACGATGCGCTAGATCACGTTTTCGGTTACACCATCGGTCTCGATATTACCGATCGCGATTTGCAAAAGCAGGAGAAGCAATTTGGTCGTTGCAAATCATTCGACTCGTATACACCGATAGGACCCTTCGTGTACGCCGACGCGGATGTGCGTGATGTGCCGTTAAATTTGTGGCAGAACGGCGAGCTGCGCCAGAGCGCGCGCACGAGCCTGATGATCCATTCAGTTGCACAGATTATTTCTTTCGTCAGTCAATCGCTCACGCTTTTGCCGGGCGACATGATTTTAACTGGAACGCCCGCTGGCGTGGGCCCGATTCAAGCGGGAGATGAATTGGAAGCGCAGATCGATGATTGGCCACGCTTGCGCAACACGGTCGCGACTGCGAACGATTCTTCGGCCGCAAGACGGAAACAACGTTAGGGAGCACAATTTCAAACACTTGCTTACGACCTTGTAGTGTAGATGTTTCGAATTAAAGATGCGTCCTTGGCGCAAGAAGTATCGCGGAAAAAAATGAAAAGTTTTGCTGGACTCCGAAATAAGTCCTCTGCGATAAGGAAAAACCTGCACCGAAATCGAACCGGTCATCAACTCGTGCTTCAACTATGAAAACACTACTCACTATCTGTCTCTCTACAGTCGCGTTCGCGTTGGTTTCGCTAGCGCAAGTTCCGCCTCCGGCACAAGCGCCGCCCGCAGCCGGGGGTACGAGTCCGGCTGCTCAGGCGCCCACGAATCCGGCAGCCGCGGCGCAGCAGCCACCTGCCACAAATCTGCCGCCGGGGGAGCAAGTGCCGCCTCCGGGACAACCAGGAGCAGTGGGACAACCGCCAGCAGTAGGCCAACCTGGAGCGCCGGGCGCGGTGACCAGTCCAGCAGCAGTTGGTGCAACAAGTCCTGCGGCAGCAGCTGCGACGAGCCCTGCTGCAGCCGCTACAGCAAGTCCCGAAGAGCCTGCCGGTTTTTTGGGTGGTAACTGGTTGATCGACAAGTTTCACAAAGGCGGTCCGATAATGTGGCCAATTCTGATCGTCTCGATCGTGGCGCTCACCGTTGTGCTTGAGCGATGCATTTGGTGGGGTGGCCGCTGGTTCCGGCGTGATCCCAAACGGATCGAGAAAGTTTTCACCGCAATTGAAAATGGCGACACTGCCGAGGCTTCGAGGCTTTCGCGCAGTTCCCGCGACCCTGTGCTGCGAATGCTTTGGAACGGTCTGAACCATCAACACAGCTCGCTTGAAGCCGCGCTGCAGGTTGCTGCGGGCATCGAGATCAAACGCGCCGGACGCTTCCTGGTAGTCATGGATACACTCGTAACGCTCGCGCCTTTGCTCGGTCTATTGGGCACAATCACCGGTCTGATCAGGTCCTTCAGTTTTCTAGGCAACGAAGAACTCGCGGTGCAAGCCGTCACTGGCGGTATCGCCGAAGCGCTGATCGCGACGGCGTGCGGTCTGGGTATCGCGATTTTTGCGTTAATCCCGTTTAACTTTTTCACCTCCCGCGTGTCTAACTTGGAGTTCGAATTGCAAACGGCAGCAACCAATTTAGAAGTTATGCTCCAAGCCCACGGCGCAGATCGACACGTAGCAATCGAGAGTGGCACGCCCTCATCGGCAACGCGGTCTTCCATCTAGCAATTTAGTATGCGCGTAGCGTCACCCATTCCCCACAAGAAAGCGCGGATCGAGATCATCCCGTTGATCGACATCATGTTCTTTCTGCTCGCCAGTTTCATGATGGTGAGCCTGAGTCAGGTGCACATGAAGGGAATCAAAGTGAATCTGCCCTCAGGGGTTTCGGGTGAAGTTCAGACAAAACGCGAATACGTCAGCGTTTCGGTCGACAAGGATGGCCATTACTTCTTTGATAAGGACGAAGTAAAGGACGAGGAATTGCTAAATCGCCTGAAAATGGCGCATCAGTCGGCACCAGACGCGAAGGTTTTCGTGCGAGGAGACAAGGATTCAGTCCACCTGAACGTTGCCCACCTCCTGGACCTTGTTCGCGCGGCTGGGTATTACAAGATTTCCTTCGAAATTAAGAGCGAATCACTCAAGGCCGTTCCCGGATCAAAGTCATTTTAATATGGCAAAACTAACAGAAACGCCGAGGCCGCTCATTTACCGGCCACCCCCGCCATGGTATTTCTGGACGGCACTTGCAGTTGCGTTAGGGATCCACGTAACTGCTGTTGCGGTATCTCAGCGGCACGAAGCTCCGCCGGTGGATTTACCGCCTCAGCCACCTCAAGTGGTGGAAGCGGTGCTGGCGCCGCCTGAAGCAACTCCTCCGCCCGAAGACATTCCGATTCCGGAGCCTCCGCCCCCGCCGGAAATTCAGCCGGAATTTGTTGAAGAGAGAACACCGCCACCGAAACAACAACAAGCGCCCAAGACATTCACGCCAGTCAAGAGTCCGGGACCGATGTCGATGTCGCGAGCGAAAGCGCTTGCTGTATATGCGCCGCGGCCTCAGTACCCGTACGAGGCGCGTTCACGTCATGTTACCGGCAGTGGAACGATCGTCTGCACAGTGGACTCAGGTAGCGGCAGCGTCAGTGGCTGTAGTGTTTCGTCAAGCACTGGGAATTCGATTCTGGATAACGCCGCCACTAGCGCATTTCGGCAGTGGCGATTTAGACCCGGAACAGTCTCCAAGGTTAACATTCCCATTACCTTCACCATGACGGGGGCTTCGTACTAAAATGAGACTATCCTCGCCAGTTCCGAAGAAGCACGCGCGCATCGAGATCATTCCGTTGATCGATATCATGTTCTTTCTGCTCGCCAGTTTCATGATGGTGAGCCTGAGTCAGACTCACATGAAAGGCATTCGCGTCAATTTGCCGGCTGCGGTTGGGCCACCGCCTACCGGGGTTAAGGACTTCGTCTCTATCAAAGTGCTCGAAGGAAATGCGGTATTCTTCGATAACGTATTTGTACCGGATGATCAGGTAATGCCGCGATTATTCCAGCTTCACAGGGCAAACAAGGACATCAAAATTTCAATCAGTGCGCAGCCGATGGCGATGTATGGCGACGTGATCGGAGTTCTCGACAAAGTTCGATCGGTAGGCATCACAAAAGTTGGATATCAGATTAGAGCAGCTGGCGGCGTGACCCAGACAAGCGGGCCGCCTCCCCCCGCTCCTCCACCTCCTTCGCCTTAGCCGCCGACATCTAGCCGTCGAAGTCTATCGGCGACTGCGCGAATGGCTTTTGCGCGATGGCTGATCGTGTTCTTCACTGCCTTCGGTAGTTCGCCGAAAGTTTGCTCGAATCGGTCAGGAACAAAAATTGGATCGTAGCCGAATCCAGACTCGCCACGTGGAGTATCGGCGATTCTTCCTTCCACTGTCCCTTCGAAAACTCCGAGGAGATTGCCATTACGAGCCAGCGTCACGACACAGCGAAATCGAGCTCGACGCCCAGCTTCTGTAGCGGGAACTCGGGCGAGCTCGCGAAGCAGTTTATCAATTTTATCCTTGGGGGTCGCGTTGGCGCCTGCGTAGCGCGCCGAATAAATTCCAGGTGCACCGCCGAGAGCGTCAACCTGCAATCCCGAATCGTCAGCAATCACCAGTGCTGGCAAGTGTCTCGATGCGGCGAGAGCTTTGAGTTTCGCGTTTTCCTCGAACGACATTCCGTTCTCGCAAATCTCCGGAACTTCGCTATCCGCGAGATCGCGCACCATAAACTGCGGTCCGAGAATATGCTGGATCTCGCGCGTCTTATGTCTGTTGCGCGTTGCGACTACAAGCTCGATCACCGTTCAATTGAAATGTGGAAATCGAAAACAAGAGTAAATTCTAGTTTCTTTTCCTGGCTTCTGGTTTCCTGATTTACCTGCATGAGTATCGACCGACGCAAACCATACCCGTTCGATCAAATCGAGCCGAAATGGCAAGCGATCTGGGACGAGCGCCAGCTTTTTCACGCGCCCAACCCTGGCGACAAAAATTTCGATCCTGCGAAGCCAAAATTCTACGTGCTCGATATGTTTCCTTACCCGAGCGGCGCGGGGCTGCACGTTGGTCATCCGGAAGGTTACACCGCCACCGACATCGTCGCGCGCTATAAACGTTTTTGCGGCTTCAACGTCTTACACCCAATGGGATGGGACGCTTTCGGCCTGCCCGCAGAGCAATATGCAATTAAAACCGGTCAGCATCCGGCGATCACCACGCGTGAAAATGTGACGAAGTTCAAAAGCCAATTGAAGCGGATCGGTTTTTCCTACGATTGGCAACGAGAGATCAACACGACTGATCCGAAGTATTACAAATGGACACAGTGGATTTTCCTGCAGATCTACAACTCCTGGTTCAACCCGGAGACAAATCGGGCCGAACCGATTTCCACCTATCGCGGAACCGATCCGGACAGTGTGCGTCTCGCATACGTGGCCGATGTTGCCGTCAACTGGTGTCCCGGACTCGGTACAGTTTTGGCCAACGAAGAAGTTATAGATGGCAAGAGCGAGGTTGGCGGTTTCCCCGTTGTGCGAAGGCCGATGCGACAATGGATGTTGCGTATCACCGCCTTTACCGAGCGATTGCTTGACGGACTCGACGAATTGGATTGGCCCGAGGGAATCAAACTGCTCCAGCGTAACTGGATTGGCCGCAGCCAAGGGGCGGAGATCAATTTTAAGATTGAGAATGCGGATCAGCAGATTCGCGTTTTCACTACGCGACCGGACACGCTTTACGGCGGTACATTTCTGGTTCTCGCGCCGGAACATTCATTGGTTGATTTGATCGTAACCGAGGGGCAATGGCCGGAAGTACGCGAATATCGCGAGCGCGCCGCGCGTAAAAGTGAACTGGAGCGTGCCGACCTGTCGAAAGAAAAGACCGGCGTATTCACTGGAGCGTACGCGATCAATCCAGCCACCAACAAAAAGATTCCAATCTGGATCGCTGATTACGTGTTGCTTGGCTATGGAACCGGCGCGATAGGCGGCGTGCCGGCACACGATCAACGCGATCTGGAATTCGCGGAGAAATTCGATTTGCCGATTGTCGTCGTTGTTCAGCCAACCGGAGATGAGCCGGCACTTGGATTCACGGGCGAAGGCGTCGCCGTTAATTCACCGGTCATCAATGGCCTAACGAGCGCCGAGGCAAAAGAGAAAATCACCGCCTGGCTGGAGGAACGTGACCTTGGTAAATGCGCCATCAATTATAAGCTGCGCGATTGGTTATTCTCGCGTCAACGGTATTGGGGTGAGCCATTTCCAATTGTCTGGGAAGACGGCAGACACCGCGCATTGCAGGAAAAAGAATTGCCAATCATTCCGCCGCCGCTCGACGATTACAAACCGACCGGTACCGGAGAACCGCCACTGGCAAAGGCAAAAGAGTGGATCCGTTACTCCGACGAGGCGGTGCGCGAGATGAACACAATGCCGCAGTGGGCAGGATCATGCTGGTATTACCTGCGGTTTTCCGATCCGCATAACGACGAACGATTCGTTGGTAAAGAGGCGGAGCGTTACTGGATGGGCGGCGATAAACCTGGCGGCGTAGATTTGTACGTCGGAGGAACTGAGCACGCAGTGTTGCATCTGCTTTACGCCCGGTTCTGGCAAAAGGTGTTATTCGATCTGGGTTACGTCTCAAAGCCGGAGCCGTTTCAGCGGTTGGTGAACCAGGGAGTCATCCTCGGCGAAGACAACCAGAAAATGTCCAAATCGCGCGGCAACATTGTTAATCCTGATGACGTGATCGATCAGCACGGCGCGGACGCTTTCCGTTGCTACGAAATGTTTATGGGACCGCTCGAGCAAATGAAACCGTGGAGCACCCACGGCGTGGAAGGCGTCGCGCGTTTTCTCGCGCGCGTCTGGCGCTTGCTGATGACAGAGAACCAGGCAGGCGAATGGGAAGTATCAAAAAAGGTACGATCCATCGATGCCACCAAGCCGCAGCAAAAGTTACTGCATGCCACGATCAAAAAAGTGACGGCCGATATCGAATCGTTCTCCTTTAACACCGCCATTTCGCAGATGATGATTTTCGTGAATGGGTTTACGAACGCCGAAACGATTCCATTGTCGGCCATGCGGTCGTTCCTGATCCTGCTTAATCCATTCGCTCCGCACATTTCATCGGAACTGTGGGAGGGGTTGAGCGCTGAGTTTGGCGACGCGCGCGGAGACGTTACCGAACAATCATGGCCCCCTTACGACGAGCGTTTGCTAATTGAAGATGAAGTTGAAATCGTCATTCAAATCAACGGCAAACTTCGGGATCGAATTAAGATGCCGCTTGCGGCTGCGGAGGAGGAACTGAAAGCGGCCGCGCTGTCGAATCCAAAAGTTCAAGATCGGATCGCCGGGAAGGCGGTTCGCAAACTAATTGTCGTTCCCAAAAAGCTCGTCAACATCGTTGTTACCTGATTAACTGAGCGATATGTGGAAGGAATTCAAAGAATTCGCGGTTAAGGGTAATGCGATCGATCTCGCTGTCGGCGTCATCATCGGCGCAGCCTTTGGAGGTATCATCACTTCGCTCGTGAAAGACATTCTGATGCCTCCGATAGGCCTGCTTACGGGTGGGCTCGACTTTTCCAACAAGTTTATTGTTTTAAAGCCAGGCGCGGATGGGATGACGAATTTCTCAACGCCGGCTGACGCAGTCGCTCACAAGGCGATCACTTGGAATTACGGCAACTTTATCACGCTTGTCATCAACTTCGTCATTGTTGCGGTGTGCATCTTTCTTGTCGTAAAAGCAGTCAATAAGATGAAGCGCCCGGCTCCCAACGCTGCGCCGGTATCAAAAGATTGTCCGGCATGTGCGATGACTATACCGATCAAGGCGACCCGGTGCCCACATTGCACGAGCGAACTCTCGCAACCGCCGGCGCGTTAGCGCTCAATTGGCTCGGAGAATTGCGAGCGTCAAAACTCGGGCGTGGTTAGGAATGGGTTGCCCCCTAGGGAATTTCCGCAAAAATCGCTTGCCCCCGGCTGGCCAGCCTGCTATTAAGGCCCGAAACGCCGATGCCTAGATGCCTTAACCTGGCGCTCGCGGGAGCTTTAGCTTGCCTTGTCGTAGGCTGCGCGACGCAATCAGTCAAACCGACTCTTACCAGTGGAGAGCGCATTCCAAAGGTGCGTACCACCGCGTACACACAGCATGAAGGAGGAAGCGGTGCTCACAACGCAGTGGGCGCATATCTCTCCGGCCGGCACGTATTAAGTGCAGCGTCGGATTGGTCCCGATACCCCTTGGGAACGCGCTTTCGCCTCGCTGATACTAGCGAAGAATACGTCATCGACGATTACGGGAACGCTTTGGTCGGCACCGGCACTATCGATCTTTATAAGGGCAGCCGGTCGGAGGTAAACAACTGGGGTGTCCGCTATGTCGACATCGACATTTTACAATGGGGTTCAGAGGAAGAAAGTTTGAAAGTTCTTGCACCGCGCTGCAAACACAATTGCGTTCGGAAGATGGTCGCGGCCCTCGAAAAAAAGAAGAGCAAAGCCGTCGCTCAAAATACTCCCCGACGCACTGCGGCTTCAAATTAGCACCATCTACAAGCAGACCAGCGCGAAAGGGAGCGCGAAGCCGGCGAGTTGCTTTGATTTAGTGCCGATCACACTGCATTTTTTCCGCCAATGAAAATCTTCGTGGTTGGCGGCGCAGGATACATCGGGAGCGTTTGCTCCGAGCTCTTGCTGAATGAGGGGCATGACGTTGCCATTTTCGACAACTTGAGTGAAGGCCATCGGAGCGCCGTCGATTCCCGAACGCATTTTATTGAAGGCGACCTTGCGAATCGACAGCAGATCGAAGCTGCTCTTTCCACTCATCGTCCGGACGCCGTGATGCATTTCGCCGCGAACGCGCTGGTTGGCGAGTCGATGCAGAACCCGTCCAAATATTTTCGGAATAATGTTTGCAATGGATTGAATCTGCTCGACGCCATGGTCGCGAC
>Ga0070683_100001629_pt1 | contig 17375 bp, 12 predicted proteins | sample KBSC713LmetaG_FD_64662 | JGI IMG/M metagenome (GOLD analysis project Ga0070683, IMG submission 64662) | Corn rhizosphere microbial communities from Kellogg Biological Station, Michigan, USA - KBS C7.1-3L metaG | ecosystem: Host-associated > Plants > Roots > Rhizosphere ... | reverse complement strand
TCGCCCTGGATCGACTTCAGCTCGACCTGCATCTGCTCGCGCAGCTTCAGGTCGAGGGCGCCGAGAGGCTCGTCGAGCAGCAGCACCCTGGGCCGGTTGACGATCGCCCGCGCCAGGGCGACGCGCTGGCGCTGGCCGCCGGAGAGCTCGGCCGGCCGGCGGTCGCCGTAGCCGGGGAGGCGGACCATCTCCAGCGCCTCGTCGCGGCGCTTGGCCCGCTCGGCCTTCGCTACCCCGGCGATCCGCAGCCCGTAGGCGACGTTCTCGGCGACGGTCATGTGGGGGAAGAGGGCGTAGTCCTGGAAGACCGTGTTGACCGCTCGGTCGTAGGGCGGCACGCGGCTGACGTCCTCGCCCGCAAGCTCGATCGTGCCGTCGCTGGGATCCTCGAAGCCGGCGATCATCCGCAGCGTCGTCGTCTTGCCCGAACCCGACGGGCCGAGCATCGTGAAGAACTCTCCAGGCTGGACTTCGAGGTCGATGCCTGCAACCGCGACCACCTCTCCGTAGCGCTTGGAGAGACCGGCCAAGCGGATGTCAGGTGGAGTGGCTACCCAGCAAAGTTATCCGAGCAGTTGAGGAAAGCAAGGACAAACTCGCCCCGGCCGGTTGGCCGGAGCGGAGTACGTCCTAGGCGTCAGATCAGAAGCCCGCGGGGTGGCGGGCGACGAAACCTTCGTTGGAAAGGAGTTCTTCGTGCCAGCGTGGGCCGGTGCCGCTCGAGTCGCCGGCGGTGTCCCAGCGGAAGCCGGCGATCGTCGCGTAAGCGTGCCCGGCGTTGGCGTAGACGGTAATCCAGCGGCCTTCGCCTTCGAGGCCCCAGCTCTCCATCGGACCCGAGGGCAGCGGGCTTTCGAGGAATTTGCCGCCGTGCAGCGCGTAGCTGACGGAGCCCGAGCAGTCGTAGCCGGCGTCCCACCATTTGGCGTGGCCGCCGCCCCAGATGTAGGGCTTGAGGCGAATTTTGTTGGCCGAGGCAATTACTGCCTTGACCCGGGCCGGCGCCGAGGCCGGCGGGACTAGCATCCCGCTGGGAAGCAGTCGCGCTTTCGCGGTCGGGGTGCAGATATCCGTTTCGGCGGCTGAGAGGCCACCACCGCCACAGTTGGCGGATGCTGCGCCAGGTGCAATAGCCAAGACTCCAAGTACTGCCGCTACGGCTATGCCTAGCTTGAGCTTATGGGTATTGGTGCGCAAACCGATCTCCTTCGTCGGCCTACGGGGTTAGCTGTCGGGCTGGCGCGATAGGAGCCTGCGCCCCCGCCTGTACTAGGCGAGTTAGCCCCGAAAACGTGGTTCCCCCGCTCCCGCGGCGCCTCCAGCGTGCGGGACTCGGCGTTTCGGTTATTTGGAACGGCGGCAGTGTAGACGATCCACCGGCCGTCTGCTCATGAAACACAAACATTTTATGTTCCCTTGGCTTTGGGCCTGGAATTTGCGGATTTCTGTCGCCTGCGGCGTCAAACGCGAACACGAGAACTGATTCGACACCGGGGCTGGTAGCTTGCGCCCTGCGATGGAACTTGCGGGCAAGACAGCGCTGCTCACCGGCGCCACTGGCGGACTCGGCCGGGCGATCGCCGGGGCGCTTGCGTCCCGCGGCGCGAGCCTCGTGCTCAGCGGCCGTAAGCAGGAGGCACTCGACGAGCTCGCCAGTGCCCTGCCGGGTGAGGGCCACCGCACCGTCCCCTCCGATCTCTCTCAGCCTGGTGCGGCGGAGAAGCTCGCCGCCGAGGCCGGCCCGGTTGACATCCTCGTCGCCAACGCCGGCCTGCCTGGAACGGGGCGCCTGCCCGACTACACCAGCGAGCGCCTCGAGGGCACTCTGCGCGTCAACCTCGAGGCGCCGATGCACCTCGCCCGCGCTTTGGAGCCCGCCATGTTGGAGAAAAAGGCGGGCCACATGGTCTTCATCTCTTCGCTCTCGGGCAAGTCCGCGACCCCGCTCTCCTCCGTCTACAACGCGACGAAGTTCGGCCTGCGCGGCTTCGCCCTCGGCCTCCGCACCGATCTCGAGCCGCTCGGCATAGGGGTCTCGATCGTTTCCCCGGGCACGATCCGCGAAGCCGGTATGTACGCCGACTCAGGTGCCAAACTGATCCCCGGCCTCGGCACCGGCTCCCCCAAGCAGGTCGCCGACGCCGTGGTCAAGGCGATCGAGCACAACAAGGTCGAGATAGCCGTCGCCCCGGTGCGCCAACGCGCGCTCGCCCACTTCGCCCTGGCGACCCCGGGCATCTCGGTCAAGGTGGCGAGTGGCGACGCGGGCCAGAAAGCCGCCGCCAACGTCGCCAAGGGCCAGCTCGACAAGCACTAAGCCTGCTGCTCGAGCTCGCCCTCCAGCCGGGCGAGCCATTGCTCAGTGCACTGATAGGTCTCGGCCCGGAGCTGGGCGATCCGGGCCGGGTAGTCGATGCCCACATCTTTCAGTGCTTCCGCCGAGGGAATGATCTCCTTGCGGGTGTAGTCGAGGCCCTCCCTGGCTCGCTCGCGCAGGCGCCGAGCCAACGCGAGCTGGTCTTGGCGTGGCAGGTTGTCAGCGAAGAAGAGGCGGAGAATTCCCTCGTCGCGGAATTGCGTCTCTTCTCCCCCGGGCGAGCTGAGCCACTTGCGCAGCGCTTCCTCTCCCTTCTCCGTGGGCTGATAGGCAAAACGCGCGCGATTGCCATGAGAATCGTCGCTGCGCGAGAGCAGTCCGGCATCCTCGAGGCGGGCCAACTCGGGGTAGACCTGGGCAAGTGACATCGGCCAAAAGAAGCGAGTGGAGACATCGGCCGCCTTCTTGATCGCATACCCGGAGCGGGCGCCCATTTGGACCATTCCCAAGATCAGGTGGGACGCCGGTCGCAACTTCATTTCGAGCTCCTTTCGTGTCCTTGGAATCGGTCTTCCAGAACCGCTTGTCACGAACATCAGATTCTGCTGATGTATCACTCATGCCATATCGGAGTGCCTCAACCGGGTCGTTTGGCCTGTCTGCCCGATCTCTGCTCCTGGTCAATGCCGGCGTCCGCCTTGCATACGGGGCTGGAACCCTGCTGTCGCCCCGGACGATGGAGCGATTCGAAATGGCCCCGGACGTTCCCGAGCGCCCGGAAGCACAACTCTTCGTCCGAGCCTTTGGCGGGCACATGGTCGGCGTCGGTGCGCTGGGCCTTCTCGCCCTGCGCAAGCGCCGTCTCGAGCGTGCCGCCGCCTGTGCCGCCCTGGCGATCGATGTTCTCGATGTCGCGACCGCCCTCGTGGAAGGCGCTAAACGCGGCCGCTTGGACCGCGACCTGGGTGGCGGCATTGCCTTCTCTTCGTCGGGAGCGATCTCGGCTGCTGCCGCCTTGGCCCTGGCTCGCCCCCGGGACGACGGGCGTTAGCCGGCCTCGACTCCGGTCCAGCCGGCGAAGAGCGCACAGTCCTCCAGCGACTCGCAGCCGCAGTCACTGGCGATCGCGAGCCAGTCGCGCATCGCCCGCGCACGCTCGATCAGCGCGTCGATCTCGGGCAGCTTGCGGGCGGCAAGCGCCTGTAGTTCCTCGTGGGCCGGCGCCCCCGCATCGATCGAGTCGAGCAGCGCCCGGACCTCTTCGAGCGAGAAGCCGGCCTGCTGGGCGATCTTGATCACCCCCAGGCGCCTCACCGCGTCAGCGTCGAAGCGACGCTTGCCGCCCGCCCGTTCCGCCTCGGGCAGCAGCCCATTGCGCTCATAGAACCGAATCGCCGAGACGCTGACCCCCGCCTCCCGCGCAACCTCTCCGATACCGAGCGTCATCCAGATCCTCCTTGACCTAAACCCAAGTTCAGGTCCGACACTAGCGAGCCTGAGCGATCAGCCGACCAAGGAGGAGCAAGTGACCGACCCCAACCCAATCGCCTGCACGCTCGACGAAAGCGACCTGCGTCAACGACTCGACCAGATCGCCGCCCTGGGCGCCGATGCCCTCATCGCTCACGGAGAAACCGACGGCACCCACACGCTGAGATTCCGCCGCGACGATGCGACCTGCCGCCAGCTCCGACAGATCGTCGAGGCCGAGTCCAAGTGCTGTCCCTTCCTCGCTCTCCAGGTCAACGAAAGCGCCGGGGGGCTGCTCCTAACCATCGACGCTCCAGCCGAGGGCCGAGCTGTCGCCGACGAGCTCGCCAGGTCCTTCTCGGCGACCCGCTGACGAGAGGCTGGTGGGTGCCTCTCGAACTGGCGGATACTCAAAATGCCGGTCTCTCAGACCGGCATTTGTCAGGGCGAGAGGCACCCACCAGCCGCCCGCCCCCGTTGCCTAGGATGGAGTTATGAGCTCTTCCAACTCCTTCGGCGCACGATCCACTCTCGACGTTGGGGGTCGTAGCTATGAGATCTATCGTCTCGACTCGCTGAGCGACCGCTTCGACGTCGCCCGCCTGCCCTACTCGACCAAGGTCCTGCTCGAGAACGTCCTCCGTCTCGAGGACGGCGTCTCCGTGACGGCTGCCGCGATTGAGGCGATTGCCGGCTGGGACGCCGAGGCAGAGCCATCGATCGAGATCCCCTTCCAGCCGGCCCGGGTGCTGATGCAGGACTTCACCGGCGTTCCCGCCGTCGTCGATCTGGCCGCGATGCGCGACGCGATGGCTGAGATCGGGGGCGATCCGGAGGCGATCAATCCGCTGGTCGACGTCGACCTGGTCATCGACCACTCGGTCCAGGTCGACGCCTTCGGCAACGCCCGCGCCTTCGCCGTCAACGCCGAGCGCGAGTTCGAACGCAACCGCGAGCGCTACTCCTTCCTCAAGTGGGGGCGCGAGGCCTTCGACAACTTCAGCGTCGTGCCGCCCGCGACCGGCATCTGCCACCAGGTCAACCTCGAGCACATTGCCCAGGTCGTCTACAGCCGCGAGCGCGACGGCGTCCTGCAGGCCTACCCGGACACCCTGGTCGGCACCGATTCGCACACGACGATGGTCAACGGCCTCGGCGTGCTCGGCTGGGGCGTCGGCGGGATCGAGGCCGAGGCGGCGATGCTGGGCCAGCCGATCTCGATGCTGCTGCCCCAGGTGGTCGGTTTCAAGCTGAGTGGCGAACTGCCCGAGGGCGCGACGGCCACCGACCTGGTGCTGACCGTGACAGAGATGCTGCGCGAGCGCGGCGTCGTCTCCAAGTTCGTCGAGTTCTTCGGGCCCGGCCTGCCGACGCTTGGCCTTGCCGACCGGGCGACGCTCGGCAACATGTCGCCGGAGTTCGGCTCGACCTGCGCGATCTTCCCGGTCGACGCCGAGACCCTGCGCTACCTCGACCTCACCGGCCGCCCGACCGAGACGATCGAGCTGGTCGACGCCTACGCCCGCGAGCAGGGCATGTTCGCCGAGCCCGACGCGCCCGATCCGGTCTTCTCGGAGCTGCTCGAGCTCGACCTCGGCGACGTCGTGCCCAGCATCGCCGGCCCCAAGCGCCCACAGGACCGGGTGCCGCTGGCCGACGCCAAGGAGGCCTTCCTCGAGGCGATGCAGGAGTTCGACCCCGAGGCCGGTGAGCAGCTCGGCAACGGCGTCGACGAGGCCAACGACGAGTCCTTCCCGGCCTCCGATCCCCCCGCCGAGGACCACGACGACGAGCGCGGCAAGCCGCGACCCGCGATCCACGACCCCGCCGTGGCCGTTGCCGAGCGAGGCAGCGAGGACGCGATCGAGGTGACGCTGGAGGATGGCACGAGCTTCGAGCTCGACCACGGCCGCGTCGTCATCGCCGCGATCACCAGCTGCACCAACACCTCCAACCCCAGCGTGATGGTTGGCGCCGGACTGCTTGCCCGCAACGCGATCGAACGCGGCCTCACCCGCATGCCCTGGGTCAAGACCTCGCTGGCGCCTGGTTCGACTGTCGTCACCGACTACCTCGACAAGGCGGACCTGACCAAATACCTGGACGAGCTGCAGTTCAACCTGGTCGGCTACGGCTGCACTACTTGCATCGGCAACTCGGGCCCGCTGCCGGCCGAGATCTCGGCCGCGGTCGAGGAGAAGGATCTCGCCGTCTGCGCCGTGCTCTCCGGCAACCGCAACTTCGAGGGACGGATCAACCAGGACGTCAAGGCCAACTACCTGGCCAGCCCGCCGCTGGTCGTCGCCTACGCCCTTGCAGGCCGCATGGACCTCGACCTGATCAACGAGCCGCTGGGGGAGGGCAGCGATGGCGAGCCGGTCTACCTGCGTGACATCTGGCCCGATGCGGCCGAGATCAAGGACCTGGTCGGTCGCTCGATCGCCTCGGAGATGTTCACCCGCAACTACGGGAAGGTGCTCGAGGGCGATGAGACCTGGCGCGCGGTCGAGGTTCCCGAGGGCGACCGCTACACCTGGCCCGACTCGACCTACGTGCGCCGCCCCTCCTTCTTCGAGCGGATGCCGGCGGAGGCGCCCGGGGTCGAGCCGATCGCCGGCGCCAGGGTGCTGGCCCTGCTCGGCGACTCGATCACCACCGACCACATCTCGCCGGCCGGCGCGATCAAGAAGTCGAGCCCGGCGGGGGAGTGGTTGATCGAACAGGGCGTCGAGCCGGGCGACTTCAACTCCTACGGATCGCGCCGCGGCAACCACGAGGTGATGGTGCGCGGCACCTTCGCCAACATCCGCCTGCGCAACCTGCTGGCCGAGCGCACCGGTGGCTTCACGCGTCGCTTCCCGGACGGCGAGGAAACCTCGATCTACGAGGCCGCGATGGCCTATGCCGAAGAAGGCGTGCCGCTGGTTGTGCTGGCGGGCAAGGAGTACGGCTCCGGCTCCTCGCGCGACTGGGCGGCCAAGGGCACCAAGCTGCTCGGCGTCCGCGCCGTGATCGCGGAGAGCTTCGAGCGGATCCACCGCTCCAACCTGATCGGCATGGGGGTGCTGCCGCTGCAGTTCCCCGCCGGCGAGAGCGTCGAGTCGCTCGGGCTGAGCGGCGAGGAGATCTTCGACCTTGGCGATCTGGAGAACGGCGAGGCGAAGACAGTCGCTGTCACCGCGAAGCGCGAGGGAGCCGATCCGGTCGAGTTCGAGGCGACCGTTCGCCTCGACACGCCGAACGAGATCGGCTACTTCCAAAACGGCGGAATCCTTCAGACCGTTCTGCGAAACCTGCGGTAAAGACAGGCAGGCGGCGCAGGTGGGCCGCGGGAGGCAGGGGGGTCCGCGCGACCCACACTGCACCTGCGCGTCGGTAGCCAGGGAGGGATGCCGACGCGGCCGTTCCCCTAAACGGGACTGCTCAGAGGAACAGTCAGGTTCTAGCTATACCGCCTTACTCCGCCCAGGTCAAGGCTTCCTGAGCGGATCTACGGCGATTCCGCGACTCTTTGCGGGGATTCCGCAATCCCCCAGCCACGGCGTTCGATCAGCTCGATCCCGATCACGCTGCCAACCGGGCCAACCGGGGTGAGCGTCGCCGCCAGCAGTGTGTAGGGGGCCTCGCGCTTGCCGCAGGCGACCCAGATCACGATGCAGAGGACGACGAAGCCGAGCCCGTGTGCCCAGCCGAACAGCATCGTCTCGGTTTCGAACCCCGGCAGCAGCCAGAAGACGATCAGCAGGCTGAAGATGGCGAGCTCGATCCAGGAGAGGACCTTGACCTTCTGAAAGAGCGGCCCCGGTACCGGCTTGCGCAGCGGGGATTTCACCTAAGCGCCGGGGGTGAGCGCGGTGAGCACGATGCGTTCCTGCTCACGCGCGTGGGCGCCGGAGTAGCCCTCGCCCGTGCTGGCTCGAGTTTGGCGGCCGATGTAGTCGAGCGCGACGCCCTCGGGGACGATGCTGGGGAAACGGCGGGACATCACCTTCCAGCAGCCCATGTTGCGCGGCTCCTCCTGGACCCAGACGATCTCTTTCAGGTTCGGATAGGACGCGATCACGGCCTTCAGCTGCTCGTCGGCGAAGGGGTAGAGAAGCTCGACCCGGGCGATCGCGACGTTCTCCGCCTGCTCGCGCCGCTCCGAGCCGTCGAGGTCGAAGTAGACCTTGCCGGTGCAGAGGACGAGGCGCTCGACCTTCTCGCGTCGCTCCGTCGCCTTCGGGTCGTCGAGGATGAAGTGGAAGTGGCCGTCGGTCAGTTCCTCGGGCGTGGCGGTGGCGCGGTCGAGGCGGAGCAGGCCCTTGGGGGTGAAGACGACGAGCGGGCGCGGCTTGCGGATCAGCGCTTGGCGCCGCAGCAAGTGGAAGTACTGGGCGGCCGTGGTCGGGTTGGCGATGCGGATGTTGCCCTCGGCGCCGAGGGCGAGGAAGCGCTCGATGCGGGCGCTGGAGTGCTCGGGACCGGAGCCCTCGTAGCCGTGCGGCAGCAGCAGCGTCAGCCGGCTGGTCTGCCCCCACTTGGCCTCGCCGGAGACGATGAAGCTGTCGATGATCACCTGGCCGGCGTTGGCGAAGTCGCCGTACTGGGCCTCCCAGAGCACCAGGGCGTTGGGCATCGCCGCCGAGTAGCCGTACTCGAAGCCGAGGCAGGCGGTCTCCGAGAGCGGGCTGTTGTAGAGCTCGAAGGGGGCCGAGGCCTCGCTCAGGTTCTGCATCGGGGTGTACTCGAGACCGGTGTTCTCGTCGTGCAGGACGAGGTGGCGGTGGGAGAAGGTGCCGCGCTCGGTGTCCTGGCCGGTGAGGCGGATGTGGACGCCCTCGGTCAGCAGCGAGGCGAAGGCGAGCGCCTCGGCATGGCCGAATTCGATCCCGCCGTTGGCCAGCGTGTCGAGCCGCTTGGCGAGTGGCTTGCGCAGCTTGCGGTGGATCGTGAAGCTCTCCGGCACCTCGATCAGCGCCTCGTTCAGCTCGCGCAACTTCTCGATCGGCACCGCGGTCTCGACCGGCGGGCTGGCGCTGCGGTCGAGCTCGCCGGTGCTGGTCGTGGTCACGGTCGGGTCCTCGTAGTCGCCCAGCTCCATCTTGTGGCGCAGCTCCTTGAGCGAGGCCGACATCTCGTCGTGGCGGGCCTTGGAGGCGGCCTCGACCTCGCCCTCGCTCAGCACACCCTCCTCGACCAGCTGCTTGGCGTAGATCTCGGAGACCGGCGGATGGGCCTTGATCTGGGCGGCGATCTGCGGCTGCGTGTAGGCGGGCTCGTCGGTCTCGTTGTGGCCGTAGCGGCGGTAGCCGATCACGTCGATGACGATGTCGCGGCCCCAGCGCTCGCGGTAGGCCATCGCCAGCCGCACCGCGGCCGAGCAGGCTTCGACGTCGTCGGCGTTGACGTGGACGATCGGCACGTTGAAGCCCTTCGCCATGTCGGCCGCGTAGGGGGTCGAGCGGGCGTCCTCGGGGTCGGTGGTGAAGCCGACCTGGTTGTTCTGGATGATGTGGATCGTGCCGCCGGTGGCGTAGCCCTTCAGCCCTTGCAGGTTGAGCGTCTCGGCGACCACGCCCTGTCCGGGGAAGGCGGCGTCGCCGTGCAGCAGCACCGGCACCGCGCACTTCGGTTTGTGCTCGATCGCCGGGCCCTCGAAGTCGGACTGGATCAGGCGGGTCGCGCCCTCGACCACGGGGTTGACGAACTCGAGGTGGCTCGGGTTGGGGTAGAGGCGGACGGCGATCTTCTCGCCCTCGTGCGTCTCGTAGATCCCCTGGTGGCCGTAGTGATACTTGACGTCGCCGGTGCCGCCGTGGGGGATGCCGGCCACCGCCTTGACCTGGTCGATCCGCTTGGAACCCTCGAACTCGGCCAGGATCGACTCGACCGAGCGGCCCAGGTTGTGGGCGAGGACGGCGAGGCGGCCGCGGTGGGCCATGCCGAAGACGACCTCCTCGGCGTCGCTGCGATGGGCGAGCGTGACCACCTCGTCGAGCATCGGCACGACCACGTCGAGCCCCTCGATCGTGAAGATCTTCTGCCCCAGGTAGGCCTTCTCGATGAAGCGCTCGAACTGGAAGACGTCGATCAGCCGCATCAGCAGCCGCTGTTTCTCCTCGGTGGCGAGCGGCGCGCGGTGGGCGCCGGTCTCGACCATCTCGCGCAGCCAGGTGCGCTGCTGGTGCGAGGAGAGGTGCTCGAACTGGTAGGCGATCGTGCCGCAGTAGGCCTCGCGCATGCGTGGCAGCGCCTCGAGCAGGGTCTCGCCGGGGACGCCGATACGGAGGATCGAGGCCGGCACCCGCGACATCAGCTCCGGGGTCAGGTTGAGCGTCTCCGGCTGGATCGCCGGGTCGCCCTTGGGCTCGCGCCCGAGCGGGTCGAGGCGGGCGGCGAGGTGGCCGTGGGTGCGGTAGCCCTTGAGCAGCGAGGTCGCCGCCTGCACCGCCTGCAGCAGCTCCTCGTCGGGCTGGGTGGCGGTGACGCCGGCCTCGCTGCTGCTGGCGGCCGGGGCCCCGAGCGGCGGCGCCGAGGCCGAGGCGGGGTGGGCCGAGGTGATCGGCGCCGAGTCGATGCCAAGGTCATTGGCGACGCCCTCGTAGAAGCCCTCCTCGCCCTGCAGCAGCTGCTCGATGCTGCGCAGGAAGGCGCCGGACTCGGCGCCCTGGATTACTCGGTGGTCGTAGGTCGAGGTCAGCGTCAACACCTTGGAGACGCCGAGCTGGCGCAGGCGCTCGGGGGTGGCGTGCTTCCACTCCGGCGGGTAGGCGATCGAGCCGGCGGCGATGATCGCGCTCTGCCCGCTGAGCAGCCGCGGCACCGAGGCGACGGTGCCGATCCCGCCGGGATTGGTCAGCGAGATGTTGGTGCCCTGGAAGTCGTCGGCGGTGAGCTTGTTCTCCCGCGTCTTGGTGATCAGGTCCTCGTAGTAGCTGTGGAAGCCGGAGAAGTCGAGGTCCTGTGAGCCCTTGATCGCCGGCACCATCAGGCTGTGCGAGCCGTCCTTGCGCTCGACGTCGACCGCGATCCCGAGATTCACCGGCCCGTTCTCGATCGCCACCGGTTTCCCGTCTTTCCGCGTGAAGACCCGAGTCATCACCGGATGCTCCTTGGCCGCCAGCACGATCGCCCAAGCAACCAGATGAGTGAAGGACACCTTCATCCCCCGCTCCTTCAGCAGCCCATTGAGAGCCTTCCGCTTGGCATCCAGTGTGTCCACGGCGATCGTCCTGAAGGAAGTAGCAGTCGGAACCTCCTTGCTCTCGTCCATCGCCTGCGCCAGCATCGCGGCGGGCCCCCGCAGCACCTTCTCCTCGCCGGCAGCGGCAGGCCCAGCGCCGTTCTCGGCAGCAAGCACATCGTCCTTGGTCACCTTGGCGCCTGGACCCGAGCCGCTTACCGAGCCAAGGTCGACGCCATTAGCCGCCGCAACCCTGCGGGCCACGGGAGTCGCCCGGACTCCATCGCCCCCGTTGGTCCCGCTGTCGGCTGTTCCAGCGGCCCCGCCTGCGGGTGGCGCTGTAGGGGGTACCGCCCCCGAGGACGCTTTAGCGACCGGAGGGGGTGGTGGGTCCCCTGCAGCGACAGGACCCGCAGCCGAGCCGTTAGAACCCTCGCCGTCCCCCTCACCGGGCTCCATCTCAGCCAGTGGCGCTCCAACAGGAACCTCATCGTCCACAGCAACCAGCAGCTTGGTAATGACGCCGTCCATAGGCGCCGGCACCTCAGCGTCGACCTTGTCCGTCGAGACCTCGACCACCGTGTCTCCCTCGGACACGAAATCGCCCACCGCGACGTGCCACTCGAGCACGATCCCCTCGGTGACCGACTCGCCCATTTCGGGCATCGCAATCTGCACGGTCGCCGTCTCCGTCATTTCTTCCCCGCAGTCTATGAAACCCGGCCCCTCCGCCTTCCTCTGTCCTTTGCGCGAAATATGGCTGCCGAAGAACGGCGGAGCGAAAAGGGGGCGGTAGGCTGAGGCGATGAACTACTTCGTCACCGGGGCCACCGGATTCATTGGCCGCAACCTCGTGCAGCGACTGCTCAAGCGCGAGGGCACGGTCTACGCCTTGGTGCGGGCGGGATCGCGCGGGCGCCTCGAGGAGCTGCGCACGTCTTTCGGCCCCAACGGGGCGCGGGTCGTGCCGATCGCCGGCGATCTTGCCGCGCCTGGTCTGGGCGTCTCCGAGGAGGACCTGCTGACCCTGCGTGGCGAGGTCGACCACTTCTTCCACCTCGCCGCGATCTACGACATGACCGCCGGCGCCGAGGCGCAGGAGATCGCCAACGTCGAGGGCACCCGCCACGCGGTCGAACTCGCCGGGGCAATCGAGGCGGGCTGCTTCCATCAGATCAGCTCGATCGCCGTCGCCGGCCTCTACAAAGGCGAGTGGCGCGAGGAGATGTTCGACCAGGCCGAACATCTCGATACCCACCCCTATTTCCGCACCAAGCACGAGTCCGAGCGTGTCGTGCGCGAGGAATGCGCGCGGCCGTGGCGGGTCTACCGGCCCGGGATCGTCGTTGGGGACTCGCGCACCGGCGAGATCGACAAGGTCGACGGGCCCTACTACTTCTTCAAGCTGCTGCAGCGGGCCCGCCGCGTGCTGCCTGCCTGGCTGCCGGCGCTCGGGGTCGAAGGCGGCGAGATCAACATCGTGCCGGTCGATTTCGTCGCCGACGCGCTCGACCACATCGCCCACAAGCCCGGCCTCGACGGACAGGTCTTCAGCCTCACCGATCCGCAACCCAAGAGCGCCGGCGAGGTGATCAACCTCTTTGCCCGTGCCGCCGATGCTCCCCAGGCGACGCTGCGACTCGATTCCGGTGTCACCGATCCGGCGACCTCGCTGATGAGCACCGGTCTGCGCTTCTTCCCACCGGCAAAGCGGGTCGTCAAGGCGGGGCTGGGGCAGCTGGGAATCCCGGCCGGCATGCTCACCTACGTCAACTACCCGACCAGCTTTGACTCGAGCAATACCGAGGCCGCCCTGGCCGGCTCGGGAATCTCAGTGCCGCCGCTGGAGTCCTACGCCGACCGCGTTTGGGACTACTGGGAGCGGACCCTCGATCCCGACCTCTTCAAGGACCGCACCCTCAGCGCGGCGGTGCGCGGCAAGGTGGTGCTGATCACCGGTGCCTCCTCGGGGATCGGCAAGGCGACTGCGGTCAAGGTCGCCGACGCCGGGGCGACGGTGTTGCTGGTCGCGCGCTCGGTCGAGAAGCTCGAGGAGACCAAACGCGAGATCGAGGCCGCCGGTGGCGTCGCCCACATACATCGCTGTGACCTTGCCGACATGGAGGACGTCGAGCGGATGGCCGAGGAGGTGCTCGCCTACCACGGCCGCGTTGACGTTCTGGTCAATAACGCCGGCCGCTCGATCCGTCGCTCGGTTGGTCTCTCTTACGACCGCTTCCACGATTACGAGCGCACGATCCAGCTCAACTACCTCGGCGCGGTGCGGCTGATCCTCGCCCTACTGCCCTCGATGCGAGCCCACAAGTCGGGTCACATCATCAACATCAGCTCGATCGGGACTCAGACGAACCCGCCGCGCTTCTCGGCCTACGTCGGCTCGAAGGCGGCGCTCGATGCCTTCAGCCGCGTGATCGCCTCCGAGGTGGTCGACGACGGCGTCCACCTGACGACAATTCATATGCCGTTGGTGCGCACGCCGATGATCGCGCCGACGCGGATGTACGACATGTTCCCGGCGATCTCGCCCGAGGAGGCCGCCGAGATGATCGCCAAGGCGATGGTGGGGCAGCCGAAGAAGGTGGCGACGCGGCTGGGGACGTTTGGTGAGCTGCTTTATGCCGTGGCGCCGCAGCTCAGCGATCGGATCTTGAACCAGGCTTACAAACTGTTTCCGGAGTCGCAGGCTGCCAAGGGGAAGTCGGAGGAGGCGCCGGATAAGGCGCCATCCACGGAGGCGGTTGCTTTCGCTCATCTCATGAAAGGTGTGCACTGGTAGGGGGCCGGGTGCCCCTCCCCGGAAAGCCGTTGCGCAGCTGGGGCGTAGTGGCGCTTCTTGCGTGGTCTCATGAGCTTTCCGGGGAGGGGCACCCGGCCCCCTACGAGCGGAGCGGTTCATGACAGGCGAGCGGAGGCTTAAGCACTGGGGGTGGGGGTACGAGGATCAGGCGCCTTCTCGGAAGGAGCTTGAGGAGGCTGCGGCCGCTATTCGGGAGCGGTTTGGGTTTGGGGGGGAGCTCGAGGAGGCGGTGCCGCTCGATGAGGTGGAGTTGCGCGCGCCGCGGTTGAAAGCGCCTGAGGCGTTCGGCGATCTCTTCAGCGACGACCACTACGAGCGAACGGTTCACGCCCTCGGCAAGGCCTATAGGGATGTGGTGCGGGGGTTTCGGGGGGAATTCGAGAACCCACCGGATCTTGTGGCGTTTCCTCGGGATGAGTCGGAGATCGAGGTGGTGCTGGATTGGGCCGAGGCCGAGGGGGCGGCGGTTGTTCCGTTTGGGGGTGGGACGAGCGTGGTCGGTGGGGTGGAGGCTCGGCTTGGGGAGCGGCCGGTGGTGTGTCTTGACCTGAGGCGGTTGGATCGGGTGCTGGAAGTCGATGCGGAGTCTTTGGCGGCGCGGATTCAGGCCGGGGCCCTCGGGCCGGGTTTGGAGGACCAGCTGCGCGAGCACGGGTTGACGCTGCGGCACTTTCCGCAGTCCTTCGAGTACTCGACCTTGGGCGGCTGGATCGCGACCCGGGCCGGGGGGCACTTCGCCACGCTCTACACGCACATCGACGACCTGGTCGAGTCGGTGCGGGCGATCACGCCGCGGGGGACCTGGGAGAGCAGGCGCCTGCCGGGCTCGGGCGCCGGGCCCTCGCCCGACCGGGCGCTGATCGGTTCCGAGGGGATCCTCGGGGTGATCGCCGAGTCCTGGGTACGGGTGCGGCCACGGCCTCGCTTCAAGAGCTCCTGCGGGGTCGAGTTCGACGACTTCTATGCCGCGGCGCGGGCGGTGCGGGAGATCTCGCAGTCGGGGCTCTATCCGTCGAATTGCCGGCTGCTCGACGCGCTGGAGGCGGCGACGACCGGTGCCGGCAGCGGCGAGACGAACCTGTTGGTGCTCGGCTTCGAGTCGGCGAGCCTGCCGGTCGACGAGCCGATGCGCCTGGCGCTCGACATCGCCCAGTCCCACGGCGGCGTCCCCAATTCGCCGCCCCCAGGGCGGGCCGCCTCGAGCGCCGGCCCATCCGGTGCCGGCGCGGTGTCCGCGGGCGCCGGGGGCGGCAGCCAGCCCTCGGCGGTCGAGAGCTGGCGCGGTGCCTTCCTGCTCGCGCCCTACCTGCGCGACACCTTCGTCGCCTGTGGCGTGCTCAGCGAGACCTTCGAGACGGCGGTCACCTGGGATCGCTTCGAGCAGTTCCACGCCGAGACGATGGCGGCGGTGCGGATGAAGGCGGCCGAGGTCTGCGACGCGCCGGCCGAGGGCCCGGGCGCCCCCCGGGTCAGCTGTCGCTTCACCCACGTCTATCCAGACGGACCGGCGCCCTATTTCACGGTGCTCGCGCCCGCCGTTCGCGGCGGCGAGGTCGAGCAGTGGGCCGAGATCAAGGCCGCCGCCGGTGAGGCTCTGATCGAGGGCGGCGCGACGATCACCCACCATCACGCCGTCGGCCGCGATCACCGCCCCTGGTATGACCGCCAGCGCCCCGCGCCTTTCGCCGCGGCGCTGCGCGCCGCCAAGGCCGAGCTCGACCCGGCCGGCGTGCTCAACCCAGGCGTTCTGATCGACCCGTAAATGGAGTGCAACGCGTTACGGTCCCCGTGGAGCCGTAAAGCGTTGCACCGGCGGGATGGCGGGTCCTAGCGCTACCCTTTCGCGACCGATCCTCCTGGCCCGCCGCGGAATCCCGCCCTCTCACTGGTCGCTCAGATGGAAACCATCACTTCCGAACAGCCGACGATTCCGGCCCCTGCCGGCGACGCCAGTCCCTCGATGGACGAGCCGGTCGTGCCGCGGCGCTCGCCACTGCGGGCCGCGATCAAGACCGGACGGCCGCAGGAGTGGATCAAGAACGTCTTCGTCTTCGCCGGGCTGCTCTTCTCCGGCAAGTTCAACCAGTCCCATGACGTGCTGGAGGCGTTCCTCACCTTCGTTGCCTTCTGTCTGATCTCCAGCGCCGGCTATTACGTCAACGACCTGATCGACGTCGAGCTCGACCGCAAGCACCCGAAGAAGCGCTTCCGGCCGCTGGCCGCACGCGAGCTCTCGGAGGGGGTCGCGAAGGCGATCGCGCCCGGCCTGGCGATCGTCGCGATCGCGATCGCCTTTGCCACGGTGAACTGGGAAGTCGGCCTGATGGTGATCGGCTACGGCGTCGCCCAGATGGCCTACAGCCTCGGCCTCAAGCAGATCGTGATCGTCGACGTGATGACCTTGGCCGGCCTCTTCATCCTCCGCGTCGCCGCCGGTGCCGTCGCCGTCGATGCCCACGCCTCGGAATGGCTGCTGCTCTGCACCGGCATGTTCGCCCTCTTCCTCGGCGTCACCAAGCGCCGCCAGGAGGCGGTCTCCGAGCTGCACGAGGGGACCAGCAGCCGTCCCGTGCTTGAGCACTACTCGCTGCCCTTCCTCGACCAGATGGTCGCCATGGTCACCACCGGCACCGTGATCAGCTACTCGATCTACGCCGTCAACTCGCCGCTGATCGGCAACGAGATGATGTGGACGATCCCCTCCGTCCTCTACTGCGTCTTCCGCTACCTCTACCTGATCTACGACCGCGCCGACGACCGCTCCACCGCCGCGATCGTGGTCGACGACAAGCCCCTGATCGCCGGCGCCGGCAGCTTCGCCGTGATCGCCTTCCTGCTGCTCTACGTCTTCAACTAGCTTTGAAGACTTTTGTGCGGATAAGGTTCGCACACCTCAATGAAAGAGACTCCGGTTTCGGGATATATCTGGTTCGGGACTGTCCTCCGCTTTCTTCAGGACGCCCAAGAGGGGTGGCAGGTCAAGGGAAAGGATCGCATCCAGAGCAATCTTCAAGCCTTTTTTGACGAGCTGGCTGCTCTCAATCTGCAAACCACACTAATTGTCGCTCATAACGAGGGCCTATGGAAACTGCACGAGGAGTTGGAAGATGCCGAGTGCGAGAGACTGACGAAAGATCAAGCGTCTCGTCTTCGGATCTCCGTAGGTCGGGTGCGGAAGACCCTCGACGCCGAGGCAGTCCAAAAGAAGGCATTCGTCGCGTCTCCCAAGCGCGGCTGGGCCGTAGACAGCCTGCTCCAGAAACCGTCGACCCTTTTTGCCGAGCAGGTTTTTCAGGACCTAAACGAGGTCGCCGCATACGACTTCCAGGAGGCATGTCGGTGCCTCGCGTTCGAGAGACCGACCGCCGCAGCCTTCCACATGCTGCGTGGAACAGAAGCGATTCTGCGGGAATACTACTGCTCCGTCGTCAAGCAGAAACGCCTATCTGCGACGAAAAGAATGTGGCATCCAATGGTCGACCAGATGAGGAAGCGTCGCGCGCCTCCTCCTAGCGAGCTTCTGGATGCGCTGGATCAGGTCCGCCTCAACTACAGGAATCCAACGCAGCACCCGGAGGCTATCTACGACATCGATGGGGCCCATG
>Ga0070683_100001627_pt1 | contig 17383 bp, 22 predicted proteins | sample KBSC713LmetaG_FD_64662 | JGI IMG/M metagenome (GOLD analysis project Ga0070683, IMG submission 64662) | Corn rhizosphere microbial communities from Kellogg Biological Station, Michigan, USA - KBS C7.1-3L metaG | ecosystem: Host-associated > Plants > Roots > Rhizosphere ... | reverse complement strand
CCGCGGCCTCGTCCCGCAAAAGGGGGATCTTCGACCTGGGGTGGAAATTGGCTGCGCTAGGCTGTCCCCCGTCGCCCGGAGAAGTGGCCGAGTGGCTGAAGGCGGCGCCCTGCTAAGGCGTTAGGTGGATGAATGTCTGCCTCGAGGGTTCGAATCCCTCCTTCTCCGCTTCGAGAGCCCTGCTTCGGCGGGGCTTTCGCGTCTGGAGGAGCGGCAGCGCCGTCGTGACGAAGACGCCGACGAGCAGCAGGTTGCGCGTGAGCACGAACCAGCTGACCCCGCCGACGTCCGCGAGCTCCCAGAACCGGCCGGGCGACCACGTCATCGTGGCCAGGCAGCTCGCGGCGAGCAGCCCGAGCGCGTAGCGGCCGGCGACGAGCGGGACGAGCGGGAAGAGCCAGACGAGGAACTGCGGCGAGAGCACGTGGTTGAAGGCGACCCAGCCGGCGACGGCTGCCGCGGCAGCGGTCGCGAACCGCTGCACGTCGTCCGCGCCTGCCGCGTACGCGCGGTAGACGAAGGCGAGCGCGGCGAGCACGAACAGCGTCGAGAGGGCGGAGACGAGCCCCGCGCCCGGGCCGACGACGTCGAGCGAGTACGGCTTCCCGATCACGACGTGCACGTGCAGCAAGCCGAGGTGGTCGAGCGCCATCACGACCGACGCGCCCAGGCTCTCCATCTGCAGCCCGCGCTTCAGCTGCTCGATCGTCGTCGTCGTGAAGCCGCCGGGCGCCGCGACGAGGAAGGGCAGCGCGACCGTGGTGACGACCGCGCAGCAGAGTGCGAAGCAGCGGGAGGCCTCCCGCGGGCCGCGGGTGCGCACGATCCGGATCAGTGCGAGCGGGACGAGGACGACGGGATAGACCTTCGTCGCGATCCCGAGCCCGAGCAGCGCGAGCCCGAGCCGGTCGCGGCCGGAGAGCAGCGCGAGCAGCGCCGCAGCGGTGAAGAGCGCCGGCCAGTAGTCGAAGCTGTTGATCGAGATCGCGCCGAGGGCGCACGGCAGCAGCGCCGACACGGCGAGCACGGCGTACATCCGCTCGCGCGAGACGTGCAGTTGCGCAAGCGTCGCGGCGGTGAGCAGGAGCGTCCCGACGGCGCACGCGAAGACGATCCCGTGGAACCAGTCCGTGTAGCCGTGCCCGGCGAGCGCCGGCAGAAGCACCGGGACGGTGGCGCCGGGCGGCCAGTCGAAGAAGAAGCTCTTGTACGGCATCAGCCCGTGCGCCATGTGCCGGCCGTACTTGACGTAGAGGTGCATGTCGCCCATGCCCGGCCCGAGCAGCTGCACCCACGTCTGCGAGCAGCCGGCGAGGAGCAGCGGCAGCGCGAGCAGGAACGGCTTGCGCCAGGGGTGCGACGCGTGGCGCTCGGCGCCGGCGACCGCCTCGGGCGTGACGGCGGCCATCAGGCGCTCCCCTCGGCGGCGCGGCGCGCCGGACGCAGGAGCCGCGGGACGTAGTCGGCGGCGTACGGGATCGCGACGAGCGCGAGGAGCGAGAGCGCGACGCTGTAGTAGCCGGCGCCGGAGACGGGGTCGAGCAGCAGGCGCGCGCTGACGATCGCGGCGGGTGCGAGGCAGACCGCGACGGGGCGTCGGAAGGCGAGGAGCGCGACCGCGCTCCCGGCCGCCAGCGCGATCGCGCCTTGCGCGAGCCGTAGCGTCCACGGGAACGGCGTGCCGGGATCGATCACGAGACCGAGCAACGAGTTGTTGGAGATCTTCCAGTGGAACGAGAACATCCGGAACGGCGCCGCAAGCACGAAGGGGACGAACGGCGCCGCCGCGGCGAGCGCGGTCAGGATGCAGCCGCGCAGCGCGTCGCGCAGGCGCGGCGCCAGCAGCAGCACCGGCACGCCGAGCACGCTCCACACCTCGAGATTCGCGCCGAGCGCGAGCAGCAGCGCCGCGCGCCCGACCCGGCGGTGCCGCGACTCGTGCGCGGCGAGCAGCCACAGGATCGGTGTGATCGCGTCCGCGGGATGGCCGGCGAGATAGACGGTGGACGGGTTCGCGAGCAGCACGAAGGCGGTCGGCACGGCGACGAGTGCCCAGGGTCGCCACCGACTCTCGGGCAGCACGCGTCCCACGGCGAAGACCAGGAGCGCCGTGATCCCGAGCTCGGTGAGGGGCGCGAGCAGTACAGCCGGCGAGACGCCGAGCCACCCGGCGAGACGGCCGACGACGCCGAAGACGAGCAGCTGCAGCGGCCCCGCCTGGAGCTTCGCCGAGGTGAAGGTGACGTGCCAGTCGGGCGAGAGCATGCGTTCCCCGATCCGGGTGAAATACGGGAGATCGGCCTGGAACTGGTCGGTCCGGCTGTCGAGCACGCACGACGGCACGGCCGCCGCGAGCGGGACGAGCCAGCGCCAGGGAAGGCGAGCGAGCCGCATCCCTCTGTTGTCGGCACAGGCGGCGGCCGCCTATAGCGGGCGGCCGAGAGGGCCGATACAGGAGCGGTGTCCGCACGCGTTCGCGACGCACGGCTCGACGGCATCCGTGGCATCGCGGTCCTGCTCGTCGTGCTCTACCACGCCTCCGGGCCGCACGGCTTCGGGAACGGGCGGCTGCTCCCGGGCGGCTGGAACGGCGTCCAGGTCTTCTTCGTCCTCTCCGGCTACCTGATCACGAGCCTCCTGCTCGCCGAGCACGACGCGACCGGCACCGTCGACCGCCGTGCGTTCTATCGACGTCGAGTGCGGCGGCTCGTTCCTGCGCTGAGCGTCCTGCTCGTCGCGTGGCTCGCGGTTGCGCTGAGCGGCGCTCTCGCCGTGCAGCTGTTCGGCAACGACGCCCCGCGGATCGACCGCTCGCTCGCGCTCGCTCCCGTGCTCGGTCTCGCCACCGTCTCGTACAACTGGCTGCTCGCCTTCGACCTGCCGACGCCGAGCGGGATGGGCCACCTGTGGACGCTCTCGGTGGAGGAGCAGTTCTACCTCCTGCTGCCGACCGTCGTGCTGTTCGCGCGCCGGCGACTGCACGAGATCGTCGTCGCCGCGACCGGCGTCTGCCTGATCGTGACGGTGGTCGCGCAGATGCACGGTCAGCGCGACTTCGTCTACTTCTCGACGCCGACGAGCGGGGTCGGGCTGCTGCTCGGCGCTCTGGTGGCGACCGCGCCGCCGCGTGTCGGCCGCCGCGGCTCCCGTGCGACGCTCGCACTGCTCGCCGCCTGCTCGTTGCTCGTCGCCGACGACGACGCGCGGCTCCTGCCCTGGGCGGCGCTCGCCGCCTCGGTCGCCGCCGTCGTGCTGATCGTCGAGCGCCCCGGATTCCTCGCGCATCCCTGGCTCGGCTACGCCGGCCGCCGCTCGTACGCGGTGTATCTCTGGAACCTCCCGCTCGTCTACGCGCTCACGCTGCAGCACGTCTGGACGCCCGCGCTGGACGTGGTCGAGATCGTCGGCTCGTTCGCGCTCGCCGAGCTCTCGTGGCGGCTCGTCGAGCGGCGCTTCCTCGCGAGACGCGAACGGCCCGACAGGAGCCGGGCCGTTCCGATCGTGCTGAGCGGAGAGGGCGGGATTTGAACCCGCGACGCACCTTTCGGCACGTACGCGATTTCCAGTCGCGCTCCTTAGGCCACTCGGACACCTCTCCGTGTGGCGGAGGGGCATCGTAGCCCGGCGACGTGGCGCACACACCGGTCGCGCCGGCTGCCCGGCCGACTTCGCCCGGTTGAGCCTGGAGAGCGACGGGTGGGCGCGCGAGCGTCCACCCTCGCAATCCGATCGCACGCAGAAGCGGAGGGGGAGGGATTTGAACCCTCGATCCGCCTAACGACGGATAACGGTTTTCGAGACCGCCGCATTCGACCGCTCTGCCACCCCTCCGCGAGCCGGGCAATGGTATCCGACACTCAGTCGTGGATCCGGGCGATCAGGTCGCGGCGGCGCAGCACCTTCTGGTTCGTCCCGGCGAGCCGAACGTCGTAGCCGGCGCCCTTCGGGAAGAGCACCTTGTCGCCCGGCGCGAGCGCGTCCGCCTCCGGCCCGGCCGCGAGCACGATCCCGCTACGGCAGTGCGCCTCCGCGCTCGCGGGGATGATCAGGCCGGCACGCGTCTCCGCCTCCTCGTCGGTGGGCTCGACGACGACGTAGTCGTCGAGTGGCTCGAGCGTCAGGCGCACGGGCGATCACCATACTCCGGGCATGGCCTCCCCGTTCGTGGAGCTCGAGGTCGGCGGTCGCACCGTCAAGGTGACGAACCCCGACAAGGTGTACTTCCCGGCGCGCGGCGAGACGAAGCTCGACCTCGTGCAGTACTTCCTCTCGGTCGGGGACGGGATCGTCAACGCGCTGCGTGAGCGTCCGTGCCAGCTGAAGCGGCAGCCGGAGGGCGTGGGGGGCGAGGTGATCTGGCAGAAGCGCGTCCCCGAGCGCCGGCCCGAGTGGATCGAGACCGCGCGCGTCACGTTCCCGTCCGGCCGCCACGCGGACGAGCTGTGCGTGACGGAGCTCGCGCACGTCGCGTGGGCGGCGAACCTGGCCACGCTCGAGTTCGGCGCGTGGCCGTCGCGCCGCAGCGATCCCGAGAAGCCGGACGAGCTGCGCATCGACATCGATCCGCAGCCGGGCACCGGCTTCGCGGAGGCGAAGCGCGTCGCCGCGCTCGTCCACGAGGTGCTCGACGAGATCGGCTACGTCGGCTGGCCGAAGACGAGCGGCAACCGGGGCGTCCACGTCTACTGCCGCATCGAGCCGAACTGGGAGTTCCCCGTCGTGCGCCGCTGCGCGCTCGCCTTCGCGCGCGAGATCGAGCGGCGCGACCCCGAGCTGGTCACGACGGCGTGGTGGAAGGAGGAGCGCGGCGAGCGCGTCTTCGTCGACTACAACCAGAACGCGCGCGACCGCACGATCCTCTCGGCGTACTCGGTGCGCGGCCGCCCCGACGCGACCGTCTCCGCGCCGCTGACGTGGGAGGAGCTCCCCGGCGTGGAGACCGAGGACTTCACGATCGCGTCGCTGCCGCCGCGCTACGCGCAAATCGGGGACCTGCACGCGGCCATCGACGACGCGGTCTGCGACCTGCGCGTCCTGCTCGACTGGGTCGAGCGGGAAGAGGCGGAGGGCGTCGGCGAGGCGCCGTACCCGCCGAACTTCCCCAAGATGCCCGGGGAGCCGAAGCGCGTGCAGCCGTCCCGCGCGAGGAAGCGCTGACCGTCACCGGATCCTCGCCTGCACGAGCCGACGGCTCGAGACGCCGGCGAGCGTCGAGTCGCCCGGCTTGCGGGCGCGCACGAACACGACGAGATACGTGCCGCGCTGGAGCGGCAGCCGGCGCGTCGGCGTGAACGCGACGGTCGCCCAGCCGTTCCCGTCCGTCGTCACCTCGGGCGTGTTCCGCGTCCAGCCGTAGGGCAGCCCGATCGCGTAGACGAGCGCGCCCTGCACCGAGAACCCGCGCGTGTCGGCGACGTGGAACCGCCCGGTCAGCGTGCGGCGCGAGCCGAGCGGCTGCGGCGAGAACTTGACGTTGTCGACGACGAGCCGGTCCGGCAGCGCGACCGTGCTGACGGAGATCGCGGCGCCGCCGCTCGACGCCGGCGCGACGAGGGCCGTCTGGTGCGAGGTCGCCGGGTTGCTGCCGACCTTGTTCGTCCCGCGCACGGTCACGCGCATCGTGTGGACGACGTCGGCGGTCGTGAGGTTGTAGGTCTGCCCGGTCGCCCCCTGGATGGCGGCGCAGTTCGCGCCCGCGCCGTCGCAGCGGCTCCACTGGTACGTGTAGGTGATCGGGGACGTGCCGGTCCACGAACCGGTGCTGGCCGCGAGCGTCTGTCCCTCCTTCGCCGTGCCCGAGATCGCGGGCGCGGACGTGTTGTGCGGCTGACTCCCGACCGCGCGGACGATCCCGCTCGCGCCGGACGTCGCGCTCGTGCTGCCGCTCGAGTTCGTCGCGATCACCTCGATGCGCATGCGATGCCCGACGTCGGCGGACGTCAGCGTGTACCGCTTGTTGTTCGCGCCGGCGATCTGCACGCAGTTCGCGCCGCCCGAGCCGCACCGCAACCACTCGTAGCCGAACGAGGTCGGATTGTTCGTCCAGCGGCCGTTGTAGGCCGTGAGCGTCGAGCCGTCCCTGAGCGTTCCGCTGAGCGAGGGGCGCCTCGTGTTGGAGGGCGGGGCAGCAGCTGCCGCGGCGGCACAGACTCCGGCGACGACGGCGCCGAGCACGAGGGCCGCCGCGGGCTTGAGCACACGATGCGCGTTCATGAGGTCTCCCCTGTCGGTTGCCAGGGTTATCCCGTTGTGCGCGCTGCTGCACACACGTCGGGCGTTCCTTTTTGCAGTCGGCTTACGTGCAGCTCACACGAGCAGCGCGTCGACCGAGAGGTCGCCCCGCCGGCGCGGCGGCCGCACCTCGCGCCACGTGCACTGGCCGGGATCCTTGTCCGGCCGGAAGCGGATCAGGCGCGTCCCGTGCCGGAAGCGGTGCTTCTCCAGCTTGTCGTAGCGCACCTCGACGACCAGCTCGGGCTTGACGGCCACCTGCTCGAGCTCGCCCGTCCCCCAGCGGTTCGGCTCCGAGAAGCCGCGGTCGTTCTGCTCGTCGATCAGCGGCTTGACGAGCGCGGCGATCTCGTCGTGGCGCTTCGCGCCGACCGCGCACGAGCCGACGTAGTCGAGGCCGCCGTCCTCGCGGTACAGCCCGAGCAGCAGCGTCGCGATCGTCGAGCGGCCGCCCGCCTTCCAGCGCAGCCCGATCACGACGCAGTCGGCCGTCTTGTGCGGCTTCACCTTGACGACGCCGTCGCGCGAGCCCGGCAGGTACGGCAGGCCGAGCTTCTTCGCGATCACCCCGTCGAAGCCCGCCGCCTGCAGCGTCTCCAGCCACTCCCGGCCCTCGTCGAGCTCGGCTGCGACGGGCGAGAGCGAGAAGCCCTCGCCGACCCGCTCCAGCTCGGACCGGCGCTCCTCGATCGGCTTCGCATGCACCTGCTGCTTGTTCCAGAGCAGGAGGTCGAAGGCGACGAACGTCGCCGGGATCTCCGCACTCAGCTTGCGCACGCGCGACTCCGCGGGATGCAGCCGCATCTGCATCGCGTCGAAGTCGAGCTTCCCCTCGCGGACGATCACGATCTCGCCGTCGAGCGCCGAGTGCTTCGGCAGCAACTCGCCGAGCGGGCGGAGCTCGGGGAAGTAGCGGAGCAGCGGCCGGCCGTTGCGCGACCAGAGCGCGAGCTCGCCGTTGTCGTTCTCCAGCACGCCGCGGAATCCGTCCCACTTCGGCTCGTACCGCCACGCCCCGGCTGGCAGCTCGGCGACGAGCTCCGCCTCCATCGGCGGGAACGGGACGTTCGGGCCTGGCGCGTCGGGCATCGTCGTGCGAGCCTATCCGCCGTGAGGAAGCTCGCACTCCTCCTCGTCGCGCTCGCCGCAGCCGGTTGCGGCGGCTCGAGCACGCCGAAGCCCGACCATGCGACGCTCACCGGCGTCGACGTGCGGCGCGACGCCGTCACCTTCTCGTTCGACACGGAGCCGATGCAGATCGCCGCCCGCTACGAGCCGAAGACCAGCCTGGCGGAGTGCGGCTCCGGGTTCCCGGTGCGACCCGCCGGCTCGGCGTTCCTCGTCGTCCACTTCCGGCCGGCGCAGACGCGCGGCGTGCCGAAGCGGATCGTCATGCCGAGCGGGCCGCTGCGCGAGGCCTCGAAGGTCTGCGACTTCGAGGCGGACGTCGCCTGGGCGCTAGGCGTCGACGGCCGGCTGCCGTTCCACGTTTCCAGGGACGGCGCGCGGGTGACAGTCACCTTCGGTGGCTGAGCTCGACGGTGTGTGGGACGTCCGGCGCCTCTCCGGCGCGCTCCCGCCCCTGACCGGGGTGCGGAAACGGATCAACGGCGCGAGCGGCGAGACGGTCGTCGCGGCCGGCCGCGGCGTCCCCTTCGACGTCAGGGGGCTGGAGCTCCGCTACCGCGCGCCGCTCGCCTTCCTCGTCGACGTGCTCGAGCCGCGCGGCGACGCGTACCACGGGCGGGCGACCGCGTTCGGCCGCACGTACGGCGAGTTCGAGCTGAGGAGGAGCGCGGTGGAGGACACGGAGACGGATCTGATCCGCCACATCGACGAGGCGCACGCGCTCGAGCAGACGGTCGCGCGAATGCTCGACGGCCTCATCCGCAGCGCGACCGACCAGGAGCTCGTCGACCGGCTACGGCAGCACAAGGTGGAGACGCAGCGGCACGAGTCGCTGATGCGTGGCCGGCTGGAGGCACACGGTGCGCAGCCGTCGATGGCGCGGCAGGCGGCCGGGATGCTCGAGGCGTTCCTGAAGATGCCGCTCGACCTGCTGCGCGGCGAGCGGACCGGCCGCGCCGCCCGGGACGCGTACGTCACCGAGCACCTGGAGATCGCGAGCTACGAGCTGCTGCGCCGCGTCGCCGAGCGCGCCGGAGACGAGGAGACGGCCCGGGCATGCCGCGACATCCTCGACGAAGAGCGCGCCATGGCGGCCTTCGTCGAGGAGCGCTGGGACGACGTCGGCCTCAGTTGAGCCAGGGGGCGAGGAAGCTTTCGATTTCCCGGCAGCCGCGGGGCCGCTCGAGGCGGGCGCGGACGACCTTGTCCTCGACGACGACCAGCGTCGGCATCGTCTCGATCCCGAAGCGCTGGACGAGATCCGGGCGTTCCTTCTCGTCGACGCGGTAGAGCTTGAAGGTGCCGTGGTTCCGGCGGCGCTGCAGCACCTGGGCGAGGAATCCCTCGGCCCGCCGGCACGAGCCGGAGACGGGTGAGTAAAAGAACACCAGGCCGGGCTTCTGTGCATGAGCCGTGGTGGAAATGGTCGAACCTCCTGTTGCGCGGGGGGAGTCGTTCTTACCCCGGTTGCCTGTGGAGCTAACGTCCGCTTTGCTCAGGATCGGCTCAGGCAACGTCAACTAGCGTTAAGCCTCCATGAGACGCGTGGTCGTGACGGGGCTGGGCGCGGTGACGCCGATCGGGAACGACGCACGGTCGACGTGGGAGTCCGCGGTCGCCGGGCGCAGCGGAATCGACTGGATCTCGTCGTTCGACCCGGGCGACTCGCCCGTCCGCATCGCGGGCGAGGTGAAGGGCTTCGACCCGGCCGGGCTCGAGGACGCCCGCGAGCTGCGGCGTCTCGACCGCAACGTCCTGCTCGCGCTCGCCGCCGCGCGCGAGGCCGTCGGCGACGCCGCGCTCGACGGCGCCTACGACCCGGCTCGCGTCGGGATCCTCTTCGGCACGGCGATCGGCGGCTTCCTCGGGATCATGGAGCAGGCGGAGGTGCTGCGAGAGCGCGGGCCGAGCCGCGTCGCGCCGTGGTTCCTGCCCAGCGTGCTCGTGGACGCGGCGAGCGGTCAGCTCGCGATCTCGCTCGGCTACCGCGGCCCGAACTATGCCCCCGTGTCCGCATGTGCGACCGGCTCGCACGCCGTCGGCGAGGCCGCGGAGCTCGTCCGTCGCGGCGACGCCGACGCCGTGCTGGCGGGCGGGGCGGAGGCGTGTCTGCATCCGCTGGTGCTCGCCGGCTTCGTCTCGATGCGCGGTCTCGCCGTCGAGGACGAGCACCCGCCGCGGGCGTCCCGGCCCTTCGACGCGACGCGCGCCGGCTTCGTGATGGGCGAGGGAGCCTGCGTGCTCGTGCTCGAGGAGCTCGACGCGGCGCGCCGACGCGGCGCGACGGTGTACGCGGAGATCCTCGGCTACGGCGCCTCGAACGACGCGCACCACATGGCGCAGCCGGATCCCGACGCCGCGGGCGTCAAGGAGATGATGCGCGCAGCGCTGCAGCGGGCAGGCGTCGAGCGAGAGGAGGTCGGCTACATCAACGCGCACGGCACCTCGACGCCGCAGGGGGATCTCGCGGAGACGAACGCGATCAAGGAAGTGTTCGGCGAGCACGCGTACGAGCTCGCCGTCTCGTCGACGAAGTCGGTGACGGGCCATTGCTTCGGCGCGGCGGGTGCAGTGGAGGCGATGATGTGCGTGCTCGCCGTCCACCACGGCGTGCTGCCGCCGACCATGAATTACGAGACCCCCGATCCCGAGTGCGACCTCGACTACGTGCCGAACGAGGCGCGGCAGACACAGGTGGACGTGGCGCTGTCCAACGCGATGGGCCTCGGCGGCCACAACGGCTGCGTGCTCGTGGGGAGGATCGAATGACGTTCGAGGAGGCAGAGGAGTACGCGCTCGCCAACACGACGCCGCCGACGGACGTGCTGCGGCGGCTCGGCGAGGAGACGCAGCGCGAGACTGACTCGCCGCAGATGTCGGTCGGCGCGCTCGAGGGCGCGCTCCTGCGCTTCCTCGTGGCGATGAAGCAGCCGCAGCTCGTCCTCGAGATCGGCGTCTTCACGGGCTGGTCGGGGATCGAGCTCGCGACGGCGCTTCCGCCGGGCGCGCGGGTGATCGCGTGCGACGTGAACGAGGAGACGACCGCGATCGCGCGCCGCTACGCGGAGGAGGCCGGAGTGGCCGACCGCATCGAGTATCGCGTCGGCGACGCGCGCGAGACGATCGCGCAGCTCGACGGCCCGTTCGACCTCGTCTTCATCGACGCCTGGAAGCCCGACTACGTCGACTACTACGAGGCGGTGCTGCCGAAGCTCGCCGAGGGTGGGATCGTCCTCGCCGACAACACGCTCTCCGGACTGAACGGGAACGAGGGCATCCAGCGCTTCAACGACCACGTGCGTGCGGACGAGCGCGTCGAGCATGTCCTGGTGCCGATCCGCGACGGCGTCACGCTGATCCGCAAGCGGCCGTGAAGCCGCCGCCCGCGCGGATCGAGACCGCGCGGCTCGTCCTCCGGCGCTGGGAGCTCAGCGACGAGCCGGCGTTCGCCGACCTGCTCGAGAGCAACCGCGAGCACTACGCCGCGTTCATCCCCTTCTACCTCGAGGGCGAGCCGCTCGGGCGGCTGCGCGAATACCGCGACGCGTTCGAGGCGGGAGACAGCTTCTCGTACGGCGGCTTCGAGGCCGGCCGGCTCGTCGGCGGCGGCGGGCTCTTCCCGCGGATCGGGCCCGGAGCGCTCGAGATCGGCTACCACGTGCGGTCGGGCGAGACGCGCCGCGGCCTCGCGACGGAGATCGCGGCCGCGCTCGTGGACGTCGCCTTCGAGCACTGCGGCGCGGAACGGGTCGAGCTGCACATCAGGCCCGCGAACGTCGCGAGCCTGGGCGTCGCGCGCACGCTCGGCTTCGCGGAGACCGGCTACGACGCCGACAAGGGCGTGGCGATCTTCTCGCGGGAAAGCTCGGCGAGCGAGGCCAGCGTCACGTCGGCGAGCGAGAGCGACTCCTCGTCCGGCGGGTAGGTGGGATTCGGGACCGCGACGACGCGCATCCCCGCCGCCTTCGCGGAGCGGATCCCGCCGTGCGAGTCCTCGATCGCGGCGCAGCGCGCCGGCTCCACGCCGACCCGGCGGGCCGCCTCGAGATAGACGTCCGGCGCCGGCTTGCCCCTCGCCACCTCCTCGGACGAGACCGTCGCGGCGAAGCACTCGGCGATCCCGGCCGCCTCGAGCACGCCGTCGATCAGCGGCCGGTTGGACGAGGAGGCGACGGCGAGTGTGAAGTCGCCCGCCAGTCGGCGTACCGCCTCGACCGCGCCGTCGATCAGCGGCAGGTGCGAGCGGTACGCGGCGAGCATCCGCCGCACGACCTCCGCGTTGATCTCCTCCGGCTCGTCCGGGACGCCGGCGGTCTCGTGCAGGTAGCGCGACCACTCGGGCGAGCTCATCCCCATCATCGCGCGCTGGATCTCCTCGTCGTAGCGGCCGCCGCGCTCGCGCACGTACGCCTCGCGCACCTCGTCCCAGACCTCCTCGGACTGGATCAGCACGCCGTCCAGGTCGAAGACGACCGCGGTGGTCGTACTCACAATCCGTGGTACTCGCGGTCGCGGTACATCAGCGCGCGGGTCGACGGACCGCGCTCGACCGTCAGCACCGCGCCGACGAAGAACGTGTGGTCGCCGACGTCGTGCTCGGCGACCGTGCGCGCCTCGATCCAGCCGACGCCGCCCTCGACGAGCGGCGCGACCTCGCCCTCCCGCGTCTCGACGCCCTGCCAGTGGACGATCGGCGGATGGCCGGCCGCGAAGCGGAGCGCGAGCGCCTCCTGCTCCGACCCGAGCAGGCTGACCGCGAACGCGCCCGCGCGGCGGAGCAGCTCGTAGCACGACGCCTGCTTGCCGACCGAGATGCCCACGAGCGGCGGGTCGAGCGAGAGCGAGACGAGCGAGGAGAGCGTGACGCCCATCCGGTCGCCCTCGTAGTCGATCGTGAGCACGGAGACGCCGTGCGGCCAGAACCGCATCAGGCCGCGGAGATCCTCGCCGCTCGGCACCCCGGGGAAGTTACCCGCGCGGCAGCGTCACGGAGAAGGTCGACCCTCGGCCGAGCTGCGAGCTCACGGTGAGCGTCCCGCCGAGCTGACCGACGATCTCCCGTGAGATGTAGAGGCCGAGACCGGAGCCGCCGACGCCGCGCGTCATCTCCGCGTCGAGCCGGTAGAACTTGTCGAAGATCCGCTCCAGCTCGGCGACCGGGATGCCGAGCCCGCGGTCGACGACGTCCACGTGGACGGCGGCGGGCTCGTCGCGCAGCTGGACGACCACGACGCCGCCGCCGACGGAGTACTTGACGGCGTTGTCCACGAGGTTGACGAGCACCTGCCGGATCAGCGACTCGTCGCAGCGCAGCGGCTCGACCGTCGAGGGGCGCTCGAGCGCGATCGTGACGCCGACGGGCGCGCGCAGCCGCGCAGCTTCGACCACCGAGGAGCACACGGCGGCGATGTCGCACGCCGCGTCCTGGACTCGCAGCGTGCCGCGGTCGAGCCGCGCGCTGAGTAGGAGCTGGTCGACGATGCTCGTCAGATGCTCCGCTTCGTCGGCGATCACCTCGAGGAGGCGTGACTGTTGGCCGGGCGAGAGCTCGTCCTTGCGCGAGAGCAGCGTTCGTGCGCCCCCGTAGACGGCCGTGAGCGGCGTGCGCAGCTCGTGTGACGCGGTCGCCACGAAGTCCATGCGCGCCCGTTCGAGCGCATAGCTCGCGGTTGCATCGCGGACGGCGACGACCTGTCCCGCCTCGAACGCACTGACGACCGGCGCCAGCCACCGCTCGGACGAGTCGACCACGACCGGCACGAGCCGGTTGCCACTCGCGGCGGCCTCGACGAGCTCGTCGTACTCGGCGACGACGCTGCGCGCCGGGCTGCCGAGCGCGATCCGCTCCTCGACACCGAACAGCTGTTCCGCGGCCGGGTTCCAGAAGCGGATCTGCTCGTCGTCGTCGGTCACGAACACGGCTTCGGAGACGTGCGCGAGCGCGCGGCTCGCCTGTGCCTCCTGCTCCTGCTCCGCATACGCGCGGCGGAGACGTTCGGGCACGCGAACCAGGAGAGCGACGGCGATCGCGATCGCGAGCGCTCCCGCGGTGCCCAGCGTGGCGAGGGAGGTCAGGTAGGCGCGGTGCTGGGCGACGTGCGTGCGTGCGATGAACGCGTCGATGTCCTGCTGCATGCGCGTTGCGCTCGTCCGGATGCGATTCGAGCGCGCCTCCCCGTCGAGTACGTCCCGCCGAGCCTGCTGAAGGCCGTGCTGGCCGTCGGCGACGAAGACGATCAGGCGGTCGTAGAAGCCGCGCAGCGCGCGGGCCTGTTGCGCGACTTCGCGAGTCCGGGCCGCGAGCGTCGGATGGTCGCGCGTCAGCCGCCGGAGCCGGGCGAGGTCCAGTGCGATCGCGTGGCGCCCCTCGAAGTAGGGGTCGAGGCTGCGCCGCTGCGAGGTGATCACGTAGCCGCGCACTGCGCTCTCCTCCTCCGTCAACCGGAAGAGGATGTCGCGCGTGAGCGTCCGCATCGGGAGTGCGGTGCCGACGTAGCGGTCCTCGGCCGAGCGGTACAGCGACGCCGTGGCGACGGTGCCGGTGGCGACGACGGCGACGAGCAGCACGAGCAGCACGAACAGCGCGAGCTGGACGCGCCGCTTCGCGAGCAGGGACGGAGTCAACGGCAGCCGGCGCAGGCGGATCCGCGCCGCCCGGCGCGGGACGGTTGCGCTCATCAACCGACTCCGCAGCCGGAGACGATGCGGAGGTTGGTGACCGGGCGGAGCTCTGCTCCGCTCGGGAGCGCGCCGCGCGTGCGGCGGCTCGGGTTCCAGAAGCCGACGCCGGCGACGTCGACGGTCACGCCGAGCAGCTGCCAGGCCGGCGACACCTGCGGGCAGTGCGACGTGAACTGCTTGCGGGCGGCGATCATGCCCGTCCGGTCACGGGCGCGCGGCCCGAGACAGCGCGGATTGGGCAGGTACGCGTTCATGTACTGCGCGCTGTCGATGCTGTAGAGAATCAGGACGATCTCGCCGTTCGACGCGATGCGATACCGGTCGACGACGGTGCGGAGCCGCCAGACGCCGCGCTGGAAGGGGGTGGAGCGCGACGCGGGCGCCCGTCGCGGGCCGGTTCGGCCGGCAATCGCTGCGATCGACGTGGCCTCGCGATGCATGTCGACGAGGTTCCGCTGCGGGTCGCTCAGCGTCATCAGCCGCCAGCGCGTCCCCCCGCACCACGTCCCGGGGGACTCCCTCGCGCTGGTCACATGCTCCGCACGGCCGGTGCTTGCAGCGGCCAGGCCGGCTGCCGCAGCGAGGAGCGCGAGTGCGAGGATCCGTTTGACTGTAAGGGCCGGCATCGGGAGGAAGACGCCGCAGCGCCCCCACCGTATCCCATTTCTAGGCCGATGTTGGCGTCACGACGAAGGAGCAAGCGGCGTCGCCGCGGTGCATGCAGAGCGGCTGCGACACGTCGAACCGCTCACCGTAGTAGTCCGCGACGCCGCCCACGAGTCCTTCCAGCAGCTGACACAATCCGCGCTCGGACGTGTAGGCGATCGTGACGCCGTCGTGACCGAGCGGGGTGACGCGCAGACGCGGGGGCGCCGCGCCGTCCGTGGTCGCGCGGATCGTCTCGTGGATGCGCGACTCGACGTTGAGGAGGAATTCGCGCGTGCCGGGCGTCCGCTCGTAGTAGTCGAGGCGCATGGCGCGGAACGTCCAGAAGCCCGTGAAGCGCCCGAGGTCGCGTAGCAGCTTCTCACGCGGCGTCCCGGTCACGTCCGCGACCCGTTGCACCGCGGTCTCGAACTCATCGTCGGGATACGACTCCTGCTGGACGTACGCCGGAAGCGCATCCCAGATCGCCGCCGCAGCGTCTGGGAACGTCGTCCAGGTGTATCGCCGTAGGCTTGCGAAGATCAGCCCGTGCACCGCGCCGCGTGCCGGGATCAGCCGCCGAGGTGCTTCGCGACTTCTTCGAGCGTGAGGTTGCTGCGGCCGTCGACGCGCTGTCGGCCGCCGTCGATCAAGGAGTAGCCGTAGTCGGAGTGGCGGAGCTCGAAGCCCTGGGCGCGCGCCCGCCGGCGCAGGTCGTTGCGGCGGAGGGTCGTCGCCCGTTCCGCGTTCGCAACGGCCGGGTCGTGGATCTCCCGGCTGCCTGCCCAGCGGGTCTGCTTCTTCGCCTGGCTCATGTATCCGCCCTTTCCGGTGTGTCGTCGTCGGACTCGAACTGGCCGGCGCGCTCGGCGGCGCGCTCCGCGGCGGTGGCTTCGGCCTTCTTCGCGCGCTTGGCCTCGCGCTTCTCGCGCACCGCCTGCTCGCGGGCGCGCTTTGCGAATGTCTGAGGATTCTTTCCTGCCATGCGCCTCCTGGGCTGTGGGTGGACGGCAGCCGCCCGCGCTGACGCGGACGACTGCCGCAAGACGCTAGGCCGATGCGAGCGTGACGCTCTTCGCCTCGGGCCCCTTGGCGCCCTCGGCGGCCTCGAACTGCACCTTCGCGTTCTCGGCGAGCGACTTGTAGCCCTCGCCGACGATCGCGCTGTGGTGGACGAACAGGTCCTTCCCGCCTTCGTCAGGAGTGATGAACCCGTATCCCTTGTCGGCGTTGAACCACTTCACGGTTCCGGTTGCCATGGATGAAACACCTCCTCTGCTGTGAAAGAACGGGCAGAGGAGGCGCAGAGTGCGCGTCCGGTACTCGCTCGGTCGTAACCGAAGATTAGCAGCGCTCCGGCGCAGGTGCCCCTCCGGCGCCTGTGCAACACTGCTTGCTTGGACGTCTTCGACGAGCTCACGCCGCTCGTGCGACCCAGGCTGCGCGGTGTCCTGCACCAGGTCGCGTTCGTCGTCGCGTGCGTCGTCGGCGTGCTGCTCGTCGCCGCCGCGGACGGCCGGAGGCTCGTCGCCGCCGCGGTCTTCGCGGCCTCCGCGGCTGCGATGCTCGGCGCGAGCGCGGTGTACCACCGCGTCACGTGGACCACGCGCGCACGGATGTGGATGCGACGCGTCGACCATGCCGGCATCTATCTCCTGATCGCGGGCACGTATACGCCGGTCGGCCTGCTCAGCCTGCACGGCGTCTTGCAACGCACCGTGCTCGCGGTGGTGTGGTGCGGCGCCGGCGCCGCGATCCTGACGAAGCTGTTCTGGGCGCGCTCGCCGAAGTGGCTCTCCGCCGTGTTCGGGATCGCGCTCGGCTGGGTCGGGATCGTCGCCATGCCGCAGCTCGCGCACACCGAGGGCGCGGCCGCGGTGGTGTTACTCGGCGCGGGTGGAGTCGCCTACACGATCGGCGCCGTCGTCTACGCGCTGCGCCGCCCCAACCCGTTCCCGGCGACCTTCGGATACCACGAGGTCTTCCACGCGTTCACGCTCGTCGCGCTCGCGTGCCAGTACGTGGCGATCGCGTTCTTCGTCGTCCGCGTCGGCTAAGAGATCGAACCAGAATGGCGACTGTGCCGCGCGGCCGCGCTATGCGGCGCATCGGGGCGTCCTCGGTCGCGCCGATAGTTGGACTATCGGCGCCTCCTGCGTCCTTCCGCTGCGCTCGCCTATCGTTTCCGCTCGACGAGCGTCATTCATTCTGGTTCGATCTCTCAGGCGGCGGGGGTGGGATTCGACCCCACGGGGGCGCGAGCCCTCATCGGTTTTCAAGACCGACCCGTTCGACCGCTCCGGCACCCCGCCGCGCAGCGCCATTGTGCCGGGGTTCAGTCGCGCGTGCGATCTGCCGATATCCCGCCCAAGACCTGCCCCGCGTGCGGACATGCGCGATCGACGAGTGCCCCGAGTGCGGCGGGATCTTCCTCGACGCGGGCGAGCTGGCGCACATCCGCAGCGAGTTCCCGACCGAGGAAGCACGGCACGCCGCCGCCGACGCGTACTTCAAGGAGGTCGTCGACCCGCTGCTCGACGAGCAGCGGGCGGAGGACCGGGCGGAGCTCGAGCGCGCGCAGACGGTCGCGCACGCGCTCCGCTTCATCACCCCGAGCTGGTACGTCCCAGGGGTCGCCGCAGGTGACCCCGTCTGCCGGCCGTGCGTCGGCGGCTTTGCCGCCGACGCTCACAGCCCC
>Ga0070683_100001625_pt1 | contig 17392 bp, 12 predicted proteins | sample KBSC713LmetaG_FD_64662 | JGI IMG/M metagenome (GOLD analysis project Ga0070683, IMG submission 64662) | Corn rhizosphere microbial communities from Kellogg Biological Station, Michigan, USA - KBS C7.1-3L metaG | ecosystem: Host-associated > Plants > Roots > Rhizosphere ... | reverse complement strand
CGCGCGCCGGCACAACCGGGATGGCTGCTCCCGTATGTGCGGAATTGAGCCGAGGCGGCTCTCGGTCGGGCGCATTGCTTGAAATCGCTGGTCGAAACGGCAGTTTGGCGGCGTGCCGTCGCCCCCATCCAATGATCCGCTGCACGGCGTCACACTCGCGCAGTTGTTGACCGAGCTGGAAGCGCAGTTTGGCTGGGAGGAGCTTGGCCGGCGGGTTCCGATTCGCTGCTTTCAGTTTCAGCCGAGCATCAAATCGAGCCTCACCTTTCTGCGCAAAACGCCTTGGGCTCGGGCCAAGGTGGAAGACATCTACGTCCGCTGGAAACTCACCGGAACCTAAAGTCATCTGGATTTTTTCCCGCGCGAAAACTTCGCCGGGAGCGAACGAATTCATGCTTAATTTTCGCCGGTGAATTGATATCGCGGCGCACGCGACGGCGCGTCAGAGACTCGCGGACTTCAGCTCGAATCATTATAAAAGGGAAGTTGCAGACGATTTGGCCTGTTCGGTTGTAGCGCGGCCGGCCATTTAAGAGAAAAGAATGCCATGATGGAGGACTCCATACTGCTCCGCCGCTATCTGATGGAACGTTCGCAGGCCGCATTCACCGAACTGGTGCAACGGCATCTTCCTTTCGTCTATCGCTCCGCGCTTCGTCAAACCGACGGTGATTCCGCACTCGCAGAGGAGCTCACGCAGGCGACTTTTGTTCTCCTCGCCCGCAAGGCTGCGTCCCTCGTGAAGCATCCTGCCCTGGCCGGATGGCTGCATACGACCGTTTACTTCACCGCTTCCGAGGCAAAACGCGCGGAGCGTCGCCGTCGCTGGCATGAACAGGAGGCCAACCGCATGTCTGAACTCACCGAACTCCCCGGGGCGGATGCGCCACCGCCGGACTGGTCCCGTGTTCAACCGTTCCTCGATGAGACGCTGCAGCATCTCGATTCACGCGACCGCGACGCCATCATTCTCCGCTTCCTCGAAAATCGCCCTTTTGCGGAGATTGCGCTTCGGCTTTCCGTCAAAGAGGACGCCGCCCGCATGCGCGTCAATCGTGCGCTCTCTCGCCTGCGAGACCTTCTCGCCGTCCGCGGTATTCATTCCACTGATGCGGCGCTCACCGCGTTCCTGGTCACGGAGGCGGCCGCTGGCGCGACGGTTCCGTCAACCCTGAGCGCCGCGATTGCCGCGAATGCGTTCGCGGCCGCGCAGTCAGCCATCATCGGAGGCGCCTGGTCATCCGGCGCACTCCACATCATGCAGTTTATGACGATAAACAAATCCATCATCACCGCCGCCGCGATTGCGGCGGCGGTTGGCAGCATCGGCACCGGCGCTGTGATGCGTCGCGCCTCCTCGCGTCAAGGTGCCGCCTTGCGTTCGCTGCAGGTCGAAAACGACACGTTACGCGATCGCTTGGCGGCATCTCTCCTGGGCAACTCCAAGGGCGCAGCGACAGCCTCATCGTCCTCTCCGGCGAGCCCCACCACTAGCAACGATCAGCTGAGCACGATGAACTCGCAGGTGAGAATGCGAGAGGCCTCGCGCGATGCATTACCCACCGCCGTGGCGCATCCCCTCAAGTTCCGCGGTTACGAAACACCGATTGCCGCGGTGGAGTCGTTCGTGTGGGCGGCCTACCATTCCGACGCCGAAATGCTTGCCCGTTCCATTTATCTGGATACCGAAGCCCGGGCTGCGGTCGATAAGATCCGGACGTCACTTTCCGCCGAGTCGCAAGCGAAGTACCCGACCGCCGAGTCGCTCGTTGCCATGTGCATCGCTTACGATGGCCTCAGCCATCCCGGCCCAAATAGTGAAGACTACTTCATCGATCCGCCGCAGCCGAATTACATCGATGCCGACAACTTCAAAGCTCCCAACGGCCGGATTTATCATCACACGGCGGAGGGCTGGAAATATAGCTTCCCGGCCTATGCGGCTGGTTTCGTCGCCGGAATTCTCAATCCACCGAAATGACCGCACCCACGCCAGGACGAAGGCTGTGATCAAGCCGATACCAACAACGAGCTGTCCGCGAATTCGACGGGAACTTTTATTTTATCGTCAGACGCTTCGCATTTTCGCGGGGCGGAGATGGTCGGCAGCGAAGCTCCATCGATCCACGTGCCGTCGACCGTTGTCGTCGTGGCGACCGCCGGCGGCCCGAGCAAATTCTGTTGTAGTTGTCCCACCAATATCCTCGCCGCCACTTCGCCGACGGTCTCGCGGTTGTGTCGTACACCCGCGACCCTTTGATCCGCACACTCCAGACAGAGGTCGACGTAGAAGACGTCTCGCGGGATTGCCAGACCAAGCTGTTCGATCTTGCCCAAAACCGCGGGCGTGAAACCTGCGATGACCTCGGGCCGATAGTGGCGATACCACGTACCGAGAGCGGAAAATTTGTTTGAACAGTCCGGCGCGGCGTGAGCCGACAACCGCTCCGGTCCGCTTCCGCCCAATCGCAGAATCGGGATGGAAGCGTCGGTCGTCAGCCCTTCTTGCGCGATAAGGTAACCGGCGGACCACGCCTGATCGGCAAAAACATCCCTCCGCTGAAGCGACACGAGTCCGATGCGCTCGAATCCCGCGCCGAGCATTTTGCGCATCGCGAGCCGGATTATGCCGCCGTGATCATCCGTTACGCGGTGAAGCGCCGGCGCTTGATGAAAACCACCGATCATGACTGCGCTGAACCGCGACCATTCGAACTCAGAATGTTCGTCGCGTAATTCGCCACCGCAGGCGATCAGCACGCCGGTGATGCCGCGATTGTAGAGCAGGCTGCTCATGCGGCGCGGATTCATGCCGGGTTCGCCGAGCCAAAAGTGCTCCAGCTGGTAGCCGAGCTCGACCGCCTTTCGTTGCGCTCCGATGTACGCTCTCTCGTACGCCGGCGACGCCCGCCAGCCCCAGCGCGTGTCCCAGTCGGTAAGGTAGGCGAGCGTTTCCTTCCTTCGGTTGGACAGCCGGCCCTTCCGGTATGCGACCAGGGCCTGCAAAGTCGGGTCCGGATGATAGCCCATCTCCGTCGCGATTATTCTGATACGCTCACGGGTCGCTTCGGGAATGCACGGGCAGTTTCTCAGCGAGAGTGAAACCGTCGTGTTGTGCACGCCGGCCGCCCGCGCGATGTCGGATTGAGTCACCCGCTGCTTGGTCGGTGCTTCGCGCGCAGGCATGTTTTTATCCGTGATCACGGCTGTTTCAGTAGCGGTAGAGTTTCACCCGTTGGATGGAGAATCGCCCTGGGTCCAGCCGCACATGACGGCCCTGATTCGTCTGATCGCCGCTCAACCACAGGATGTTTTTCCATGTGCCATTGACGTAACGACCTTCCTCCGCGCTCAAAATGCCGACGGTTTGGCGCGGTTCGCGCGATTCGAACGTGATGATGAGTCCGCTGCCGGCGAAGACGAACTCATCGGGTCCGGTCGCGATCACGAGCCCGCCGGAAGGCGGCGGCGGAGCAGCCGGGGAGTTTGTCGGGACGATGACTCCATCCGCCAGCGCGGGAGGCGCGCCGCGCTCAAACGATACCTTGAGGACGTAACTGCCGAATCTCACCTGTTGTGGCTGCCGTTGTTCCGGGCCTTCGGAAAGCAGGCCCGCGGTCATCTGGTGTCCGCGGCTGGAGAGCAGGAGCGGCTCGAGTTGCGCGATCAGATCGTAACTGGCGGACAAATACGTCGCCGCGGGTTCCCCGATCGACTCGATGCCGAAGGGGGAAAACCCAAGCGCGTCGTGAGCGCCAAATGCGTAAAGACCGTTCACCGAGGCTTCGGGACTTCGCATCGCCTCGGGAATAAAAAGTGGATTTCCCGGCTGCTGGTAACGCCGCGCCCACTCGATGAAATTTTGGAAATAGATGTCCGGCGAAAGAAAATCGATGCTCGGCGCCGCCGATCGCCAGACATCGAGCAAGTGCGGCAGCGGGCCCGCGCTCGGGTATTGGCCCGGTTGATGGCCGGGACGGATCAGTGCGGCGTTCACGTACATGGGGAGCGGATACGCTTGCTTGCCCGCCGCGGCCACCGTCTCGACGTAGCGCGCAAAATACCAGGCCATGAAAATTTCTTCGCCCGCCGAGTCGCTGCCAAACACTTCCGACCACGTGCCCGCCCGCCTGGCGCCTGCGGCGGTCCACGTCGCTTTGAGCTGCGGTTGGAGATGGTCGGAGTTGGCGGCGAGATGGCGCATGAGTTCTTCCGGCACGGCGCCGGCGAACGCACGTTCGGCACCGGCGCTGTGGTCCCGCGCCGTCGGGATCATTCCGATTTCATTTTCAACCTGCATCATGATCACCGTGTGCTCGCCGCCATCCACTTCCCGCAGGTGCTGCATCAGAGCCGCGAACGCCCGGGCATCCACGCGGAGATTTTCCGCGGAGAACGGCGAAAGAATTTCCTGCAAATGGCCGTCGCGATCGGCGGCGCGCGGGAAACGCTGCGGATCGCGTTTTATCCAGTCCGGCGCATAACACGACATGCTGTTCTTCCACGTGCCGAACCAGAGCAGGACAAGATGCATCCGGTTTTCTCGAGACTGGCGGAGCAGTTCGTCGATGGTGCTGAAATCGAAGCGGCCTTCTTCGGGCTCGAGGAGATGCCAGTAAGCGGGAATCAACACCGTGTTGAGATTGAGCCGCTGGAGTTTCGCCCAATGCTGTGCGAACGTCGCAGGATTCGTGGCCGCGGAATTGTTGACCTCGCCGCCGCGAATCAGGAAGGGATGATCGTCGACGATGAGCTGGGTCGCGGTTCCCTGTTGCTGCAAATGCGGCGGCTGCGATTCGGCTCGGGCCGAAAAGCCGGACGCGAGGAGCAGAAGCAAATTCGCGATCGAGACAAAGAGACGTGCCGATGACCGGGTCGAAAGGCGGAAAGCCTTCGTATTCGCGGTGGTGCTACACATGGGATGACGATCGGGGTGACGCATCAAAGCGTCCGCGAAGCATCGGCGCGGGCCGCGGAGCGTTGATTTCCGGATCACGTTGGGTCCGGTAAACGCGATCAACCGCACGTTGGTCATAGCGCGGCTATGACTTAGGTCATAGGAGTGCTGGAGGTGGTTGCCGGCGAGTCGCCTCGGCGCAGGCGGTAGATGTAAATAAGTCGCGCCGTCAATACGCCTGGGTTTGTCGTCGCGGACGCAATCGATGTTTCAGGGCGGGAAACGGCTTTACGTGCCGGTTTGTCCGGAGCACGCTGCGCGCCTTCTAATCGACCATGAGTTGGGACGATTTCTACGAGTCCGCTCGAGGCGATGGCTCGGCTCATCCCATGAAACGGCAGCCACCTTATTTCGAAAAATTCTGCTGGCGCTTTCCCATCGCGTGCCTGTTGACAGCGTTTTCGTTCGGTGCGCTCGCCGCCGCGCCGGACGCCCAACTGCCGGATCCGCAATCTCCGGTCGCGCCACGCGGTCTGCCGTTCACGCGATCGTATCCGCTGGAGGAAATCGGCAACGTCCCGCGAGGCGCCCGGCTGACGTTCGATCGTTTCGGCCGGCTCGCTGTCGTCCAGGATGGTTTCTACACGGTGCTGAACGATACCGTGTGGCTCGATCTCGAGGAAGCTGGCAGCGCCAATGTGACGATGTCCAACGTCGTCCAGGGCGAAGATGGGCGCGCTTATTACGCTTCGGGCGGTTCCTGGGGTACGGTTGAATTTTCTCCACGGGGGAAACTTCGCCCGCGGTCGCTCGTGCCGGCCGATCCTCCGAAATGGGTCCTCACGACGGCCTTCAGCGAAATCGTCGTGACGAGCCAGGGAGTCTATTTTGCGGGGTGGAGCGGCGTCGTGTTTTGGGATTTTGCGACGCAGAAAAATCGCTTCTTCGAGGTCGCGCGAATCTCAAAGATGTTTCGGATCGGCGACCGGGTGTATACCGCGTCGTTTGGCGAGTCGTTGCAATGGGTGGACGGTCGCGCGGGCGTGTTGCGGCCGGTGCCACACACGAGTTTCGGCGAGGCGCCCGTCGATCAGGCGACGAGCCTCGACGCGACGAGCGCGTTGCTGGCGACGCGCGATGGACGGATTCTGGTGTTCGACGGCACCACGCTCTCGCCGTGGCCGGTGCAGAGCCGCCACCAGCTCACCGGTCGCGTCTCGAGCCTGTGCCGCCTGGTCGATGGCGGCGTCGCGGTCGCGATCACCGGCAAGGGACTGTTCTTGGTATCGCCAAAGGGCGATTTGCTCACGTCATTGAGGAGTTCGGAATACCAGCGTATCATTGATCTGGCTACGCGCGAGGCGGGCGTTCTCTGGGTGGCCGGGGAAAACGGCGTGGAGAAGGTTTTTTACGGCAGTCCGTTGACCGTGTTCGGCCAGCGCCTGGGGCTCGCCCTGAGCTGGCCGGTGGTGGCACGGTGGCGGGGCAGGGTGTTTGTGGCGTCGAGTGGCCAGCTGTTCGAGGCGATCCCCGGGCCCGCCGGAGCGGCGAGCCGTTTCGAATTGGTGACGGGGCAGCCAGCGGAAGGCGTGTGGGCGATCGCGTTTAACGACGAGCACCTGCTCGTGGGCAATGCCAAGGGAGCGTTCGAACTCGGGGACGACGGACGCTTCAGCTCGATCGTGGGCGGCATCGATGTCGGACGGATCGTTCTCCTCGGCCCCGATCTTTGTTTTCTCATCAGCCGGACGCAGGTCGCGGTGATGAGATGGTCGGGCAACCGCTGGACGGAGTGCGCGCCACGCATTCCGTCCGTGGGCTACGCTCCGGTCGTGCATCGGGCGAAAAATTCGGTCTGGCTGGAACTTGGCGCCAACCAGGTGGTGCGCCTCTCCTTTCGGGACGGTGAGTTGCACTCGCGATTGTTCGCGGATTTTCCGTGGAAGGAATTGCGCTGGGTCAACGTCGGCATCGTCGACGACACCGTCGTACTCAGCGGCCCGCCCGGCCAACGGCTGTTTTTCGACGAAAATACCGAACGCTTTTGCGAGGCGCCGCAATTGCGACGGCTGCTCGATCAGTGCCCGCGATGGATTTTGCGCGTCCGGAAAGATGAACTGGGCACGATCTGGGCGACGCACGAGCAAGGCGTCGTCGCGCTCGTCCCGCAGGATAACGGCTATCGCATCGATGCCACCAGCTTCGAGCTGAACAACGAGCATTTCCCACTCGTGCAAATTCTCCCGGGCAACGATATCTGGTTCGCGACCGGTCAATCGCTCTACCATGTCGAACGGCGTGACACGGCGGACAGCCACGTCGTTTTGCGGCCGATGCTTGTGTCGGCGACCGACGGCCGCACCAATGTGGAGTTGTTGCGCGAGGCGGCGCCAGCGGCGGCGCCGTTGCGGCTGCCCTATGGTCAGAACGATCTGAGCTTCCGTTTTTTTGCGGGGAGCTATGCGTGGCGGCGTGCGCCGATCTACGAATTCCGACTGGCCGACGGCCAGGATTGGCGGACGCTGGGCACCGGCTCACTTCTGAGTTTTCCCGGTCTGCGAGAGGGAAATTATCGTCTCGACGTGCGCATCGCGAATGCCGAGGGCTCGGCCAGCCAGCCAGTGTCATTCCCGTTCGAAATCCTCCCGCCGTGGCCCCGGACCGGCCCGGCGTACGCTCTTTACGTATTGAGCGGTCTGCTGGCGGTGTCTGGCCTTTTGCGTTGGTCGGTGCAACGGGCCCATCGCCGAAACGTGGACCTGGAGAAAATTGTCGGGGAACGGACCGCCCAATTGGAGTCGACGATGCAGCGGTTGAACGAAGAGACCCGCAACGCCGCCACACTGGCGGAGCGCGACCGGCTCGCCGGTGAAATTCACGACAGCCTGCAACAAGGGCTCAGCGGGCTGATTTTGCAGCTGGATGCAACGTTGAAGCTGGCGACGTTGACGAGCGATGTGCGCTCACGCCTGAACGTCGCCCGCAACATGGTCTCGTTTACCCGGCACGAAGTGCAGCATGCGATTTGGGACATGGAGTCGCCGCTGCTGGAAGACACCGAACTCGGCGAAGCACTGCGCAAAATCGCGGGGCTGATCGGTTCCGCCACGGCGAAAATCGAAGTCACCGTTTCCGGCGCGCCGGTATCGCTGCCGTCGGCGATCCAACACAACCTCCTCCGGATCGCGCAGGAGGCGATCACGAATGCCGTGCGGCATGCCGGGCCGTCGGTCATCGCGGTCCGCCTCGAGTATCTTCCAGACGCGATCGCCTTGACCGTGATTGATGATGGCGTCGGGTTCCGACCCGAGGATGTGCTCGCGAACGGCATCGGACATTTTGGGCTCCGGGGACTGCGTGGCCGGGCAAACAAGATCGGAGGGCGGCTGCGCATCGAAAGTTCGCCGGAAAATGGCGCATCGATCGAGATCGTGGTGCCGTTTCCTTTCGTCGCCGCCGCATCCGTGAATCATGCAACCTCATCCGCAAATTAAAAAAATCCGCATTCTCCTGGTGGACGATCACATCGTCCTGCGGATGGGACTCGCGACCGCCACGAGCGGGGAGCCCGACATGGAAGTTGTCGCCGACGCGGACAACGGTCTGGAAGCGATCAATGCCTACCGCGTTCACCGGCCGGATGTCGTCGTGCTGGACTTGCGGATGCCCGGACTGAACGGGATCGAGACGATCCGGATGCTGCGAGAGGAATTTGGCGACGTGCGCGTGCTCGTCTTCAGCAATTACGCGAGTGGTGATGAAGTGTATCAGGCGCTTCGGGCCGGCGCGTCCGGTTTCGTCGTGAAGGAAATGGCGCTCGATCGGCTCCTCGATGCGATTCGAAAGGTTCACGAGGGCGAACAATATCTTCCACCGGAGATCGCAACGCGCATGCACGGTCGAGTGCTGTCGCAGCTCTCGCCGCGGGAGTTGGAAGTCCTGCGGCTGCTCGCACGCGGGCTGAGCAACAAGGAAATCGGAACCGAACTTCGCGTGGTCGAAGGCACGGTCAAGATTCACGTCACCAATATTCTGACGAAGCTCGCCGTCTCGGATCGCACGCAGGCGATTCTCACCGCGGTCAAGCGTGGCATCATTCAGCTCGAATGACGCTGCGCATTTTCGGCTTAAACGGCGCGTGCGAAGCGTCGGGTTGCGCCGGCAACGTGCGCCCCTTTTCCATGTGCATTCGGCTTACATAAGCCTCCAATTCGTATCCGGAGCCCTTCCCGATCAGCAGGACTTCCCCGCAGCAATGATGCGGCGGGCGGTGATTCCCAGAAGCGCGCCGCAGAATGTTTTCGCGGATCGAGGTATTCGGTGGCATTTGCGAGCGCGGAAGTTTTAGCTCGGATGGATGTCACTCAATGCGGGGCGGAGAAGAGTCCGAAACGGGCTTTGGCTTGGCGGTTTGATTTTGGCGACGCGCGCGTTCGCGGCGGACGCTGTAGTGCCAGCAGTGTTACCGCGGTACGAATGGGAATACGCGACCGGGATATTATGGAAAGTCGGCGGCGGCGCCACGCCCCTCACGTATTTGCTGGTCCCTCAAATCATCTCGCTAAAAATCCCTCCGGTGTCCGAGCGGCCGTGGGCAGGCGGAACGCTGGTGCTGCGCTCCCGTTTTAGTTTGCTGATCGAGCCGATCCTCCGTGGTCCCGAGCACTCGTTCCTGGGTACCGCCGCTGCGGGCGAGTTGGAATGGCGAAGCCCTTCTCGCCGGTTCGTGGGTTTTTTCGCGGCCGGCGGCGGTTTTGGCTGGATCGACAGCAAAGGTCACGAAATCGCCGGAGCCCAAGGGCAGGATTTCAACTTGAACTGGCTCGCCAACCTCGGCGTTCGCTATCGAACCGAAGAGAACTGGCTGTTTTCGCTCGGAGTTTATTTCCAGCACATTTCGAATCGTGGAATGGACCGGATAAATCCCGGACTCAATGCAGTCGGGCCGACGCTTGCGTTCTCGCACCGGTTCTAAATCCACCCCCATGATGCCCACCGTTGCCGGCGCCGAGGCTCAGTTCAATCCAACCGCCGATGAACAACGATGGATGTCATTGAAGTCACTGTCCCGAATCAGTGTCGTCGCCATCCTTCCATGGCGGGGTGTTTTTGGGAAAACTTGATTTGTTCACAATGAGTTTAACGGCTCGAGAAATCTAGCGTGGCATCGATCGCCCAATCCAGACCCGCGCGGTCCCAATTCGCGGCCAGATTCTCCTCGCACTGGCCGCTCAAGCTCGTCGGCATCACGACGTTCATCGCGATTTTTTTTCTCGGATATTTCGGGGTGCTTCGCTGGCCGCTGTACAAGGTCACTGTGATGCCGCTGATTGGCTTGGATCGAGCGATTCCCTTTCAGCCGCTGATGTTGCCGGTATATTTCTCGCTCTGGTTCTACGTATCCATTCCGCCAGGATTGCTGCTGCGCCGGGACGAACTCGTCGCGTACGGGAAAATCGCCGGCACGCAGGCGATCGTCGGACTCGCGGTATTTTTCTTCTGGCCGACCACCACGCCGATGACGGCGGGCGCGGACTGGACGCGATATCCCGCGTTCGCGTGGCTCAAAACCGTCGATGCCTCCGGGAACGCATGTCCGTCACTGCACGTGGCGTTCGCGATTTTTTCCGGTGTGTGTCTCGACCGTATTTTTCGCGAGATGCATTCGTCCTGGTCGTTACGCGCCCTGAGCGTCTGCTGGTGTTTGAGCATTGTCTATTCGACCATTTCCACCCGTCAGCACGTGTCGGTCGACGTCGCTGGTGGCGCGGCGCTCGGTTTGTTGACGGCGCTGATCGGTCCGCGTCTGATCAAAACGCGCATCGAAGAATAGCGGGTTCGAGCCGGCGTTTCCCGGGCTTGCGCCGCGCGCAGCGACGTGTGCAAGTTCAGCTTGGACGCTTCGAACTGGTCAGCTCTTCGGACTCAATCCGGGCCAAGGAGTGATCGCGTTCAATGCCGGCACGATCGCGCGGCGCAGCGCGAGAAAATCGATGGATCCAGTTTCCCGATACAACACTTTCCCGTCCGCGCCGATGAGCAGCGTATGCGGAAGCGGTCCATCCCAACTCGGGTCGAGCGCGTCGATCAGGGCGTATTTGTCCGTTGTGCCGAAAATAAAATTACGCGTCGAAGCGTGGTGCTGTTGGAGAAATTTCAGCACTTTCGCCTCCTCGTCGGGGAACTGTGCGGCGACGGTCACCATCTCGAAATCGCGATGGCGAAAGCGGAGGTTCTGCTCGAGCAATTCGTCGAATTCCGAGACGCACGGACCGCACCACGTCGCCCAGACATTGATGAGGCGAATTTTTCCCGTTCCCGAGTTGGCGCGCAACTCTCGGAGCGTGGCAACGTCCGCCCGGGCGATCGAGACCGGCTCTTTCGCGACCTTTTCGCGCCAGAGACGGTTGTCCTCCGCTTTCTCGCGCCATTTGATCGAGCAGCCGAATACTTTGGTGTGAGTCACGGCGGGCTCCTTCCCGGCGAGAAGCGCTTCGATCGCATCCCGCGTGTCGTGGTGTTTCGCCAGATCGGCGCGTTCCGAGTCGTCGATCCGGCCTTCGAAGCGAAGATGACGGCTGCGATCGAACAGGAAAACGTGCGGGGTCGCGACAGCGCCGAATTTTTCCACGACGGCTTGCGTGGGACCATCGTCAAGGAACGGGAAATTGAAGCCGTCATGCTTGGCCCGAATTTTCATCTCTTCAATCGTGTCACCGAGATCGGTGTAGCCCATCTCGTCGAGTCGCACCGCATCGGCGTGGTTCGGATTGATCGCTACAAACGCCACGCCGCGCGGTGAGTAATCCGTGACCAGTTGCTTGAGGCGCTCCTCGTAAGCCTGGGCGGTGGGACAGTGATCGCAGGTAAAAACGATCGCGAGCACCTCGGCTTTCGCAAAATCGGCCGGCGTGTGCATGCGGCCATCGACCCCCGGCAGGTTGAAATCGGGCAGGGGCGAACCCAGCGGAAGCGTCGGACGTTCGGTCGCAGCGATGCTGCGCGCAGTGAGAGTTAAAGAAATCAGGAGAACACAAATGATTCGGAGCATGGGAGGAGCAGACTCATCTTTTGAAAGCCTGACGAATTACGGGTAAGAGATACGGTGGATGGTCCGCTCGCGGCGTAAAGTGACACCTACATTTTCGGCCGCGGACCTTCGTAGACCAGCTTCAGTCCCCAGTCCGTGTCGTCCGGGAAATTCGGGAGCTCGATGATACCGATTTTATTCGCGCGCACGTGACCGTCGCCGACGTCGGTCCAGGCACCGTCGCGTGGATTGAACCATTGTGCGCGATAGTTGCTGTTGAGGCGCGCACCGCGAACGGTCGACTTCGGGCAGCCTTTCTCGAAGTAGGCGAGAAAGATTTCCTTGTCCGGTGTGCGCGCGCAATAGGCCCAGCCCTCGTAGCTGAGCGTATCGTGGGATTTGTCGGGCGAGACGAGGTCGGCGAGCGGCACGAGTTCCTGGTACCGTTTGCCGATGGAAAATGCGAAGGACCGCAGGAACTGCATTTGCGCGCCCGAGCTCCATTGAAACGCATCCCACATCTTCACCGGTGCGGTTGGTTCGATATCCGCGCCCCAAATACCTTCGGCGCCGTAAACGTGACCGGAAAATCCACCGGATAAAAAGCTGCCGTAGAGGCCGGAGCGGCAGAATTCGGCGTCGCGCTCGGTTCCGCCAGTCGCGCCGCGCGTGTAATTGGCGCCTCCGGGCCCGCGCGCGTCGTGGTAACCGGCATAGTAGGGCTCGCCGTTGATTCCGGGGACGGGGTTTTTAAGATTATAAATTTCGGTCAGGTACCAATAGTTGTTATGTTCACGCATATTTCCGATCTGGTGAAGCGTGACCCACGAGTCTTCGTCCCAGTTTTCGAGCGTGGATGGATTGGCGTTCGCGGACAGCAGAGTGCCGAAGGGCGGGGGGCCGAATTTGTTTTTCACGATCCGGATCGCGTTGGAGTAGTCGTCGGGACTCACCGTTTCATCGATGATGTCGAGGTGGACTGGGCTGAGCACGGTGTTGTTCGCCTGATAACGCGACCAGATGTACTGGATGAAGCGCACATAGGAATCCGGCCATGGATAATATTTATACCAGCAGAGACCGGAATCGCGCCGCGAAACCTCGATGAACGGGATGAAACCGTTCGCGTTGAGGTAATCGATTTTCCGGTCGAGGTATTTGAAATACTCCGGATTGATCCGCTCCATGTCGGGAAAGTAATTTTCGTAACCCGGAACTTTTCCCGGGAAGAAAAACGGCCGGCCGCCTTCGTTGTCCATGTTCTTCGCGCTGCCGGTGCCAAACTCGAGCCATGCCGAGCGCAGGGTCGTGTGCGCGGCGTCGTTCATCACCAGATGCCACGATTTGTCGTCGGTCTTCCAGTTCGGGAACGCCGCGATGATATTGACCCAGTTGTAACCCTGCGCCTTGCGATAGCGGACGTAATCCTTGAAGCCTGCCGCCGGGCCGATCGACCTCTGGACATCGTCATCGTACCATTTGAATCGATTTGACGGCACCGCGTACCACGTGTCTCCAATTGCCAGATACGGCGTCCCGTCGGAGTATTCGAGCGCGTGCCGGTTTGGAGTCGCCCGAATCATGCCGCGCCGCACTGGATTTTCGGCCAACTCCGCTTCGGTCCAGGCGCCGGCGGTGAATGAGCCGGTTTTTCCGGAGAGTCCGGGATCGTCGGGATTGGAACCGCTTTTCCAGGTCCAGATGCCGGGAGCGGTCGCCAGCAGGCGCAGATGAAACACCTGGCCGCCGTCCCAAAAACCGTAAATGCGTTTGCTGAATCCCGGCCCGGAAAGGTCCACCCAGACGATCACCTCGGTGTACGGATTTTTGTAGGTATGTTCGGCGGTAAAAGTGAGTTCTTGTTTTTCCCACACGTGCACCGGCGGGATTTCGGCGGCTCTCGACGGCCGCCCGAAATTGGTGAAGAGAAACGCAATTCCAAGAAAGAGCAGCAATCGTGGGGTTTTCATGGGAAGAAACTTTGCCGAAAACATTTCGCGGTTCGACGCGCGATCGTAGGAAGGGCAAACACGTGACGTCACGCTCCGAGTTTTCGCCGCGGAAACCCGTCCCGGCCCGCTCGCAAGCAATGCCACGGTACCAATGTGGACGCCGCGCGCCCGCTTCGGCCGGCGAGCCGAGTCCGCCGTCGCCGAATAAAATTATGCCGCCGTGGACGTCCGCTGCGAAGCGGAGATAATCTTCCGCACGTCGTCGCCAGAAATCGTCTCGCGAGCGACCAACTCCCCGGCAATCGCGTCGAGCGCGGCCCGATATTCGGTGAGCGCCTGGGTCGTCGCAGCGTAATTTTCGTCGAGTAATGCGCGCATGTGACGTTCTGCTTCCGCGAGGGTCTGCGGGCTGGCGACGGTTTCGTCCTCGTCCGTACCTGAAAGCGACATGAAGCCGAGCGGGGACATTCCCCATTCGAATACCATTTGCCGCGCCGTGCGGGTCGCCTGCTGAATATCTCCCGATGCTCCGCTCGTGATGCTGCCGAGCGCCAGTTCCTCCGCGACGCGCCCCGCCATCAGACAGCGGATTCGGGCGATCAATTGTTCGCGCGAATAGTTAAACAAGTCCCGTTCAGGCGTGAAATGCGTGCTCCCCAGCGAACGACCGCGCGGAATGATGGTGACTTTCTGCAGGCGGATCGATTCCTCGCCGGAAATCACCTGCATCAGCGCGTGTCCGGCTTCGTGATACGCAATCACACGCTTGTCGTGCGTCGTCATCACGCGGCGGGTTTCGCGGCCCCAGTTGATCTTGTCGCGCGCCTCATCGAGATCGGCCATCGTAACGGTCGTGCGTCGCTGCCGGGCGGCGTGGATCGCGCCTTCGTTGAGCAGGTTCGCCAGGTCGGCGCCGGAAAAACCCGGCGTGGATTTCGCCACTTGTTGCAGGTCGACGCCGGTATCGAGTTTTACGGCGCCGGCGTGTACTTGAAGAATGGCGACGCGGCCCGGCAGATCGGGCAGGCCGACCGAGACCTGGCGGTCGAAGCGTCCGGGACGAAGCAGCGCCCGATCCATCATGTCGGGCCGGTTGGTGGCGCCGAAGACCACGACCGCATCGCCGGAATCAAATCCATCCATCGCAACCAGGAGCGCGTTGAGCGTCTGATCATGTTCCTGTTGCGCGCCACCGGAGTCGCCCGATGCGCGATGGCGGCCCACGGCATCGATCTCATCGATAAAGATGATGCTCGGCGCGGTTTCGCGCGCTTTCTTGAACAACGAGCGAACGCGCGCGGCGCCGACACCGACGTAAAGCTCCACGAAATCCGAACCGCTCAAGCTGTAGAAATGTGCCTTTGCTTCGCCCGCGACTGCTTTGGCGAGCATGGTCTTGCCGGTTCCCGGCGGTCCGACGAGCAGGACACCTTTGGGCATGCGACTGCCGGTCTCGCGAAAGCGGGCGGGATCTTTCAAGAATTCCACGACTTCGTGCACCTCGTCTTTCGCTTCGTCACAGCCCGCGACCGAGGAAAATTTCACGCTCGAAGTCGCGGGTTGGAGCCGCTGGGTCGAGAACGCGCTGAAACGCCCGCCGAATCGCTGAATCACCACCAGGATCGCGCCGAACAAAACGATGAAGCCAAGTGGTTGGACGGCGCCATGGGCGATTGCCGCCGCGCGTTCTCGTCCCGTGAGTTTCCGCGCCGCGGCGACCGTCGATGCGTCTTCCTCGGAAAACCGCCGTTCGCGCAGCAGGATCAAATCGGCATCGGTCAAACGGGCGGTTGTGCGGACGGTCGAGGTCGTTTTTCCCCGGGTACGCGTTGCCACGAGGTCGGCCAGGCCGGGAGCTACGCTGCGATAGACGATTTTTCCGTCCGACAACTCATTGGCGCGGACAGCCGCCATGAAATCCGCGACAGCGAGTCGTTCGTTGTCACCGGTTGATGCCGCGATCGCAGTCGACTCAGAGGAGTAAAAATCGAAACCTGCCGTCGCGAGAAAAACCGCGACCAACAAGAAGAACCAGCGAAGAGGCAGCGTGGGCATTCCTCCTATGCGACACACCGGCGCTACACCGACAATACCAGAGTGCAAATTGACGCGCGGATCGTGAAAGATTTCCGACCGCGGAAAATCCCGCCGCTTTCACCGGCGGGCGGGTAACGAATTCGCCGCAGTTTCACGGCTTGCACCAAGTTGCGCAGCTCGGGGAAAGACCGGTGCGGAATTCCGGAACTGCGCAAGCCGTTGAAAATGGTTTCCGGTAAATTTTCCTGAAAATCGATGGCCGCGATCGACAGCGCGCATCGCAAATCCTCCAGGTAGGTGCGCCTCTCCGAGGTGTCCGCGCGTTGAATTTGCCAACTGCGATCGTGGACGGCTCGGAGACCCGCCCCTACCAGCAAGCTTGCCGACGGCGTATCTGACCCGACGACACTCTGATCGCCGTACCGACCAATAAAAAAAATGCGGCCGCGAATCGGCCGCATTTTTTAATCAGGGCTGAAGCAAAAATTACTTGCCGAGGCTCTGGCGAAGACTGGTTAACTGGCCGGAACTGCCGAGCAGGGCGTTGCGGCTGGCGATGAACTTCGCGTATTCATCGATGAAGATCTTGCCCGGCGGGCGGAAATCGAACTCCTGCGGCTTGTCGCGGAAAAATTCACGATGCACGCGCGTCCAGACGAGTCGGCCATCGGTGTCGATGTTGACTTTCGTCACGCCGAGTTTGGCGGCGGGGAGATACTCGTTCGGATCGACGCCCATCGAGCCTGCGATTTTGCCGCCGGCCGCGTTGATGCGATCGACCTCGTCCTTTGGCACCGACGACGAACCGTGCATCACGAGCGGGAAACCCGGGAGACGCGCCTTGATTTTCGTGAGCACGTCGAAGTGGAGCGACTGTTTGCCTTTGAACTTGAACGCGCCGTGCGATGTGCCGATGGCGCAGGCGAGCGAGTCGCAACCGGTTTTTTTGACGAAGTCCTCGGCCTCCGCCGGGTTGGTCAGCATCGCATGACCCTCTTCGACTTTGATGTCTTCCTCGACGCCGCCGAGCATTCCGAGCTCCGCTTCGACCGAGATTCCCTTGGCGTGAGCCGCGTCGACCACGCGTTTGGTGATCGCGACATTCTGGTCGAATGATTCGTGTGAAGCGTCGATCATCACCGACGAATAAAAGCCCGATTTGATGCAATCGTAGCAGGTTTCTTCGTCACCATGATCGAGGTGGACCGCGAAGATCGCGTCCGGAAAAATTTCCGCGGCGGCGCGGATGATGGCCTCGAGCATCTTCTTGTCGGTGTATTTGCGGGCACCTTTCGAGATTTGAATGATGAACGGAGCCTGAGACTGGATTGCCCCTTTGAAGAGCCCCATCGCCTGCTCGGCGTTATTGATGTTGTACGCGCCCACGGCGTATTTCCCGTAGGCGTGTTTGAACAGTTGCGCGGTGGTGACGATCATAAGCGTTCTGAATTGACTGCTAATGAACGAAGGCAGCGG
>Ga0070683_100001624_pt1 | contig 17395 bp, 14 predicted proteins | sample KBSC713LmetaG_FD_64662 | JGI IMG/M metagenome (GOLD analysis project Ga0070683, IMG submission 64662) | Corn rhizosphere microbial communities from Kellogg Biological Station, Michigan, USA - KBS C7.1-3L metaG | ecosystem: Host-associated > Plants > Roots > Rhizosphere ... | reverse complement strand
ATACCCTTGGCAACCAGCGCCCCATTTACGCCCTGTCGTGGGATGAGTGGAACAGGTTGGCAAACAGACAACAGCAAGGGACGGTGGCCCAGTACTTCATTGACAAACAGGCAACGTCCCTGAATGTGTACCTTTGGTTGATCCCAGATGCGCAGGCTGCCACAGGCACCGTGCACCTAATGGTACAACAACAAGTTGTGAATCCAATCAGCCTTGTGGAAACCATGAACTTTCCTCCGGAGTGGGGTATTGCCCTTGTGTGGGGATTGGCAGACGAAATTTGTTCTGGTCAGCCACAGGTAATCATGGACAGGTGCATGAACAAGGCGGCCCTTTATCGAACAATGCTGGAGGATGCAGATGTTGAGGACGCAGCCACCTCCTTCCAGCCAGATAGTAGACAATACAGCAACTATGGCACCGGTGCATTCCGGTAATGAGACAGCAAGTACATGCGAAATTCCCGTCATTATTGGAGAGTAACATGCAGTCATCTGACGTTATCGGATTGATAGTCTTGCTTTGTCTTATTGTTGGTGGAGTCATAGGAGCGAAAGGTTTAAAGATGTTGAGTGATCATCAGGATGCGTCGGAGAAACTGGACAAAATGGTATTATCAGTTATTCAGGAAAGTACGAAGTCCCAACGCTTGATGACCTGTATTATGTCAATCGAGCAGAACAAGCGGGAACCTGAGTATCGTGACCCAGACAGTTTCTGTCACAAAATGGCTTCGCCGCAGTGAACCCTCAGTTGTTCATATCCAACGCTGTGAATCCAGCAATGAAGTTGCTGCCTCCAGCAATGGATGTGCGGCCGGCACGAGCACTGATGCTGGCAGTTGCTTTGCAAGAATCTCGTTTGATGTATCGCAGACAACTGGACGGACCAGCTCGGGGATACTTTCAATTCGAACAGGGGGGCGGCATCCGAGGAGTTTTGAACAACCAGAGCAGCAAGAACCTCATTCAATCCGTTCTACTGTTGCTGGACTACGATCCTCCCGGTCAAGAGTACATCTGCTGGACTGCCGTTGAGCACAATGACATCTTGGCAGTTGTGTTTGCGAGGTTATTGCTATGGACGAGTTCTCGCAGCCTTCCTCTTTCGACCGACCCTCAGGCAGGATGGGACTACTACACAGACTGCTGGCGGCCTGGAAAGCCGCGAAGGGACACGTGGGATATGTTCTACCAACAGGGGTGGAAGGAGGCCACATAGTGCCATTTGATCGTAGGGTGGAAGATAGCAAAATTGAGGGTGCGTACGGACTTGCTATCCTTTATACTATTGGCTACTTGGGTGTAGTGGCAACACTGATGTTCTTTGAGATTCCTGCAGGCAACAAGGACATTTTACTGTCTCTGTTTGGTATCATGAGTGCTGCACAACTGGGCATTATCAAATTCTTCTTTGATGGTTCCAAAGTGGCACAACAGGCACAACAAGCGAACATCGCCAGGTCGATTCGCAATGATACAGTTGTGCAGGACTTGGCTAAAACTGCCCCTGCAACAGCAGCCGCAGCGGTGGCAGCAGCAACAGGGAATGCACCAGTCAAGACAGTATTGGATGCAGCTGGTGTGCCAGTCCCTCCCAATGGTAAGACAAACGGAAACGGAGATCATTGATGGTTAATAGAAAGTACGGCTGGGTAGGTCCACCGCCAAGGAATTGGAATGAACCTGGTTACAAGATGACCAGACCGACAGATGTAACCTTCGTTGATCGCATGAGTATTTGGCGATCTCCCAGAGATCAAGGTCAGGAAGGTGCTTGCACAGGTGCTGGTGGGAGTGGAGTTATTGAGACAGCCTTGGGAATTCGTCATTACCTGTCGATGCAGTTCCCATACTTCAATGCTCGGGTCAGAGAGGCAACACAGGACTCTGACTCCGGCGCAATGATTGGTGACATGCTGGCAGGTGTGGCGGAGTATGGCATTTGTACCGAGGAAGTGTATCCCTACGTTGTAGGAGAGTTCTCGACCAGACCCACCCTTGATGCCTACGTCGATGCAGTGAATTTGAAGGGTAAAATCAAACAGCTACGTGTGCAAGGCTCTTTGCAACTTCGTCACGCCCTAGCATCTGGCTCCCCCGTTGTGTTTGGTTTCAGTGTGCCAGATTACTTCGAATCCGATCAGGTGGCCAGGAATGGTCTGGTCCGGCTACCCACCAGTGCCGATCAGTTTCTGGGTGGTCACTGTGTATTCGCAGACGGCTTCGATGCAAGGGGCGATCGTCCCTTCGTGTGGTGTGTGAACTCCTGGGGCAAGCACTGGGGAGTGGACGGCTGGTTCAAGATGGACATGGCCTGGTTTGATGATCGAAGAATGTTGGTTGACGAAGCATACGCAATTTCTCCTGCTTGAAAGGAACGAATCGTGAGAAAGACTATTCTTGCTCTGTGTGTGGTTTCGCTGAGTGGTTGTGCTAGCTTCACAGATGTGTTCAAGAATCAGAACAAACTGTACGGTCCAGCGCCACTGAATACAGTGTCAACGTCCACAGCAATGGGGCTGTACAATACTACACTGGCGGCAGTCCAAGCAGGGTATGCAAATAGTCTGGTCAATGCTCCTCCAGACCAGCAGGTTGCCGCGCTGATTGAGGCGGGAATTGGAGCAGCGAACGCCAACTGTCGTGCGTGGTTTGCCCTCACATCCGATGCTGAAAGAAAGTTCACACAAGGTCGTGGCAATGTAGGTATCCTGGAGAATGCCATTACTGCCGTACTGGGGTTAACGCAGGCCAGTTCAACACTGGTCAGCGCCTACGGTATTGGAGCAGCTGGGTATGAGGCGTACACGAACAACTTTGAAGCAAGCGTCCTCAGCATCGGCCACCCCGACATTCAAGCATCTTTGCGTAGCTTGATGGACTCCAGCGCGGCGAACCTTCGGGCCAGTGAGTCCACAATGACCTTCCCGCAGGCAATTGATGCACTGGATGCTTATGCAGCCCTGTGCTCTTATCAGATGGCCAGGGCTGTGACTTCCACCGCACTGAACGGTGTGAACGTGAGTGTGTCTCGTACCGGCGCATTGACCGCTACCAGAAAATGAGTGCCGCGCAACCAGGTCAAGAGGCCCAAAGCGTTTCTCGGCCAACCAAGTGGCCGTTGATTGTCATGCCTGCAAACAGGGCAGAGGACACTAATCAAGACGCTCGGTTGGTTAATGGCTTCATGGAGAAGGAAATCCAGGGGGACATTTGGCTGTACAAGCGGCCGGGTCTGGTACGCAATGCTCAGCCGAGTGGAGGTCCTGGGCTTGGTCAGGGAACCTTCAACTGGCTAGGGGATGTGTATTCAATCTTCAATGGCAACTTGTACAAGAATAACGTAGACGTTGGAGCGACGATCAACACTACCAATGGAGTGTATCGCTTCTCCTCCATCATGGGAGCAACGCCGAAGTTGGTGTTCGGCAACGGCATTCATGCGTACTCGTACAATGACACCAGTGGACTACTGGACTTCACAGGTAACATGCAGTTTGTGCCGCCGTTCTTTAAGGGTTGGGCATACCTGGATGGGACACTGTATGTCAGTTCGCCGTTCGCCAACATCTGGGGAAGCCTAATCAACGATGTAGATTCCTCACCGTGGGATGCAGACAATGTATTGATTGCTCAGATTGAGCCAACCAAAGGCGTGGCACTAGCGAAGCAATTGTCCTTTGCGATCATGTTCAAGGAGGATTCCACGGAAGTGTTTTTCGATGCGGGCAATGCAACAGGCTCACCCCTCGGTCGTATTACTGGATCGAAGGTGAACTTCGGTTGCATCAGCGCGGACAGTGTAAGGGAGATTGATGGAGCATTGTTCTGGTTGTGTACCAACCGGAGTGCTGCCGTCCAAGTAATGAAAATGGACAACCTTCATGCCGAGATCGTGTCCAGTCCCTCGATTGAGAAGTTATTGGCAAGTGCAGATTTCACCACTGTTTACTCGTGGACGTTGAAGTACGCTGGCCACAGGTGGTATGCGATTACACTGGTTAATAACAATCTCACGTTGATGTACGATCTATCGACAGGCCTATGGTCGCAGTGGACAGACAGTAATGGGAATTACCTTGCGTTTGTGGACAGTACATACAATACCCTCACGGCGCAGACTCTGCTGCAGCACGCTACGGATGGCTACCTGTACGTCGTGGATTCAGGTGTGTTCACTGACGCAGGACAGGTGCTGACCCTGGATATTTACACTCCGAATTACGACGCTGGAACAGTGCGGGACAAGACCCTGCCAATGATGTACTTTGACTGCAATCAAGTGCCAGGCAGCGTCCTTCAGGTCCGGTGCAGTGACGATGACTATCAAACGTGGAAGAACTTCAGGACAGTGGATTGCAGCAAGCACAAACCATTCTTGTCTGACAATGGGTCGTTCAAGCGCAGGGCATACAACCTCCGACACCAGTCCCTAACTCCCTTCCGCATAAAGGCCATCGACCTCCAAATGGACATAGGACAATTCTGATGGCCGGGAACTTTGCTCCTCCACCAACTTGGGCACCAGTTATCCTGGAAAGGGACGATCCAGCGACAGGGCAGAAGAGAGGTTCGTTCAACCCGGAGTGGTTGAAGTGGTTCGTGGAACTGACAGCGAATGTGCCTACGATGGGTGGTGGGGGAGGAAGTGGTGGTAGTGGTACAGCGATATTTGCGAACGTAGTGGGGCCAAATCCTCCTGGGTTTACAGTGAATAACATCGCACTGTTTGATAATCCCGTCAGTGGTCCGCCGCCATCTCCCTTTGCGTACATCAAAGACAGTGGTGTGCAGTTGGATGCGATCTACCAGCTGTTTGCCGACGATGAAGGATTGTCAGGAGTGATTGATGGAGTAAATGATACCTTCACCTCGGTTAACAATCCTGACCCAGTGGCCAGCATGATTGTCTACCACAACGGTCCACCGCTGTTGTTCTCACAAGACTTCACAGTGTCGGCACCAGGGAATGTGATTACCTTCAACGTCCCACCGATCATTGGAGACTATTTGCTGGCCTTCTACAGGTACAAACCATAACCCTTGTGTACCATTTTGGTACGAAAGCACACATGCCAAACCCTCCGACAGACCAGATCAATGAGGCATTCGAAAGGAGTGCTGATAACCCTCCGTATGTTGTCGTACAGACGGATGATGGTGTAACTTGGTTTGCTATCCGTGACTACGGACACAGGCAAGAAGGTCGTCAGGATGGTACAGGTTGCTTCTTCACTTTCCAATCCAAGAACGCAGATGGCAAGTGGGGAGATTGGGTCCTGCTGAATGGTGGGTTGATCTCCAGGGAGCCTGGCAATGAACAAGGGGACTTGGACCTCCTGGTGACAGTCGATGGAAAAGTTGGTGGATTTGCCGTAGTAGGAAACATGACCAAGTTCGGCGGTCCAGATGCTGGCCTTGTTCCTATCGAAAACAACCGGATGGATATTGGCAACTGGTGGCAGCGCATCAAGACTTTGTTTGTGCAAAAGTTGAATGTTGAGACAGTAGGAAAGCAAATCTTCGTTAATGGAGAATGGAAGTGGGTTGACTGCATTCCGGTGGAAACACAACAGGGGATGCGTTGGCTTCCTGTGTACACTGACTCAACACAGATGTAAGGAGAACGAGTATGTCTTTTTGGACAGAATTCAGGGATGATTTGGAGACAGCAGCAGCAGTTGTCAGTAATTACTTTTACCCCGGCTCAGGGCTGGCCGCACAGTTCATAAATTCCAAGGGTAGTCAGGCACAACTGAATACAGTCTGGGGTCAGGCTGCCATGATGGGAAGTGGATTGGCAGGTGGAGCTAGCGGGAATTTTTCGAACTATGGTACAACCTACGATGCAATCACCGGAGCGAACACAGCAGCGGGAGCTGGTGCTGGGTATGGAGGTGGCTTTACTGGTACTGGCACCATCGCTGCTGATCCAGGTGCAGTCGATGCAGCCCAAAGGATGATGGCACAGGGTGTGGACGCAGGACAGGCATTGCAAACTGCTGGACTGACACCTGCACAGGCGGAAGCAGCTGGCTTGGTGGCACCTGCAGGGTCAACCTGGCAAGATGTGTCACAGCAGTCTGGTATTCCCTACGGCAACGGTGCTATCAATGGAATGAGTGGGACAGCCACTATTGGACCGAACAGCGCGTTTGGTGGCTCGACTCCCACGATGACAGCTGCGAAGGCGACAGGGGCAATGCCTTGGGGCAGCCCAGGTAATGTTAGTTCAATGGGAAGTGGTGTTGCCGGATTGATCGCAGCTGGTAACCTGATGGGCGCAGCAGGTCAAGCGCAACGCACTGCAGACCCATTCGGTCCCTACCGATCGCAGTACGCAGACCTCATGTCGAACATCACTAATGACCCAAGTCAAATTCAGAAGCTGCCAGGCTACCAGGCCGGGTTGCAGGCTGTGCAACGGTCACTGGCCGCACAGGGTTACACAGGATCGGGCAACATGATGGCAGCAATGGCGAAGTATGGTGGGGACTTCTACAATAATGCCATGCAGTTGTATGGTGGCTTGTCCGGTGCGCAATTCAACCCTGCCAGTGCTGCGCAACTCGGTCTGCAAGGTAAACAATCTGCCATCAGTTTGGCTGGCAACTCCCTGAATCGTCTGGGCTACGGCGCTACAATGGCTGGTGGTTGGGGAGGGTAGAACATGGCAGACTTCTCTGAGTGGGGAGGTGGTGGGGGTGTAAGTTCGGCCATTGCTGACCAAGGCATTATGTCGCAGACTAATGCCAGGAATGCAATGTTGCCGGGAGCACTGCAGCTGCAGCAGGCTGAGATTCAAATGCAGCCTGCCAAGATGATGAATCTGATGGCGGAGTCCGGGCTGCGGTTGGCTGAGGCTGGGTTGAAGAATGAAGCACTGAGGCAGACCAAGCTCATGTCTGCGGCAATGTCCAGTATGTCGCAGGGACCTGGAACGGACCAAGGGACCAGCACAGGACCTGACGGCCAGCCAACAACAGATCAGACTGGCAATGTAATAAAGACTAACACTCCCATCGACGCTATGATTAATGCACAGAGCAACATGCTCAACGTGGCGATGAAGAATGGTGCAGTGGATGCAGCAATGCACGTCGCCAGTAATTTGCAGGCCTTAATGGGTCATGCTGCGACGTTGCAGAAAAACCAGTGGGAGATGAAGCACCAAGAGCATGTTGCCAACCTGGACAAGATTCAACGTGCTGGAGCACTCCTGAACGGTGTGGACGATCAGGACAGTTTTGACAATGCTGCATCGCAGTGGTACAAAGAGTTCAAGGAACCTGCACCCTTCGCCAACCCGAACAACCCGAACTGGGCACTTCCGTACTCACCGAAGATTGTTGATTCGTTGCAACAGAAGACCCTTTCGTACAAAGACAAACTGGCGGCCGACAACAGGGAAGCAACGCTGGCGTTGAAGGAAGACAATCTGGCACGGATGCAACGCTACAACGACACCATTGCAGACCTGCGGAGACAGGTTGTGCAAGTGTCGCAGGATAGGGAACAGAGGTTGGCAACAACGGGTGGGAAGGTCAGCGAACCTAATCCACGCCAAGTACAGGATGCCGCTGACTACATTCAAGCGGAAGACCCGAGGTTCAAAGATCTGTCAGGTGACAATCTCAAACTGTTCAACGTGTTTGCGAAGGACGTGACTTACGAAGCGAACAAGATCAGGAAGGCTAATCCAGGGATTAAATACAGTGAATCACTGGCGCAGGCCTTTGATAAGAACAAGGACAGGTTGGACATAATTGCGCCTCCGACATTGAAGATCCCCTTCACGAATATTGACACAGGGATTAGTACAGGGTCAACGACGCTGAAGCTGAACAAGGGTGGTGTTGGTCAGGGAACACAGGATAACCCCATTACTGTCGGCCCCGGCTTCGATCCGCGTGCAGTGAAGGAGGGTAACTACTATCTCAAAGATGGCAAGCTCGGTAAGGTCGTGAATGGTAGAGTGGAGCTAGTGCAATAATGGCAACCCTTTCGCTTGACGAATTCTTCGGGACTGCGCCTGCACAAGGTCAGGAACAGAACACACTGCCAGGACAATCCGAGTACGATGCTGAGAAACAATCCAACATTCAGCAGATACAAGCTCAGATGGTTGCGTACAGGAAACAGGGAAAACCTAATGATCCACGATTGCCTATACTTCAGGAACAACTGGACCAGGAAACCAACGCATTGAATGACCAAGCAGGAAAGGTAGATATACTGGCACAGCGTGCTGAGTACACGAGGGCACCATTGAAGGTTGGAGCCAGTTCGAAGGTTATGTCGTTGGAGGATTTTTTCGGTTCTGGTGGTGGGCAAGGCAGCGACAATGCTGATCCCTTGTTTGGTTGGTCCCCAGGTGACAACTTCCAACAAACCCTTGGCGAGGTTGGCTCAAGGGTAAAGGACCTTGGGAAGGGAATGTTGCAGACTGGTGGTGTTCTGGCGGACATGATCTTGGGATCACCGGGAGCGCTGTGGAAAGCTAGTGTGTATGCAGGGGCAAGGGCGACTGGATTGCCGGGGGATGAGGCAGAGGAGTACTCGAACAGGTTGTCTCCAAGTGGCATACTGGCACCCGTTCAGAGCACGATTGCTGCTCTTGGGCTTGGGGATGGAACCGACCAGCAGGCTGTGTCCAAGGCAATGGACATTTTATCTACTGGAATCAAAAAAGGTTCAGCTTGGCTCTCCAACGCTACCAACGGTGCAGTACCGCCAGAGGACTTCGAGGAAGTCACGAATGCACTAATGGGGATTGCCGGTATCAAGGGCGGTCAGGCGATGACGGCAAAGGTAATTGCCAACGCGGAGAAGGCACGACAAGCTGGCATTGCGCAACAGGATGTTCGACGTATGCCTGGGCAACCAGAGCGTGTTGAGCCTACAATGGGACAACAACCACTGGAGGTCAACATCGTCGGAGGGAAGGATGGCCCCTTACCACCCGAACCAGGTTCGTACCAAAATGGTACAACAGGGGAAGCAACATGGCCTCCGGAACCGAGTGCAACTGGATGGAAACCGGGGGAAGTTAACATCATTGACAGTGCATCGCCAGAAGTCCAAGCAGTGTACCACGAAGCTGTTGATCCGACCAGCCCTGAGAAGCCAATCGACCAGATCATTCAGTACGCTGAGGACAACAAGCACAAGTTGAGTATGACTGGCAATCTTCCCATGCTGGGCGCAGCGGCAGTTGCAGCAGGTGGTTGGCTGTACATGAGTCCGGAGGACGCAGACAAGATCGGGGTGGGAGGACTGGCAATGGCAGGGGCGATTAAGGGTAAGGGAGGGATGTGGCATCCGGAGGCCGTTCGAAGATTAGCTGACCCTCTGTTTAGGAATATTGACGAGATTGTGTTTGGGCCAGATGCTCTACGTAATCCAGGGTGGGAAGCTGAAATAAGAAGAAACAATCCGCCTGAAATAGCAGAACAAGTTATTAAGAGCTCAGAAGAGCCAAGAGCTAAACTTGCGTGGGCTGATAGCAGAATCAAATCCTATCTCAACAAACACGCTGGCACAGACACCGATCCGCTGAAGGATGTGAGAGTGCCGATGATGGGGGAGGATGTGAGGTGGGAGGATTTGACGGATCAGATCATTCATAATCAAGAACCAAATCTTGGTGATGTGGCAAAAAGACAACTTGGTGTTAGACCTGGAGAAGCTTTATGGAACATTACTCCTGACTGGAGTACTGGAACGATGCAGGAAACAAGGGCCATCACCTCCTACCTCTCCCACGTCGGGGACTATCTGCGGGAGTTCAAGGATGTTACTCCGCAAAGTCCAGGGCAATGGCTTATCAGTCGTGGACCAGAAGCTTTGCAAAATAGGATTGCTAGATTGGCTGGACAAGGAGAAGAAGCACAGATCGAGGCTGTCAGGAATTCTCCTGAGTACCAGAGGTACTTGAAGGTCTTCGATAACAATCCTTTGGGTGAGCTCAGGAATGTTGATCTTATTCGTGCAGTTCAGGAGACATCTGCACAGGACGTTCGACAAGCTGCCAAAATGGCCAAGGCAAGGGTTAACCAAGCTGGCACCGTTACCTTCAAAGAGTACCCGGACGGGATGAAGTGGGTGGAGGTTGGTAAGGTTCCAGACGAACTACCAAAGGGCTACAAAATTGAACCTGATACTAGCAATCACGGACAAGGATTTCAAGTAAGAAAACCAGATGGTAGTCTTCTGTTTAACGATGAGACTATGCGTGTACCTACTCTGTACACAGAAGCAGAAGCTATTGAGTTTGCTAGAAAATCTGTTGCCAACGACGCCCTCCGCAACGAAGGTGACATCATGGGCCACTGTGTTGGTGGCTACTGTGAGTATGTTCACAGTGGGGAGTCGAAGATTTATTCCCTGAGAGATAAGCAGGGGATGAGTCATGTGACGGTGGAGGTAGAACCTGAAGGTGCTCAGGTTAGAACTCCTTATGGCAACAATCCTACTGGTGAAATAGTAAGAGAACCTAACATCGTCCAAATCAAAGGCAAACAAAACCGTGCTCCGATGGACAAGTACCTCCCGTACGTGCAGGACTTCGTCAAGGGAGGCAAGTGGGGGGAAGTGGGGGACCTTCAGAACACCGGGCTTATCAAGAATCCTGAACATCCCCAAGGTAATCTTGGAGAATACACAACACCAGCGGAGTTTGTAAAATCTCGTGTTTGGGAGAACTACGGTCCGACGAGACTTGATAACTACAACACCGATAGCCTTGGTCTTGTCGATCGAGGTGACTTGAAGCAAGATGCCAGGGATGCCTTAGCAGAAAAGTATGGGAAACGAAACTACTATTCCAACGAGGAATTGGATAGTGTCATAGGAAATGATGGAAAGATATTGCCTCAAGGACAACGTGGCTCCATCGACCCCAAGCTCCTCACCGGTCTTGCTGTTGCAGGCGCAGGTGCGTACATTGGTGCAGGATTGGACAAGGACAACAAGCTGGTTGGTGCAGCCCTTGGTACGTTGGGAGGATTGGCCCTTCGCTCAGGTCTGGCCCGGCGCTCCGCATCGTACAAAGCCATTGAGAATGGCATCAAAGTCTCCATTGATCAGTTTGTGCGGAAGTTGAACCCTGACGCAATGGGACCAAGAGCAGAGCAATCCGCTGCAATCCTTGCATCACACTACACCGAACAGCTGCAAAAGCAAGTCTTTCAGGGCAAGGAAGGTGCGGTCCGCCAGCGATACTTTGAGCACCTCCCAGAGAAAGATCAAGTTGCCTTCGTCAAGGCCCTTGAAGCGCCGGGTGTCAAATACAAAGACCCCAAACTCCAAGCCATGAGGGACGCTTACAAGGAGTGGTCGAACAGGGTGTACGAACAGGACAAGGCGAACGACATTAAGTATGAGCCATTGGATAACTACGTTTACCACATATTCGCTGATCCTGACGGTGCAGCAGCATTCTTCCAACAGAAGTACGGCAACAAGTGGGGAGACCCTAAGTTCACCAAGGAACGTTCAGCGAAGATGATTTCAGATGCTGAGGCGTCAGGGTTCAAACTGAAGTACACCAACCCAGAGCAGATTGCTCAGGCTCGACAACTGGCCAGTGATGTGGCGCAGATGAAGGTGGCAGCACTCAGGGATTTGGCAGATAACGGGTTGGCTCGTAAGGTCGAGAAGGGCATGAAGGCTACTTCTAGTGAGACCCTTTGGCGTTCACCAAACGGGGAACTGTACTTTCTGACAGACGAAGCTAACCAAGTGTTTCATAACGCCTTCAATTCCAAGTCCCTCTGGAACGACGCAGGCCTATTGGGGATGGCTTATCGAGGATCGATGTGGACGAAGAATGCAATCCTGCCCGTGAAGCTGATGTCAGCCTTCCACGCGCTGCACATAGCACTGGGCATGAACCTGGGAACAACAGCTGTCAATGCGATCAAGTCGGTGGCCGCAGGTAAGGTTGGCTTCCTCCGTGCAGGCATGGATGTGACGAAGTCTGCTATGCTCATTGACTCTGGGAAGCAGCTTGCGTATGTGTCCAGGAAAATGCAGCCTCACAGTATGCAAGCCTTCCGCGGTGACATACCTACCAGTAAGATCACCGAGCTGGACAAACAGCAGATGCAGAATGCCTACGAAGGTGGATTCAGTCCGGAGATGTCAGAGGAGTACAGGAACCAGAGCATTAAGGACTTCCGTAATGCTGTGGCGGCCCACAGTGCGAGAGCCCTTTGGCACGCTCCGTTTGCACTGATGGAAGCTGCCTGGACCAGACCGATGTTTCAGAACTGGATTCCAGCAGTGAAGTGGGAAGCATTCCAGAAGACTGCGGCAGCTCATCTGGCAGCCAACCCAGACCTTGCGGGAGATGCACTTGCTAGACGAGTAGCCTTGCGGAAGGTCTCGAAGATGATAGACGATCGTTTTGGTGAGGTGCAATATAAGACCCTGTTCATGGACAGGATGGTGAAGGATGTGGCAGTGGCATCGTTCCTGTCCTATGGTTGGCAGCTGGGGTTTGTGCGATCGTACCTTGGTGCATTCCCTGAGGCAGCAAGAGCATTCACGAAGAATGAAGGCCCAGGCTCCGGCACGTTACGCCAGAAGATTGCACAAGGAAAACTAGACAAGACCTTGTTTCTTGGAAGTTACCTGACTGGCACTATGCTGTATGGTGGATTATTGACCTACGCACTGACAGACACTTTGCCCCAATCCATCCTTGACTACATCTATCCCAGGTCTGGCGACAAGAACAAGGATGGCACAGATGCACGGGTGAGCACTCCGTTCTACACGAGGGAGTTTGTTCAGATTCCCTCGCATGTGCAGAAGGAAGGTGTGGTCGGTGGGTTGGCTACCACTGTTGGTGGAAAACTCAGCCCGGTGTTCAGCTTGCTGAAGGGCATCGTTATGAACAAGGATTACTTCGATAGGGCAATTGCTAATCCTAACGATGACCTTGTGACAACTGCACAGAAGAAGGGCAAATGGCTAATGGGAGAACTTGAGCCAATGGCAATGAACAGGCCGAAGAATGCACCTGATACGACCAAGAGTAAGCTGTTGGGTGTTGCAGGGTTTAATCCGGCTCCTCGGTATGTGACTCACCCGCAGGGCAATCGTGAGTACATCAGGGTGCCAAAGAGGAATAATTATGTCAGCAGGTAAGGGACCACACGATTACCTTGATCTTGGCAACTGGAACGCCGTTTGCGCTGAGTGTGGGCGGAAGCGAAAGGCTAGCGAACTGGTCAAGAATTGGCAAGGTTTGTACAAATGTCCTGAACATAACGAGCCTCGCCATCCCCAAGACTTCGTTCGTGCTGTTCCTGACATTCAAACACCTCCCTGGGTGCAGCCTCCCACGGATGAGTTCGTCGGTGTGTGCTTCCCGAATGACCAGACGGCAATTGCAGATTATGGAGTGGCTGACTGTATGATTTGTGACTTCATTAGTCCAGCCTTCATCCCCGATCCAGATCCGCCCTTCAGTGGAACGGGGGAGACCGTACAGTTCATCAGTGCGTTGGGCTTTGAGGTGCACAGTGCTGCCACAGCGTTGGTCACAATGCCAGTGAATGTGATTGATGGAGATTTTTTAATCTTGTGTGCGCAGGACACCAGCACTAATGTACTGTCCGTACCCTTCGGATACACGGAGTTTTCCAATTCACCAGTCTTTGTTAGTCCGACAACATACAGGTTGCGAGTGTTTTACAGAATTGCCAATGGAGAACCGCCGGATTTCCTAATTCATCGGGCAGGGTCATCGAGCTGGCATGGATTTGTGGCTTGTTACCGGGGCACCAATGTTGCCGCTCCATTCGACACTGTGCAGACCTCGACAGGTTCGCCCGGCACTCCGTGGGTTGTTGGCTTGGCCACGACCAAGACGTACACAAGACTGGTGAACATTGTCACAGTGCAGGGGGCTGGTACAACGCCGGTGTTTGGAGTGGCGACAGGGCACACCTCCCGAGGAGTGTTCACAATCTCAGTGCCGGACCCTGGCAGTTTGCCAATTCTCATGGAAGACGCTGCACAGCATTTGAGTGGTTACATAGAACCTTACGGCGGCACAGTTGATCCACCGTGGTTCTGGATGGTTTCGACAATAGCACTTGTTTCACTAGACTCGGTTTAACACAAAGGAAGATCATGGCAGATACTACGTTTGTTTCAAAAGTAACACATGTGCTGGCCAGTTGGTTGAACCCAGTCAATGTGGCAATCTACAGGGCAATTGGCACGGGGACCAATGGAGTAGCACCCACCACACCAGCGGATGTGCGGACCAACCTGGGGTTGACCTCCACCAGTGCGACGAGTGGCGCAAGCTTGATTGGGAACAATACAGGTGGTGGGAGTCTGGGCGCGAATGTGCAAGCGGCACTGGACCTCAAGGCGAACACGTCCAGTCTGTTTACCGACCCTCGGCACAGGTTCAACGCCTGGGATGATGCTGCCACAGTAGGGAATGCGCAGCAGTACTTGGAGTACACTGTTACCAGCAATACCAGTACTGGCGACCGAATGGGCTGGGCAGCGGTAGTTAATGAGAATAGCGCAAGTAATCCGGACAACTTCGTTGCACTGGATGGACACGCATTGCACTTGGGAACATGGAACAAGGTGAGTGGTTCCTTCTGGGGGATAGCCACGGAGGCGTGGTCCAATGCAGACGGGTATGCCACATTGATTGGCGGGGAACTCTCCGTTATTCAACAATCTCCAACCAACGCTAACCCGAACGTAGGTGTGAATGCGGTATTCAAGAATAGGCCTGACAACCAAACACATCCGACTGCACCAGTTGTGGATGGATCCCTTTACAACTTCGACAGCTCAGCGTTCTTCTCTTCGAGTCAGGCTCGACCGAGTGGCGGTGGGGCAGCATGGTCAGGTGTGGGAAGTGGATGGCAGACGGTTCTGCGGGTTGGTGACTTGGGTTTAGGTAGTGGCCTGGATTGGGAAGGTGGAGATGCCTACCCGCAGTCCAGTACGTACAAGGCATACAGTACGATCATAGACATGACTAACGCACTTACCGATTTGGCCGGTGGCTCGCCTTGGTTTACTCTTTACAGGAATGCACAAACGTACTGGGGGATGCGATTCAGTGGCATACTCACTGGCGGGTTGTCAAACCACAACCTGAAGATTAATGCAGGTGGAGCTGGTTATACTATTGGCGACACAGGTACAATTGGTGGAGCTGGTGGAAACACAGCGCATTACACAGTGGGAGATGTGAGTGGAGGGGCAGTTACAGACCTTTACATTAGCATCAGTGGGTCAGGTATTCCAGTCAGTGGTTCAGGATATGCAGTGGCAGCTGGTGTGGCGACCACGGCTACGTCAGGTGGAGGAGCGGGGTTGACACTGGACATTGCGCTGTCCACTGGATCACTGTACGGTGCCTGGTTGGGACCAGCAGTGGGTGGTGCAGGCTATGCGGTTGGCGACCTGATTGCATTGTCTGGCGGCGGGGCAGCTGGACATAAGAGTGCAATCGTGGAAGTGACGACCGTTGCAGCCGGTGTGGTGACAGGAATTCGATTGAGGTCTGGTGGGTCCTTCAGCTTGGGGTTTGGCTACACAGTTGCCAACATTGCCACTACCGCCATCACTGGAGTGGGAGCAGGCCTAACAGTGTCCGTTACACAGATTTGGACGGAGCTGTTGATTGGCGGAGAGAAGTGGGAATTCTGGCGGATGACCAATCCTAGTGATCCATACGGAACAGGGGCACGTCATAAGTACATTGACGCCAGCTTCCCCGGTACGGGGCTGACGATTGATACAAGTGGGGCAACCTACACATTCCCGAATGATGGACCGATGTAAAGGAGACAGTGATGCACAGACAAAGTGGCGTGGGACCGGATGAAGTGTTAACGTACAAGATTGAGTTGTACAACCCTGATGGGTCAGTCAAGAAAACACTTCAACCCTTCGACAGTGTCATCGAGGCGAAGAAGAAGATCAGGGAGCTGGGAGAACCTTACGGGGCCAGGATCAAGTTGATTGAGGATTGACCACACCTACTGGTGTACCATTTTGGTACATTAGTGTGTTGGTTTCGGCCCTCGTTGGTCCTCAGGAATCCACTCGTATACCTTGTCCTCGCCTTTGGAGATTATCTTCACCTTGATAGCCCCCATTTGCAGGAGGGTCATTTCAATTCTGGCGAGTGACTCTCCGTCAATGTCGTGGAAGAATTTGCTCAGCAAAGTGCGACGAGTGGTAATCCCTCCCATTGCCTTGATGTACTCGATGATCTTGTCAGTGGCATCGCTGTAGCGGGCTTTGCCCAAACCGCCAAAGGTCTTGCCCATGCTTACCTCAGCGTCCAGCATCATGGCAAGGGCACGATCGAAGTCCTCACGTTCGAGTCTCATGCTATCCCCTCGACTTGCGCTGAGACTCATCATGATCTTGCGGATGTGGGTTTGACGACGTTCGCAGTACGCAGCGAATCTCCCGTCCGTGACTGGCATGTAACCAGTACGCATTTTCTCTCCCTCGTTGTGATACCAGGTGTCCCAGGCATTGAAGGCTTCGTCAGTAAAGTCGAATTGGCCGGACAGCAAGGCGATTCGGTTTAGGTCGCTTTTGAGTTTATCATACAGCACTACCTCAGAGGGTGTAAGTTCCCTCCGTGATGCAACCTTCCGTCGCCATTCCTCAACGATGAAGATAACACGCGCAGTGTAACCACCACCGATAGCCTCGTGTGGTAGCATGGATTGAATCCACTCGGGAGCAGTACCTCCTACCATGTTCAGACATACTCCACGAATACCATCTTTTCCGCGACCGATAGATTGGTATTCCCAAAAGTCCTTACTATCGTACCAGTCAGTGAGGTTCGCCAAGAGTTTAATATCTCCTTGTCCGAGAAAGACAGAGAGTTCCTCACTGAAGGCGGAAATGGCACAGTGATTTTTAATCTTATTATCGGTGGGATCGGTGAAGGACTTTTCTGCATTTTTCATCACGAGGGCAAGTGCTTCCCTTCCGCTACAGGACTCAGGAGCAATTGTGACAATGCCAACTTCCGAGAGCAATTCTTTGGCAATACCAAGCGCGACGCCCTTCCTTGTTCGTCCCGAAGGACCGACAAGAATGACATACAGGTTTGGGTATATTGTCCTTTCCAGTCCTTGCTGCAAGTACACGCGACGTTGCAGAGCGCCAGCGATGACGGCAAGTCCGCACCACTGGTGATATGATGTAGGGGGTTCTGTGGAAGATGTATATTCAAGGTATCCATCAAGCCAATCTGGTAGTTCCCTGCCACTCATTGTAGTCCTCCAACAGGGAAACGATTTCGGAGTACTCGGTGACTTCTCGCATACCGAGGGGGTTGGTTTTGGAAGCACCCTGCCAATTGAAGCCAATTT
>Ga0070683_100001618_pt1 | contig 17420 bp, 17 predicted proteins | sample KBSC713LmetaG_FD_64662 | JGI IMG/M metagenome (GOLD analysis project Ga0070683, IMG submission 64662) | Corn rhizosphere microbial communities from Kellogg Biological Station, Michigan, USA - KBS C7.1-3L metaG | ecosystem: Host-associated > Plants > Roots > Rhizosphere ... | reverse complement strand
CCGTTGGCTGTGGCTCGTGAAGTGGCTCCTGGCGATCCCGCACTACGTGGTGCTCTTCTTCCTGTGGATCGCGTTCTTCGTGTTGAGCGTGGTGGTGTTCTTCGCGATCCTCGTCACGGGCCGCTACCCGCGGGGGATCTTCGATTTCAATCTCGGGGTGCTGCGCTGGACGTGGCGGGTCGCGTTCTATTCCTATGGCGCGCTGGGGACGGATCGGTATCCGCCCTTCTCGCTCGGGTCGGAGCCGGAGTACCCGGCGACCCTGGAGGTGGAGTATCCGGGTGAACTGTCGCGCGGCTTGGTGCTGGTGAAGTGGTGGTTGCTGGCGATTCCGCACTATCTGCTGCTCGGGGTGTTCACGGGCGGGGGCTGGTGGGCCGGCTCGCACATGTGGGACGGCGAGGGCAACGGGTGGGGGTGGGGTGGCGAGCCGAGCCTGATCGGGCTGCTCGTGCTGTTCGCTGCGGTCGCGTTGCTGTTCACGACCCGGTATCCGCGCGGCATCTTCGCGTTCGTGCTGGGGCTCGACCGCTGGGTCGCCCGGGTCGTCGCGTACGCAGGGCTGATGACAGACCGGTACCCACCGTTCCGTCTCGACCAGGGCGGCTCCGAGCCGGGGCTCCCGACGGGCGCAGCGCCGGAGGCGCCCGTTCCCGCGCCCGCGGGCGAGGCTGCGACCGGGACAGAGCCCCGGGGCAAGCGGGGCCCGGGCGGGATCGCGCTGCTCGTCCTTGGGAGCATCGCCGCGCTCATCGCGTTCGTGCTGCTCGTCGTCGGTGGCGTCGGGGTCGTTGTCGACAGTACCCAGCGGGACGCGGACGGCTTCCTCATGTCACCGACCGAGAGCTTCACGACGGCGGCGTACGCGATCTCGTCCGAGAGCGCCGACGTCGACCTGGACGGGCCCGACTGGGCCACCGACGACCTCCTCGGCACCGTTCGCATCCGCAGCGAGAGCGAGCGGCCTGTCTTCGTCGGCATCGGTCGCTCCTCGGATGTCGCCCGCTATCTCGCCGGGGTCGACCGTTCGGTCGTTACGGAGATCGGCCGCAACCCGCGATATTCGCAGCGTTCGGGATCCGCGCCCGCGGGGCCGCCGAGCGGACAATCGTTCTGGGTCGCCTCGGCGACCGGGGCAGGAGAGCAGACGCTCGAATGGGAGCCGCGGAGCGGTAGCTGGAGCGTCGCGCTGATGAACGCCGACGGATCCCGCGGAGTGTCGGCCGACCTGAGCATCGGCGCGGAGCTCGACGACATCATCTGGATCGCCGTGGGCCTGCTCGTTGCCGGAGCGCTGCTCGCGGCGCTCGCGGCGCTCGCGATCACCGCCGGCATCCGCTCAGGGCGTCGAGCCCCCGGATGACCAGCCTCACGCGGTACTACACGGCGACGACGCTCGACGGCTTCATCGCCGACCCGGACAACTCGCTGGAGTGGCTCTTCACGCGGCAGCGGGAGCCCGGCGGTGCGTTGACGTACGAGGCCTTCATCGCCGAGGTCGGCGCCATCGCGATGGGCCGGACGACGTACGAGTGGATCGTCGACCACGAGTCCGCCGGCAAGGACCCGGCCGAGTGGCGCTGGCCGTACGAGGTGCCGTGCTGGGTCTTCACGAACCACGAGCTAGCGATTGTGCCGGAGGCGCCGATCGCATTTGCGCGCGGAGGGGTCGCGGCTGTCCACGGCGAGATGGTGGCGGCCGCCGGGGGCCGCAACGTCTGGATCGTCGGGGGCGGCGACCTCGCAGGTCAGTTCGCGGACGCCGGCCTGCTCGACGAGATCATCGTCTGGATCGCGTCGGTAACGCTCGGCGCCGGCGCGCCCCTCCTGCCCCGCAGGCTCGAGCTGCGGGTCGAGGAGCAGGGATGGAACGGAGACTTCCTCCTTGCGAGGTACGCGGTCGTCGGCCCGCTGGCCTGAACACGCCGTTGCGTCACGACCGTGTGGGCGCGGAGCCAGGCGCGTGCGAGGGTATGAGCATGGCCGATCTCCGCGAGACCCTCGAACGCGAGCTGAAGTTGTCGACAGGCGAGCGCTTTGCGATGCCCGACCTCGGCGGGGAGGCGATCGCGACGCGCGTCTTCGTCTCTACCTACCACGACACGCCGGAGCACCGGCTCGCACGTAGCGGGCTGACCCTTCGCTACCGCGTCGAGAACGGCCGCGGCCGCTGGCAGCTCAAGCTCCCGCGCGGTGACGCGCGCCTCGAGCTGGAGGCAGACGGCTCGGCGCGGACGGTTCCTCCCCGAATCGCCGGCCTCCTGCCCGCGCTCGTCCGTGGCACGAAGCTCGTGCCCGTCGCAAGGCTGAGGACCCGCCGGGCCGGGCTGCGCGTCGACGGCGCGGAGGTCGTGCACGACGTCGTCTCCGTGCTCGACGGGCAGCGTGTCTCGCGCACGTTCGACGAGCTCGAGGTCGAGCTGATCGAGGGCGACGAACGGACGCTGCGGCGTCTCGAGAAGGCGCTCCGTCGAGCGGGTGCACTCGACGGCGAGGCACGGCCGAAGGTCTTCCGGGCGCTGGATCTCGCCGACCCGCTCGACGTGCACGGCGTCCCGGCCGGCTCGAGCGCCTCCGCGCACCTGGCCGCCGCGCTCGCCACGCAGTACCGCCGCCTGCTCGCACACGATCCCGGCACGCGGCTCGGCACGGAGCCGGAGAGCCTGCATCAGCTCCGGGTCGCGACCCGCCGGCTGCGTGCGTTCCTGCGGGCGGGCCGTCCGCTGCTGGACGAGACGTGGGCCGACGAGCTGCGGGCGGAGCTCCGCTGGCTCGGCGGCGCGCTCGGGCCCGTGCGCGACCTCGACGTCCTGCTCGAGCACCTGCGTGTGGAGGCCGAGGCGCTCGACGGCCCCGATTCGGCGGGCGCGACGACGGTCCTCAGCGCGCTCGGGCGCGAGCGCACGACCGCGCGCCGGCGTCTGCTCCGTGTCCTCGGCAGCAGTCGCTACCTCGCGCTCCTCGACCGGCTCGAGTCCGCCGGCGATCCGCCTCTCGCCACACCGCCTCCGAAGCTCGTGATCGAGGACATCTGGCGCGCCGAGCACGCGAGGCTGCGGAAGACCGTCGCGCGGCTCGGCGCCGCGCCGGAGGACGAGGAGCTCCACGGCGTGCGGATCAGGGTGAAGCGCGCGCGGTACGCCGGCGAGCTCGCCGGCCTGGAGCGCTACGTCCGAGCGGCAAAGACCCTGCAGGACGTGCTCGGCGCACACCAGGACTCAGTCGTCGCCGAGGAACGGCTCCGCCGGGTCGGCACTTCCCATCCCGACGCCGCGGTCGCCGCCGGCCGGCTCGTCGACCGCGAGCGGCGACGCCGTGTCCGCGGGAAGCGGGATTGGAAGAAGCAGTGGGCCGCGCTCTCGAAGCAGGCGAAGAAGGTGTGAGCGCGGTCGTTCGGGCGGCGGGCGGCGTGGTCGTCCGCGACACGGGCGTGGGGGAGCATGTGCTCCTCGTGCACCGGTCGAGGTACGACGACTGGACGTTTCCGAAGGGGAAGGTCGAGGGCGACGAGACCGACGAGGCGTGCGCGCTCCGTGAGGTCGAGGAGGAGACGACGCTCCGCTGCCGCTTGACCCGCTCGCTGCCGCCCACCCGGTACGTCGACGCGAAGGGCCGGCCGAAGGTCGTCCGCTGGTGGGTAATGGAGCCGCTCGGCGACCCCGACGCCGCCGCGGCGTCGAACGAGGTCGACGAGGTCCGCTGGCTGCCGCCGGAGGAGGCGCGCGCGCTCCTCACCTACGGGCGCGACCACGATCTGCTCGACGCGGTCTAGGCGGCGCGCGCCGCCGACTCGCCCGCCAGCGTGAGGGCGATTCCCTCGCGCAGGCCGCCGCGGCCGAGCCGGAACGTCACACCCAGGCGCTCCGCAACCGCTGAGAGGATGATCGCGCCCGCGAGAACTGTCTCCGCCCGGGCCGCGTCGAAGCCGAAGACCCTCGCGAGCTTCGCAGCGGGTGTCCGCGACGCCAGCCTGACCACGTCCTCGAGATCGTCGCGGTCGAGGTCGCGGCCGGCGATCTTCCCGGCTGCCCTGGCGCTCCCGCCGACGGCGAGGGCGAGGTCGACCTGAGGTGCGTCGAACTGGTCGAGCTCGCGCTCGACGACCTGCCGCGCGCGGTCGACCGCCTTCTTGCCGGCCCGGTCGGCATTGAGACAGAGCCGCGTCAGCCGCAGCGAGCCGATGTCCGCGGAACGGACCCAGGCAGGTCCGAGCAGGACGGTGCCCACCGCCAGCTCGGTCGAGCCGCCGCCGACGTCGCAGACGGCGACGATCCCGCCGTCGGCCTCCAGGCGGGCGGTTGCGCCGAGAAAGGCAAAGCGGCCCTCTTCGACGGCAGACAGGACGCTGACGGGCTGCCCGACCGCCTTCGTGAGCGCTGCGACGAGCTCGGCGGAGGCGCGGCCCTGACGGCCGGGAGCGGTGACGACGGCCGCGACGTCGTCGGCATCCAGACGCTCGGCCAACCGGGCGTATCGCCCGGCGACCGTCGCCGCGTCGTCGAGCTTCGGCGGGGAGACCGAGCCGTGACGCAGGATGTCCGCGGCCAGCCCGAGGTAGGTGCGCTCCTCGCGCACGGGCTCGAGCGTTCCGTCGACGTCCGCCACGAGCAGCCGTGCGGTGTTCGAGCCGATGTCGATCACGGCGACGCGCATCGCGCCAATCATCGCGGTCGGCCCGGCCGGAGCGGTCGGTCTCTAGCTCCCCGCCCGCTCTCTCGCCTCGCGGAGTCGCCGCTTCGTCCGCAGGCGGGCTCGGCGCGTGAGGTTCAGCTGATGGTCGTGCGCCCGCTCGCCGTCGGCGGGGCGGCGACGCTGCCACGACCCGTCCGGCGACAGCTCCCACGATGCGGCGTTGTCCGAGAAGATGCTGTCGAGGATCGTGACCAGCTCCTGCCGCTGCCGTGCACCCTCGACGGGGACGAGCACCTCGATGCGGCGATCGAGGTTCCGGGTCATCAGGTCGGCGCTCCCGAGGTAGAGCTGCTGCGTCTCGCCGGCCTCGAACGAGTAGAGCCGGCTGTGCTCGAGGTAGCGTCCGGCGACCGAGCGGACCGTCAGGTGGTTGCGCTTGCGTCCCGTGCCTGGACTGAGCGTCGAGATCGAGCGGGCCGTGATCTCGACGACCGCCCCGAGCTGCGCCGCCGCGTAGAGCTCGTCCACGATGGCAGCGTCGGTAAGGGCATTCACCTTGGCGCGGATGCGCGCCCGCTTGCCGTCCGCGGCCGCCTGACCGACTGCGCGGATGTGCTCTACGAGCCGGGCGCGGAGGTTGAACGGCGCGACGAGGATCTTCTCGAAACGCTGGGGACGACCGAAGCCGGTGAGGTAGTTGAAGAGCGCGGCGACGTCCCCCGCAATCGTCTCGTCGGATGTGAACAAGCCCATGTCTTCGTAGGAGCGGGCGGTTTCCGCGTGGTAGTTCCCCGTGCCGAGATGGACGTACCGGCGCAGCCCTTCGTCCTCGCGCCGGACGACGAGCGTCATCTTCGCGTGCACCTTCAGGTCGGGGAACCCGTAGACGACATGCACGCCAGCCTGTTCGAGCTTGCGTGACCACTCGATGTTCCGCTGCTCGTCGAAGCGCGCCTTCAGCTCGACGATGCAGACGGACTGCTTCCCCTCGTCGGCCGCCTCGATCAGCGCGGGCACGAGGGGGCTGTCGCCGCTCGTGCGGTAGACGGCCGTCTTGATCGCGACGACGTCCGGGTCCTCGGACGCCGCGCGGACGAACGCCTCGAAGCTCCCCGCGAACGACTCGTAGGGCTGATGCACGAGGACGTCGGCGCGACGGATCGCCTCGAACAGATCGGCCGGATCGGCGGCCCGGGCGAAGGCCGCCGGGGTGACGCCCGGCGCAGGCGGGTGCTTCAGCTCGGGACGATCGAGCTCGACGAGCTGATCCAGGTCGGCGAGGTCGAGGAGGCCACGCACCTTGTACACCTGCTCCGGCGACGCGCCGAGGCCGAGCTCGAGCCGGCGCAGCATCGCGTCCGACACGGAGCTCGCGACCTCGAGCCGGACGACGTCGCCGAAGCGTCGCCGCTGGAGCTCGAGCTCGACCGCCTCGAGGAGGTCGTCGGCCTCGTCCGAGACCTCGAAGTCCGCGTCGCGCGTCACGCGGAACGCGGCGCGCTCGACGATCTCCATCCCCGGAAAGAGCTCCGGCAGGAAGTGGGCGATCACGTCCTCGAGCGGAACGAACCGCTCCCCCTCCCCCAGCGGCACGAAGCGGGGGAGGCGCTCCGGGACCTTGACCCGCGCGAACCGCTCCTCACCGGTCTCCGCGTCCCGCGCGAGCACGCCGAGCGAGAGCGAGAGCCCCGAGATGTACGGGAACGGCTGTCCCGGGCCGACGCCGAGCGGCGTCAGCACGGGGAAGATCTCACGGGCGAACGGCTGTTCCACGTGCGAACGCTCCTTGCCCGAGAGCGCGTCGATCGAGGTGATCGAGATGCCCACCTCCTCGAGCGCAGGCCGGAGCTTCTTCCGCCACAGCTGCGACTGGGCGTCGACGAGCTCGGCGACGCGGACGCGGATCGCGGCGAGCGTCTCGCGTGGGGTCAGGCCGTCCACGGAGCGGACGGCGAGGCCGGACGACGCCTGTCCGATCAGCCCTGCGACGCGGACCATGAAGAACTCGTCGAGGTTCGACGAGAAGAACTTGCACATCCGCACCCGCTCGAGCAGGGGAAGCGCCTCGTCGGCGGCGAGCTCGAGCAGCCGCGCGTTGTACTCGACCGTCGAGAGCTCGCGGTTGAGGAGCTTGCCGTTGTGCTTGGGTGCGCGCGTCGTCGCCATTCCTCTGATCATCGCCGCTGGAGGGCTTCGCGTGGGTTACGGGCTCATTTCCGTCCGCTGCACGCCCATCCTGCCCACTTCGGTCGAGCGGGCTCTGCGTGAGCGCAGACGTCCGGACCGGGTGGTTCCCCGCGGGCTATCGCAGTTCGAGGAACGCCCGCCGCCGGCCGCGGGATGATGGCGGACGTGATCGGCCACCGGCAGCTCGCGAGGCTTCGTCGACTCGACCCCTCGTTGTTGGGCGCGCGGCTCGGCGGGTTCGTCTACGGCACGATCGTCGTCCTCTCGGTCCTCGTCGCGGGCGCGCGCGCCTATCCGCACTCCGCCGGGCGGATCGCCGGGCTCGTCCTTGCCACCTCGGTCGTCTTCTGGGTCGCGCACGTCTACGCGCACGGGATCTCGGAGAGCATCACGGACGACGAGCGCCTCTCCGTCGCCGACCTGGGGCGCATCGCACGCCACGAGGCCTCCATCGTGGAAGCGACGCTGCCTCCCCTCGGCGCGTTGCTCCTCGGAGCCCTCGGCGTCTTCTCGACGGAGACCGCGGTCTGGGTCGCGTTCGCCCTCGGGTTGCTCGTGCTGTTCGTCGAGGGGATCGTGGTCGCGCGGGTCGAGCGGCTTGCGGCGCTCGGCACGGTCGCGGTCGTCGCCGCGAACCTCGCCCTCGGCCTCTCGCTCGTCGCGTTGAAGCTCGTCATCGGCCACTGAGCAGGAGGGTCAGCTGGTCCGCTCCTCGTGCTCGGCGACGACGCGGATCCCCGTCGCCTTGAAGGAGGCGTAGACGACCTGACCGGTCTCGAAGCCCAGGCGCTCGAGCGACTCGGCGGTGATCTCCGCGCTCACGGGGCCGACCGTGAGGCGCACGCGGTTCCCCAGCTCGACGATCGTGCGGATCGGCGCGTGGATCACGTTGAGCGCGGAGTCGTGCGGCGCCTCCGCGCCGAGGGTGATGTCCCACGGGTAGACGGCGAGCGCGACCCGTCCGTGCGCCTGATCGGCGGTGGCGACGACGGTCCCGTCGTCGAGGCGGACGCGCATGGAACCGTTGGCGCCGGGCTCTGCGTGCCCGTGGAGCAGGTTGGCGCCGGTGAAGGAGGCGACGAACGAGTCCGCGGGCGCGGCGACGAGCCCGTTCGGCGTCCCGGTCTGGCGGATCGTGCCGTCGACGATCACGCTGACCTCGTCCGCGAGGGCTGCCGCGTCCTCGAAGTCGTGCGTGACGAGCAGCACGGGAATGTCGAGGCCCTCGAGCAGCTCGTGGAGCTCCGCGCGCACGGTCGTCTTCGTGTGCGCGTCGAGGGCGGAGAGGGGCTCGTCGAGGAGCAGCACCTGCGGGTCGCGCGCGAGCGCCCGGGCAAGTGCGACGCGTTGGCGTTCCCCACCGGAGAGCTCCTGCGGCCGCGCGCTCTCGAGGTGCGCGATGCGGAACCGCTCGAGGTACTCGTCCGCCGCGTGCCTGCGCGCGTACTCGACGTTCTGGCGGACGGTCATGTGCGGGAAGAGGGCGTACTCCTGGAAGACGAGCCCGACCCGCCGCCCCTCCGGGGGCAGCTCGACGCCCCGGTCGGCGTCGAAGAAGACCTCGTCGTCGACGGCGATCCGGCCCGACTCCGGCCGAACGAGCCCGGCGACGGCCCTGAGGACGGTTGACTTGCCCGCGCCCGAGGGTCCGACGAGCGCGAGGGTCGAGCCGACCTCGAGGCTCAGGTGGAGCCGGAAAGTCCGAAGAGGGACGGTGATCTCGTCGACTCGGAGCGTTGCCATGTGAGACCAGCATGCAGGGCGGTGAGGAGGGCGACGCTGAAGAGCACCAGGACCGCGCTCATCGCGAGCGTTGCGTCGAAGTCCTGGTCGAACTGCGCGTAGATCGCGAGCGGCACCGTCTGGGTGACGCCCTGGAGGCTCCCGGCGAACATGATCGTCGCGCCGAACTCGCCGAGCCCGCGGGCGAAGGAGAGGGCGAGGCCGGCGATCAGCCCGCCGCGCGCGAGCGGCAGGATCACGCGGAAGAACGTGCGGAGCGGGCTCGCGCCGAGGGTGCGCGACGCGGCCGCGAGATCGGGGTCGGTCGCCTCGAAGGCCGCGATCGCCTGACGGATGTAGAGCGGGCTGGCGACGTAGGCGACGGCCACGGTGACCGCGGTCTGGGTGAACGGGAGGCTGATTCCGAACGCGTCGAGGCTCGACCCGAGCAGTCCGAGCCGGCCGAACGCGGCGAGCAGCCCGATGCCGGCAACGGCGGGCGGCAGCACGAGCGGCAGCTCGACGAGCGTGACCGCGAACGCGTGCCCGCGAAAGCGGCGGCTCGCGAGCAGAAACGCCGTCGGCGTCCCGAACGCGAGGATCAGCACCTGCGCGATGAGGCTCGTCTTGAGGCTGACCACGAAGGCGTCGCGGACGATGGGGTTCCCGAGCTGCTCGACCAGCTCCGCCGGCGAGGTGTGGGCGAAGATCGCGACGATCGGGAGGAACAGGAAGACCATCGCGACGACGGCCGCCGCGACGTACGCGACGCCGAGCAGAGTCCGGCGGACGCTCCTCCCCGGCACCGTCTAGGTCTTCGCCGACTTGGGCTTCGGCTTCACGCGCGGCAGGAACCCGGCCGCGACGAGCTTGGCCTGCCCGGGCTTGCCCACGACCTTCGCGATGAAGGCCCGGCTGTCCGCCTTGTTGCCGCTCCCGGTGACGACGCACATGCCGTACTGCACCTTCGGCTGCGCCCAGGCCGGCACCTTGACCACCGTCACCCGGCCCGACACCGTCTTCGCGTCGGTCGAGTAGACGAACCCCGCGTCGGCCTCGCCGAGCGCGACCTTCGCCAGCACCTCACGGACGTCCGTCTCCTGGCTGACGACGTTCTTCGTCACGGAGGCCGTGAGGTTCATGTTCTTCAGAATCTGCAGCGTGTAGCTGCCGACCGGCACCCCCGGTCCCGCGACGTCGAGCTTGATCCCCGGCTTCGCCAGGTCGTACACGCTTTTGATCCCCGCCGGGTTGGCCTTCGGCACGACGATCACCAGGGTGTTCCGCGTGAGGACGACGGGCTTCGAGCACAGGCCCTTGGCGTAGAGCTGGTTTGGCAACGTCATGTTCGCCGAGGCGAAGACGTCCGCCGGCGCTCCCTGCTGGATCTGCGCCGCGAGCGTGTTCGAGCCGCCGAACGCGTAGCGCGGCGAGCCGTCGATCTGCGGGAGGACGTTCGTCAGGGAAGCGGCCGCGTAGACCGTGATCTGGGCCTGCGCCGCCGCCTGCGCCCGCCCGGCGAATGCGGCGAGCACCACGCAGAGCGCGAGAACGGCCGGGACGAGAAGCGTGTGGCGGGGGTCGAAGCGCATCTGGCGCCGTCCTTCGTCAGTGCTGCAGGATCACGTTCGTCGATTTGACGATCGCGGTCGCGGCCATCCCCGTCTCGAGGCCGAGCTCCTCGACCGCGTCGCGTGTGACGACGGCGACGAGTCGCACCGGCTCCGAGACCACGATCTCGACCTGCGCCATCAGGCCCTCGACCTGGACGTCGGTGACGACCCCGTGGAAGCGGTTCCGGGCGCTGATGTGGGCGCCGCCGCCGTCCCCCCGCACACGGTCGATCTCGGACTTCGCCACGACGCGCCGGTTGCTCCGGTCGCGCTCGACCTTCAACCGGCCGCTCTTGTCCCAGCGTCGCAGGGTGTCGAGGCTGATGCCGAGGGCGGCGGCCGCCTCGCTCGCCGTGTAGAGCTGCTTGGACATCGCTCAGCTCTCGTACTCGTCGAGCGCGGCGGAGACGGAGTCGATCGGGAGCGCGGGGGCGAACGCACTCCCGATCGCCCGCCGGCGGGCGAAGGGCGCGAGCGCGCTCAGCTGCTGCGCCTCGTTCGCGGCGATCTGGGCGAGCGCCAGCCGCGCGGCCGGAGTCTGGACATTCAGGACGGCGCCGAGATAGGCGCCGAGGGTCAGCGTGCCGAGCTTCCAGCCGAGCTTCGCGATCGCGTCCTGCGAGTCGAAGCTCCCGCGCGGGTACCCGAAGTCGATGTCGTCCGCCGTCGCAGCGGTCTCACCCCCGCCGTTCAGGAGCGCCGCCAGCCCGGCGTAGTGCCCTCTGTCGGCGGCCCGCATCCGGCGGACGACTCTCGTGGCCTGCGCGTCGAGCTCCCCGTTCGCGAGCGCCTTGGCCTGGAAGTCGACCTTGAGCAGCTCGGCAGCGGTCAGGAGACGGAAGTAGGAGAGATCGACGTCGGGCACCGCCGCCGCCGCGGGTGCGGCGAGTGCGCCGAGTGTGGCGCCCGAGGCGACGAGCGCGACGCCGCTTCCGAGCCCACGGCGGAGCACGTCCGCGCGGCGCAGCGTTGCTTTCCGGCTACAGGTTTGCATATGTAATGCCAGGGCAGATCGCGGCAACGGTGACACTGTACATGGTTTTGGAGCCGATCGATGCACGATCTGCCTTAGCGTTGCTAGGGCGAAGCGACCGGCCCGACGAGATACAGCCGCCCGATCCCCGGCCGCCAGCCGAGGCTCGCATCGAGCCTAAGGATCCCTATGCGCGGCGGCGAGCGCGATAGGTTGCGCGTCGATGATTCGGCGCGAGATCGCGTGACCGACTCGCTGAGCGCCCAGCTTCTCGGCGCGTCGGCGCCGGTCGTCACATCGGCACAGCTGCGATCGCTCACCCTCGTGCTCGTGGCGTCCGCGGCGGCGGCGTTTCTGGCGCGCATCGGGCCGCATCTCGTGCTGCCCACGGTCGTCGTCGAGATCGTGCTCGGGATCCTGATCGGGCCGGAGGTGCTCGGCTGGGCCACCGAAGGGGCCTACATCCAGTTCCTCGCGAACTTCGGGCTCGCGCTGCTCTTCTTCTTCGCAGGCCTCGAGGTCGTCGAGAAGCACGTCCCTCGCGAGGCGATCGCGCGCGGCTCGCTGGGCTGGGCGATCTCGCTCGCACTCGGGATCGGGATCGGCTACCTGCTGCAGCTCGCGGGGCTCGGGGCCGAGGGCTGGCTCCTCGGCATCGCGATCAGCACCACCGCGCTCGGCACCCTGGTGCCGATCCTGAGCGACTCGGGGATCCTGCCGACACCGCTCGGCACGGCCGTGCTCGGCACGGGCGTCGCCGGGGAGTTCTGGCCGATCACGGTCATGTCGGTGTTCCTCACGGGCATCTACGGCGCGGCCGCGGAGATCGCCCTCCTCTTCGTGTTCGGCGCGGTCACGATCGGGACGGCGTTCCTCGCGATGCGCGCGCGGCCGCCGCGTCTCGTCGCGATCATCCGGGAGACGCTCCACTCGACCGGGCAGGCGGCCGTCCGCCTGTCCATCGCGCTGATCGCGGCGCTCGTGCTGCTCGCGCACGACGTCGGCTTCGACTTCGTCCTCGGCGCGTTCGCGGCGGGCCTGATCGTCGGTCTCGTGCTCGACAACCCGGAAGGTGGGGTCGTCCGCATGCGCCTCGAGGGGATCGGGTTCGGGCTCCTGATCCCGATCTACTTCGTCGCCACCGGGCTCACGTTCGACCTCGACAGCCTGCTGACCGCGAGCGGCCTGGCCCTCGCGGCGCTCTTCCTCGTGCTGCTGCTGGTCGTCCGCGGCACACCGGCGCTGCTCTGGCTCCGAGACCTCGGGCCTCGCGGCACGGCGAGCGTCGCGTTCTTCGGGGCGACGCAGCTCCCGCTCGTGGTCGCGATCGTGGGCATCGGCGCGGACCGGGGGGCGATCGACGCCGACGTCGGAGCCTCGCTGATCGGCGCCGCGATGGTCTCGGTGCTCGTCTACCCGATGGTCGCGGGTGCGATCTCGGGCGCGGAGGACTGGGCGCCCGACACCGTCGCGTCGACCGAGGCCGAGTACTAGGAGGAGCCGCGGATGCCCGCCGCCTTCGGCGACGGGCATCCGTGTCGCGGGTGCCTAGCCCGCAGGCGGGATCAGGACGCGGCTGACGACGTGGATCACGCCGTTCGTCGCCATGACGTCCGGCTTCGTCACTCTCGCCGTATTGACGAAGACGTTCGTGCCGGAGACGCGGATGCGGACCGATGCGCCTGCGAGCGTCTTCGCGGCCGAAAGCTTCGTGACGTCCGTCGCCGTGACCTTGCCTGCAACGACGTGGTAGAGGAGGACGGACTTGAGCTTCGCCTTGTCGGCGAGGAGGCCGTCGAGCGTCTTCTTCGGGACCTTCGCGAAGGCTGCGTCGGTGGGTGCGAACACCGTGTACGGGCCTGGCTTCTCCAAGGCGCCGACGAGGCCGGCCCTGGTCAGGAGACGCGCCAGCGTCTTGAACTGCCCTGCGGCGACCACCGTCTGCACGAGGTCCCCGCTCTGACGCGGTTGTGCGGGCGCACTCGCCACGGTGGAGGCGAGGAGCGCCGCCACCACGACGAGGAGCGAGAGGAGCTTCGTCATGTCTGTTCCTTTCCGTCAGTTGGGGAGATCAATGGCCCTCCGCCGTCATGGCGGTGTGGTGACGGGCCACTGGACGGCGCGCCGTCGCGACGAGTGAGGCGATGCCGTAGACGGCGGCGAGGCCGACGAGGGAGTAGACGACCCGGCTGACCGCGTTCGTCTCGCCGAACTCCATCCCGCCGCAGATCCACGCGACGAGATCGAACTTCGCGATGCCCACGAGCCCCCAGTTGAGGCCGCCGACGAGCACGAGCGTCGCGGCGAGGAGATCGAGCTTGCGCATTTTGTATACCTCCTGTCTAGGTTTTGTACGACCATAGCCGAGGTGAACAGCGCTTGTCAAACCACTGTCTAGGTTTTGTATAGTGAATGGCATGTCCGAGGTCGGCCTCTTCCGGATCGGCGAGCTGAGCCGCCGCTCGGGCGTCAGCCCCGAGCTTCTGCGGGCGTGGGAGCGGCGCTACGACCTGTTGCAGCCGACCCGCTCGCCCGGCGGCCTGCGGCTCTACGCCGCATCTGACCTCGAGCGAGTGCAGGCGATGCAGCGCCATCTGGCCCGGGGACTGGCCGCGGCGGAGGCCGCTGCCCTCGCGACCCAGCCCGAGACCGACGCCGCCGAGGGCGCGCCCCGTGTGTCGGACGCCCGCCAGGAGCTCGCGGCGGCGCTCGCCGGCTACGACGAGGCCGCTGCCCACGCCGTCGTCGACTCACTCCTCGCGCGGGTGAGCCTCGACGCCGTCCTGCGCGACGTCGTCATCCCGTACCTCCACGAGCTCGGCGAGCGCTGGGAGCACGGCGAGGTCTCGATCGCCCAGGAGCACTTCGCGTCGAGCGTCCTCCGCGGCCGCCTGCTTGGCCTCGCGCGCGGCTGGGGTCGCGGCCTCGGGCCAAGAATCGTCCTCGCGTGCGCGCCCGGCGAGCAGCACGACCTCGGCCTGATCGCATTCGGGCTGGCGCTGCGCGCACGGGGGTGGCGCATCGTTTACCTCGGAGCCGACACCCCGGTCGCGAGCGTCGCCGATGCCGCACGCGCCTGTCACCCCGAGTTCGTCGTCGTCAGCGCCGTGGGGCGGCGCGCATTCCGCCGGCATCGGGCCGAGCTGGAACAGCTCGCCGCCGAGCAGCGTCTCTGTCTCGGTGGCGCCGGCGCGGTGGGGGCAAACCTCGAGAACGCCGAGGCGCTTACGGCGGGTCCCGTGGAGGAGGCGGAGCGTCTGACGCGTCTCGCTCCGTTTGCTGTCGCATGAGGTCGACCTCCGTCGTGCTCGACGGCTGGCGGTCCAGCCACCATCGCGGGCCAGACGGCGGGATCGACTCGGACGAGTGCGTGCGCGTCGCCCGGCCCGTCGTCGCCCGTTCGCCCGCCGGTGCGCTCGAGCTCGGCCGCCGGTACTGGCATGAGGTCGAGCGGGCGGGCCGCGGCGCCGTTCGCCTGCGCACCGCCGGGGAGGAGCTCCGCCTCCGCCTACTCGGTGTCGGCCCCGTGCTTCTGCGGTTCGGCCCCCCCGAGGTGGCGGTCGACGACGCGGGCGTCCGATGCAGGTATCCGATTCGCGGCGGGGTGCTCGCGCGCCGCCCCGTGGGCTCGATCATGCTCTCGCAGAGTGCCTCGGAGCCGTGCGACCTCTGCGCGGTCGTCGCCGGGTTCGTTCCGCGGCTCGGCAGAACGCCACTCTACGGCCAGCTCCAGCGGCGGGTCCACGTCCGGATCAGCCGGCGGTTCTTCCGCCGTCTGATCCGGGAGGCAGCGGGATGAGGATCGCCGTCCTCGGTGCAACGGGATTCGTGGGGCGAGCGCTCGTCCCCGCGCTCGCGGAGCACGCCGACGTCGTCGCCGTCTCACGCAGTGGCGACGCTCCGGAGGGAACCGCTGTGCGCTCCGTCGCCGCGGACGCCACGAATGCGGCGACGATCCGCCGCGCGCTCGACGGGGTCGACGTCGTCTACTACCTCGTGCACGCGCTCGGCGCGTCGGACTTCGACGAGATCGACCGTCGTGCCGCGACCAACGTGGCGTCCGCGGCCGAGGACGCCGGCGTCTCGCAGATCGTGTTCCTCGGCGGCCTTGGCGACGACGCACCCGACCTCTCGCCCCACCTCCGCAGCCGCGCGGAGACGGCGAAGGTTTTCGTCGCGGGCGCCGTCCCCGTGACGATCCTCCGAGCCGCGGTCGTCGTCGGCCGAGGCAGCGCAGGGTTCGAGACGATCGTCGCCCTTGTCGACCGCCTGCCGGTGATGATCGCGCCCCGCTGGGTGAAGACGCCGACGCAGCCCATCGCGCTCGCGGACGTCGTCATGTATCTCGCGGGCGTCGCAGGTCGGTCGGACACGCTCGCCGAGACGTTCGACGTCGGCGGCCCCGAAGTCCTCACGTACCGCGAGATGATCGAGCGCGTCGGGCGCCTCCGGGGGCGATCGCCGCGCATCGTCGAGGTGCCCGTGCTGAGCCCGCGGCTCTCCTCGTACTGGCTGCACCTCGTCACCCCGGTGCGAGCTGGTGTTGCCCGACCGCTCGTGGAGGGACTTCGCAACCCGACCGTTGCCCGAGACGAGCGGATCCGGACGCTGCTCCCGCGTGACCTGATCCCGTTCGACGTCGCCGCGCGAGACGCGCTGGCCGACAACTGACCTGCAGGGCGTCAGTTCGAACTCGACGATCCCGCTCGGGTGCCGGGTCAGGTGGGAACGATCGCCCCCGGGCTCTCCGGGCCCGGGGGCGACGACGCGGCCGACGCGGTGTCCTGTGTGTGATACGCCGCGCGGAGCTCGTCTTCCCGTTCGCGCTTCGGGAAGAGGAAGAAGACGAGGGCCGCGCCGAGGAGCACCGACAAGAGGCCCGCGCCGTAGGCCCATTGGTCGCCGTTCAGGAACGACGACTTCGCGGCCGAGAGGATCGCTTCGGCGTCCTGCGGCGACGCCTGAGCCGCGATGTTCTCGGCGCTCGCAAACGAGAGCTGCAGCTGGCTCTCGGTGGCGCTCGAGACCTGGCTCGAAACCGACTGGCCCGCGATCGCGGTCGCATAGTGGGCGGTCAACACGGCTCCGAGGATCGAGGTCATCAGCGCGCCGCCGAGGTCGCGCTGGAGATCGGCGGTACCGGAGGCCATGCCGACCCGCCGTACGGGAACCGACCCCGCGAGCGAGTTCGAGGCAGGCGTACCGGCCAGGCCGACGCCGATCCCGATGCAGATGTACGGGATCGCGATCTGCCAGTACGGGGTGTCCTCCTTCCAGAGCAGCAACATCCCGACGAACGCGGCGACGAGGAAGACGTAGCCCGAGAGCAGCGTGAGCCGCGACCCGTGCGCGGCCACGAGCTTCGCCGAGCGCGGCGCGACGAGCACCATCGCGAGGGCTGCCGGCAGGATCGCGGCGCCCGCCTCGACAGTCGAATAGCCGAGCACGTTCTGCACGTACTGCTGGCTCACGTAGGCCGTGCCCATGAGCGTGCCGAAGACGATGATTCCCGCACACGCCGCGACCCAGAACGTCGGCCTCGCCGCCACCGGGAGGTCGAACAGCGGATTCTTGGCGCGCCGCTCGCGAAGGAGGAACACCGGCATCGCGATCACCGCGATCACGAACAGCACGAGCGCAGTCGTCTCCATGCCGTTCACCGGCCAGAAGTTGATCGCGAGGATCAGCGTGCCGACGAGCACGACCGAGACGATGCCTCCGAGGTTGTCGACCGCCTCGGTCGTCTCGTTGACGTGGCTGGGCACGAACCACACGGCCAGCGCGAGCGCGATCACCGCGAGTGGGATCGTCACGAGGAAGACCGATCCCCAGTCGAAGTGCTCGAGCAGAATCCCGCTGACGAGCGGCCCGAGCGCAGCGAAGCCGCCGCCGATCGCAGACCAGAGAGCGATGGCCTTGGTTCGTTCCCGGCCAGACCACAGCGCGGTGATCAGCGCCAGCGTGGTGGGGTAGGCCATGCCCGCGCACAACCCCCCGGCGACGCGTGCGAAGAAGAGGACGTCGTCGCTCCAGGCAAAGCCGGCCAGGAGCGAGACCGGGATCGAGAGCGTCATCCCGAGGACGATGAGCAGCTTGCGGCCGTACCGATCGCCGAGCGCGCCGAACCAGAGCACCGACGCGGCGAGCCCGAACGAGTAGCCCACCGCGATGAGGTTGAGCGTGGTCTGCGACGAGTCGAAGTCGTTCCCGATGTCCGGGATGGCGACGTTCGCCACCGACAGGTTGAGGTTCGCGACCGTCGCGACCGCGATCAGCGAGACGAGGACGAGGCC
>Ga0070683_100001616_pt1 | contig 17433 bp, 17 predicted proteins | sample KBSC713LmetaG_FD_64662 | JGI IMG/M metagenome (GOLD analysis project Ga0070683, IMG submission 64662) | Corn rhizosphere microbial communities from Kellogg Biological Station, Michigan, USA - KBS C7.1-3L metaG | ecosystem: Host-associated > Plants > Roots > Rhizosphere ... | reverse complement strand
TGACCCTGGCGCACGCCATCAAGGCCGATCCCCAGATTGCGGATACGCGACTCATCGCGCTGGCTCCGCTCGGGAAATATCTCAGCGAGGCGGAACTCCACGAGGCGGGACTGGCCGCATGTTTGGTGAAACCGGTCAAGCAGCCGCGTTTGCTCGATTGCCTTTTGAACGTGATCCGGCATCCGCCGCCCGAGCCGTGCGGCGCGAAAATCGAGAGTTCCGACGGGGAGCGATCACCCGCCGCGCCCGAATCGCCCGCGGCGGCGCGAATTCTTGTCGCCGAGGACAACACCGTTAACCAGAAGGTCGCGCTGGGGACACTCAGGAAACTCGGCTACAACGCGGACGTTGTGGGCAACGGGAGCGAAGTGCTCGCGGCGTTGAGGCAAAAATCCTACCAGGTGATTTTCATGGATTGTCAGATGCCGGAAATGGACGGATTCGAAGCCGCGCGCGAAATCCGGGAGCTCGAACGGGCGGCGGAGCCGTGCCCTTGGGCCGCTCCCGTGCATATCATCGCTCTGACGGCCACTGCCATGCAGGGTGATCGCGAAAAGTGCCTGGCGGCGGGTATGGACGATTATATCACCAAGCCAATCCGTTTGCCGGACATGCAGACGACGTTGCTTCGGTGGCTGCCGCATAGCTGAGCGATGGAAGAACCGTTCGCTCGTTCAAGCGGAACGCGCACCGACTTACGGTGCATCATTTCGCGCCGGGAATGCTGCCGGCCTTGATGAGAAACATGCTGTCGGGCCTCAGATATTTTTTGATCGCTGCGTTTACGTCGCCCGTTGAGAGCGATTCGATTTTTTTCGGATATTCGTCGAGCCAGGTCACGTCGTAGCCGCGTTGAATCGCGCCGAGCAAGGCGCCGGCCATGCCGTCCGTCGTGGCCAGTCCCACCTTGAACGTGCCGACGACGTCACCCTTGTGTCGCTCCAATTCGTCATCCGTCACGCCGTTCTCATACCATTTCTTCAACTCCCGCCGGGTCGACTCGATCCCTTTCTCGAGCAGTGTCGGTGCGAACGTCGCCGTGATGTGCCAGTCGCCGTCGCTGAACGTGTCCCGGGCGACGGTCGACCCGATGCCATACGTGAGGCCTTCTTTGTCGCGAACGTTTGCCATCAGCCGTCCGGTGAAACCGCTGCCGAGAATCGCTGTGCCCATGCGCAACGCCTGCGTATCCGGATCGCTGTAACGCAGTCCGGTGGCCTGGCCGAGGATCACCGTGACGCTGGTTTTATCCGCCATGAAAACATTTTGGTCCTTCGGCGCGTCGCTCATCGTCGCTTTTGCCGGATGAATCACATCGGCGCCGCCGGTCCATCCGGCGAATGTTTTTCCGATGTCGGATTGGATCTGCGGCACGTCGAGATCGCCGACCACCACCAGCGTGAAATGCGCGGGCCCGTAATATTTCGCATGAAATGCCTTCGCTTCGTCCAGTTTGGCGCTCTCGGCGGCCGCAATCAATTCCTCCGGCGCCGGCTGGCGATTCGGATGGCCGACGGGATAGACCGCGCGGGTGAAGGCGTCGCTCGCGCGAAAATCGGTGCTCTCGAGTTGCCGACGCAGTCCACCGACGAATTGTTTTTTGACCTTGTCGAATTCCTCCGCGGAAAACGCCGGCGTACGGAGCTGCTCCGCAATTAGGCCGATCACGAGGGGCGCATCTTTCTTCAGGCATTTCGCGCTGACTGCCAGCATCTCGGTGCCGACGTCGAACGAGATGGTCGCGCCGACCCGCTCGAGTTTTTCGGTGATCGCGAACTTGTCCTCGGTGGTCGTGCCCTTGTCGAGCATCATGCCAACGAGAGTCGGAATCGCGATGTTACCCTCGCCGGCAAACGCATCGCCCGCGGGCAGCGAGCCGTGAATCGTCACGACGTCCTGTACTCCGGTTGGATACGCGATGACATCGATGCCGGCGATTTTTGCCCGGATGACATGGCTCGCGATCTGCGCGTGAGCAGACGACACAAGCAGGGCGCACAGAGCCAGGACTAGAAAGGGGAAACGTTTCATGAGCGGAAAATAAACAGATTTTGGATTGCAGGTTACTTCGCGGCGGCGTGTGCATCGGGCACGATCGGGATGAACCAGCCGGCAGTGCTCTGGTCGACGCCGAGGTATTTATTCGCGACGCGTTGCACGTCGGCGGGTGTTACTTTCCTCGTCGCCTCCTCGATTCCGTAATACAGCGTCCAGTCGCCGGCGGCGATGTCTTCGTTGAGATTGCCGGCGATCGCGAACGATCCGTCACGTTGAAACGCGGCGTCGGCGAGAATCTTAGCGGCGGCCGCTTCCACCTCGGCAGCGGTCACGCCGTCCTTTTTCAATTTTTCGATTTCGTCGTAAATGATCTTTTCGACCTGCTCGTGCGCCACGCCGGGCGCGAGCGGCGCGAAAATGATGTGCATGCTTGGATCATGATTTTGGCCGAGAAAGGCCTGCACGTCGACCGTCAGATTTTTATCGGTAAGCGCCTTGTAGAGGCGGCTGTTTTTTCCATCGGTGAGGATGGCGCTGAGAATTTGCACGGTTGCAAAATCCGGATTGGTGGCGGCCGGGATTTTGTGGCCGACGGCGACCACTCCGAGCTGGCCGGCGCGTTTGACGGTGACATGGCGCGGCCCGCTCTGCTCGGGTTCAACGGTATAAAGTTCCGGAATCGGCGCGGGCGATTTCGGGTAAGCGCCGTAATATTTTTTGATGAGCGCCAGCGCATGCGCGGGCTCGAAATCGCCGATCACCGAAACAGTCGCATTGTTTGGCCAGTAAAACGTGTCGTAGAATTCGCGGAGCTTGGAGATCGGTACGCGCTCGAAATCACTGTGCCAGCCAATGGTGGGATGATGATAAGGATGCGCGATGTACGCGGCGGCGAAGATTTCCTTGATGAGGGCCTGGAACGGCGAGTTCTCGCCGCGTTCGTATTCGTTGCGGACCACGGTCATTTCGGGACGGCGGTCCTGTTCGCGCAGCCAGAGATTTCGCATGCGATCAGCCTCGATGGCCATGTACCCTTCGAGATGTTCGCTGCCGATGGTCGCGTAATAATTCGTGCGGTCGAGCCAGGTGGTCGCGTTGTACTGGCCGCCGATGCTCTCGAGATATTGTTTCACGGAATTGCCCTTGGCATCATTGTAATTAGGGCTGCCTTTGAACATCAGGTGTTCGAGCAAGTGCGTGGCGCCGGTCGTGCCGGTGACTTCATTTCGCGAACCGACATGGTAAGTGACCATCAACGTCAGCGTCGGGCTGGAGTGCTCCGGCATCAGCAGCACGTCGAGCCCGTTCGAGTCCAACGTATACTCGGAAATCACGCCGACGGTTTTGACGAACGAAAAGCCATCGGCTTTTACGGGCGCGGCGGGGGAAGATTCGGCGGCGGTGAGGTTGAACGCGATGAATGCGAACAACGAGAGGGCGAACAGCGACTTGGATTTCATGCGAAGAAAAAATAAATGGGCTCAACGTAACCAACCGCCCATCGCCGCCAAGCCGTTATCGACAATTGGGGAAAAAACCAAGGTCGTCCGGGCGATGCGCATGATAAACGGTAGCTCAGTCCTCTTGCGGCGAAGTGTCGGCCCAGGACGGCGGCGGCGCGGAGCGGAATTCGGAGTGCCGGATTTTGCCGCCGACAAAACCCACAAAACTGCCGAGCCCGAGACCGGCGAACGCGACAATCGCGGTGAGCACGACCGAGACGCGCAAAAATCGCGGAAATTTCCAAATGACCAACAACGCCGCTGCCGCGAGCACCACGACCGCGGTATCGATCCATTCGAGCGTGTCCGCGAGGTGGGCGTGCCAGTTGAGCCATTTCTGCGCTGCATCGTTCGACATCGAGTAAACGCGGTCATAGCCGCCATGCCCATAGGATGCGGTCGGCCAGACCGACGCGGCGCCGAGGAGAATCAACACCAGCGCGAGCGCCATGGTGCTGCGACTGCGCGAGAATTGCGCGATGAGCAGCGCAAAAAGACCCACGGCCAGTCCGTAAACCGGCAGTGGGTTCAGGAGGACGTGGACATATTCCGGCTCACGCAAGCCATGGAGAAATTCCGTCCAGAGCGACATCCAGTAAATGTTCCAGCCTGCTTGGAAAGAATGGCAGGCCGGATGCGTGCGCTACTCGAGGGAGAGCCCGCAAGGTCGACTACATTTGCGCGAGCTCGGCGTTTTCGATCAGATTGATGCCATCGCGCGAGACCAGTTTACCCTTGATCGTGACCGTCTTTCCGCCGTACGGCGCGAGCGTGTCGTTCATGGATTTGTGTTCACCGATCAGTAAATAGACGGTGCCATCGGTGCTCTTCAGGCCGACCGGGAGGCCGCCCGCGATGCATTTGGTGGCACAGCCGGCGTGCTTCTCGCCATGCGCGCCGTGATCGAGATAACACGCCATGTCGAGAACCTCGCCGGTGACACTGACATCGCCGCTTTTAGCGGGAGCCGTCGCGGTATCGGCGGCGCGGGCGGCGAGCGGCAACAACGCGAAGGCCGTGCCGGCAGTGAGCAAAGAGGCGAATCGAGACAGAGAACGGAACTGTTTCATGGCGGATAGGATTGAGATTTAGACGGTTGAACTAACTGAACCAAAGATCGCAAGGAACAGGAAGAATGCAAACTGCGATTGGTATTGGCTCGATGGAAGCGGAGATTTGAAGAAAAAATTCTCACGCCGGGGGCGCCGACTTTTTCTCGCCACGAAGCTTCGCCCGTTCCGCGAGTTTGACGTACTTGTCGTGGAGTCGATCGAGTTCCTCGTCACTTAAGTTGTCGAGATCCAGCAGTGTATTTTGTGCGCCGTGCAGTGCACGGATCAGTTCGTCGAGCTTGACGTGGATCGCTTGCGAGTCGCGGTTTTGCGTATTCTGGATGAGGAAAACCATCAGGAACGTCACGATGGTCGTCCCCGTGTTGATCACCAGCTGCCACGAATCGCTGTAGTGGAAAAGCGGACCGCTGACCGCCCATGCGATCAGAACCGTGACCGCGAGGACGAAGGCCGCTGGTCTTCCGGTCGCGTGCGCGGTCCGTTTGGCAAAAGCCGTGAACAGCGACGGCGATCGCGCCGGAGTGGTGGGAACGCTGGGGTTTTGCATCCAATACTGGACCGGTTTTCGGATGAAACGTGCCCGCGCTGTCTCGAGTCGGCGCAGCCATAACGTTTCATTTCGGCCGCGAATGAAATTGCGGGCCCGCTCGAATCGGTACGGCCTCGCTACCCGCCCGCGAGGATTTTTTCGCGCAAGTGCGTGAGCCGCTGCTTCGATTCGCTGTTGCGCACGGACATCGCGTACGCCGCGGGTTCACCGACAATATAAACCTTCTGCTTTCCGCGGGTGATCGCCGTGTAGATCAGATTTCGCTGCAGCATCATGAAATGCCCCTTGAGCAACGGAATGATCGCGATCGGATATTCGCTGCCCTGTGATTTGTGGATGCTGATCGCGTAGGCGAGCGCGAGATCGCCGAAATCGCCGCGCTCAAACGTGCGCCGCTCGCCGTCGAATTCGGCGATCATCGTGGCCTGGTCGGCGTCGATCGCGGTGACGCGGCCGATGTCGCCGTTGAAGAGGTTTTTGTCGTAGTTGTTGCGGAGCTGAATAATTTTATCGCCCACGCGATATTCGCCGCTCAAGGCCCGCAGCCCGCGTCCGTGCGGATTCAGCGCGGCCTGAAGTTGCAGGTTGAGATTGGCGACGCCGGCGACGCCTTTGTGCATCGGTGCGAGGACCTGCACGTCGTCGACCGGATCGCGCGACTGCAGATATCGCGGAATGAATTCGGTGCACAGTTGAACGACTTTGCGCAGGCAATCGTCGGCGTCCGTGGCGCTGATGAATGCGAGATCGCTCGCGGATGGCACTTGTGCAATTTCCGAAAATACGGCGGGCAGCGACGCATTTCCGGCGTTGATCGCGTGCGCAGTGGCGACAATTCCGCTCTGATTCTGCTGGCGATAAATCATGGAGAGACGCGTGGTCGGGATCGATAAAGCCGCATTCCCCAGCTGCCGGCTGACGTCGATCAGATCTTTCAATACGTTGCCCGCGCCGACGCTCGGGAGTTGATCGATGTCACCGACGAGCAGCAGATGGGCACGGGCGGGCACGGCCTGCAGGAGCGCGGACGCGAGCCGTGTGTCGAGCATCGACGCTTCGTCCACCACGAGAAAATCGGTGCCGAGCGGGGAATTTTCGTTGGCGACAAATCCGCCGCCAGCCGGGTCGTATTTGAGCAGTCGATGAATCGTGGAGGCGAAACCGCCGGTGGTTTCCGCGAGCCGCTGCGCCGCGCGACCAGTCGGCGCGGCGAGATGCACGCGAACCTTTTTTGCCTTCAGGATTTCGACGAGCGCACGCAAAATGGTGGTCTTTCCCGTCCCCGGTCCGCCCGTGAGGATCGTGAACTTGTGCGTCAGCGCATTTTTTACCGCGGCGCGTTGAAGATCGTGGAAAACAATCCCGGCTTTTTTCTGCGCCCACTCGACGGCGGCGTCGGCTTTGATCGGCGGCAGTCCGCTGGCGACGCGGGTGAGACGGGCGACGACACCAGCGATTTTGCGCTCGAAGCGATCGTTGTGTGGAAGCTGGATCAGCGCGCGAATCGGATCGGTTCCGCGTTCCGGGTTCTGGGTTCGGAGTTCTGCGTCTGGCGCGGGAAGATTTTGAATCGGGTGGCGAACAAGTTGCTTTTCTTCCACCAAGGCATCGATGCGCGCAGCCACGAGTTTGGACGCGGTCTCCAGCTGATTGGCCGAGTGATCGCGCAGATCGGTTTCCCCAAACGCCGTGTGACCCTCCTCCTGCAGCGTCTCCAGCGCGTAGACGATTCCGGCATCGAGACGCGGCGCGGCATCGTTCGCGAAGCCGAGATTGATCGCGATCCGGTCGGCGGTTTTGAAGCCGATGCCATCGATCTCGCGAGCGACGCGATACGGCTCGTGCAGCAGGACGGTTTTTGCCGACGGCCCAAAATGCTTCGCGATCTTCACGCACTGCGCGGGTGTCACACCGTAAGTCTGCAGAAAAATGTAGAGCTCGCGCTCGGTGCGTTTGGCGTCCCACGCGGCCTTGATCGCGGCGACGCGTTTTTTTCCGATGCCCGGCACATTCCGGAGTTTGGCGGATTCTTCACTCAGCACGCGAAAGGTGTCGGTGCCGAACACGTCGACGATTTTGTTCGCATAAACCTTGCCGATGCCGGGCACGAGCCCGCTGCCGAGGTATTTGCGAATGCCATACACGCTCGACGGCAGCTCGCTTTTGAAACGGGAGATTTTGAACTGCGCGCCGTGCTGCGCGTGCTTCGTCCATTCGCCGGTCAGGTGCAACGTCTCGCCGCATTCCACGCCCGGAAGCGGTCCAACGATCGTGACGGGTTCGGCGCGTTCTTTCGGCGCACCACTCGGAAGCTCGGGCCGGAATTCCGCGATGGTATAGTGATTTTCCTCGTTGAGGAAAATGATGCGCTCGACGACGCCGGTGATCGAAGCGGGCGCGGAAGTCGGAGGAGAATTACCCACGGATGGACACGGATAGACACGGATGCGGAAAAGAGAAGCCGAAGCAGCGTAAGGCTCGGTGACTCCAAGCCGCCCGCGAATCACGCGAATGGACGCGAAGGGATTGGCGGCAATTTTTCCGGAGCTGGTGGAACGCGGATCTGCGCTGATCCAAATCAATTTTGCAAAGAACCGTAGCCGCAGGCGCCAGCGCCCGAGTAGCACACCAACGGCGTTTCGACTCGGGCGATGCGAGGGGAATATTCCTGGAGAATTCGCGACCATTCGCTTGATTCGCGGGAGGAAATTTTTGTCGGGAAGCTATGTTGGAAGACTGCGGAGGTCGTAAACCGGTGTTGCGCAAGGGCGAGCGCGCTGCTGTTTTTGCGACATGGATTCGCCGACGTCCGGTTCGCTCGTTCCGATCATTCAGATTTCAACCACGCCGGTGATTCTGATTTCGGGCATGGGATTGTTGTTATTGACGATGACGAACCGCATGGGACGTATCATCGATCGGACGCGTCTTTATGCGACACAGCTCAAGCAAGCGAATCCGGCCGAGCGTCAGCAGGTGGAAATACAACTCGCGCTCACCTGGCAGCGCGCAAAAATAGTTCGGTTCGCACTCACTGCGACGACGGCGAGCATGTTGATGTCGGCCGGACTCGTGATTGTAATTTTCGCCGGTGCGCTGCTGCACCGTGATTTTGGGGAATTGATGCTGGTCTTGTTTGCGGGGGCGATGCTGCTGCTGGTCGCGGCACTCATGGCTTTTCTGCGGGATATTTTTCAGTCGCTGTCCGCGTTGCATCTCGAAGTCGAACAGACGCGGGAGAAATAAAATCAGCAGGTTGGTCGCGGCGACGCGCTAAGTTTGAGCCTGCGGCGCGACGAATCGCGGATGCTCAAGCTCAGGTTGAGATTATTCGCGTTACAGACCCAGTTCGCGTCCGAGCGCGAATAGATCCGGGAAAACTTTGCTCGCGCCGGCGGCTTGCAGTTGAGCGGCGGTGTGCGTTCCCGTGCTGACGCACCAACTTGGGAATCCGCCGTTTTTCGCCGCCGCGACATCGAATGGCGAATCGCCGACGAGCAGCGCGCCGGTTTCACTGGCTCCGAATTGGGCCAGCGCGTGGGCGACGAATTCGCGCTGGGGTTTTATCCACGGTGTGTCACCCGCGCCAAAAACTCCGCGCAAAAATCGCGTGATCCCAAGGTGGTCACAGACGAGGCGCGAGGACGGGCCGTGTTTGTTGGTGAGCACGGCAAGCGTTGCGCCGCGAGCATGCAGGCCTTCGAGCAGTTCGCGCGCGCCGGGAAGTAGCTTTACGTCCTGGAGCATCGTGGCGTCCCAATAAGGGCGATAGATTTTGAGCGCCTGCTCGACGCGGTCGACGCCGACGAGCCGTGCGATCGCGAGTTCGAGGCCGCCGCCAACCGCGGCGCGCACCTGGTCCATCGTCGGCGCCGGGAGGCCGAGCTGCTGCATCGTATAAGAATGCGCGCGATGGATCGCGGCAAAGTGATCGACGAGGGTGCCGTCGAGATCGAAAAAGAAAGTGGTAAACAGGAGCATGAGAGGTTCGCGGGCGTCAGCGGCGGTTTCTTCTGAGGGAGCCGGAACGTCTGCGCTACGCCAAAGTGATCGGAGCGAGGGAAGGGGACGCGTGAGTGTAGGAGCGGCTTTACGCTGCGATTCCCGCGCAATTTCGCGGCGTAAAGCCGCTCCTACATCTTTGGATGCGAACGAACGCGCAGGATTTTTTGTAGGCGGCGAGCCAGCTCGCGCATGGAGGAGCGCCAGCGAGCTGGCGGCCTACGCTACCGGGCGGTGCAGACCAAGGAGCGCCGGGCCGTGTGGCCACGGTTCGAGATTTGGTTTGGCGAAAGGGCAGCTCACGAATGAAGTGAGGTCATGCCTGTCTCACCGGAACTGCGGAAAGCGCGTGTATCCGACACCCTTGAAGGTGACGTGATGGACGTTTCGCTCGCAGGGACGTGGCAGATTACCGAACCGCGGCCGTCGTGGACGGAACTGCTCGGAGGACGCAATCCGGCACGGGTCAAATTGCGAGTCGACGCCGTGGAGCGATGGGATAGTTCGCTGCTGCTGTTCTTGTTCGAGGCTGAGCAATGGTGCCGGGTGGCGGGCGCCGATTGCAACGTCGACGCGCTCCCGGAAAAAATTCGGACGCTCCTCGCCCAACTCGCGGCTTCGCATGTGACCAGTGTGCCATTCGATCGCTCGCAGAACTTTTTTGCGATCGTGGGCGGAGCGACGCTGGACCTGAGCAAGAAAGCGCGCGCGATGTTTACGTTCGTCGGCGAGTGCGTGATCGGTGCGGTCCGCGTCGTGAAACGACCGCATAAATTTCGCTGGCGCGATTGCGTGGAAGAAATGCAGCACTGCGGCGCGATGGCGCTGCCGATCGTGAGTCTCATCAGTTTTCTGACGGGCGTGACGCTCGCGTACACTGGCGCGCTCGTGCTGCGGCAGTACGGCGGGGATATTTACGTCGCGGATCTGATCGGGCTCGCAGTGTGCCGCGAGATGGGCGCCGTGATGACGGCGGTGGTGCTGGCGGGGCGGACCGGCGCGGCGTTTGCGGCGACGCTGGGCAACATGAAAGCCAATGAGGAAATCGACGCGCTTGAAACATTGGGCATTTCGGCGGTGGATTTTCTCGTGCTGCCGCGGCTGCTCGCGCTCGGTGTCATGATGCCGCTGCTCGCCCTCTACGCGAATGCGCTCGGCATCCTCGGCGGCATGGCGGTTTCGCTCGGCGTACTGTCGATCTCGCCAACGGCGTATTGGGTCGAGATGGGCACGATCGTCGGGATGAGCGATGTCGCCGTCGGCGTCATCAAGGCCGTGAGTTTCGGGTTGATCGTGGGATTTTCCGGGTGCTTGCGGGGATTGCAGGCGGAGCGAAGCGCGGCGGGCGTGGGTCGCGCGGCGACATCGGCGGTGGTGACCTCGATCCTTTTGATCGTGGTCGCCGATGCGATTTTCGCGGTGCTGTTCAACGTAGTTGGAATGTGAATAACGCGAAACGCGACGCGCCCCAACCAAATTGAGACGATGAGCACGGACGCCGCCATCAATGATGCTCCCGCGATCGAGGTGAGGAATCTCGTATGCGGCTATGACGGGCAGACCATTTTGAAGGACGTAAACTTCAGTGTGCGCAGCGGGGAGATTTTTTTCGTCATCGGAGGCTCGGGTTGTGGCAAGAGCACGCTTCTCCGCAACCTCATCGGAATCCGCACGCCGATGGCGGGCACGGTGAAATTTTCCGGCGAATCCTTCACCGACGCGCGCACGGAACGCCGGCGCGAGCTCCTGAAATCCTTCGGCGTGCTTTATCAAGGCGGCGCGCTGTGGACGTCGCTCACTCTCCGGCAAAATGTGGAATTGCCGCTCGAGGAATATACGGCGCTGTCACGCCGCGAGCGCGAGGAAATCGCCACGCTCAAACTCGCGCAGGTCGGGCTGGCGGGTTCCGAGGATTATTATCCGGCGGAGATCAGCGGCGGCATGAAAAAACGCGCCGGCCTCGCGCGGGCGCTCGCGCTCGATCCGGCCATTTTATTCCTCGATGAACCGTCGGCGGGACTCGACCCGATCACGTCGCGGCGACTCGACGAGCTCGTGCTGGAAATCCGCCAGATGCTGGGCACGACAATGGTGGTGGTTTCGCATGAACTGGCTTCGATTTTCAGCATCGCGGATCGTGTCGTGTTGCTGGATCGGGATGAACAGGGGATTATCGCGGAGGGCAATCCGCGCGCACTGGCGACGACCAGCCGCGATCCTCGCGTGCAGGAATTTCTTCGTCGCGGCGATTTGGCGCCGGAGGCAAAATGAAGAATTGTTTTGTCATTCTGAACGGAGTGAAGAATCCAATGTCGGGAGCGCGTGCGCCCTGGCCGGGCTTTCCAATCACTTCCGGCCAGGTCGTCATCCGGTATATTCAAATTCCCATGCCCAAGAATTTCGAGTCACAGCGTGAACAGAGCGCGGGCAGGGAGTTCACCGAAAAGTGCTTCGGCCCAGACTGGGACTTCAGCCCCGCTATCAACTTCAATTCGCGTGAAACGCTCTCACCAGTTTGTGACCTCCTGCTTCGTCTGGGTCAGAGTTCGATGTACTCCGTGACTCATGTCTGGGTTGACCCAGGCATGAAATATTTCGGTAGAGACTGTCAGAAAATTCGAGGGTTCGAGGTAGGCCGCGAGCTTACTCGCGCTTTGAGCATTAGAGGCGCGAGCAAGCTCGCAGCCTACAATAATCGCAGAGAGACTTTGCGGACAACCTACAGCCGATCATGAAACCCAAGCTCGGTCCCGCAGTAGTCGGCGCGTTCGTGATCGGCGCGTTCGTGCTTCTCCTGATCGCGATTCTTGCGTTTGGCGGCGTGAGCTTTTTCTCGAGGCCGCAGCGCTTCGTGGTTTATTTTGACGAATCGATCCACGGCCTCGATCTCGGGTCGCCGGTGAAACTTCGCGGCGTGCGCGTCGGCCGCGTGGTCGATCTCAACGTGCGGTACGAAACGGAAAGAAACCGCTCGGTTGTCGCCGTGGTTTGCGAGCTGAACCGCAACATGATCACGGACAGCCGTGGCGCGCAGCTCGATGTCTCGAGCAAGGCGGAGTTGCAAAAACTCGTCGACCGCGGACTGCGCGCGAATCTCGATCTGCTCGGCCTCGCCACGGGACTGCTGTTTGTGGAAATGGATTTTCGCGATCCGAAACAATATCCGGCGCCGGCGCTCCCGTTCCAACCGAAGTACGTCGTCGTTCCCGCGGTGCCGTCGGACATCTCGGAATTCCGTGCGAATCTCACCGAGATCCTGATCGACCTGAAGAAGATCGATTTCGCAGGAATTTCGGTTGAGTTCAAAGGGCTGCTCGTCGATACGCGCAAACAAGTGAACGCGCTCGACATGGAGGCGACCGTTGCGCAATGGCAGAAAACCGGCGCGCAATTCGAGGCGCTCGCTTCGTCGCCCGAAATCAAACAGACGTTTGCGAATCTCAACGCTGCGATCACGCAGCTCCGCGGCACGCTGGCCAGCATTGACGCGCAGGTCGGGCCGGCCGGCAAGGAACTCGCCACCACCCTGGCGGAAGCGAAGGTCGCGCTGGAATCATTCAGCGCCACGGCGAATGCCGCGCGCCGGTTCATCGCGTCGCAAGGCGGGCTCGGAGATGAAGCGACGCGAACGTTGGAGCAACTGCGCTCGGCGGCCGAAGCGGTGCAACGGCTGGCGGACTTCATCGAACGAAATCCGCAGGCGTTGATCACGGGGAAAAAGCGATGAGCGGCTCCCATCGAATGAACCCATCTTCATGTTATCCCTTTCCGAATGGAACCGCGAGCATGAGCGGATGGGCGAAGCCCCGCTCGTTCGCGTTTTCAAAATCCGGTTCGAGGCGAGACCTCGAGACAGGCCAGCTATGAAGAAACACAGCACCATCAGAGCGCGCGCGTTTGGCTTCTATTTCGGGTCTGCCATGCTCGGCGTGCTGCTCGCGGCCTGCTCGCTTCCCGAGGCGAAACCGGATCTTACGCGTTTCTACGTGCTCACCTCGCTGGCCCGGAAATCGGAAAACACGACGACCGCGCCAGAGCACCCGCCACGGGTCATGTTGCGCTCGGTCATCGTGCCGGAATATTTGCGCGGACAAATTATTCAGGTGCGCGTGAGCGAAAACGAGGTGCGCTTCATCGACGAGGCGCGATGGGCCGAACCGTTGGAGGCGGGGCTGGATCGGGTCTTGCGCGCGAATCTCGCTGCGCACGAGGAGGCGGTGCAGGTCGTGGCGCGCGGTGGCGAAGAACATGACTACAACGTCGCGGTGATTTTGCGGGACTGCGAAGGCGTCCTGCCGTCGGGCACCGTGCGACTGGCGGCGCACATCGAAATTACCTCTGCGGACCTCGATCCGAAGGTGGTCGCCGAAACCGATTTTACCTCGGAGATTCCCGGTTGGAACGGAAAAGATTACAGCCAGCTGGCGAGAAAATTGAGCGAAGCGGCCGCGGCGTTGAGCGATCGGATTGTGACGCTGCTGCCGGCTAAAAAATAGAACCGGTCGCGCCACGCCAAAATCCGTTCAGCGCGAAGGCCGCCCGCCATGAACCTCCGACTGCGTGCTACGCCAGTGCGTCGGAAATTCGCGCGAGCGCGGCGACGACGTTTTCGCGCGAGTTGAAGGCGCTGATTCGCACGTGGCCTTCGCCGCATTTGCCGAAGCCGGCGCCGGGCGTGCAGACGACCTGGGCTTTGTTCAACAACAGATCAAAAAAGTCCCAGGAGTCGCGCCCCGTATTCACCCAGATGTACGGCGCGTTGTCGCCGCCGATGCACGTGAAGCCGAGTTTCGTCACTGCTGCGCGAATCAAGGCGGCGTTCGCGAGGTAAAAATCCGTGAGCGCGCGCGTCTGTTTTTTTCCGGCGTCGGTGTAAATCGCTGCCGCCGCTTTCTGGATCGGGTACGCGACGCCATTGAATTTCGTGGTGTGGCGTCGATTCCAAAGGGCGTGGAGGGAGTGCTCCGCGCCGGCGGCATCCCAGGCCTTCAGCGATTTCGGAATCACGGTGAATGCGCAGCGCGTGCCGGTGAATCCGGCAATTTTCGAATAGCTGCGAAACTCGATCGCCACCTCGCGCGCGCCGGCGATTTCGTAGATGCTGTGCGGAATCTGCGGATCGCGAATGTAGGATTCGTAAGCGGCGTCGTAGAGAATGATCGCGCGGTTTTTCCTCGCGTACTCGACCCAGGCCGCGAGTTGCGCCTTCGTTGCCACCGCACCGGTCGGATTGTTGGGAAAACAAAGATAAATCAGATCGGTGGGCGTCGACGGAATGGCCGGGACGTAGCCGTTGGCCGGGGTGCAATCGAGATAGGTGATGCCTGCGTAACGCCCGTCGATATTTGCGCCAGTGCGGCCCGCCATGACGTTGGTGTCGACGTAAACCGGATAAACCGGATCGGGAATCGCGAGCCGGATGTCGTTGGAAAATATTTCCTGGATATTCCCGCAGTCGCACTTTGCTCCGTCGGAAACAAATATTTCATCGGCCTCGATGTTGCAGCCGCGAGGGGCGAATTCGTGTTGGACGACCGCTTCACGCAAAAACGCGTAGCCCTGTTCGGGGCCGTAGCCTTTGAACGTCGCGCGGTGCGCCATCTCGTCCGTCGCCGTATGCAAGGCCTCGATACAGACCGGCGGCAGCGGCTCGGTGACGTCACCAATGCCGAGGCGAATGACGGGTTTCGACGGATTCGCGGCGACAAACGCGTTCACGCGGCGCGCGATGTCGGCGAAAAGATAAGAGGCTTTGAGTTTGGTGTAGTTGGCGTTGATGCGGATCATGAGAAAAAGATTCGGCGAACGTAACGTCGGGCGTGAGTGAGCTGCGCAATTTGTCGCTCGCTCGCGCGCGCGATGGCGTTCGCGCTCGCGGCGAAAGATTGGGCGAAAAACTTGAAGAAAGGTGCCGGGCCGCGTTAGTTCAAGCAACTCCTTCGCCTGCCTCGGGCGTGTCTCATGGAAAAAATCGAAGCTGTATCGGAAATGCGATCGCGCGCCGCGCAACTCAGGGCGCAGGGAAGGACGATCGCGCTGGTCCCGACCCAGGGTGCGCTGCACGCCGGCCAGGCATCGTTGATTCGCGCGGCGACCAGGCGGGCGGATGTCGTCGCGGTTTCGATTTTCGTGAATCCGCTGCAATTCGGGCCGAGCGAAATGGTCGCGGATTATCCGCGAAGCCTGGAGGCCGACCTCGCGCTGTGCGCAACGTGCGGGGCGCAAATTGTTTTCTCGCCGTCGCTGGAGGAAATTTATCCGCGCGGCTACTCGACCTATGTCGCCGAAGACGTGACGAGCCGCGCGTTGTGCGGTCCGTCACGGCCGGCTCATTTTCGCGGCGTGACGACGATGATGGCAAAATTCTTCAATATCATCGGTCCTGAGTTTACGTTTTTCGGCCAGAAGACGGCGCAGCGCGCGGCCGTGGTGCGCAAAATGGCGGCGGACCTTGGTTACAACGTGGAGATCATCGTCGAGCCAACGGTGAGAGAAGGCGACGGATTGGCGGTCGGCGTGCGCAATCGCGAGTTCACGGCGAACATGCGGCAGGAGGCGCTGGCGATTCCGGCGGCGTTGAATCGTGCCCGGGAAATGGCGGAGTCGGGCCTGCGCAATCCCGACCGGCTGATCGCCGAGGCGACTCACATTCTAGGCGAGCGCCGGCGGGTGCGCGTGATCTATGTTGCGCTCGTGGACCACATCACAATGGAAACGATGCGTGAAGTCATTCCGGGACGGACGATGCTCGCGATCGCCGCGTGGGTCGACGAGGTGCGGCTGATCGATAATGTGATACTGTGAGCCGGGCGGCAGACGACGGCGTCGCGCGTGCGCGATACGTTCGTCACCATTTAGTGCGATCGAAATTTGCGCCGGTCTTATTTCGCTGTTCGCCGAAATGAGAGAACGGGAACACGACGAGAATGATCCAAGGCCGAGACATTAAACTGCCTCAGCGATCGAGTCGCGGCACGCGCGTCAGAAAGCGGCTGGCTCGGGGGCGAATATTTCCGCCAGAACTTTCCGAAGCTCGGAAGGGAAGACGGGCTTGAAGAGGATGCGATCGACTTTGAGCTGATTGTAAGCCTCGGCGACCGCCGGGCTCAACTCCGAGCAAAAGATGAGAATCTTGCCGCTATACGGCAGGGTTCGGAGCTGCGTGATGAATTCCATGCCGTTGAGGCGCGGCATGTGGTGATCTGAAATCACCAAATCATAGGCGCCGACATCGGCGTTCAAGCGTTCCAAGGCTTCCTGACCATCGGCGACGCATTCGATCAAATGACCTTCGCGGCTCAATGCGATCCGGGCGACTTCGCGGAGCTCCCGCATGTCATCCGCGTAAAGGATGCGCAGTAATTTTTTTCGGGAGCTGATTTCGTTTAGTAGAGTGGTGGGCACAGGGTGAATTTAATCGGTGAAACTTGTCATCACCGACCGGAGTTTGCACGTTTCAGTTCTACTAAAATCTTGCGAAAAAAAATGCGGCATCGGGGATTTTCCTAGCCGCGTGACCGATGGAGTCCTGATTGTCGCGTCGAGTTGTTTTTCTTTTTCGCGCCCCTGAAATACAACTTTCGATTCGTAACATTACCCTGCGCGAAGGGTCCAAAACGGCTCGTGAGCGGATTCGCCGCCTTTCGGCTGCATGAAAAATCAGCGCAGGAACGAACTGTTTCCGACTCTTCGCTACTAAAGCGCTAACCTATGAAAACCTCGCCCAAACTAATTGTCCTGCTCGCGATTCTCGCCGGCAGCGCCATCGCTCTCCCGTCCGGCTGTGCCGGCACCTCGACCCGACAAAGCACCGGTGAATTCGTCGACGACGCCACGATTAAAACCAAGGTCAAAACTGCATTTGTTCGCGATCCGATCGTGAAAGTATTTCAGGTCGACGTCACAACCTTCAAAGGCAACGTCCAGCTCAGTGGTTTTGTGGATACACCGGAACAGAAAACGCGAGCGGGTCAGCTCGCCGAGGGAGTGCCCGGAGTTAAAACGGTCACGAACAACATCACTGTGAAATAAGCGGAAGCTGGGTTGCATCGCGCAACCCACCGATGGGACTGTGCGGCGTCGGCTGCCGCACCTGCCCACGGCGCCACGGACAAAACGAGCGAACGCTTGGCATTCTTCCCGACTGTGCTCAACTCGGGCGGATGCGTACCCCCGTATCGGCATTTTCCGCGGCCCTGCTTCTGCTTTTGAGTTTTTTTCCGCCGCGCGCCGCCGCCAGTTCGGGTCGGGACTGGCCGGTTTATCTCGGCGACAAGGCCGCGAGCCATTATTCGACGCTCGACCAGAT
>Ga0070683_100001615_pt1 | contig 17444 bp, 14 predicted proteins | sample KBSC713LmetaG_FD_64662 | JGI IMG/M metagenome (GOLD analysis project Ga0070683, IMG submission 64662) | Corn rhizosphere microbial communities from Kellogg Biological Station, Michigan, USA - KBS C7.1-3L metaG | ecosystem: Host-associated > Plants > Roots > Rhizosphere ... | reverse complement strand
TGCGCATCGCTGAGAGAACCGCAGCCGTGTGAAGGTCGCCCCCACGCGGAAGCACGGCATCAGCGCCGGTCTCCAACGCGTAGTGGGACGGTCGCCCGTTCGAGCTGTCGGCAGACCCACGACATCCCGCGATCTGGGTCAGATCGGGCCGACGATCGAGCGCACCTCAGACCGACGGCAGGATGTCAGCAGCAGCGCAGCTCGACGGTTCGCAAGAGGATCGATGTCGGCGACAAGGATCCGTCGTATGAGAAGTTCCGGACCGCGATGGTGCGCCAGCTTCATGCGCACCGCCGTATGCGTCGCCCTGTCCTTTCTTGTGGCCTGCGCCAGCCTGAGCAAGAAATCAACGCATCCCAATCTCGAGCCCTGGCCGGAAATCCGCTCCGACTTCCGGATGGAAACGCTGCGGGTGCGCATGACCGAATACGCAATCACGTTCGCCGCGGACGTCGATCTCGCTGCCTCGGCCATCGATCTGCGGGCCACCGATTCGACCGTGCGCCGCAACGCGTTGCTCTGGAAAACGCGCGCCATACCCGAGATGCGAAAGGCGTGCTTTCGGCTGGAGCCGATCATGGCCCTGATCGACGCGTGGATCTTCGCACGCCAGATGGAGCAGCTCTTGAGCGAAGGCGCGGGCGCTGGCGCCCTCGGCACATTCCAACCCGAAGCCGTCGAGGTCTCGCGCCGACTCGTTGCCGAGGTGCGGGAGATCGGCGGTTCGATTGCCGTGTCTCCCGAGGCGAAGGCCGAGTTCGAGCGCAGAATCATCGATCCGTGGCTCGCCGAACATCCTCTGCGTGACATCACATTCGTCCGCGAATCTCCGATTGCACGCTTCGCCGAACAATCCCGGGCGGGCGGCGACACGTTCCAGTCCGTCGCAACCATCGAGGAACTGGCGGTCAGCCTCTCCCAGCAGGCGCGCATCTACATGGCCGATCTGCCGCGGCAGGTTCGAGGAGAACTCGACCTGATGCGCTCCGACATGCTGCCCGCTGAAAGCGTGGCGTCGATGCAGGGCGACCTGCACGTGACTTCTGCCGCAGCGGATCGCATCGCGTCAACCGCCGAAACCATTTCACCCCTCGTCCTGAACGAGCGACGAATCGTCCTCGACGAAGTGAGCCGGCAGCGAGCGCTGGTGATGGAGGCCATCTCCGTCGAGCGGCAACAGGCGGTCAGCGCGATCGTCCGCGCGTTCGCCGCGGAGCGCAGCGAAGTGCTGCGCAACGTCGATTCGGAGCGGCTGGCCACGCTCGAGTGGGCGACCAACGAGCGCCGTGAGGCGCTCGCAGAAGTGCGGCGCGAGCTAGCCGAGTCGGCGGCAGTCCTGCGTGCCGAGCGTGCCCTCGTCGTCAATGACGTGCGCCACATCGTCGATGGGGTTTTGCTGCGCATAGCCATCTTCATCATCGCGGGGGTGGTGCTCGCGCCGCTCGTCGCTCACGCCTACGCCCGCGTGTGGCCCCGGCGATGACGTGCGCTCAGCCGAGTGCTCGTGATTCAGGACTCGCTCCACCGGAGATCCTCCGGCATAGCGTGGGCAGCAAGAACAAGCCCCGACCACATCCCGGCGTGGTCTGTTAGTTATCAACGACTTGTCGCGCGAACTCCGTCGGGCGTACGTGGCACCTGGAGTGCTCCAGGCCACGCCAATGCGGTCACGGATCACTCCAAACATCGCTCTCCTTCTTCGTCTCTTTTTCGCGGCGCCCGCGGCTGCACAGGACACGCCGGACGACTCGCCGATGAGTCAGAACGCTACAGCGCCGCCGGCAAAGGCCGCGACGGTGACGTGCTCGTCGAAGCCCGGTGAACGTTCGAGTTGCGCCGCCGACACGTCGAAGGGCGTGGTGCTGCTGCGATCGATGGGCGACGCCCCGTGTCTGCTCGGCAAGACCTGGGGCTACGAGCAGGCCAGTGTGTGGGTGTCGGATGGCTGCAGCGCCGAGTTCATCACGGGCGCCCCCGTAGAACCAGAGACGACGAAGCCCAAGCCTCTCTCTTACATTCCGAACGCCGGCTTCCTGCTTTTCGATGGCGAGAAGGGCCAGATCTATTTCCGGCTATTCAGTTACGGGCGGTATCTGAATCAGCGGAATCTCGCTGAGTCCTACGTCGACGCCTTCGGCAACACGAAGACGATTCAGCGGCGCCAGGACATCCAGCTGCAAAAGTTCTTCGCGCCGTTCTCCGGATGGTTCCTCACGCCGAAGATGCGCTACTACCTCTACGTCTGGTCGTCGAACGCATCGCAGGGTGATCCGGCGCAGGTGGTCGGCGGGGGCAATTTGACCTGGACCTTCAATCGGTTCGTAAGCGTGGGCGTCGGGATCACGTCGCTGCCCACGGTGCGAAGCACAGAGGGTCAGTTCCCCTACTGGCTCGGCGTGGACGACCGCCTGATTGCCGACGAATTCTTCCGCGGATCGTACACCTCTGGCGTCTGGCTCAAGGGCGAATTCAACAGCAAGGTCAAGTACCAGGCGATGTTCGCCAACAACCTGAGTACGCTGGGCGTGAGTGCGGCCCAGCTCGACAACAAGATGGACACGCAGTCCTTCTCGGTGGTCTGGCTGCCGACGACCGGCGAGTTCGGCCTGTGGAACACGTTCGGCGACTACGACGATCACCAGAAGATGGCGACGCGGATCGGTCTGCACTACTCCCACAGCCTCGAGGAGAAGCAAAGCCAGCCCGGCACTGAAGGGATCGAAAACAGCCAGATCCGCCTGACGGACGGGAGCGTCATCTTCACGCCGGATCTGTTTGGGCCCGGCATCACCGTCAACGAAGTGGACTACCGGATGTCGAGCATCGATGCGGGAGTCAAGTACAAGGGCCTGTCGCTCGAGGGCGAGTACTACTGGCGGTGGTTGAGCAACTTCACCGGCGTCAGCACGAGCGGCATCGCGAACATCAACGACCAGGGCTACCAGCTGCAGACCTCGGGGATGGCTGTCCCCAAGGCGCTTCAGTTGTACTTCGGCGCCTCGCAGGTCTTCGGCCGCTACGGCAACCAGTGGGAGGTACGAGGCGGAGAGAACTGGTACCTGATGAAGGAGCGCGGCATCCGTCTCAATGGCGAGTGGATGTACGTGAACCGATCACCCGTGGGATACACCGCCTATCCCTACCCGGTTGGCGCCAAGGGCACGGTGTTCCACGTCAACCTCGAAATGAACTTCTGATCAACGAGGTGAACATGATCCGCAAACCGTCGTGATTCTCCACAACGACATCGATGTGCCATTTGCGAAGGAGAACGCGGAGCTCGCGTCCGGCGTCAGCTGACGCCACACCGGCGTCCACATGTCGACACCGCGAAGTACGGACCCGGACCGGAGGGCGCCCACCGTGTCGGTGCCAGTTGTCATGCAAACGGGGAGGATAGAAATGGGTAGACATGTTCGTAGTATCGCTGTCCGGGCGTGCCTGCTCGGTCTCGGGGCGCTCGCGCTGGCGACACCGTCAAGCGCACAGCCGCCAGCCCAGATCCAGCAGGCCGTTGATGCGGCCTACCAACGGTTCAGGACGCTCAACGAAGGCAAGAACGCCGACTATATTCCTGCGCTCGCCAAGGTCGATCCGAACCTGTTCGGGATCGCCCTCGTTACCGCCGACGGTAAGGTCTACACCGCTGGTGATGTGAAGACCGAGGTGTCGATCCAGTCGATCTCCAAGGTCTTCACGATGGCCCAGGTCATCCAGGAGCAGGGCCCTGACGCGATCGAGAAACGAATCGGCGTCGATGCCACGGGCGCGCGGTTCAACTCGATTATCGCGGTTGAAGCCGTCAGGACGGTTAGCGGCACGGGAGCGCCGGAGATGAACCCACTGGTGAACCCTGGCGCGATCTCGGCGACGAGCATGGTGATGGGACCAACGTCGGATGCGGTCTGGGCCAAGATCATCGGCTTTCACAACGCCGCCGCGGGACGGCAGCTGAGCGTGCTGCAGGACGTCTACAAGTCCGAGTCCGACTCGAATCAGCGCAACCAGGCCATCGGCGCGCTCATGCTCGCCTACGGCTACATCAAGGGCGATTGGCAACAGGCGGTCGACCTCTATACCCGTCAATGTTCCATCGGCGTGAACGCACAGGATCTCGCCACGATGGCAGCGACCCTCGCAGCGGCCGGCAAGAATCCGGTCACCCACTCACAGGTCATTGACGCGGCCAAGGTCCCCAATGTCCTCGCCGTGATGTCGACCGCCGGACTGTACGACGACTCCGGCAAATGGCTCTACCACACAGGCCTTCCGGCCAAGAGTGGCGTCGGCGGTGGCATCATCGCCGTGTCGCCAGGCAAGTTCGGCATCGCCGTCATCGCCCCGCCGCTCGACGAAGCCGGCAACAGCGTGAAGGCTCAGCGCGCGATCGAGGCCATTTCGGCGGCGCTCGGCGGCAACCCGTATGGCGAGTCGCAGGTGCAGACGACGACGGTCCAAGTCACCTCGCCACCCAGGCCGTCGCTCGAGATCTACGGGTTCGCGATGCTCGACATGGGGCACAACTTCAAGCAGATCCATCCGGACTGGTACGACACGCTGCGCCTCACGAAGCTGCCCGCATCGCCGAACGAGTTCGGCGAGGACAACAGCACGTTTTCCGGCGTGCGGCAGAGCCGCCTCGGCGTCAGGTCGTCGACCCCGACCACGATGGGCGACTTGAAGACCATCTTCGAGTTCGAGCTGTTCGGCACCGGCGTGGACTCGGGGCAGACCACGTTCCGCCTGCGCCACGCGTGGGGCGAGCTCGGCGCGTTTGGCGCCGGCCAGTACTGGAGCCCGTTCACCGACCCCGATGCGTTCCCGAATTCGCTCGAGTACTGGGGGCCGACGGGCCTCGCATGGTACAGAAACGTCCAGGTCCGATGGACGCCGATCAGAGATGACAACAACAGCCTGATGATTGCGCTCGAGCGGCCGGGCGCCAGCGGTGACCAGGGCGTCTATGCCGACCGTATCGAACTGCAGGGCATCAAAGCACGATTCCCGCTTCCCGATTTCTCAGCGGCCTACAAGTACTCCGAGAAGTGGGGCTACGTACGCATCGCCGCGCAGCTGCGCAAGATCAAGTGGGACGACACGCTGAACGACAACCTCGACCTGTCGGGCGACGCGACAGGCTGGGGCTTCAATTTCAGCTCGAACCTCAACGCCGGCAAGAACGACGTGATCCGGATGGCTGTGGTCGTCGGCGAAGGCATCGAGAACTCCATGAACGACTCGCCGGTCGACATCGGCATCCAGAAGAACCTCCAGGACCCCCTCAGGCCCGTTATCGGCAAGCCGCTCCCGATCGTTGGCACGAGCTTCTTCCTGGATCACAAGTGGAACGACCGATTCTCGACCGCGGTCGGCTACTCGCGCCAGGACATCGACAACAGTGACGGCCAGGCCCCCAACGCGTTCAAGGCCGGCCAGTACTTCCTCGGTAATTTGCTCTACACGCCGGTGCCGAACGTGATGGTCGGCGGGGAGTATCAGTGGGGACGACGGGAGAACTTCTCCGACGGCTTCCAGAGCGACGGGGTTAAGGTGCAGTTCTCGTTCAAATACAACTTCTCGTGGAAGCTCGGAGGATAATTCAAGTCACCCTTTTCGCATCGCTGCCACGAGGTCTCCCGACCCTGAGCCCCAGCGAGAGACGGACCTGATGGCCTGAGTGAAGGGGACGTCGAGGATGTGCACGCGTGCAGGGGGCAAAACGTAAACAGCTCCGGCGAGGGGTGTCGGCACCGACGGAACGAAGACGGTGAACCGGCCGTCGTCGAGCGTCTCGATGATGAACGCCGGAACGAGCGCATCCTCGAGTTCGACCAGTGCCGGCGTCCACGCGCTCTCCTCACTATCTCCCGCCAATCGCTGCGTCAGGCTCTTGATCAAGCCGTAACCGGGAAGTCTGCCGAAGAGGGCGACCTCCATGCGCTCGCGAACCGCGCGTCCTGATCGCGTGCGCACAGCGACGCCGACGATGAAACAGATGATCAGCACGAGCAGGAGAGAGAAGAGATTCTCGGCCGGGATCCAGTCAGGGAGGAGCGCTGCGAATGGACGTACCAGGGTTGCGGCCGACTTCATGCCCTTGAGCAGCAGCAGTACGGCCAGGTAGACGGGCACAACGATAAGCAAACCGCCAACGAGCGTGCTCGTGACGAATTCGCGCGCGTATTTCATCGTTCGGGCTCCGTCGGCACAACCGCGGGCCCGTTACTTCGGCGTGATCTTCGTGATTTTGTTGCCCTGTATGCCGAGGCCCGCCATCAGTCCCTTCTGGCCGAAGACGAAGGCGTAGATGTCGTCCTTCAGCGTGTTGGTCGTGGTGGTTTTGGCCATCCCTTCGTCCACGAGGACGACGCTCGGACCGACGCCGACCTCGAAACCGTTCGCGTTGACGAACTCATCGAGTGCCTTCGCGTTCATGAAGAACATCGCGTAACCGTACTTCTGGCCCCCGGCCTGCAGCCCGAAGGAAGCGCCGGTCGTCTTGTAGTAGGCAGCGGCAGTCCCATTCTTCAGCAGCGAACCTTCGCCATACTGACCACCGATCCCGAGGCCGGCTTTCGTGACTGTCGGGAAGACCAGAATGGCCTGCGCCTTCGGCCTGAGTAGTTTGGCGAGTTGCACGCTGCCGGTCAGCTTCTCCAAAGCCGCCTGCGACGAGCTCTCGAGCTCGGCCGCCGCGGTCTTCCCCTTGTCTTGTGCGACTGAGGGGCGCCCTGCCGAGATGAGTGCAGTGGCCATCAGAACGCCTGCTATCCATGTCGTTCCCACGTCATCCTCCTTAAAGCTCGAGAAGCGAACCGGCTGATGAGCCGTTGCGCACAACATCCTCGGCGCGAACGAAACGCGGGCGCACGTCCTGTGCCAACCCGGGAGGTCGAGCGTCATGGACGTTTGGGAGGCGCTGCCGCAGCGGTCCTGCGCCGGCCCCGGGGCGATGGAGGCGGTTCCGGAATACCGTGGGAAAGGATGTTCTTGACCGAACGGCGGACGTCATGCTGTCACGGGCTTCCCGCCAGCGCCAGCTTCGCGCGCTCAACGGTAACGACACACGGCGAACGTCGCACGGATTGAGCGGCGTGTCGCGCAGCCAGTGCACGTGCACTCGCACGGGTCGGCCGCATAGGGTGGCTCCGCCGTTCTCGAATGCAGGCGCTCCGGCTGTTGAATCGTTTTCGAGATCAGCACGGCATCGGCCGCCGCGTGGTCGGCGCCGTTGGTGCCGTAGGAGCCCGATCCTTCGACGAACACGACGCGCAGCTTCTCAGGCGCGAGCTCAAACAGCCGGGCGATGGTGGTGCGCAGGCCGTAGGTCATGCATGCCGTGCGATCGGAGCGCGTAGAGAAGCGGCTGCTTGGGATCCCAGCTCTCGAGCTGGGCCGCGCGACCATTAATGGGCAGCGATACGTAGGCATCGATGCCGGGATTTTAGATCGGACTTCGGACCTTTCCGCCTCGCCGCGAAACGCGTGCTGAAAGTGTGGCGGAAGGACAGTGAGGGGCGGGGGCGCTGACGACGATGGCCGTCAGTTTGAAGGGGCGCATCCGAGACAGCCAGGAACCTGCTGCGTTGCGGCGTCGCCGTAGTTATTTGTGGAGATTCAGGCCGGAATCAACCACGGATTATCGTGGCACCGCGCATTGTCGTGATCCGACGCCAACTCCGCATTTTCTCGGCAGTGCCCGCCCCGCTCGACGAAACCTGGAGATATGGCCGGCGGACTGAGCAACTCGGCTAACTGAAGGAGCCAAAAGCAATGAACCCGAGACAAGCGATCGCGACTGGTCTGGCGGTGCTGGGCATGGCCGTGTCACTACACGCCCAGGCAACGTCACAGACCCAAAAGATCAAAGGCGAGGCCAAGGTCGAAGCGGTAAAGATGACGGGCGAAGTGGTCCAGGTTTCAGGCGACTGGCTCCTCACCAAGATGCAGCCGCTAGGAAACTATAGCCTCTTCCACGTGCAGCCGGGGCGTGAGTTCATGATTGATGGACAGGTTAAGCACATCGCGGACCTCAAGCCGGGAACCGTCCTCACCGGAACGATCACCAAGAAAGAGACACCTGTCACCGTTCGAACCACGAGCACGCTCAACGGCACCGTGTGGTGGGCGCAAGGCAACTACGTCGTCCTGACGCTCGACAGCGGCGAGAACAAGGAATACAAGGTGCCCGAGTCCTTCAAATTCATGGTCGAAGGTAAACCCGCGACCGTCCACGAGCTCAAGCCAGGAATGAAGGTCAGCGCGACAAAGATTGTTGAAGAGCCACAGACGGAGATCTCGACCGAGACGGTCATTACCGGGAAAGCACCCAAATAACAAGTAGTGTCGAGCGGCCCGCAGCAATTGCTGCGCGGCGCGCTCTATCGGCATACTGTAAATTCGCACGTCGTGGCCATCGTGCCCTGAACGGAGGCGCGCACAGGGTGCGTGATCTATCTATCTGTTTCTTCGTTGACGTTTTGCAGTTCGAGTTGGTGGAAGATATGCCGCGCGACTCAGCGCAGGTGGCTCCTGAAGAACTCCCGCCACATCGAAGACGCCGCAGCGATCAGTCCGGCGTCGCTCCGTGCCGCCGCGAGGGTGCCACCGCACGTCCATGCGGAACGGGCCGGCCAGCTCGTCGAGATTCGTGCGGTTGAAGAACGTGTGCGGCAACCCATCGATCAACCGCAACGTCGCGTCGGTTCCCGCCTGCGCGAGAGCTTCGTAGAGCAGCACGCTCTGGCCGTGCGGGATCGAGTTGTCGGCCAGGCCGTGCATGATGAGAAAGGCGGCGCTCCTCCGCTGACGTAAGTGAGCGGGTTTGCGGCGCGCACGCGATCCGGAACGGTTTGAACGGGCTGATGAGCCGTTCCGCACGGCTCGGCGCGAACGACGCGCGGGCCGCGCTCCTGTAGCGAGCGCGGGCCCGGCATAGAAGGGGAAACGATCAAAGGGCGGTGCGACGCCGCCTGACAGTGAGGCCCAACCCCGTAATGAGCGACGCAAGGCCCACGAGCCCAAGAAGCGGCAAAGGGCTGGCGGTCTTGGGCAGCTTTTTCGGCTCAGATCCCGACGTCGCCGTCTTCGCCGGCGCTCCTGCCGTCGAGTGCGCCGGCGCAGCGGCCGCGGGCGCGGGCGCGCCCCACCACCAGCGCTCTTGGCAAGCGAGGCCTGCACTTGCTTCGTAATCAGCAGGTCCTCGGTTCAAGTCCGAGCGCCGGCTAATCATTTTTGATCGGACTTTTGTTCCCACCGCCTCCGCTGTCGTTTTAGAGCCTTACGGCGCCAATTTAGCCAACTTCCGGGAAGGTACGCTCGTCTAAGTCTGCGTTCCGCCGGAGACTTGATGCATCAGGACATCCGCTTCGCGCTCCGTACGCTCCGCAAGCGGCCGGGCTTCACCATTGTCGCCGCGCTGACGCTGGCGCTGGGCATTGGCGCGACTGCTGCCGTCTTCAGCCTCGTGCAGGGCGCCCTGCTCACTCCACCTCCTTATAGGGATCCGGATCGCCTCGTCCTGGTCCCTTCGGTCCGCGTCGACGGCAACGGTGCCGAGCGGCTGGATTCGACGCCCGCGATACAGTGGATCGACTGGCAGAAGAATGCCACGTCGTTCGACACCATCGCCGCGTACGGCTGGACGTTTTCATTTCTCGTGGACGACTCGGGCAGCAGCTCGCTCACGGGGATGGTAGCGACGCCGGAGTACTTCCGCGTCACCGGCCTGCAGCCGATCATGGGACGTGCGTTCAGCCAGGAGGATGTCGCGCCGCCGAAACCGGTCGTCATCCTCGGCTACGACTGCTGGCAGCGCCGCTTCAACGGCGACCCGGCCATCGTGGGCAAACCAATGCGGATCGCCCGCCGCGACGCGCCACCCACCATCATTGGCGTCATGCCGCCGGGCGTGCGGTTCCTGCCGTCGCCGAACGCCGCCGCGGAGCCGAACTACAACATCCACGCGACGGTGGACTATTGGGTGCCCGGTTCGCCGAACCCAGAACGGCTCCGGCAGTCGCGTTGGGACCTGATCGCGCGGCTGAAGCCCGGCGTCGCGATCGAGCGGGCGCAGACCGAGCTGACCATGCTCACCTCGGCACTCTCGCGCGGCGACAAGGATCTCGAAGCATTCACGCCGCGCGTCCAGCCGCTGGTTTCGGAAATGAACCGGGACGGCAGCCGCATCTTGTGGCCGCTCTTCGGCGCCGCGACGCTCGTGCTGCTGATCGCGTGCGGCAATACGGCAGCGCTGCTCCTCGTCCGCGGACTGCAGCGTCGGCACGAGTACGCCGTCAGGAGCGCGCTCGGCAGCGGACGGGCCGCGCTCTTCCGTCAGGCGTCGATCGAGAGCCTCGCCGTCGCTCTCGGCGGCGGCGCCGCCGGCATCGCGCTTGCCTTTGCGATCGTCCGGCTGTTCAAGGTGATCGGCGGGCGCGCGATTCCTCGCCTCGACGCCGTCACGACCGGCTTGCCGTTGCTCCTGTTCGGCTTCGCCGCCGCCCTCGTCGCCGCGCTCGCCGCCGGCCTCGTCCCGGCACTGCGCGCCGCGCGCCGCGACCCGATCGACGCACTGCGCACAGTCGGCACTCGCGCCAGCGCGGGACGTGGCGAACGCCGCATGCTGCAGCTGGTGACGATGGCACAGACGGCGCTGACGCTGGCGCTGCTGATCGGCGCTGGACTACTCGTTCGCACGCTGCAGAACGTCGCGAACGTCAACAGCGGCTATGCGATGGACCGCATCCTGACGATGACGGTGACGTCGGTGCAGGGCGACTGGGCCGACTTCCATCACCGCGCGCTCGAGCGCGTGATGGCCGTGCCCGGCGTGCAGAAGGCGGCGTTCGTCTGGGGCACGCCGTTGACCGGCAACGACTGGCCAGCGAGCCTCGAGATCGAAGATCACCCGGTCGCGACCCCGAGCGATCGCGTCTCGCAGTCGCTGCGGTCCGTCACGCCGGGCTACTTCGACTTGATGGGCGTGCCGCTCGTCGACGGGCGCGACTTCCGCGATAGCGACAAGCAAAAGGAACCGCGGGTCGCCATCGTCAATCAAGCTTTCACGGACAAGTACTTCCCCGGTTCGCGCCCCATCGGCAAGCACCTCTGGCTCGGCCCGCGGGACCAGCCCGCCCACGAGATCGTCGGCATCGTCGGCAACGCGCGCACGGCCGATCTCACTCGCGCGCCGCAGCCGGAGGTGTATCTGTCCCTCTGGCAGTCCTCGGCGTTCTCGAAGGATCTCGTCGTCCGCACGGCCGCGGATCCGCGGGCGGTCATCGCGGCTGTGCGCGGCGAGCTGCGCGGCGTCAATCCCACGGTGTCAGTCGAAAAGGTCCGGACGCTCGAGGAGGTCCGCGCCGATTCCATCGCGTCGCGCATTTTCGCGAGCCGGCTTCTCGTCGGCTTTTCCATCGTCGCCACGTTGCTGACGTTGGGCGGCATCTACGGCGTGCTCGCGCTGTCGGTGGTGTCGCGGCGGCGGGAGATTGCGATTCGCAGCGCGATCGGCGCGCACAGAAACGACATCCGCAACCTCGTCATCGGCGAAGGCTTCCGACTCGTCGCCGGCGGCATCGTCGTGGGTGTCGTCGGCGCGCTGGTCGTCGCGCGTGTGCTGCAGTCGTTCCTGTACGAGGTGGGGCCGACCGACCCGATCGCGATCGGTGCGGCAGCACTCGTGTTCGTCGGCGTGACGCTGGTCGCCTGCTGGGCGCCGTCAAGACGTGCCGCGGCCGTGGATCCCCTCGAAGCGCTGCGCTGCGAGTGAGCTATACGGTGCCCGGTGCGTCGACGCTGAACCACAGCCGGGCGGCATCATGACCGACATCCCCCATCGTCGCCGGGCTGATTTCAGGATCCTCCGCGCCGTACCCACGCGTTGGATGGATAACGACCAGTATGGCCACGTCAACAACGTGACCTACTACTCGTACTTCGATACCGCCGTGAACGGGTTCCTGATCGAGGCAACCTGTATCGACATCCGCGAACTGCCGGCCATTGGCATCGTGGCGGAATCGAGTTGCCGGTTCTTCAGCGCCGCGAGCTTCCCCGATACCATCCATGCCGGGCTCGCGGTGGAGCGGCTCGGTCGATCGAGCGTCGTCTACGAAATTGCGCTGTTTCGAAATGACGACGAGACACCGTGCGCGCTTGGTCGCTTCGTGCACGTCTACGTGGACCGGTTGACGCGTCGCCCGGTGGGGATCCCCGAGGCCATCAGGAACGTCGTCGAACGCCTCACCCGCTGAACACGTTCATCGACCGCACTGAATGATACCCGGCGCAATTCGTGTGGCCGCAACCGCACTTCAATCGAGCAGGTTCCTCGTCCGAGAGTACAAACGGAAATCGTACTTGCAACCTTTGTGGTCGAGCCGAAGCGCGAAGTCTGCAGCGGGGCCCTCCGGCAGCGCTGGGCGGTGTGCGCAGAAAGCTATTTGCAGTGTGGCAATCAGAATCGGGAGATGACGTGGACTGAGCATCCGTTTTCCATTAGGCACCACGCGGCAATTGCCGGCCGCGTCTCCAGCAGCGCCAAACCCACCGTCGGTCTGTTGCCAACCTGGCCGTCAGCTGCAGATGTTTCACGTCCGCAACGCGGCCGTCGCGCCCTCGTCGCACGAGTGATCGATCATGGCGTGACGGCCGGCAACCGGTGGTCGGGAAGAGGGGACGGGCACGCGGCGACATGGTCCGCGCGATCCTGTCCACGGATTCTCTGCCGATCACCGAGTGCCGGCCGTTTTGGTCTCTCTCCCGCCTCGCGACTCTGGCGAGGCGCAGCTCGACAGTATGACCTCGGTTTCGCTGGAGCTTGCCCGTCACCGTTCTTGCAGAACCGTTGTGGATGCGCCACCGGCTATTCGGCGCCTGGCCCACTAAAGCTGTCCTACTCGCAGGCCTCCTCGCCCTTGCACTGGGCCTGATAACCCTCTTTGTCGTACGCGCGAATCGCGGACCTGCGGTGCACGTGGTCACCTCAGCCGTGACCGAAGGGCCAATCACGCGAACTGTGATGACGACCGGAATCCTCGCGCCAGCGAAGACCGTCGATGTCGGGGCTCAGGTATCGGGAACAGTGGAGTTTCTGGGGGCTGACTTCAATTCGCGCGTTCGTGCCGGAGACGTCCTCGCGCGACTCGATCCACGACCGTTCGACGCGGACCTGATGCAGGCGACTGCGGCGGTTGTGCAGAGCGAGGGCGATTTGGCGCGACTGCGGGTCCTCGCCGACGACGCCCGGGTGAAGCTTTCGAGGGCCAAGAGCCTTGCATCGACCGATTTGATTGCCCCCGCCGATCTGGACACCGCCAGGGTCGCCGACGAACAGGCCGCCGCCGATCTGAAAGCGGGAGACGCCGCGCTGCAGTCAGCCCGAGCCAGGGTTGACCAGGCTCGTATCAATCGCGCTCACACGATCATCCGTTCACCTATCGACGGTGTCGTCGTCAATCGTCTGGTCGAAGTCGGTCAGACGCTGAACGCCGCCGTGAACGCGCCGATCTTGTTCACGATCGCCGACCTGCGCCACATGCTCCTGCTCGGCGAGATCAATGAAGGCGAGATGGGGGCCGTTCGGCCGGGCGCGCCGGTGACCTTCGAAATCGAGTCAGACGCCGGTCAGCAGCACACTGGCACGGTCAACGAGGTGCGGCTGCAGCCGGTCATCGACACGACAGGGACGTCTTCCACGACAGTGCCCACGAGTGGCTCCGCGACCGGCGGATCTGCGGGCGGCGCTGTGGGAACCGCCGGATCGTCCTCCTCCGGCTCGACAAACGCCCCAGCAGGTTCCAGTGGCACCGGACCGACGACATCACCAAGCCAAGCCCAGACCTCACAAGCGACGAATGCACCAGCCCTTGGCGTCGTCACCTACACCGCCGTCGTCAATCTCGAGAATCCGGACGGTGCTTACGCGCCTGGCGGCACCGGGCTCATGACGTTTGTCTCAGACCACCGCGATCGAGCGGTTCGCATCCCCAACAACGCGATCACCTTCCGGCCGACGCCCGATCTTCTGAACTCTCTCGACCAGGAGGAGCCTCCGGCCCCCCAACACGACCCGAAGGACCAACGACCCGGCCGAGTAGCGCGCGTGTGGACATTCAAGGACGGACGATTCGATGCGGTGACGATACGCGTGGGCGTGGCGAACGACAGCTGGACAGAGCTACTCGAAGGATCAGTTCGACCGGGTGATCAGCTGGTGACACAAGCGACGTCGAAGTGACGGGGCGATCAGCGCGAGGCCGTTTCAGACAACTCCTTGATGCGGATGTTGCGGAACTCGACACGGGCGCCGTGGCCGAGGAAGCCGATATGCCCCTTCGTGTTGGCAATGCCGCGTGAGCCCTCCGGCTTACTGAGATCGCGGTGGGCCTTCAGCATCTCCTCATCCTTCACGTCGTCCAGGCTGGCGTCGACGATCGTCGTGCCATTGAGCTTCACCGTGATCTGACGTCCCTTCGCAGTGATCTCCTCAGAGTTCCATTCGCCGACCGGCTTCTGGAATCCCCGCTTCGGTCCGACCATGCCGTAGATCGAACCGTGGTACTGATACGGCTTCAGGCTCGTGTACTGCGAACCGCCATCGTCCAGCACCTGAATCTCGATGCCGACGTAGGCGGCGTCACCCTCGAGCGGCGCGCGGATGCCGATACCGTTGTTGGCGTTCTCCGTGAGGCGGACGTCGAAGCGAAGCACGAAATCTGAGTACTCCTTCGCCGTGTACAGGTTTCCGCCGTCTTCTTTCGTGGAGTAGATCACGCCGTTCTCGATCTGATAACCCTTCCCTGACTTGTTCTCGCCGGCTCCGCGTCGCCCGTAGACCCATCCGGTGAAGTCTTTGCCATTGAAGAGCGACGTGAATCCCGGCTCCGCCTTCTGCATCGTCACCCCGGCGGCGGGAAGCAGTGTCAGGCTCGCAAGCGTCAGAGAGAACAAGGCGTAACGTGAGGTCATTGGCGTCCTTTTTTAATCACACACAGACGTGTACCATGAACATGTGTAGATGGGATCATATTTCAACCCTAGGTACCTTGGAGTGATTAACGTGCGAACGAGCACCGCGAGTGAGCCACGCGAACGGAGCGAGCCGACGAAGCGGCTCGCGAGAGAGCGTGTCGGGGAGTCCGAGGGGCGAAGCCCCTCGGAGTGATCATGAGTCGCGAGGGGGTCGAGTTGGTCTCGCGCGTGGCGCTCATTGCCTTCCTCATCGTCGTCACGGCCATCATGCGCACCGTGGTGGGACCGAGCAAGCGACGAGGATTCTACATGGGGCTCGGCACGCTCGGCGGCATGGCGGCTGGTGTCGCTGCCGCTTCCCCAATGTCCCGTTTGATCGGGACGGACGTCTCGGTGATTTTCGCCTGCCTTGGAATCGTTGCCGGCTGGAGCGTCGCGTGGATCTTCGCTCGCCGCATTCCTCGCGAGGCTGACTGAGCGGCGGCATAGGTATCAATTACACGAGGCGACGACAAACCTGCCTCGATTAATCCACGCTTCTTCGTGAAAATCGAACTCGACGCACAGAAAGCGCGAATTCGGAAGGGCACATCGCTTGCGGCCCGGCCCGAAGTCCCCAAACTGGAGGCGGTTATGAAGCATCTGCCCATTCTGCTGGCAGTGGCGATAAGTCTCGCGGGCTGCACGCGAACCGAAACGTATCCACTCGGCACCGACGTTGCGGTGTCAAGAAATGACGGCACGGGTGTGTCCGGCAGACTGGTGGAAGTGAAGTCGGACCGAATCGTGGTCCAGGGCCGGGACGGTTCAAGTATCGAGGTCCTGAAATCGCAGATCGCATCACTGAAGGCAGTGACTCCCGCCGCCGAACCGCGGCCGACTGCCGAGGCGACGCCGCCGGCGTCAGCAGCTCCGGCCGCACAGCAGCCGCCTGCTGCGGAAGCGGCGCCGCCCGCGACTCAGGCGGCAGCTCCGGCGCCTGTCGAACCGACACCACTGGCATCGAAACCACGAACCACGTCGGGTAGTCGACCGAAACCCGCGGCGGCCGCGCCCGCGGATAGGGCGCTAGCGCCCGCAGCTCACGCCGCCGAACCAGCAGCGCCAGTCGAACACAAGGAACCAAGTCCGCCACCTCCGCCCCCCGTGAAAGTGCCGGAATTTCGCGACGTGACGATACCAGCGGGAACGACGCTTTCCGCCACGCTTGCCACGGCGCTCGCGTCCGACACGAGCAAAGTGGAAGACACCGTCCGCGCTACCGTGAAATCACCCGTTTCGATCGAAGGCTTCGAGTTGATTCCGTCGGGTGCCACGATCGTGGGGCACGTGACGAAAGCGGAACCGGCCGGCAAAGTGAAGGGGCGCGCGCTGCTGGCGTTCCGCTTCAACTCGGTTGATTTCCCAGCCGGGCCCGAGAACATGAGCACCGAGACGATTCGTCAGGAGGCCGGATCCACCAAAGGAAAGGATGCGACGAAGATTGGAGTCGGCGCAGGTGCCGGCGCCGTCATCGGCGGAATAATTGGCGGCGGCAGCGGCGCCGCGACGGGAGCGGCAATCGGCGGCGGCGCCGGCACGGCCACCGTGCTCGCGACGAAGGGTGACGAAGTCCGCCTGCCCGCGGGGACTCCGCTGTCCGTGAAGCTCACGGCACCGCTCACCATCCGGGTAGAAGTGAAATAAGCCAGAGCCCAACGCGTTCACGCGAGCGCTCCGGGATTCACGACGTGGATCGGAGCGCCCGCGGCGTAGGCAACAATCTGATCGAAGACGTCGGAGAATTGCAGGTCGTATTCGTCGCGGGTCACGTATCCGATGTGCGGCGTGCAGACGACGTTGGGCAGTACGAGCAGCGGGTGGGCCGGATCGGTCAGCGGCTCCTCTTCGAACACGTCCACCGCTGCCATGCCGGGACGACCCGCGCGCAACCCCTCGCCCAGCGCGCCAGACGCGATGAGCCCGGCGCGGCTCGTGTTGACCAGCAGCGACGTTGGCTTCATGCGCGCGAGATCGCTCCTCGTCACGATGCCACGAGTTGCGTCAACCAGACGCATGTGAAGAGAAATGACGTCGCACTCTGCAAAGAACGCCTCTTTGCTGGGGGCGACGTCATAGCCGTCATCGCGCGCACGCGCGCGCCCAGCGTCGCGAGCCCACACGGAAACGGTCATCCCGAACGCTTTGCCGTAGCCGGCTACGACTTTCCCGATGCGGCCGTACCCATAGACACCAAGCTGCTTGCCGCGCAGCGTCTCCCCCACGCCGATTTGCCACACGCCTCGCTGCAGCGCTGCGGTTTGCGCCGGAATCTGCCGCATCGCCGCGAGCACCAGCGCCCAGGTCAACTCCGCGGTCGCATAAGACGGCGTGTCAGCGTGCAGGTTCGACGAGACGATCACGCCGTTCCTGGTGCAGGCGTCGATGTCGATGTGGGGATACACGCTTCGCTGACTGATCAGCCGTAG
>Ga0070683_100001613_pt1 | contig 17456 bp, 11 predicted proteins | sample KBSC713LmetaG_FD_64662 | JGI IMG/M metagenome (GOLD analysis project Ga0070683, IMG submission 64662) | Corn rhizosphere microbial communities from Kellogg Biological Station, Michigan, USA - KBS C7.1-3L metaG | ecosystem: Host-associated > Plants > Roots > Rhizosphere ... | reverse complement strand
AGAGCACCTTCCTGTACGCGGTACCAACCGCGCGCGTCGGCGCCTTGGCGAAGAACGCCGAGTCGGTGTATGGCCGGCCGGCGATCTCGTCGCGGCCGCCGGGCGCATAGTCCCAGGTGACCGGGTCGGCGGCGATGTAATACGTGCGGGTGCGCGGGACCGGCGACTGGCCCTGTGCGCCGGCGCCAAGCGTGTCGAGAAGGAGACACAGCAGGAACGCCGCCGAACGATGGCGGGGGAATGCCGGCATTATCGCGCCTCGGGGTGGGTGACGGGGCGCACTTGATACCGTGCTGGCGTTACGGGGGCGCTACCTGAGCGTTACCGCGGTGCCGGAGCCGCGGGGACGGTGGCCTGAACCGGCGCCCCTCAGCGACTCTGCTCGCCAAGCCGGCGGATCTCCTCGAGGACCGCGATGTCCGCGGCATCCTGGAGACGGCCGGTGCGCTTCGAGGCAATGAGGTGCTCCAGCGACGCGGTGGGGATGCGGACACCCTCCAACTCGAATGTCCGCGCAGCAGGGTAGGCCTCCGCAAAATGCACGCTCCAGGCCACCGTCAGAATATCCACCCGGGGCATGTCGCCAATGACCGTGACCGGTTTCGTAATGATCTCTTCGGCGAGCCATTCCCGGGCGAAACCGAATCCGACGGCCCCGAGTCCCGCGAGCACACGTTTGCCGTTCACAAGCGTCGGCTCGATCAGGATGTCGATGTCCCGCGTCGCGCGACTCGATCCCCAGAGCTGCATCGCCATCCCTCCGACGAGCACGTACCGAGCACGATGCCGGTGCAGCGCGGCACAGACTTCGGCGAGCCGCGTTTCGTAGCGCCTGCTCACCGGGCTCGTTCCTCCCAGTGCAGCCAGGCGAGGTAGTCCTCATAGCGGTCGAACGTGATCACCCGGTCACTGCGCCATCGCGGCCGGACGATCTCAGCCACGCGGCCGGTTCGCTCCGCCTCCTTGACGCGTTCCTCAGCCGTGAGCCCAAGATCTGCCTCGAGCTGCGAACGCCGGTACTCGCCCAGAGCGGATTCGGCGGACGACGCGGATCCGGACGAAGCCGGCTGCCGTGGAGGGCCGGGAGGCGCGAGTTCGGCATCGCTCAGGTACCGCTGCAGCGCCTGCACGAGTACCCAACTCCGCGAGCGACCGAGCGCTCTGGCGCGCCGGTCTGCGAGCTTGACGAGTGAGGGGGGAATGGTGATGGCGATTCGCGCGAGTCTCATGGTATGATCCGATCATACTGATGCATATCACGATAGGCTCCCGGGCCACCTGCGGTCAAGTGAGAGCGCGCCGGCCATCCTCCGCTCCAGGCCTGGAATCGCCGTGCCGGAGCGGTTTCGGTAGCTTGTTGCCATGAATTTGCCGTCGCTGTTTCAACGGATCGTGCTCGCCGCGCTCATCTTGTTGGCCGCGAGAGTCGTGCGCGCACAGGCCGCTGCTCCGCCCGACATGCCCGCCACCGCCAGCCTGCGTGCCGATTCCCTCGTGCTCGCCTATGAAGGCCGGCCGATCCTTCGCGCCGTCGTCCAGTCGGCCGGCGCGCGCGTTGGCATGCGCATCGTGGCCGACACGGTCGGTGACGCGGTCACGCAGGTGATCAAGTTCATGGCGTACGGCGGGCGGGTTCGCCTTACTGGCACGGTGTCGGCGAGCGCGCAGGCCTTTGCCTGCGAGGTGGACCCCAGGCAGGACGCCCCGCCAATGGTGCGCACGGCGTCGGGAGCGGACGTCAATCTGCTCAACCGAGCCGTCTACGATCGCGCGCGCGACTGGGTGCTCTCGGTGGACTTTCCGGCGCACGTCGTGGTGATGCCGAACGCCGGCGCGGAGAGCACGACGTTCAGTCTCGACGCCGAGGGTGGGGAAGTCGCCCTCCGCTTTCGCCCGCGCTTCTACGAGATGCATCGCGGGTTGCGCGCCTTCCACCCATGGACGTACACCACGTGGCGGCCGTCGGTCGCGGGGTGGTCGTCGTGGTACGCATTCTTCGATTCGGTGACCGGGCGCGACGTGGAAACCACGGCCGATATCCTGTCGCGCGTGCTGAAGCCCTTCGGCTACACGTACCTGCAAATTGACGATGGGTATCAGCGGGAGCCCGTCGGCACGCCCGCCAACTGGCTGACGACGAACGCGAAGTTCCCTGCGGGACTCCCGGGCACCGAGCGCGCGATCGCCAATCGCGGCCTCCAGCCCGCTATCTGGACCAATGTGGCCGTTCACGACAGCGCGTATGTGCTGGCGCATCCGGACGAATTCGTGCGCGACACGGCCGGTGCGCCGGTGTGGGGCAACTGGATCGGGTTCGTCATGGACGGCTCGAATCCGGTCACGCTGCACGATCTCGTCGTGCCCGTGTACGACAGCCTGAGGCGCATGGGCTGGACGTATTTCAAGGTGGACGCGCTGCGTCACCTGCGCTACGAGGGCTACAACAGCAACGCCGCCTATTTTCGCGCGCGCGGCCTGGAGCGCGACTCGGTGTATCGCGCGGTCGTGCAGACCATTCGTGATGTGATCGGCCACGCCAACTTTCTGCTGGCATGCTGGGGAATTCGCCCGGAGCTGGCGGGGCTGGTCGACGCCGTGCGCGTGGGAGATGACGGCTTCGGCTACGGCGGCTTCGCCGAGTACAATTCGTTCAACAATGTGGTGTGGCGGAACGACCCGGATCACATCCAGATTGCGGCGCCCGATGCGTACCGCGCGACGACGCTCACATCGCTCACGGGCTCAGTGCTCATGCTCACCGATCGCCCGGCGGTCTATCTCACCAGCCGCGTGGAAGCGGCGAAGCGCGCGGCGCCCGTGCTCTTCACGCTGCCGGGGCAGATCTACGATGTGGATCCGTCGCGCTCGTCGCGCATTGGCGAGGCGGACATCACGCTGAGCGGCGCCGGGCCACGCCCGTTCGATGCCGACAAGCGCGCCAGCGCATCGCTCTACCTGCTCGACGTGAACCGTCCGTTCGCTCACTGGTCGGTGCTGGCGCGCACGAGCACCGACGTGCCGCGCATCCGGTTCGCGGATCTCGGGCTGGCGCCTGATCAGCGCTACCTGGTGTTCGAGTTTTGGACGCGACGATACCTGGGCACGTTTCGCGACGGGTTCGCGCCGGGCGTGATCGACCCACGCTACGCGGTGCAGGATTTCTGCATTCGCGCGCTGCTCCCGCACCCGCAGCTCGTTGCGACGAACCGCCACGTGAGCTGCGGCGGTGTGGATCTCGTTGATGTCGCGTGGCGCAGCGACACGCTAAGTGGCACGAGCGACGTCGTGGCCGGCGATGACTACGTGCTCTCCGTGCACGAGCCGGCAGGGTTCCGGTTCGTGCGCGCCGAGGCGACCGGTGCAACGGTGGTATCGTCTGCTCTGCAGCGAGGCGTCCGGCGCGTTCGCCTGCGCTCGGCCGCAGGAGGCCGCGTGCAGTGGCGAATTGTTTACCGGGAGATGGGGAAGCAATAGGGTCAGACGCGAATTAACGGGCCAATGGGTTGGGACTCGCGGGCAGTAGCCAGGATGCGAAGGACGGGCAGAATTGAGACAGGATCTACAGGATTCACAGGATAGGCAGGATTGTGGGGAGCCGAGTCCCCAAGGTTCCGTCCGTTCGCTGAACGACGGCAAATTCTTTTGGAACGGCACCGTGAGAATCCTGCAAATCCTGAAATCCTGTCCAGCCGTTCCCGCACTACCGTGCCAGCCAGTACGAGAACTTCACCAGGAAAATGTCGTTCGACCGCTGGCCGAACAAATTGCCCAGGTCGCCGCGGAATGACTGCGTGCCCTCGAACGCCGTGGACGCATCCCGTCCCTGGCTCCAGACGAGGAACAACGTCGATCCCGCGCGATACTCCCAGCGAAACACCACGTTCGAGCGGAACTGCTGGAAATTGAAGCCGCCCGGATTGTTCGCCACGGCCGTGTCGGCGTACGGCTGGTAGCGATCCGCATACGCCGTCGCCCGCGGGTCATCCAGTTCGCGCACATCGCTGTACGTCCCCTTGGAAATGAATGGGGACGCATACACCTGCAGCGACATGTCCGGCGTGAACGTGTAGCCCAGCCGCCAGGTGAGCCCCAGCGTCTTCTGCTCGAGGTGCGCAAAGGTGTAGTGCGACGCCGTCGTGGAGTCCGTGAAGGTGGCGAAATACTGGGCGTCGCTCCGGTTGCGTACATAGTTGGCGCTGAGCGAGGTCGTGAAGCGCGTCGAGACCTTGAGGTCGAGCTCCGGTGACACGTTGATGGACTCCGAGCGACCGCCGTCGCCGCGAAAGTAGTTCACCGAGAAGTAGGGGACCAGCGCGTTCCGGTTGTCCCCTTCGATGCTGATCCACGGCGCGAGATAGGGATCCTGCCGGATGGCGGGTCCACCGCGCGCGCACCGGTCGCAGAACGTCGTGCCCATCTGTCCCACCGTGCCGCCCATGTGCAGCCACCAGCGATCGTTGAATTGCGTGTGCACATTGGTGTTGAAGGCGCGTTCGGTAGGCAGTCCCGCGACACTCCAGTACTGCCAGTAATTGAAATTCCAGCGGAGCTGCTGCCAGAACCGGTTCGGCGTGCGGAATGCGAGCGCCGCCCAGTTCGTCCACTCCTGCTGATCGGCCTGCAGCAGGAACCCGATGTCGTTGATCTCGAATCCGGGCGTCCGTCGCTCGTACGCGCTCTCGAACTGCAGCAGCCTGCCGCCCACCTTCGCGACGCGCAGCTCGAGCGAGTTGCCCGACAGCGACGTCCGCGTCGAGTCGAACGTGAGCGGACCATCGGGCCGCTGATACAGGTGCACCGGGTCACGCTGCGTGCGCGCGATCGCCGCCGCGCTGCCCGCCACGCGGCTCACGTCGAACGAACCGGACAGCTCGAAGTCGCGGTGAAAACGTCGCCGCGCATCGATGCCGCCACTGTACGCGCTCGATCGCAGGTACGGATCGCTCGAAACATCCATCGAGCGATTCACCGCCGTGAGAATGAAGCCGACGTTCCCGTTGCCGCCGGCGAAGTCCTGATTCGCGCGCACCACGCCATAGTTGGCCGACGGTTCGAGGGTGGTGCCCCCGGGACCGGCCACGTGATCGGTCACCGCATCGAGCGCGCCGATCGAGAACCCGGTGGGCAGGCGCCCGGTGAGCTTGGCCGCGCCGAGTATCCGGCTCGACGCGGGCGCCGCGGCATCGGCGTAAATGCCGGCCAGCTCCGGTGCACGCCCGATGCGCCGCGAGTAGAAGAGCCCTTCGCCCGTGCTGCAGTCCAGCACGACCACGCAGTTCACGGTGAAGGTGAACAGCCCTTTGCCCTCCACGAAGAACGGCCGTCGCTCGGTGAAGAACGTCTCGAACGCACTCAGGTTGAGCTGGGACGGATCGGCCTCGACCTGACCAAAGTCAGGGTTGACCGTCGCGTTGAGGAGCAGCTTGGACGAGAGCTGATACTTGAGGTCGCCGCCAACGGTGAACTGCTGATCCCGTGTAGTGCCCGTCGCCGTCGGCTGCTGCACGTTCTTCGTGACGACATATGGCGTGATCTCCGCATCACCCGGCCGCGCGAGCCCGTCGAGCCCTGTGAGGTCGCCGAACTGCGACACCAGCCCTGAACGCGACATGCGGTAGAGCGGCCAGGTGATTGTCTCCGTGTGACGCTGGATCACGCGCCAGATGAGAATGCCGAACGTCCCGTTGTTCCGGGCGGTGTAGTGCAGTTGTGAGAGGGGAATGCGGTACTCGGCGGTCCAGCCGAGTGAATCGGTGCGCGTCGCGACGTCCCAGATGGCGTCCCAGGCGACGTCCTCGGTGCCGTCGTTATAGATGGCGTAGTCAGACTTGACGCCCGCCGGGTTCACCGAGAATTCGTAGCCGGTGCGACGGTCGTGATACGAGTCGAGGAGAATCGTGACGTGGTCGGACGCCGTCTGGTCATCGCGGCGCGACAGCAGACTCACGATGCTGTCCGGATGCGCGTCGAAGGAACGGACGAACACGTAGAGATAATGCGCGTCGTACGCGACGCGCGCCTCGGTGCGCTCGCTGGGCTTCGCGCCTTCCGTGGGCTGCGCCTGGAGGAAGTCGCTGATGACGGGCGTGTTGCGCCAGACCGGATCGTCATCGCGGCCGTCAATGACAGGCGGCGAGGCCGCCCGCGTCGCGCGTACGGTCGTGCTCGTTGGCGGCGGAGCGGGCGAAGACACTGGGCGCGCAGCCTGCAGCAGGAGCAGCAGCCCGAGAAGATGAGTCACGTGACGGCATCGACTGAGAGGTCAATGCCTTTGACAGACGGACCCGGGGAAAGGTTGGGGCAGCCCTTGGGGCAGCCCTTGGGGCAGCCCTTGGGGCAGCCCCATGAGCTGCCGTGCAGGCTGCCCCTTGGGCTGCTCCGCCTACTCCACCACGGCGCACCCCGCCACGGTCGCGCACCGCGGATCAACTGGCGGCAGCCCTTCGCGCGATAATTGGGTGTTCACGATGGGCAATTGTGTCTTCCAGAGCTGAGAGAGGCGGTCGGTGTAGCCGCGCAGTTCCGTCGAAAGAATGTGAAAGATTTCCGGCATGTGGTTCGTGGGACGGCCATCACCGCGTTCCGCCATGGAGAGCAGCGCCGCCAATCGGTTGTCCACCTTGATCGGGAAGTTGAGCGGGTCCTGCCCGCTCTGATTCTTCACCTGATAGATATCCTGCTCGATGGCCGATGCCTGGGCGGCGAGCGAGTCCGCCATGGCCTTCACGGCCGCGCTCGACGACCGGCCGGCGCGATCCCTGAGCTGTGCCTTCACCCGACGAATGGCGATCACCGCTTCGTTGGCGTCGGTGGCCCGGTCGCGCACGCTGCGCGAAAAGGCGTACTGCGCGCGCAGGTCCGCATCCGTGACGCCCGTGCTCCAGTGGTTGCGCTGCACGACGACGGGCGCGCTGAGCGTGCGGCCGTCCGCGGTGAGACGCACGGTGTAGCGACCGGGGGGAAGCGCGGGGCCGCGCGTGCGCGCACCCCAGAAGATCATCCCCGGAAAGGTGACGATGCCCTGCGCCCGCAAGTCCCAGTCGAGCGAATTGAGGCCGGCCTGCATGGGGAGATACGTCACGGTCTGGCGCCGCGACGGGCCGCGTCCGGTTGTGTCCGCCTTGCTGGTATCGGGCTCGAACGTGCGCAGCACCGCGCCCGTGGAATCCAGGATGTCGAGGTGCGCCTGGCGCGGCGCGTCTGCGAGCCACCAACTGATGGCCACGTCCGGTCCCGAGCGTACGCCCCTGGGGGGCGTGAACAGATGCGCCTCGGACGCAAACAGCGCCGCGTTCGCCTGCCGCAGCGGTGCAATGTTGTCGAGCACCCAGAACCCGCGCCCATGCGTGGCGATCACGAGCTCGTTGCCATGCACCGCGAGGTCGGCGACGGGAACGTCGGGCAGGTTGAGCGAGAGCGGCTGCCACGACGCGCCGTCGTCATACGACAGGTACACGCCGTGCTGCGTGCCGGCGTACAGCATGCCGCGGCGCGTCGGGTCCTCGCGGACGGCGTGCACATAGGCATCGGCGCGAATCCCCTTTACGATCTTCGTCCACGTGCGGCCGTAGTCGGTGGTCCTGAAGATGTACGGCGCGAAATCATCGAACAGCGGTCGCCGCACCGAGATGTAGGCCGTGCCCGCGTCGAACGATGATGCGTCGATCTGGCTCACCCGCCCGAAGTCCGGCATGTCGCGCGGCGTGACGTTCGTCCACGTCCTGCCGCCGTCGCGCGTGACGGACACGCGCCCGTCATCGGACCCGGTCCAGATCACGTTGACGTCCTTCTTGCCCGGTCCCACGCTGAAAATCGTGGCGTACACTTCCGGCCCGTTCATGTCGCCGGTGATCGGCCCGCCGGACGGCCCCAGCGTCTTCGGATCATGACGCGTGAGATCGCCGCTCAGCACCGTCCACGTCTGACCACCGTCGGTCGTCTTCCAGAGTCGCTGCGATGACGTGAAGAGCGTGGTCGGACTCACCGGCGAAAAGAGAATGGGGAAGGTCCACTGCCAGCGCTCGCGAATGTCCCGCGAGGGCTCGCCGGAGTAGAACCACGGATACGGATTCACTTCCCGCGTCTGCCCCGTGCGACGATTGTACTTGTCGATGTACGAGCCGTTGTTCCCGCCGGAATAGAAGACGTCCGGATCGCGCGGATCGGGCGCGATGTAGCCGGGCTCGCCGCCAGCGACCTCGTACGCGTACGCCATGCCGCCCGCCGTGATGTCGGGCGCGGCACGGTCGCGCCCGTCCGCCGCGCTGTCACGCTGCGTCGTCGCGCTGTCGTGTTCCGACGCGCCGCTCTCGCGCTGCATCGCCGCGCTGTCATGCTGCATCGTTGCGCTGTCACGCCGCACCGCGCGCCGCTGCTCGCGCTCGAACGCCGGGAGATTCCAGTCGAAGGGAACGCACAGCGTGCTGTTATCCTGCTGCGCGCCGCAGACGTGATACGGAATGTGCGACGTGAACGCGACATGATAGAACTGTTCGGTGGGAAAATCCTCGTCGGTCCAGCGATGTCCGATGTTCACCGAAACCGCGCCGCCGCCGTCGTTGCCCACCACCAGGTGCCGCACGTTGTCCGGGTCGATCCACAGGTCGTGAAAGTCGCCGTGCGTGCCGTTGATCGTCTTGAGCGTCTTGCCGCCATCGGTGGAGCGGAAGAGCGACGTGTTCTCCATGTACACGACGTCCGCGTTCTTCGGATCGGCGAACACGTGCGTGTAGTAGAACGCGCGCTGGCGGATGTTGTGGCTGTCGTTCGCGAGCGTCCACGTCGCGCCCGCGTCGCTGCTCCGGTAGAGCCCGCCCTTCTCGTTCTCCACCAGGGCGTACACGCGACTGGGATCGGCGCCCGATACCGCCACACCAATGCGGCCGTCCACCCCCGATGGCAGACCGGGGTTGCGCGTGATCTCCGTCCACGTCTCACCGCCGTCGGTGCTCTTGAACAGCCCGCTCCCCGGGCCGCCACTCGACATGTGGTATTCGTTGCGGTACGCCTCCCAGAGCGACGCGTACATGACGTTCGGGTTCGACGGGTCGATGCTCACGTCGATCGCGCCGCTCCGGTCATCACGATAGAGCACGCGGCGCCACGTCGTGCCACCGTCGGTGCTCTTGTACACGCCGCGCTCGGTGCTCGGCTCGCTGTACTTGCCGAAGGCGGCGACGAAAACAATGTTCGGATTGGTGGGATGAATCCGGATCTTCGAGATCGCATCGACGCCGCTGAATCCCACGTGTGTCCAGGTCTTTCCCGCATCCGTGCTGCGGTACACGCCGTCACCCGGCATGATGTTGCCGCGGATGCAGCTCTCACCCGTCCCGATGAACACGATGTCGGGATTGCTCTCGCTCACCGCGACGGCGCCCACCGATGCACTGGTGATCTGCCCGTCCGTCACCGGCGCCCAGTTCTCGCCGCCGTCGGTCGTCTTCCAGAGTCCGCCGCCGGCCGCACCGAAGTATGCCACCTGCGGCTGCCCTCTGACGCCGCTCACCGCGATGGATCGTCCGCCGCGATCGGGTCCGATGTTGCGCCACTGGTAGGCCGCGAGAAACGCCGAATCGAGTACGAATGAGGCCGCGGTGTCCGGAACATTCTTCGAGCCGGGCACCGAGCCGGCGCCCACGAGCGCCGCCAGGGACAACACGAGGAGGGAGCGGGGAGAAAAGGACATGGGAGGAGAGGGAAGGGTCGGGGAGAGCGCGCGCCGATCGGCGACCAGATAAACTATAGCGTTCAATCCCGACTCGCCGCAGGCTCCCGCTCCATTCCTCATTTTCCACCGCCGAATCGTGCCGTCCCGCCGCGCCACGCGCGCTGCCGCCAGCGTTATCACGCTGCTCGTGCTGCTCTCCTGGATCGCTGCCGCCTCGCCCGTGCGCGATGCGCTCACGCTGGCCAGTGTACCCGGCGTTCGACTGATGCGGCCGTTCTGGTACGTGGTGCTGGCGCCCGCGTGCACGGTGCTCGATGCGCTCACGCTGCTGTCGGTGCGGCAGAATCTCGCGGTCATTCTCTCGCTCGCGCTGATCTACGTGCTGTGGCGCATCGTGCGCTGGTTCGCGGGACGACGCCTGGCACGTCGGTCGGCGCTCCGCTCGGCGCTCCGCGAGCTGCGTCTCGCGCTGCGCGCACTCGGCGTGCTCGTCGCCGTGTACGGCATTGGCATTGTCGCGCCCCGCCCCATGGCCGCACTGCGCGTGTCCGATCCCGACGCGGTCATCGTAGACGTGCACAGCCACACGAATTACTCACATGACGGGCGCGCGGATTTCAGCCCGCGGGTCAACCGCGCCTGGCACCGCGCGGCGGGCTTCGACGTTGCATACATCACCGACCATCGCAGCTTCGATGGCGCCACGGAGGCCATGGCGCTCAATCCGCGTGTGGCGGGCGACAGCATCGTCATGTTGAGCGGACTCGAATTCGTCATGCACAACAGTCATCTCGTCGCGCTCGGCCTGACCGCCCCGGACGAGCGCTGGCTCTACGTGGACCGGCAGAAAACGCACCCCAACTGGCCGCCGCTCGTGAGGCCGCCGCCGGTGCTCATCCAGACGATTCCGGAGAATCTCGACAACCTTCCGCCGCCGGACTCCAGCGGCACGCACGGCGTGCTGGGCATCGAACTCTCCGACGGCGCACCGCGGGGAATCGAACAGGCGCAACGCGATCGCGCACGCATCCTGCACCTGTCAGACAGCCTGCATCTCGCGCTCGTGGCTGCCTCGAACAATCACGGGTGGGGACGGACAGCGGTGGCATGGAGCGTGTTGCGCATTCCGGGGTGGCGCGCGCTCACTCCGGATTCACTCGACGATGCCATCCAGCGGCGCATCCGAACCGCGCGGCGCCAGGCGGTGCAGGTGATCGAGCGCCGCAGCCCAAGTGCGGATCGCTCGCGAGTTGCACTCTCGGCCACGCTCCCGGCGGTGGCGTGGAATCTGTTCGTAACGCTTTCACCGGTGGAGCGGGTGTCATGGATCGTGTGGGTGTGGATCGTCGCGGCGCTGATCGGCCGCGCCGCCGGACCACCGGGAGAACCGGCGGGACGGGGGGGACCGCCAGAGGGATAACCGCACTCGCGACGTATCCCGTCGCGCCGCGTGTACACGCGCTCGTCGCCGACCGCGCGTTCGTGTACGCCATGCTCATCCTCGCGGGGGCTGCGCTCGTGCGACTCGCGCTCGCCGCGGTGGTGCCGGTGGTGCCCGACGAGAGCTACTACTGGGAGTTCTCGCGCCGTCTCGCCTCCGGCTACTTCGATCATCCCCCCGCGATCGCGTTGCTCGTACGTGCGGGGGTCGCGCTCTTCGGTGTGACCGCGCTCGGCGTGCGGTTCTGGTCGGTCGTGGCAGGGTGGATCGCGTCCGTGCTGCTGGTGCTGCTCGCGCGCCGTCTGGGCGGCGACCGCGTTGCGCTGCGCACCGCGGTGATCATTGCGTGCGTGCCGCTGGCGGCCGCGGGTCTCGTGATCGCGACGCCGAGTACGCCGCTCATGCTGGCGGCGGCCGGTGTGCTGTACGCGCTGGATCGCGCGATCGTGGAACGCGTCGGGAGCCGTGCGTCGCTCGGCTGGTGGCTCGTGGCCGGAGGCGCGCTGGGGTTGGCGCTGCTCGCCAACTACGAAGGTGCGCTCCTCGCGCTCGGCGTGCTCGTCGCGCTGATCGCCTTCGCGCCGCTGCGCCGGCAACTGGCAACGCCGGCGCCGTACCTCGCGGCACTCGTCGCGCTCCTGCTCTTTGCGCCCAACATCTGGTGGAATGCACGGCACGACTGGATCGCGTACCGCTTCCAGTTGGCGCACGGGCTCGGCGGCCTGCATCATCTCGGTCTCGCGCATCTCTGGTCGTTCGTGGGCGGGCAGCTCGCCGTGGCGAGTCCGATCCTGTTCGTGCTCGGCGCCGTCGCGGTGACGCGAGCGCTCCGTCGCGGCACTCCGCGTGAGCGACTGCTCGGCACGATCACGGCGACGTCCATGGTGGTGCTGCTCATGAGTGCGCTGCGCGGCCCGGTAGAAGTGAACTGGACGGCGACGGCGTATCTGCCCGCGATCGCGCTCGTGGCGCTCTGGCGCGGCGGCCGCGCGTGGCGTCGCTGGCTGGTGGCGGGGTGCGGACTCGGTGCCGCGCTGGTACTCCTGACGTACACACAAGCGCTCGTGCCGGTGCTACCCATCAAGCCGGCGGACGACCCCACCGCGCGCGGCACCGGGTGGGCCGAGCTCGCGCAGCGTGTGGAGCGAACGGCCGCGACACTGCGTGCGGACCCGCCCGCTCGCGAGGGCACGCGCGAGGGCACGGGCGACGCCGAGATCCGCTCCGTGCAGCACACCGTGTGGATCGCCGGCAATCGCTACCAGGAAGCGTCGGAGCTCGCCTTCCACCTGCCGTCGCATCCGCCCACGTTCTCGCTCAACCTCGGCAGCCGGCCCAATCAGTACCATCTCTGGCCACTGCTGCAGCGGTCGCTGAAACCGGGCGACGATCTGGTCCTGGCGCTCCCCGCCGTGCCCGCCGGCGCGGGACAGCCGGTGATCGAGCTGCTGCGTCCTCATTTTGCGAGTGTGGAACGCGCGGACACGGTGGCGCTCACGCGTGGGAAGCAGGTGCGCGAGCGGGAGGAAGTGTGGGTGTTGCGGGGAGCCACCCCGCCACCACCCTTCCCTTGGGAATCGGCAAACGGGAATGGGGAATAGTGGGAATGGGGAATCGGGGAGGCCGATTCCCTGCTTTTGATGAAATAGGGGTGGGGCGGTTGGGGGCGGACTGCCTCCCCGATTCCCCATTCCCGATTGCCAATTCCCACGGGAGGGGCGGTGGGGCGGGGAGAGGTGACCCGTTGCCCCCGTCAGTATCTTCCCACCATGGGCGACTCTCCCTGCTGGCTCCACGAATTCGACGACTTCTCCATGACCACTACTCCGACGTCCGCCATCGCTTCCGATCTCACTGCCTGGCTCGATGCACAGAACGAGCGCATCCATACCGAGCTGTATCAGTTCCTTCGCATTCCCAGCGTGAGTGCGCAGGAGCAACACAAGGCCGACATGACGCGCGCCGCGGAGTGGCTGGCGAAATCCATGAGCGATGCCGGGCTCAAGACGGAGATCATGCCCACGGGCGGACATCCCGCGGTGGTGGGCGAGTGGCGCGGCGCCGGAGCGAACGCAAAAACGGTCCTCATCTACGGGCACTACGACGTGCAGCCTCCGGAACCGCTCGACCTCTGGACCACTCCCGCCTTCGAGCCCACCCTGCGCGACGGAAAGATCTTCGCGCGGGGGTCTGTGGACGACAAGGGTCAGCTCTTTCTCCACGTCAAGGCCATCGAAGCGCACCTCGCCACGCGCGGCAAGCTCCCCGTCAACGTCATCGTGCTGGCCGAAGGCGAGGAAGAAGTCGGAAGCGACAACCTCGCGCCCTTCATCGAACGGAACAGGGCGCGGCTCACCGGCGACTACGTCGTGATCTCGGATTCGTCGATGTTTGCCCCCGGTCTTCCGTCCATTCTCTCATCGCTGCGCGGGCTCGCGTATTTCGAACTCACTGTGCAGGGGCCGGCCGGTGATCTGCATTCGGGGAGCTATGGCGGCGCAGTCGTGAATCCCGCCATGGCGCTTGCGCGCATCCTCGCCACCTTTCACGACGAGCAGTGGCACATCGCTATTCCGGGCTTCTACGATGAGGTGCACGACTGGCCGGCGGCGGTGCGCCAGCAGATGCGCGCGCTCCCCTTCACGGACGACGAGATGCGTGCCGAAACGGGGACGCCCGCCCTGGGCGGCGAGGCCGGCTTCACCACCCTCGAGCGGTTGTGGACACGCCCCACCTGCGAGATCAACGGACTCCTGAGCGGCTACACCGGTGAGGGTGCGAAGACGGTGCTGCCCGCGAAGGCAATGGCGAAGGTGAGCTTCCGGCTGGTGCCGGATCAGACGCCGCAGCAGATCGAACGCGTACTCACCGCGCACGTGCAGCGGGTAGCGCCGGCGGGCGTGACGGCGACGGTGAAGGCGCTGCACGGCGGACGCGCCTGGCGCGCCGACCTCGAAGGGCCGCTGTTCGACGCCGCGCGCCGCGCGCTCGCCGCGGCATTCGGACGGGAACCCGTGATCACCGGTGAGGGCGGCTCCATTCCGGTGGTCGGCGATTTCGAGCGCATCCTCGGTGTTCCGGTGTTGCTGATCGGCTTCGGCCTGCCCGGCGAGAACGCCCACGCCCCAAACGAATGGTTCAGCGACGACAACTTCGTGAAGGGAATGAAAGCGATCGCGGGGTTATGGGATGAACTACGGTGAGTGGTCGCTGGTCGCTGGTCGCTGGTAGTGGAACCAACGGGGTCAGAGTCGATTGAAAATCAATCGACTCTGACCCCGTTCATTTCCAGCGACCAGCTACCAGCGACCAGCGACCAGCGACCAGCGACCGTAGTTTACAGCCCCGCCAACAACGCGTCGTTGTTCGGCGTGCCGCCAATGCGCTTGATGAGCCATTCCATGGCGGCTTGCGGCGGCATCTGCTGGAGCCCGCGGCGCAGGGTGAACACCGCATCCATCTGGTCAGGGCGGAAGAGCTTGTCCTCGCGCCGCGTGCCGCTCGTCGCGACGTCGATCGCGGGGTAGATGCGCTTCTCGGCGAGACCGCGATCGAGCTTGATCTCGCAGTTGCCCGTGCCCTTGAACTCCTCGAAGATCACGTCGTCCATGCGCGAGCCCGTTTCCACGAGCGCCGTGGCAATGATCGTGAGCGAACCGCCGCCATGCTGCGGCGCGACGGAGCGCGCGGATCCGAAGAAGGCCTTCGGCTTGGCCATCGCGGTGGCGTCCAGGCCGCCGCTCAGCGTGCGTCCGGTACCGCGTTCCACCGTATTCGCTGCGCGGGCGAGTCGCGTGATCGAGTCGAGTACGATCACCACGTCGCGGCCGCTCTCCACGAGGCGGCGTGCCCGCTCGAGCGTGATGTCGGCGACATCCACGTGTCGCTCCGCCGGCTGATCGAAGCTCGACGCCACGACTTCGCCGCGACCCCACGAAATCATCTCGCTCACTTCCTCGGGACGCTCGTCCACGAGCAGGACCAGGAGCACCGCTTCGGGATGATTGATCGCGACGCCTTCGGTGATGGCCTGCAGCAACATCGTCTTGCCCGCGCGAGCCGGCGCGACGATGAGTGCGCGCTGGCCGTAGCCAATCGGCGCAATGAGATCAATGGCGCGCCGCGTCAGCTCGGGGCCGCCCTTGGCCGGCTTGCCCGTCTCGAGCGTGAGCTTGCGATCGGGATACGATGCAATGAGCGAGCTGAAATCAGGACGACGCGCGGCGAGCGCTGGCTCGTTGTCGTTGACCTTCTGGATTTCGGCCACCGTGGTGCGGCCGCGATGATCCTTGCCGACCGTGGCTGCCACGAGGTCGCCGCGGCGCAAGGCGAACTGGCGGACGAGATGGGGGGGAACGAAGGGATCGCCGGCGACGGGGAGATAGCTGTCGGAAGGACCGCGAATGAAGCCGCCGTCGCGAGCGGAGTCGAACCAGCCCTGCACTTCCGCGTCAGGAACGATCACCACCGGCTGGCCGCCGTTGCTGTGTTCATTGCGGGGATTGCCCCGACCACGTCCGCGGCGGCGACGGCCGTTGCCGAACTGGCGATTGTCACGCCCGGGGTTTCCGCGCTGGCCCTGACCCGGCTGCCCCGGACCCGGTTGACCCGGACCCGCATTGGATGCAGGTGCCGGCGTCGTGTCAGGTCCCTGCTGGGTCGCGTCACTGTCGTCGGGTGGCGGAGCGATTCCTTCCTCGCGATACGGGCTGGTGTCCGGAGCCGTGTCCAGAAGCGTGTGGTCCTGCGGACGTGGTCCGCGGCCGCGCCGGGGGGGACGTCGACGGTCGTTCATGCTGCGTTGGTTGTCATGGGGTTTTCGCTTTGCGCAACTTTGCGCTCCGCATTCGCGGTGCGCCCGTAACGCAGAGATGCAATTCTCTCATGGGATGCATGGCCGCGCCTCTCTGGTGCACGGCCGGTACGCTACCTGTATGGAACACGAACTTCGGGCTGGCCCTTGCCGGCCTCCACGAGTCACGCGGGTCATGAACGCGCGCGTCCGCGCTTCACGACACTCTGCTACGACTCGCCTGCGATGAGTTCTGGAACGCTCCGCGCCACGCTCAAATCACGCGGCGGCGACGGCACTCGACATTGAGGCCAACGGGAGCATCACGCCACAAGGGCATTGCCTCTCACTGGAGGCGATTACGGGGACTCGCCGCCGCAATCACTACGAGTATCACTTCCTGAACGGGATTACGCAACCATCGGGCCGCGCGACGCCGTACGCCACTCCTATCCGATCAATGGCCCGATCGTTCCGCGATGCCGGTGTCCGCGCCTGCCCGATCAATGGCCCAGTCGTTCCTGCACGACGGTGTCCAGCTCTCGCACGATGCCAATGACCCGTCGCGTGAGCGCGACGACGCGCTCCACCGCCGCGGCCTGCTCCGGTTCGAGCGATGGCTCCATGCCCAGCAACTGCGCCTCAGCCAGCAGCGCCGCCAGCGGATTGTTGAGCTTGTGCTGGACGAGGGCCGTAAGCCGCTGCAAATCGGTGCGACGTTCTCCTTCCGGAAGCGAGGACGACCCGGAGACGGAGCCCGTCACGGGCTGACACCGGCAGTAGCCATTACGTAATTTAACTACTTATGCTGGCATCACCAATGGATTACACGGCAGAAATCGAACGGGCCGTACAGGCCTATCGCGAGAGCAACAACGTGGCCGAGCTGCTCGAGCGGCTGTCGGCCATCGCCGAGGGCGCGGACCCCGAGTTGCTGCGCGCCGCCGTCGCGCCCTGGCGCGACATTCCGGAGGTTGCGGGCCCGATCTACGAACGCATCGTCGCCGCCTGCCCGGACGACGCGCAGGCGCTCGTCATTCTCGCGAATGCCTACTGGTTGGCGGGCCGGGGCCCCGACGCAGTGGGCGAACTGGCCACGCGCGCCATGGCCGCTGATCCCGCGAATCGTGGTGCCTGGCATCTCTGGGCGCTCAGCGAACCGGCGCCGCGTGACCGCATGATGCGCTGGCATCAGGTGTCGGAGCGTTTTCCGACCGACGACCTCGCGCGCGCCAACCTGGCCGACAACGCCGCCAGCCTGGCCTCCACGGAGCACGACCGGGAAGCGCTGCAGGTAGCACTGCGCAACTACAAGGCCCTGCTGGCAACCGCCTCCCACCCGGAACAGCGCGCCGCGCTGGAGCAGGCGGTGGCGGTACTGGAGCGCTGGTAAAGCCGCCCCACGTCACCCCGCCCTTGGGAATCGGCAATCGGAAATCACTACTGTCCGGTTATCGTGCCGGAGGTGCCCGCTAACCCACTTTGAGCGAACGCCTTACCAGCGTCGGCGTCCTGCATCGATTTCAATTCGCCCTGTAGCATTGAGCCATCTC
>Ga0070683_100001612_pt1 | contig 17467 bp, 16 predicted proteins | sample KBSC713LmetaG_FD_64662 | JGI IMG/M metagenome (GOLD analysis project Ga0070683, IMG submission 64662) | Corn rhizosphere microbial communities from Kellogg Biological Station, Michigan, USA - KBS C7.1-3L metaG | ecosystem: Host-associated > Plants > Roots > Rhizosphere ... | reverse complement strand
ACGGCGAGCGGATAGAGAAAGACGATCTCGATGTCGAAGACGATGAAGAGCATCGCCGTCAGGTAGAAGCTGATCGTGAACCGCTGCTGCTGCGGCGGCCCGGTCGAGACCCCCGACTCGAAGGGGATCACCCTGGCGCGTGTGCGCCGCCTCGGCTTCTGCGAGAAGACGAACGAGAAGGCGATCATCGACAGCGGAATCGCGAACGCGAGCAGCCCGTAGATCAGGAACGGCAACCAGCTGTCCAGCAACGCCCTGCTTCCTCCTCCGTCGGCCTCGCGTGGCGGACACTAGCAAGTCGTCCACGGCCGCACGAAGCATGCGAAAAACCGTGCAACGATGCGTGCGGCGGGTGTCACAAAGTCGTCCCGGAACGGCGATTCCGGCGGCGCCGAACGCGCTGCTACGATGAGCCCATGGCCACACTGGAAGAGCCGGGCGCTGTCACGGCAGGCCCCGATGTCGTTCTGCTCACCGAGCGGGCGGCGACGAAGATCAAGGAGCTCCAGGCCGACGAGCCCTCGGGCGACGCCGACGTGCTGCGCATCGCCGTCCAGGGCGGCGGCTGCTCGGGCTTCGAGTACGCGCTCGGCTTCGACCGCGGCCCCCAGGAAGGCGACCATGAGCTCGAGGCGTTCGGCGTCCGCGTCGTCGTCGATCCATTCAGCGCGCCCTACCTCCAGGGCGCCAGCATCGACTTCCTCGACGGCCTCCAGGAGTCCGGCTTCAAGATCGAGAACCCGAACGTCGCCTCGGCCTGTGGCTGCGGCCACTCCTTCCAGGTCGAGGACGACACGCCCGCCGACGCGATCGGCGGCTGTGGCTCCGGCTGCTCGCACTGAGCGCAAGCGCATCAGTGGTGGCTGCTCGCACTAGCGCAACTCGCTGGCGCGATTTGCGCTAGATAACACCCGTGCCTCTGAGGGTTGCAGTCGTCGGTTCCGGGCCGGCGGGGTTCTACGCGGCTGGCCACCTGCTCGACGCGGACGTGCCCGTCGAGGTGGACATGATCGAGCGGCTCCCAACTCCGTGGGGCCTCGTGCGGCTGGGCGTCGCTCCCGACCACCCGAAGATCAAGGCGGTCTCGAAGGCGTTCGAGCGGATCGCCGCCCGGCCAGGGTTCCGGTTCCTCGGCGGCGTCGAGGTCGGTCGCGACCTGACGCACGACGACCTGGCACAGCTCTACGACGCCGTCGTCTACGCCGTCGGCGCGCAGACCGACCGGCGGATGGGCATCCCCGGGGAGGATCTTCCCGGCTCGTGGGCCGCCACCGAGTTCGTCGCCTGGTACAACGGCCATCCCGACTACCAGGAGCTCGAGTTCGACCTCTCCGGCGAGCGGGCGGTCATCGTCGGCGCGGGCAACGTCGCGCTCGACGTCGTGCGCATGCTCGCGCTCGCGCCCGACGAGATCCGGCCGACCGACACGACCGACGAGGCGATCGAGGCGATCCTCGGCTCGGGGATCGAGGAGATCGTTCTGTTGGCGCGGCGCGGTCCAGCTCAGGCGGCCTTCACCACGCCGGAGCTGAAGGAGCTCGGCGAGCTCGCCGGCGCGGACGTGATCGTCGATCCAGCCGAGCTCGAGCTCGACGCTGCGAGCGAGGCGTCGCTCGAGCACGACACAAACGCGCGTCGCAACGTCGAGGTGCTGCGCGAGTACGGCACGCGGTCACCGTCTGGCAAGCGGCGCAGGATCCGTCTGCGCTTCTGCGTCGCGCCGGTCGCGATCCTCGGGGAGGAGCGCGTGGAGGGCATCGAGATCGTCCGCAACCGCCTCGTCGCCGACGACGCGGGGCGCGTCAGCGCCGAGCCGACGGACGCGCGCGAGACGATCCCGTGCGGCATCGTCTTCCGCAGCGTCGGCTACCTCGGGGTCGAGCTGCCCGGAGTCCCGTTCGACGCGCGGCGCGCCACGATCCCGAACGAGGACGGCCGCGTCACCGGCGTGCCCGGCGTCTACTGCGCGGGCTGGATCAAGCGCGGCCCGAGCGGCGTGATCGGCACGAACAAGAAGGACGCGACCGAGACGATCGACCTCCTGCTCGAGGACGCTCGCGACGGGAAGCTGCAACGCAGCGATCCGTCGGCGACCGCCGAGACGGTCGAGCAGCTCCTCGTCGACCGCGGCGTCGAGCACGTCACCTACTCGGGCTGGGAGGCGATCGACGCCGAAGAGCGCGGCCGGGGCGAGCCGCACGGTCGCCCGCGCGTCAAGCTCGTCACCTGGGACGAGCTCCGCGCCGCCGCCCGATCGATCGCGGCGACGTAGCCCCGGCCGTTTCAGCCCACTCCGGCGTTCCAACCGGGGTCAGACCCCCTACAGAAGCGTCACGAAAGCGTGACAAAACAGCTACCGCTCGCGAACCAGACGACTGAACCACGCCGTTTACTTCGCTGTGGACAGGTCGTCACGGTTCTGTACGGGGTCAGACCCCCACGCTGACGTCACGAAAGTCGCACGAAAGACGCACGCCCGCCGAATGCATCCCTCGACTGAGGGACACTCGATTCAGGCCGGCGGGCCGATCCATGTCGCATGGCGATCCGCCTCCGCCAGGTCGAGTGCCTCCGGTGCGGACATCGGCGGGCAATCCGCGGGGATGCGCGGCCGACCTCGCTCGACGAGTGCCCGCAGTGCCGGTACGTCGGCTGGGCGGCTTCGGCCGAGCTCTCCGAGCGCACCCGCCGGCTGCTCCGCGAGCGGCCGGTCGAGCGGCGTCACCTGCGCGCAGTGTGAGAAGCGGAGTCGGGGACAGACCCATGGGGTCGGTCCGCGACGCAGTTACACTCGAAGCATGGCCCGGACCGAGGAGGAGCGCGAGCTCTGGGGCGGCGAGACCGCCAAGGCGATCGCCAACTTCCCGGTTTCCGGCGAGCCGATTCCCCCGCCCGTGGCCCGCTGGCTCGGCCGGATCAAGGCTGCCGCGGCCCGCGTGAACGCCGAGCTGGGGCTGCTCGACGCCGAGAAGGCCGAGCGGATCGCCGCGGCCGGCGACCGCATCGCTGCCGGAGAGCTCGACGACCAGTTCCCGATCGACGTCTTCCAGACCGGCTCGGGCACCTCCTCGAACATGAATGCGAACGAGGTGATGGCGACGCTCGCGGGCGACGGCGTGCACGCCAACGACGACGTGAACATGGGGCAGTCGTCGAACGACGTCTTCCCGTCTGCCGTCCACCTGGCGGCGCTCGACGAGCTCGTCGGCGAGCTGCTGCCCGCGCTCAACGGGCTCGCCGACTCGCTGACCGCGAAGGCCGAGGAGTTCGACGACGTGGTCAAGTCGGGCCGCACGCACTGGATGGACGCGGTGCCCGTCACGCTCGGCCAGGAGTTCGGCGGCTACGCCGCCCAGGTGCGCCAGAGTGTCGCCCGGGTCGAAGCGACGCTCGAGCGCGTCGGCCAGATCCCGCTCGGCGGAACCGCGGTCGGCACCGGCCTGAACACGCACCCCGAGTTCGCCGCCCGGGTCCGCGAGAAGCTCGCCGCCGACTCCGGGCTGAAGATTCTGCCTCCGGCCGACCCCTTCGAGTCGCAGGCCGCGCGCGACGCGCTCGTCGAGGCCTCCGGCGCGCTGAAGACGGTCGCCGTCTCGCTGACCAAGATCGCCAACGACCTGCGCTTCATGGGCTCCGGCCCCCGCGCGGGTCTCGCGGAGATCTTCCTCCCCGAGCTGCAGAAGGGCAGCTCGATCATGCCGGGCAAGGTCAACCCGGTGATACCCGAGGTGGTCACGCAGGTGGCCGCGCAGGTGATCGGCAACGACGCCGCGATCACGGTCGGCGGCATGCAGGGGCATTTCGAGCTGAACGTGTTCGTGCCGCTGATCGCCCGCAACCTGCTCGACTCGATCAAGCTGCTCTCGTCCGCGTCTCGCCTCCTGGCCGAGAAGTGCGTGGACGGGATCGAGGCGAACCGGGAGCAGAACGAGCGCTACGCGGAGCTGACCCTCTCGGCCGCGGCCGCGCTCAACCCGTACATCGGCTACGACAGGGTTGGCGAGATCGTCAAGGAGGCCGCCGCCTCCGGCCGCTCGCTGCGTGAGGTCGCGCGCGAGGCGGGCGTCGAGGAGTCCGTCCTGGACGAGGCTCTCGACTACCGCAAGATGGCCAAGCCGCACGGCGTCTGAGCGCGCTGCACATCCTTCCTGCTTGACGCCGGGCCCTCGAGCGCAGAGAATTGCGCGGCCGGGGAGGGTCGAGCAGAACACGTAAGGAGATGCAGCACGTACTTGCGACCGTGTCTACGTGTCTCGAGGTGAACTTCAGGTGACGTCTGCAGAGCTCGATCGGAGGTTTCCGACCGACGACGCGTGCCTGGAGTACCTGAAGGAACGGCGCTACCCGAACGGGACGCCGTGCCCCTCGTGCAAGAAGGGCTCGCGGTTCCACCGCATCGCGGGCCGGTCGGCATATTCGTGCCAGTACTGCGGGCACCACGTCTACCCGACCGCGAACACGATCTTCCACAAGTCGCGCACGAGCCTGAGGTTGTGGTTTCGTGCGATCGAGCTCGTGCGCACGCGCGGTGACGAGCTCACCGCCCGCGCCCTCGAGCGCGAGCTCGGAGTCGGCTACAAGACGGCTCTTCGGATGCACCGGCAGATCAGGGGCCTGCTCGAGGAGGACCCGGATCCGCTGGCAGGCGGCGACGCTGCCCGGACGCTCATGCGCGCCCGGCCGTCGCAGGGACGGCCCAGGACAGGGAATCGAGCGGTCAAGGAATCGCGCGTCGAACGCGCGAGCAGGCAGCCGCGCCGACGGAGAGGAGGAGGGATGAGCAAGCGATTCGAGTGGCGGAACCCGACGCACAGGCGGTACGCGTTGCGGGCCTTCGTGGCCGCGGCGATCGTCGTCGGGGCCGCGCTCGGCGTGAGCCAGGCACGTGAATCGGGGAATCACCAGGCACGTCCGAACAGCCCGCACTTCATGAGAGTGGGCGAGGGGCAGTTCGCGACGTCGCTCAACGCCGTTCGCACCGGCGAGCCTTCCGGGCTGGACGGCCTGAACCAGGAGATCTACTCGAACCAGGCCTATCCGGCTCTGACGATCGCGCCTGCACAGAGGCAGGCGGCGGCGACGGCAGCGGCCAAGATCAGGTCGAAGCCCGCGAAGAAGAAGGGCGCCGGCGGCTGGACGCTGGTCGGTCCGCAGGGCGTCCCGGCCTCGGCGACGGTGGCCAGTGAGTCGACCGCCGCAACGGCCGGGACCGTGTTCTCGGGTCGGACGACCGCGCTCGCGGTCTCGCCCGCCTGCACGGCGAAGGCCTGCCCGATGCTGGTGGGCGCAGCCGGAGGCGGCGTCTGGTCGACGACCAACGCCATGAGCAAGAAGCCGAAGTGGGTCGAGTCCAACGGGTCGATTCCCTCCAACGCGATCGGCTCGATCGCGTACGACCCGAACGACACGACCGGCAAGACGGTCTACGTCGGCACCGGCGAGCCGAACGGCTCGAGCGACTCCGAGGCCGGCGTCGGTCTCTACAAGTCGCTGGACGGCGGCCAGACCTGGTCGCGCGTCTTCGGCAGCGTCGCGCCGACGGCACCCTGCGCGGACAACCCGTCCTCGCTGACCTGCTCGGTCTCCACCGGCCGCTCGATCGGCGGCATCGCCGTCGACCCGACCGACCCGAACCACATCTTCATCGGCACCGACGTGGCGCGGCACGGCGCCTCCTCGGTGAACGGCGGCCGCTTCACGCCGCCCGGCGCCGCACAGGTCGGCCTGTACGAGTCGACCGACGGCGGAGCCAGCTTCACCTCCGTGCTGATCGAGCCGCAGGACGTCGTCGACCCGACGTCCGCCAATGGCGGCGACTTCTTCCGTGGGGGCGTCTCGAACATCCAGATCGACGAAGCGTCCGGCGACGTCTACGCCTCCGTGTTCGACTACGGCCTGTTCCGGCGCTCGCAGGCGCAGGACGGCGACACCGACTTCCACCAGGTGTTCGCCTCGGCCGGCGGCGGCACGGTCGGGAACTCGTCGTTCTCGCGGACGGAGTTCTCGCTTGCCCCGAACGGAGAGGCGCTCCGCATCTACGTCGGTGACACCGGCAACGGCGCGACCGCCGACTTCTACACCGTCGCCGACGCGAACGAGCCCGCCGCGACGCTCCTGGGCGACTGGACAAAGAAGTCCGACTCGACCAACGGCACACCGGGCTTCGGCTCGTACAACTACTGCGTCGGGCAGTGCTCGTACGACATGCCCGTGTACTCCCCGCCCGGGTTCCCGGACACCGTCTACATCGGCGGCGCGATGCAGTACGACGAGATCTTCACCGGTGACTCGATCCCGTTCCGCTCGAACGGGCGCGCGATCCAGCGCTCGGGGGACGACGGGACGAACTTCACCGACATGACGATCGACTCGAAGGGCATCAGCCTGCACCCCGACCAGCACGTGATCACCGGCGTCCCGTTCAGCGGCGACGTCGTCTTCATCGGGGACGACGGCGGCCTCTTCCGGCTCGACGGCTCATTCGTCGACGCCTCGTCCGGCTGTGCGTCCCGTGTCGACGACACCGGCCCGCTGACCGGCGCCGACCTGACCGACTGCCAGCACTGGCTGTCGAAGATCCCGAAGACGATCACGTCGCTCAACGACGGCCTCTCGACGCTCCAGTTCCAGAGCCTGTCGACCAGCGCCAAGAGCCCGAAGGACATCCAGGGCGGCACGCAGGACAACGGGACGCAGGCGACGACGAACGGCAAGAAGTGGTCCGTGACGATCTTCGGCGACGGCGGCCAGTCCGGCATCAACGTCGCCAACCCGAAGATCCGGATGCACACGTTCTTCTCGCCGAACGGCGACGTCAACTTCAAGGGGAACAACGAGCTCGGCTGGGACTTCATGGCCGGCCCGCTGCTCGGCAGCGGCGAAGGGGCGTCGTTCTACGTTCCGCTGATCTCCGACCCGAACCTGGCGGCCGCCGATACCTGGTTCGTCGGGCTCCAGCATGTCTGGCGGACGCAGGACAACGCCGGCTCGCAGGCCCAACTGGACACCCAGTGCAACGAGTTCTTCGGCACCGGGCCGTTCGACACGACCTGCGGTGACTGGGAGCCGATCGGCCCCGATCTGACCGACGCGTCATTCAATGACGGTGCTCCGAAGAACCCCGGCTCGAGCGGCTACGTGGTGGCCACCGAGCGGGCCCCGAGCGACACCGGGACCCTGTGGGCCGGCCTGCGCCGCGGGCGGGTATTCGTCTCGAAGAACGCCGACGACGCGACGGCGGCCAACGTGACGTTCGACCGGATCGACAGCGCGTCGACGCCCGAGCGGTTCGTCAGCGGCATCGCCGTCGACCCCGCTGATCCGAACCACGCGTACATCTCGTTCTCGGGCTACAACGCCTACGCGAACGCAGCCGGCACCGCGCCGGGACACGTGTTCGACGTGACGTACAACCCGGGCACGCACACCGCGACCTGGAAGAACATCGACTACGACCTCGGTGACCAGCCGATCACCGACATCGTCGTCGACACGAACGGCGACCTGTACGTGTCGACCGATTTCGGTGTCGACGTGCTCGCGAAGGGGACCACGGCGTGGGTGCCGGCCTCCACCGGCCTCCCGTCCGTCGCGGTCTACGGACTGACGATCGACAGGACGAACCGGGTCCTGTTCGCGGCCACCCACGGCCGCAGCGCCTGGCAGCTGGCGCTGAGCTAACCGGGAAGGAGCAGGTGGGCCGGCTCGTGACCGTGCCGGCCCACCTGTCTCGCGCTACCCTTCCCGGTGTGCGGAGGCTGGCACTGCTCCTCACCATCCTGGCGGTTCCCGCGGTTCCGGCCGCAGCCGCCTCCCCGCCCGCGCTGCGCGCCGTGACGATGGAGCCGCTCGCGGTCCACGGTGTCCGCTTCCGGCCGGCCGAGCGGATCACCGTTCGCGTCGCCGCCGGCGGGTCGGTCCGTGTCCACGTCATCCGCGCGACCGCTTCCGGCAGCTTCACGACGACCTTCACGGCGGTGACGCTCGAGCGGTGCGCGCCCTACTTCGTCACCGCCCGCGGAGCCCGTGGCAGCGTTGCCGTCCTGCGCAGCAGCCCGTTCCGACAGTGCGCGCCGCTGCGCGCTCCGAGTTGACACCTCGCTAGATCGTCGTTAGATCCTGCCGGTGGACGCCCACCCGGGCATCCTCCACTGGTCGGACGGCCAGGTCGTCCGCCCGCGGATCCAGTCGTACGACTCCACGTTCACGACGAAGAAGACCCAGTCGATCACGCTGCACAAGGCGGGCGTGGCGACGACGTTCCCGTCGAGGCTCGGCGAGTCGGTCTTCCGCGTCGGTCGGGGTCGACGTGCCCAAGACCGGCACCGCGGTGGAGATCAAGGGCAACACCAAGAAGGACCACTCGGTCAACATCGAGATCAGGCCGCCGGCGCCCACGTCGTAGCCGCGCTCTCGATCTTCGGGACGGAGAGGGCCGCGCGAGCGGTCCTCTCACGTTCCCGCGAAGATGCGCCTGTGCGGCGCTGTGGCTGGGCTCCCGAGACCGACCCGCTCTACCTCGCCTACCACGACGAGGAGTGGGGCGTGCCCTCCCACGACGAGCGCCACCTGTTCGAGCTGCTCGTGCTCGAGGGCGCGCAGGCGGGGCTCTCCTGGTCGACGATCCTGCACAAGCGGGAGGGGTACCGCCGCGCGTTTGCAGGGTTCGACGTCGAGACGGTCGCGCGCCTCGGCCCCCGCGACGTCGAGCGGCTGCTCGCCGACCCGGGGATCGTCCGCAACCGGCTGAAGGTCGAGTCGGCGGTCGCGAACGCGCAGGCGACGATCGCCGCCGGCGGCCTCGACGAGCTGCTCTGGTCGTTCGTCGGCGGCACTCCGCGGGTCAACCGGTGGAGCACGCTCGCCGAGCTCCCGGCCGACACAGGCGAGTCACGCGCGATGTCGAAGGAGCTGAAGCGCCGCGGCTTCCGCTTCGTCGGGCCGACCGTCTGCTACTCGCTGATGCAGGCGTGCGGTCTGGTCAACGATCATCTCGTCGGCTGCTTCCGGTACGCCCAGATCCGCCACGAGGCTTGATTCCGGATCATCGGCCGCTTTAGGGTTGCCCCGGTCGGCGCGCATTCGTACTGCAAGCCGACCGCCGATCTCCACCAGCCGTTCGGCACCGGAACGAACGACCAGCTGACCTACTACAGCAACTACGGGCCGCGCATCGACGTCGCAGGGTCCGGGAGGCGCCCGGAAGTTCAACCCGCCGGTCTGGGACCGCGGTGGGACCGAGGGCTGTCCGTTCACGGGCGAAGGCTCCTGCGCGGCGACGAACGGCGCCGTGCGGCGTCGCCCGCTTCCCTACGGCCGCGGCGGCTCGGAGTCGCGCTCGAAGTCCGCGCCCGCGCCGGCTCCGCCGATGTACGACCCGGGGATCGAGCGGTCGTCCTTGAGAGCCTCGTAATCCTCTGCTGCCGTGTCCCGCGCGGCCTGCCCCTCGACGGCCGCTTCCTCGAGCCGCTCGTCCTCGTCCTTGCTCCACCAGGAGCTGATGCGCTGCCAGATGCCCATGGCTCAGTACGCTACCGCGCCTCGCCCCGATTCCGCCGCGTGGCGCTGCTCGTCGGCGCGGTAGCTCGAGCGGACGAGGGGACCGGAGAAGACCGAGCCGAAGCCGAGCGCCTCCCCCTGCTCGCGGAACCAGCGGAACTCGTCCGGGTGCACCCAGCGGTCGATCTGCGCGTGCTTCGGCGACGGCTGCAGGTACTGGCCGATCGTGACGACGTCCACGCCGTGAGCGCGCAGGTCGCGCATCGTCTCCACCACCTCGTCGTTCGTCTCGCCGAGGCCGACGATGATCCCGCTCTTGGTCAGGACGGGGTAGCCGGCGAGCTCCTTGGCGCGCACGAGCAGCCAGAGCGCCCTGTCGTACGACGCCTTCGCGCCACGCATGCGGGCGTGCAGGCGGCGAACGGTCTCGATGTTGTGGTTGAACACGTCGGGTCGGGCGCCCAGGACCGTCCGTAGCGCCTCCTCCTCGACGCCGAGGAAGTCCGGGGTCAGCACCTCGATCGACGCCTGCGGCACCTTGCGCCGGAGCGCGCGGATCGTCGCGGCGTAGTGGCCGGCGCCGCGGTCGGGGACGTCGTCGCGGTCGACCGAGGTGACGACCACGTGCTTCAGCTCCATCTGCGCGGCGGTCTGCGCCAGCCGCAGCGGCTCGAGCGGATCGGGCGGCGACTCCGGCCGGCCGGAATGGACGTAGCAGTAGCGGCACGCCCGCGTGCAGGTGTCACCGAGGATCTGGAACGTCGCGGTCCCGCGCCCCCAGCACTCGGTGATGTTCGGGCAGCGCGCCTCCTCGCAGATCGTGTGCAGTCCCGCGCCGTGGATCAGCTTGCGGACGTCGTGGTAGCGCGAGTCCGAGCGCGGCGCGCGCACCTTCATCCACTCGGGGCGGCGCGGGCGATCGGCCACGGGGAGGGACCGCTCCATAGCCAAGACAGTATCGGTGACCGGCCCCGCTTGATCGCCTCAGGGCCCGTTACCGATTCTGTTTCTAGTCTTCGAGGGTGCTCCGCCCCCCGAACAGGGAGCTCTCCACGACGTAGAGCGCGGCGATCGCGAGGTAGAGCAGGGCGCTGGCCTCGGGGCTCACGAATGCGACCAGCGCGGCGCCGAAATAGATCCACGGGCCGGGCAGATACGAGCGCGTGATCCCGGCGACCACGCGTCGATCGGCGTCGGCGCGGAGGAGCCGTTCTCCCCTCGAGGCGTACAGCCAGACCACATTGAAGAAGATCGCCGTGACCGTCATCGTCAGACCGAAGGCGAGCGCGGCGCTCTCGGCGCCGGCGCCGCGGATGTGCTCGGCGACCAGGCGGGTCGGGAACGGCACGAAGGCGATGCACATCAGCAGGCCGATGTTGGCGACCAGGAACCGCCGGTCGACGCGGCCGACCTGCGCCATCACCGTGTGATGGTTGACCCACATGATCCCGATCGTCACGAAGCTGACCGCGTACGCGAGATAGGACGGCCAGGCGTGCCTGAGCTCGGTGCCGAGGTCGATCCCCTCGCCGCCGACGGCTCCGTCGACGTTCAGGATCAACAGCGTGGCGGCGATCGCGAACACGCCGTCCGCGAACGCCTCGAGCCTGCCCGGGCTCATGTCAGCGCGGGCCGGCGGCGAGCGCCTCGTTCGCCATCCCGATCATCACCGCGCGCTCGCCCTTCGGCAGGTCCTTCACCTGCCAGCTGTAGAGCACGCCGCGGTGCGTGAACCAGAACGAGCTGGGCGAGCAGGAGCCGCCGCAGCTGAACAGCCGGAAGATCGCCGGGTCGCCGGAGGCGAGCCGCACGTTCGGACGGCCGGGGAGCTTCCCGCCCCGTTTGCCGGCGAAGGTGGCGACGAAGCAGGCGTTCGCGCCCAGGCAGTTCGGCGCGCCCTCGAGCGAGAGCACGTAGGACGTACGGCTGCCCGAGCCGCTCGCGTACAGCTTGTACCGGCCGCCGAGCGGCAGCGTTCGCGGCAGCAGGATCGGAACCGTGGTGGCGGCCTTTACCTTCGCCAGGCGGGGACCGAGGATCCTGGGCACGTCGACGTTGCGAGGCGCGGGGCCTGCGGCCAGGGCGGTTGTTGCGGCGGCGGCCGCGAGCGCCAGCACCAGAGCCAGGCGCTTCATCGAACGGTGAGCTGCGGTAGGTCCGCCGCCTCGACCGGCTCGAGGCCGAAGACCTCCGCCAGCGAGGCGGCGGCGGCCGGTCGCACCTCGTCGACCGTCAACGGCCGGCCGAGCTCGCGCGCGATCGTCGTGAACGCGGCGTCCTCCAGCCCGCAGGCGGTGATCCATTCGGTGAACGGCGCCGGGTCGAGGTCGACGTTCAACGCATAGCCGTGCGTCGTCACCCACCGCGAGATGTGGACGCCGATCGACGCGATCTTCCTCGGCGGGCGGGTCAGCCAGACGCCGGTCAGGCCCTCGATCCGCTCGCCCTCGAGGCCGAAGGCCGCCAGCGTTCCGATCAGCGCCTCCTCGAGGTCACGGCAGTACTTGCGGACGTCGCGGCCGTGGCGGTTGAGGTCGAGGATGGGGTAGCAGACCAGCTGGCCGGGCCCGTGAAAGGTCGACTTGCCGCCGCGGTCGGTCTCGACCACCTGGACGCCGGCATCCGTGGGCACGTGGATCTCCCCTTCGTCGGTGCGCCGGCCGACCGTGACCACGGGCGGGTGCTCGAGGAGGATCACGGTGTCGGGCGCGGTGCCCTCCTTGACGGCGGCGGCGATCTCGCGCTGGAGCGCCAGCGCCTCCGCGTAGGGCGTCTCGCCGAGATGGATCACGCGGGCCTGCATGCCGGAAACTCTAGACCCGGCGCAACCGGCCTTGGCCCCTTTGGCCGTGCCTGAGCTCGTGACGTTTCCAACCCAGTCTCTGAGACCGGGGCTGAAACATTTGAGTGACGATTCGTCCACAGGGGTGCGAGGAGCCGGTCGGCCCCGGGACGGCTCGGGTCAGACCCCGAGCCCGTCGAGGAGGGTCGTCCAGCCCTCCACGGACACCGTCTCGAGCATGCCATTCTGCGTCCAGTTGTCCTCGGCCAGCCGCGCGTGCACGGCTTCCTTCGACTCCGCCCGCACCACGTGGAGCACCTCGTGCTCGCCTTCCAGCGGGCCGCCGAGGAGGATGAAGCCTTCCTCGACGAACCGGTCCATGATCGCCGCGTGCTCGTCCCAGCCGTCCTGCTCGCGCAGGTCGCGCGACCAGTCCCACGGCCCGCCGCGCCGGCGGCGGACGACCCAGAGGCTCAGTACCGGTCTTCTCCCCAGCTCTGCAGCTTCTCGCGTACGTCGTGCAGAAAGCGGCCCGCGAGCGCGCCGTCCACCAGCCGGTGGTCGTAGGTCAGCGTGATGTTCATGATCGGCCGGATCGCGAGCACGTCGTTCCCGAGCGCGTCCTGGACGACCCAGGGCCGCTTCACCAGCGCATAGGTGCCGAGGATGCCCGCCTGCGGCTGGCTGATCACCGGCGTGCCGTGGAAGGTGCCGTAGCCGCCCGGGTTCGTGATCGTGAACGTGCCGCCCTGCACGTCGTCGGGCAGCAGCTTCTTGTCGCGGGCGCGGGCGGCGATGTCGGTGATCGACCGCGCGAGCCCGAGCAGGTTGAGCCCCTCGGCGTTCTTGATCACCGGGACGATCAAACCCTTGCCGTCGGCGAGCTCGACTGCGATCCCGAGGTTGACGTAGTTGCGCGTGACGATCTGGTCGTCGCGCAGCTCGCCGTTGATCCACGGGTAGTCGTGGAGCGTGTCGACGGCGGCCCGTCCGACGAACGCGAGGTAGGTCGGGTTGACGCCGTAGTCCTTCTGGTACGAGGCCTTGAGCTTCTCCCGGATCGCGACCACCTTCGACATGTCCACCTCGATCGCGCTGGTCACGTGCGCGGCGGTGTCGAGCGAACGGCGCATGTGCTCGGCGATGCCGCGCCTCATGGCGTTCATCGGTTCGAGAGTCTCGCCCGTGCCCGCAGCCTGCGGCTGCGCGTTAGCTATTACCGGCGGGGCCGTTGGCTGCGCGCTCGGTTCGGTCGGCGCGGCGGGTGCCACGGGCTCGGCCTCGGTGGGAGCCGCCTCCGGCGGTGCCGCAGGAGCCGGCGCCGGGCCGGACTCGATGAACGCGAGGATGTCCTTCTTCGTCACCCGGCCGCCCTGGCCCGTGCCCTGGATCGTGCCCACGTCGACGCCGTGCTCGGCCGCGATCCGGGCAACCACCGGCGAGACGAACGACTTGCCGTTCTCGCTGCTGTCGCCTGCCGCGGCGGGTGCCGGCGTCTCGGCGGGCACAGCGGGCGCAGCCGGCGCAGCGGGCCCAGGAGACTCCGCGCTGGACGGCGCGTCCGCCTCGGCCGCCGCGGCAGCAGTGGCCGGCTCGGGCGCAAGCTCGGGCTCGACCGCCGGCTCGGGCTCGGCCGCCGGCTCGGGTTCGACCGCCGGCTCGGGCTCCGCCACAGCAGGCCCCGCGCCCTCCGGTGCGATCTCGGCGAGCTTCGTGCCGACGTCGACCGTCTCGCCCTCGTGGACGAGGATCTTCGCGACCACGCCGGTGCCGGGGCTCGGCACCTCGGTATCGACCTTGTCGGTCGAGATCTCGAGCAGCGCCTCGTCCGCCTCGATCGTCTCGCCTTCGGACTTCAGCCACTTGACGATCGTCCCCTCCGAGACGGAGACGCCCATCTGCGGCATGACGACGTCGATGATCGTGCCGGTGGCCATCAGTACGCGGCCAACTCGCGCAACCCGGAGGCGACGGTCTCGACCTGCGGGATGAACGCCTTCTCCAGCGGCGGCGAGAACGGCACCGGCGAGTCGGGGGCTGCGATTCGCTTCACCGGGGCGTCGAGCGACTCGAACGCCTCCTCGGCGATCGTGGCGGCGATCTCGGCGCCGAAGCCGCCGGTGCGCGTGTCCTCGTGGAGGACGAGCACCTTGGACGTCTTCTCGACGCTGGCGAGGACCGCCTTCCTGTCCCAGGGCATCACCGTGCGCAGGTCGACCACCTCGACGGAGACGTCCTCCTTCGCGAGTTCCTCGGCCGCCTCGTCGGCCGTGTGCACCATCGCGCCCCACGTGATCACGCTGATGTCCTCGCCCACGCGATGCGTGCGCGCCTCGCCGAACGGGATCGTGTACCGCTCCTCGGGCACCTCGGCCTTCAGCCGGCGGTAGAGGTGCTTGTGCTCGAAGTAGAGGACGGGATTCGGATCCTCGATCGCGGTCGCGAGCAGCCCCTTCGCGTCCTCGGGCGTCGCCGGGCAGACGCACTTGAGCCCGGGGATGTGCGCGAACGAGCTCTCGGGGTTCTGGGAGTGGAACGGCCCGCCCGAGAAGCCGCCTCCGGACGGTAGTCGCACGACCATGGGCACGGGCGTGCCCGCGCGGTAGAACTGCTTGGCGGCGACGGTGACGAGGTGGTCCCAGGCGCACGAGACGAAGTCGGCGAACTGCATCTCCGCGACCGGCCGCATTCCCATCAGCGCCGCGCCGGTGCAGCCGCCGACGATCGCGGTCTCGGAGAGCGGCGCATCGATCACCCGCCACGCCCCGAACTCCTCCTGGAAGCCGAGCGTGACCTTGAAAGCGCCGCCGTAGACACCGACGTCCTCGCCGATCACGAAGACGCGCTTGTCGCGTCGCATCTCCTGGCGGAGGCCGTCGGAGATCGCCTGGAGGTAGGTGCGCTCGGCCACTAGCGCGTGCTCACTTGTGGTGCGGCGTGTCGAGGTCCTCGGGCGCGGCGTAGACGCCCTCCGTGACGGTCGCCGGGTCGGGAAGCGGCGACTCCTCGGCCCGCCTGATCGCCTCGTTCAAGAGCTTCTTGAGGTCCGCGGCGATCTCTTCCTCCTCCTGCTCTCGGAGGTCGGCGTAGTCCTTCAACCAGGTCCGGAAGCGCTCGATCGGATCGTGCTTCGCCCACTCCTCGAACATGTCCTTGGGCACGTAGAAGGCGTCGTCGTGGACGGCGTGCCCCTCCATGCGGAGCGTCATGCACTCGATCAGCGTCGGGCCGCCGCCGGAGCGCGCCTTCTCGATCGCCCGCTTCGCCTCTCGGTACACCGCCAGCACGTCGGTGCCGTCGACGACGACCCCCTCGAAGCCGTAGGAGCGGGCGCGGTCGGCGATGTTCGGGGTGGCGAAGCCGAGATGCGTCGGGGTCGAGTACGCCCACTGGTTGTTGTCGCAGACGAAGACCATCGGCAGGCGGCGGACGCCGGCGAGGTTCATCGCCTCGTGCGCGTCGCCCCGCGCAGCAGAGCCTTCGCCGAACCAGCCGATCGCGACGCGGCTCTCCTCCCGGATGCGGAATGCGAGGGCGGCGCCGACGGCCACCGGCAGCATCGCCGGCAGGTGGCTGACCATCGCGATCAGGCCGAGCCGGGCGTCCGCCATGTGGACGTTGCCGTCCTTGCCCCGTGCCGGCCCGTCCTCCTTGCCCATGTAGTTCGCGATGATCCGCCACGGCTCGACTCCGCGCGTGATGTGGACGCCCATGTCGCGGTGGAGCGGCGCGCCCACGTCGTCGGGGCCCATCGCGGTGGCGATCCCGACGGCGGCGCCCTCGTTCCCGCGACCCGTGTAGAACGAGCCCGGGATCTTCCCCTGCTTGTAGAGGATGTGGCCGCGCTCCTCGATCCCGCGCGTGAGCAACATGTTCCGGTAGACGGTGAGGAGATCCTCGCGATCGAGACCGCTGTTCCGGAGCTCGGCCTCCGCCGCGACCGGATCCGCTTCGCGCGCGATCGTCATGCGGCCGAAACTCTAGCGAGCGGCGGTGACCCCAGGGACGATGCCTGCACTACGCTGCCGTTGTGGGCAAGGCCTCGGACTGGCTGCGCGAGGAACGGCGCAAGGTGCTCGGGGACTGGGTTGCCGTCTGCATCGGCTGTGGCTTCACCCAGCGGTACTTCGAGGATTGGGAGGCGGAGCTTCCCTCGGCCTGCCCCCAGTGCGGCGCCGAGCTGCGGTCACGTTGCCCGGCCTGCGGCGTGCGGTTCTCGTCGGCGTTCGCGGTCGAGTGTGAGAGCTGTGGGGGGCCGCTGCGGCCGACCGAGCTGTTCGGCACGCAGATCCGCAGAAGCCCGCGCTAGTCAGGGGCGCAGGCGCCAGATGTCGGCGCCCTTCCAGCTCGGCACCCACGCTTCCCCTGCGATCTCGGTGACGACGAACGGGCCGGTGCCGACCTTGATCGAGGCGGTCGCTCTGTTCGTTGCGGGGTCGACGAGCGCGACCGTGTTCTGGCGGATCCTCGGGACCCAGACGTGCCCGCCGACGATCGCCGGGTCGCCCAGCGGGACTCCCCCGAACGGGACAGTGGCGGCGATCTGGTTGCTCGCCGGGTCGATGCGGACGAGCCCCTGGGGCGACGTGATCCACACGGCGTCCGTCGAGGCTGCCGTCCAGCCGGCGTTCTGGAGCGGGATCCTCGCCACGACCGCATTGGTCGTCGGGTCGACCCGGATGACGCCGACGCTTCCCGTTGCCCAGATCGACCCGAACGCGGCGACGACTCCGGTCGCAGCCGGCAACGGAATGCGCTTGACGACCCGGTTCCGGGCCGGGTCGATGCGGTCGAGCTCGCCGTCTCCGTACGCGGTCGCCCAGGCGGCCCCGTAGGCGAACGTCGCGTCGTAGGGCGTCAGGCCGACCCTGATCGCGACGCGCTTGCGGGTCGTCACGGAGACGCGGCTGACCGTGCTCGAGCTCGTGTCCTCGACCCACAGCGAACCCGCCCCGAAGGCGAGGCCGCACGAGCCGAGGCCGATCCGGACGCGGGAGACGACCTTGTCCGTCCTCGGGTTGATCCGGAGCAGGAACGGCTGGCCGTACTCGCTCACCCAGACGAAGCCGCCGCCGCCCGCCGCTGCGCAGGGCGCGGCGGTGGGGGCGACCTTGATCCTGGCGACCACCGTCGGAGATTCGGCGGCGCCCGCCGCCGTCGACGCGACCACGGCGGCTACGACCAGTG
>Ga0070683_100001611_pt1 | contig 17468 bp, 15 predicted proteins | sample KBSC713LmetaG_FD_64662 | JGI IMG/M metagenome (GOLD analysis project Ga0070683, IMG submission 64662) | Corn rhizosphere microbial communities from Kellogg Biological Station, Michigan, USA - KBS C7.1-3L metaG | ecosystem: Host-associated > Plants > Roots > Rhizosphere ... | reverse complement strand
GATCGTCAGCGAGGGGATCACCGCCTACGCGGACGGGGAGCGGATCTGCCCGCTGCCGATCACGATCACCTGCGTGCCCGGCGCGCTCCGGCTCCTCACAAAAGCCGCAGAATAGCCGCCAGGCCATGCCGCCGGCCCGGCTCGCTTTCCGGCATCACCAGCACCGAGCAGCCGGCCGCGGCGGCCCCGGCGTCGGCTGGGGTGTCGCCGACCATGAGCGTGCGCTCGGGGTCGGCCCGCAGCGCCGCGCACGCCTTCAGGAAGATCGCCGGGTCGGGCTTGCAGCGGCCCACCTCGTAGGAGAGCACGAACTCGTCGATGAGGCCGGCCAGGCCCAGCTGCGCGCCGAGCGACCGCAGATCGAACCCGATGTTGCTGACGACCGCCACGGGCACTCCAGCGGCCCGCAGGGCGGCCAGCGTCGGCAGGGTGTCCTCGTACAGCTGCCAGCCGTCCGGGGCCAGCAGCCGCTCGTACAGGGCGTCCGCAAGGCCCTCGATGCCGGCGTCGACCGTCGCCGCCAGCCCGGTGTAGGCGCCCCGGTGGGCGTGGGCGTAGAGATCCCGGTCGGCCCACAGCTCGGCCAGGTGCGGCGGGATCCGGTGAGGCACGGGACCGCCGGCCCGCCCCGCTGTGGTGAGCCGGTCGGCGAGGGCCGTCGCCCGGGCCCGCTCGAGGTCGACCCCGCACGCCGCGGCGGCCGCGGTCACCCACCGCACCGCGTCCTCGACCTGGGCAATCGTCCCCTGAAAGTCGAGCAGCACGGCGTCCACCGGGCGCCGCTGGAGCCTGTCGTCGGGGGACGGTTCGGGAGGTTGCGGCACGCCGTGCACGATACCGAGGAGCGGAACCGAGACGGACTCGCCTAGCCTAGAACCATGAGCAGCCCCGCCGAGCGGTACGAATCAGCCCGGCGACGGTCCGCCGAGGCCGGCGAGCGCCCGGCCCTGACCGACTTCAGCGCGGAGCTGGAGTTCACGCTCGACGACTTCCAGCGCGAGGCCTGTGAAGCACTCGAACGAGGGACCGGCGTGCTGGTCTGCGCCCCGACCGGGGCCGGCAAGACCGTCGTCGGGGAGTTCGCCGTGCACCTGGCCCTGCGGCGCGGGCTCAAATGCTTCTACACCACCCCGATCAAGGCGCTTTCCAACCAGAAGTTCCACGACCTGGTCGAGCGCTACGGGCCTGCTCGGGTGGGGCTGCTGACCGGCGACAACGCGATCAACGGCGACGCGCCGGTGGTGGTCATGACCACCGAGGTGCTGCGCAACATGCTCTACGCCGGCTCGACGGCGCTGCAGGGCCTCTCCTACGTGGTGATGGACGAGGTCCACTACCTCGCCGACCGGTTCCGCGGCGCGGTCTGGGAAGAGGTGATCATCCACCTGCCCGAGTCGGTGACGCTCGTCTCCCTGTCGGCGACCGTGTCCAACGCCGAGGAGTTCGCCGACTGGCTGGTCACCGTCCGCGGCGAGACGACGGTCGTGGTGAGCGAGCACCGTCCGGTCCCGCTCTGGCAGCACATGCTCGTGGGCAAGCGGATGTTCGACCTGTTCCACGACGCCGAGGCGGCCCAGAAGCACGACGTGCACCCGGAGCTGCTGCGCTACACGCGGGAGATGCTGCGCCGTCTGGAGGTGCCCGGCAACGGCCGGCGCGGGCGGCGCTGGCTCGGGCCCTACCGGCCGGAGGTCATCGAGCGGCTCGACCGCGAGGGGCTGCTGCCGGCCATCGTGTTCATCTTCAGCCGGGCCGGCTGCGACGCGGCCGTCCAGCAGTGCCTGCACGGCGGGCTGCGGCTGACCGGGCCGGACGAGCGCGCCGAGATCCGGGCCCTGGTCGAGGAGCGCACCAAGCACATCCCCAGCGAGGACCTGCAGGTGCTCGGATACTGGGAGTGGCTCGACGGGCTGGAGCGCGGTCTCGCCGCCCACCACGCGGGCCTGCTGCCGGCCTTCAAGGAGGTCGTCGAGGAGCTCTTCGTGCGGGGCCTGGTCAAGGCCGTGTTCGCCACCGAGACGCTGGCGCTGGGCATCAACATGCCGGCCCGCTGCGTCGTGCTGGAGCGGCTCGTCAAGTACAACGGGGAAGCCCACGTCGATCTGACCCCGGGGGAATACACCCAGCTGACCGGGCGGGCCGGCCGCCGGGGCATCGACATCGAGGGCCACGCGGTCGTCGCGTGGTCGCCCGAGGTCGACCCGCGGCACGTGGCCGGCCTGGCGTCGACCCGCACCTACCCGCTCAAGTCGAGCTTCCGCCCCTCCTACAACATGGCCGTCAACCTGGTCGGTGGCGTCGGCTTCGGGGCCGCCCGGGAGCTGCTGGAGAGCTCCTTCGCGCAGTTCCAGGCCGACCGCTCGGTCGTCGGGCTGGCCCGGCAGGTACAGCGCAACGTCGAGACCATGCAGACGTACGAGCAGGAGATGACCTGCCACCTCGGCGACTTCGAGGAGTACTTCGCGGTGCGGGTGGCGATCGCCGAGCGCGAGCGGGCCCTGGCCCGGCAGGGCGCCGCGCAGCGCCGGTCGGCCGCCCTGGAGTCGGTGCAGCGGTTGCGCATCGGCGACGTGATCCGGGTGCCGTCCGGGCGCCGCTCGGGGCTGGCCATCGTGATCGAGTCGGTCGGCGGCAACGGTTTCGGCGAGCCCCGGCCCTACGTGGTCACCGAGGACCGGTGGGCCGGCCGGCTCGCCGTCACCGACTTCACCTCGCCGGTCGAGCCGCTGGCCCGCGTACGCGTGCCGAAGCACTTCAATCCCCGCTCCCCGCAGGAGCGCCGGGACCTGGCCACGCAACTGCGCAATGTGGACGTCGACCGCGGGGAGCGGCGGGCCCGCTCGCGCAACCGGCCGGCGGCCGACGACGCCGAGCTCGACGCGCTGCGCGCGCAGCTGCGCCGGCACCCGTGCCACCAGTGCCCGCAGCGCGAGGAGCACGCCCGCTGGGCCGAGCGGCGCTGGCGGCTGCAGCGCGACACCGAGGCGCTGCGCGGCAAGGTGGCCAGCCGCACCGGCTCGCTCGCACGCACTTTCGACCGGGTCTGCGCGCTGCTCACCGAGCGCGGCTACCTCGACGGCACGTCGGTTACCGACGCCGGGCGCATGCTCGGGCGGATCTGGACCGAGGCCGACCTGCTGGTCGCCGAGTGCCTGCGGGGCGGAGTCTGGGAGAATCTCGACCCGGCCGAGCTGGCCGCGGCCGTGTCGATCCTCGTCTACGAGGCCCGGCGCGAGGGCGACGAGCGGGCCGCCGTCCCGCGTGGTGCGGTGAGCACGGCGGTCGACGCCGCCGTGCGGCTGTGGGACGACCTGCGAGCCGCCGAGGACGAGCGCAACCTGCAGCTCACCCGCGAGCCCGACCTCGGCTTCGCCTGGCCGATCTATCGATGGGTACGGGGGGAGTCGCTCACCAAGGTGCTCGGCTCCGTGCAGGGTCTCGAGGGCGACATGCCGGCCGGCGACTTCGTGCGCTGGGCCCGCCAGGTCATCGATCTGCTCGATCAGCTGGCTCAGGCGACCGGGGCCAGTGACGGCATTCGGACGACGGCGCGCCAGGCGATCGGCCGAATGACACGTGGCGTTCTGGCCTATAGCGCACTCGCCTAACGTGATCGTTCGGGCACATTGCGAGTTTCCTGATGGTAAGAGTTAGACCATTTGGACACGCCGCTCGCCAAACCACGCGTGATCAGCGATGATGGCCGCGCTGACGGGGTCGTGGTTACGTTCGCTGGAGGGGCGACTCGCGTGGGACAGGTGCACCACTTCACGTACGGCTGGATCACTCCGGCCTTCGCGTATGCGATGTCGTTTCTCGGTTCGCTGCTCGGGTTGGTGAGCACGGCGCGGGCGCGCGCGGCCACCGACAAGCGGCGCCGGGCCTGGCTGCTCGTGCTGGCCGCGTGGGCGATCGGCGGGACCGGCATCTGGGTCATGCATTTCATGGCGATGATCGGCTTCAGCGTCACGAACACGCCGCTGCGCTTCGACGTGCCGATCACCGTCGCCAGCTTCCTCATCGCCGTGGTGATGGTGGGAATCGGGCTGTTCATCGTCGGCTACGGCCAGCGCTCGGTGTGGAAGGTGCTGGTCGGCGGCCCGATCACCGGCGTCTCGGTGGCCTTCATGCACTACACCGGCATGGCGGCGATGCGTCTCAACGGCCATATCGACTACGACCGGACACTGGTCATCGCGTCGTATGCGATCGCCATTGTGGCGGCGACCGTCGCGCTGTGGTTCACCGTGGTGGTGCGCGGCTCGGTCGCGACCGGCGCGGCGGCCGTCGTGATGGGCATCGCCGTCTGCTCGATGCACTACACCGGCATGGCCGCCATGCACGTCCAGATCTCCGGCAGCTACGGGGACGTGGACGGGGTCGACGTCAACTGGTTCCTGGCGCCGATCGTGCTGTTCGTCCTCATGGTCGTGATCGCGTTGGTGAGCGCCGTGATGGCGGTGCCGTCCGAACGGGAGGCGGCGGCCAGCGCGCGGCTGACCGAGCAGATGTCGTCCCAGCCGGAACCGATGACGCCGTCGTTCGGCGGCCCCGCCCCGGCATCGCGAGCGGCCCGTTTGGCCACCGGCCAGACATTTACCCCGCGGCGGCGCCCCGGACCATAGCCCGTGGCCACTACTTCGGCGAAGTCGTGGCAACCGGCTACGCCCGCCGGGCGCGGATCCGTGGCAGGCTGGTTCGGTGACTCGCCCTTTGCTGCTCGTCGATTCGGCCAGCCTCTACTTCCGCGCCTTCTTCGGCATCCCGGAGTCGGCGGCCAAGGCGCCCAACGGCATGCCGGTCAACGCGGTCCGCGGCTTCCTCGACATGGTCGCGACGCTGATCCGCACCCGCAAGCCGGACCGGTTGGTGTGCGCGCTCGACGAGGACTGGCGCCCGGCGTGGCGGGTCGCGCTGCTTCCCGCGTACAAATCCCAGCGGGTCGCCCCGGCCGGCGGTGAGCTCATCCCCGACGCGCTCGCCCCGCAGGTGCCGGTGATCCTCGAATTCCTGGCCGCGCTCGGCATCGTGGCCGCCGGCGAGGCCAACTACGAGGCCGACGACGTGATCGGCACCCTGGCCGGCCGCGAGCCCGGCCCGATCGAGGTGGCCACCGGCGACCGCGACCTCTTCCAGGTCATCGACGACGACCGTGAGGTGACCGTGCTGTTCTGCGGTCGCGGGGTGGCCAACCTCGAGGTGATGGACGCGGGCGCGCTGCTCACCCGGTGCGGTGTGCTGCCCTCGGCCTACGCCGACTTCGCGGCGCTGCGCGGGGACGCCAGCGACGGGCTGCCCGGGGTGGCCGGGATCGGCGAGAAGACGGCGGCGCGGCTCATCGACCGCTACGGCGGCCTCGACGGCATCCTCGGCGCGCTGGACGACCCGAAGGCCGGCTTTGCTCCCGGGGTGCGGGCGAAGCTCATCGCCGGGCGCGACTACCTCGACGCGGCCCGCAAGGTCGTGCTGGTCGCCCCGGACGTGCCCGTCAAGCCGCAGGACTTCGCGCTGCCGGCGGCGCCGGTCGATCCGGAGCGGCTGATCGCGCTGGCCGAGGAGTGGAACCTGGCCGGCGCCACGAAGCGGATCGTGGACGCGATGGCCGCGCCGCGCTGATCAACGAGGGAATGGGGCGCTCTCGGCGGCGACGCGCACCACCCGGCGGACCGTCGCCGGGTCCTCGCCGGCCTGGATGCGCCGGCCGATCTCGGCGTGTAGCGCGCGGTCGACACCGGCAATCGCGGCCGCCGCCATGCGAGGGGCCGGGTCGCCTTCGGGGACGCCGGTCATCTCGGTCAGATTGGCGGCTAGCAGCGCCTCGGTCTGCCCGGCCATCGGCCGCAGCCGGGCCCGCAGCGCCGGGCTGCGCTTGATCGCCCGCCAGAACGCCCCCATGCCGGGGGACAGGCCGAGCGTCGGCTCGTCGCGATCGAGCGCCTCGAGGAACGCCCCGGCGGACCGCCTCGCCCGGTGGCTCGCCCGGCCGGCGCCCGTCGACCGCCCGCGCCAGCCGGTGCACGACCTCGTCCTGCCGGTCGAAGAAGAGGTCTTCCGTGGTCGGGAAGTGGTTGAAGACGGTGTTCACCGCGACCTCGGCCGCGCGGGCCACGTCGGCGCAGAGCCTCGCGGCCGCCGGGATCCCGCCGAGCGAACTATCGCAGCACGTGTAGGCGGATCGTGGTGCCGGTCTGGCAGGTGTACATCTGCACCAGGTCGCAGAGGTAGTGGGCGAGCACCAGCCCCCGCCCGCGCACGCTGGACGACCCCGGACACAGCCGGCCGGCGAGCGGGTCGCGGATCCAACCGAAGTCGCGGATCTCGCACACGACCCGGTCGTCGGTGACCCACGTGCGCAGCGTCCCCGAGCCGCCGCCGTGCACGACGCTGTTGGTGGCGATCTCGTTGGTCGCGGTCAGCAGTTCTTCGATGCGCTGCCGGTCGAGGCCGGCCGCCATCCCTTGCTCGGCGGCGACGGTGCGGACCTCGGTGAGGTCGGTCGCCTCGAAGAAGAGCGACGTCGCGCCGGGCGGCGGCTCAGACAACGGCCGGTTGTGCAGGTGGACGACGTGGTGCGGGTCGTAGCGGCGGCTGGCCGACTTGTGCCCCTCGGCCACCATGACCGGGTGGGTCTGCTCGGCCTCGGTGATGACGTCGGCGCCGAGGGTGGAGGCGTCATACGGGCACAGGATCGTCGCGTCGCGGCCCCGGCAGGCGATATTGATCATCGCCTCGTGCATCACGGCGACCCCGTACTCGTCGCGGCTGCGCCCGGCCCAGATCGGCTCGCCGATGATGCGCACCGGCCGGCCGAAATGCTCGTCCATGAAGGCGGTGAGCACCCACGGGATGATGCGGCCCGGGTTGCGTCCGGCGGCGGTCATGTCGCGAAACGTCACGCCGTCGGCGAACGCGCCGAGGCGGGCCCGCAACAGGTCCACGTTGGCTTGCGGCACGGCCACCAGCACGGGCTGGTCGGCGGCGAGGGCGCGATAGATGAAGGGCATCGTGCCGCTCAGGTAGCTCGCGTCGTCGTAATAGACCAATGCCTCATGGACGAACGGGTCACGGATCCCGGCCGTGGGCGGCGCGTGCTGCTCGGTGGTGCTGGTCACTGGTTCGTTGAGCCCATCTGGACGGCTGCGATCGTCCGGTTGGCGCACAGCGATATCGATTACTCACACCTTGCGGTGCAGCTTACTCCTCGCCGGACAGATGGCAACGCACGTGCATTTGCATGATCGATCAACAACTTTACAGAACCACCCGTCCCGCGGGCGCGTCGGATCGGACGCACCACCGGGAAACGGGGGAAGAAATCATGTCCAGTCCAGAGCGGGTCGCCTTCGAGGCGGTCGTACGACCGTCCGGCGGCGTCTCCATGTTCGACACCGGGTTCGCCAAGCCGACCGCGCCGGAGGCCGGTCGGGCCACCGCGGCCGCCGCCCAGTTGCAGCGGCTCGGGTTCCGGATCCGGCACATCGGCACCTACTCGATCAGCGGTGACGGGCCGCGTGAACTGTGGGAGCAGACGTTCCAGACCACACTGGTGCGCCAGGACGGCGTGCTGAGCCATCTGGCCGGCGTGCCATTCCGGCTGCCGGAGGAGCTCAGCCCGCTGGTTGAGCGCGCCTATCCGCAGCGGCCACCGACGTTCTTCGGCAAGGTGTCGCCCTTGCCGCCGCGCGTGGCGTACCACCATCTGCGGGTCCCGGACGACGTCGCGCTCGTCCTGCGCGCGTCGGCCGTCCACGAGCAGGGCATCACCGGCCGGGGCGTCCTCGTCGCGATGGTCGACACCGGCTTCTACAAACATCCCTTCTACGAATGGCACGGCTATCACCTGCAGGCCACGCTCGCCCCGGACGCGAGCGATGTCGGCGAGGACGCCGAAGGGCACGGCACGGCGGAGGTCGCCAACGTGTTCGCCGCGGCCCGCGACGCCGACCTGATCGGGGTGAAGATGGGCCTCAACCCGACGCTCGCCTTCAAGACCGCTGTCGATCTGCACCCGGCCGTGATCACCAACAGCTGGGGCTACGACCTGGAGGGCGAGCGCGAACTGCCCAACTATCTGCGCCCGCTGGAGGCGGCCGTGATCGAGGCGGTCGAGCAGAAGGGCATCGCGGTGTGCTTCTCGGCCGGCAACGGGCACACCTCGTTTCCGGGGATGCTGCCGCAGGTCATCGCGGCCGGCGGGGTGTACGCGAGCCCGACGGTCAGCCGGCGCGACTTCGATCTGGCCGCGTCGGACTACGCGAGCAGCTTCGACAGCGCGATCTATCCGGGCCGGCACGTCCCCGACGTGTGCGGGCTGGTCGGGCTGCTGCCGCGAGCCGTGTACCTGATGCTGCCGGTCCAGCCGGGCAACACGATCGACACCGAGCTGGCGATGGCGTTCCCGGACGGCGACGACACCGCCGGGACCGACGGGTGGGCGGCGATCAGCGGCACCAGTGCGGCGTCGCCGCAGCTGGCCGGCGTGTGCGCGCTGCTCAAGCAGGCCCGGCCGGACCTCACGCCGCAGCAGCTGAAGGCGGTGCTGAAGGCGTCCGCCCGGGACGTGACGACCGGGCACAGTGCGATGGGTGACGAGGCCGCGCGCGGCCCCGACGGCCCGACCGGGGCCGGCCTCGTCGACGCGCTCGCCGCGTACCAGCTGGCGAGGTCGCTGAAGCCCGCGTAGGCGGGTACAACGGTGGCCATGACGAGCGCCGTGGCCACCGTTTCCGCGTGGACGCCACTGCGCGTCACCGCCTTCCGGGCGCTGTGGCTGGCCGTCCTGGCCAGCAACATCGGCACCTGGATGCAGACGGTTGGCGCGCAGTGGCTCCTCGTCGGGCACTCGCACGCCTCCATGCTCGTCGCGCTGGTCCAGACCGCGAACACGTTGCCGGTGCTGCTCCTCGCGCTGCCGGCCGGCGTCCTCGCCGACACGTTCGACCGCGCGCACCTGCTCATCGGCGTTCAGCTCTTCCAGGTCGCGGTCGGCGTGGTCCTCACCGTGCTGACCGCGACCGGCTCGATGGGTCCGGCGCTGCTGCTGACGCTGACGTTCGTGCTCGGGGCCGGCCAGGCGCTGACCATCCCCGCCTACCAGGCGCTGATCCCGGAGCTGGTGCCGCGCAACCAACTGGCGTCCGCCTCGGCGCTCGGCGCGATCAGCACCAACCTGGCCCGCGCGATCGGCCCGGCCATCGCCGGCCTGCTGATCGCGCACGTCGGGATCGCCGCCGTGTTCGCGCTCAACGCGCTGACCTTCCTCGGGTTCGCGGTGATCCTGCTCGTCTGGCGGCGCGACGCGGAGGAGGTCGCCGGGCCGCCCGAGCGGTTCGCGGCGGCGCTTCGGGCCGGTGGCCGGTACGTCCGCCATTCGCCGGTCGTCCGCCGGATCCTCCTGCGCACCGGGCTGTTCATCGTGCCGGCCACTGCACTGTGGGCCCTCCTGCCCCTCATCGCCCGCCAGCACTTGCACTTCGGCGCCGGCGGCTATGGCCTGTTGCTGGCCGCCCTGGGGATCGGCGCGATCATCGGGGCCGTCTCGCTTCCCCGGGTACGGGCGAAGCTGTCCACCAACCAGATGGTGACCGCGGCCAGTGTCGTCTACGGCGTCGCCCTCGCCGTGGCTGGGCTGGTCCACCAGCCGGTCGTCGTGGTGGTCGTCCTGGTGCCGGCCGGCATGGCCTGGATCGGGGTCCTGTCCACGGTCAACGCGACGCTGCAGCTGTTCCTGCCCGGCTGGGTCCGGGCCCGCGGGCTGTCGATCTACCAGGTCGTGGTGTTCGGCGGGCAGGGCGTCGCCGCGTTCCTGTGGGGCGTGCTGGCTCAGCAGACGTCGCTCGGCGCGGCGTTCACGGCGGCGGCCGCGCTGCTGCTGGCCGGGGTGGCGGCCGCCCGGATGTGGCCGCTGCAGCCGACGGCCGCGCTGGACCGCACCGCCGTCGAGTACTGGCCGGAGCCCCACCTGCTCATCGACCCGCACCCGGACATCGGTCCCGTGCTGGTGACCGTCACCTACGCGGTGGTGCCCGACCGCCAGCCGGCGTTCCTCGCCGCGATGCAGCGGGTCGGCCGGTCCCGGCGGCGCACCGGGGCGAGCGACTGGGGCGTGTTTCGCGACGGCGCCGCCCCCGACCAGTTCGTCGAGGTTTACCTCGTGCCGTCCTGGCAGGAACACCTGCGCCAGCACGCCGGCCGCCTGACCGTGACCGACCAGGAGATCGAGGAGGAGGCACGGGCGCTGGTCGACGCGCCGCCACGGGTGGCGCACCTCTTTCCCCCAGATTTCCCGAACGAGCGTTAACCTGTCTGCGTGTTGTTGTTCCCACCACAGAGGGTGCGCGACGCCCAGGCTGCCACGGCGGCCGCCGGCCTCGGCGCGCTCCTCCTCTCGCCGGGCGCGGATCTGCGCTACCTCACCGGCTACGACGCCCACCAACTCGAACGCCTCACGCTGCTCGTCCTGCCGGCCGAGGGCGAGCCAACCTTGATAGTGCCGACGCTCGAGCGGCCGGCCGCCGAGGCCTCGCCGGCGTCGGCCACCGGTGTCCGGATCGTCGATCACCCCGACGGCACCGATCCCTATCCACTGGTGCGGCAGGCGCTGAACGGCGCCGGGCCGGTCGGGCTGGCCAACCGGATGTGGGCCGAACACGTGCTCGCGCTGCGGGCCGCCCTGCCCGGCCGTGAGCAGCGGCTCGCCTCCGACGTGCTGTCGCCGCTGCGCATGCGCAAGTCGGCCGCCGAGGTCGACGCGCTGCGGGCGGCCGGTGCCGCGATCGACGCCGTGCACCGGTCGATGGGCGACTGGCTGCGCCCCGGCCGGACCGAGGCCGAGGTCGCCGCCGACATCGCGGCGGCCATCCTCGACGCCGGGCACGCCACCGTCGAGTTCACCATCGTCGCGTCCGGGCCCAACGGGGCCAGCCCGCACCACGGCACCTCCGACCGGAAGATCGCCGAAGGCGAGCCGGTCGTGGTCGACATCGGCGGCGCGATGCCCGACGGGTACTGCTCGGACTCCACCCGCGTCTACGTCGTCGGGACGCCGCCCGCCGAGTTCACCCGCGCCTACGACGCGCTCTACGCGGCGCAACGGGCCGCGGTCGCGGCGGTCAGGCCCGGGGTGCCGGCCGAGGCGGTCGATGCCGTCGCGCGCGACCTGCTCACCGAGCACGGCTACGGCGAGCGGTTCCTGCACCGCACCGGGCACGGCATCGGGCTCGACGGGCACGAGGAGCCCTACATCGTGGCCGGCAACGAGCAACCGCTCGAGCCGGGCATGGCGTTCTCGATCGAGCCCGGCGTGTATCTCGCCGGCCGGTTCGGCGCTCGTATCGAAGACATCGTCGTATGCACCGCCGACGGCGTCGAGCGGCTGAACACGATCCCGACGGAACTGGTGCAGCTATGACCGTGCAGCGTCTCCTGCCCTCGCCGGAGGCCGGCGATCTCATCGGGCTGGTCCGCGAGATCGCCGACGGCGAGCTCGCCCCGCGCGTCAACGACTTCGAGGCGCGCAAGCAGTTCCCGCGCGAGATGTTCCGCCTGCTCGGCCGGTCCGGGTTGCTCGGGCTGCCCTATCCGGAGGAATACGGCGGGGGCGCCCAGCCCTACGAGGTCTACCTGCAGGTCTTGGAGGAGATCGCGGCCCGCTGGCTGGCCATCGCCGAGGGGATGTCGGTGCACACCCTCGCCTGCTACCCGGTCTTCGCGTTCGGCACCGACGAGCAGCGCAAACGCCACCTGCGCGACATGGTCGGCGGCGAGCTGCTGGGGGCCTACTGCCTGTCCGAGGCGCAGAGCGGCTCCGACGCCGGCTCCCTGGCGACGCGGGCGACGCTCGACGGCGACGGCTACCGGATCAACGGCACCAAGGCGTGGATCACGCACGGCGGCGTGGCCGACTTCTACAACGTGTTCGCCCGGACCGGCGGGCCCGGCCCGTCCGGCATCTCCTGCCTGCTGGCCGACGCCGACACGCCCGGCCTGCACCCGCAGGCCCCGGAGCGGACGATGGGCCTGCACTCCTCGACGGTCGCCCAGATCGTGTTCGACGGCGCCCTCCTCCCGGCCGACCGGCTCATCGGGCCGGCGGGCATCGGGTTCAAGATCGCGATGAGCGCCCTGGACAGCGGGCGGCTGGGCATCGCCGCGTGCGCCGTCGGGCTGGCCCAGGCCGCCCTGGACTACGCGGTCGACTACGCCAGGCAGCGGGAGCAGTTCGGCCGGCCGATCGCCGAGTTTCAGGGCATCGGCTTCATGCTGGCCGACATGGCGACCCAGGTCGCCGCCGCGCGTGCGCTCTACCTCGAGGGGGCGCGGCTGCGCGACGCCGGGCGGCCCTACAGCCCCGAGGCGGCCAAGGCCAAGCTCTTCGCCACCGACACCGCGATGCGGGTGACCACCGACGCCGTGCAGGTCCTCGGCGGGGCCGGCTACGTCAGCGACCACCCGGTCGAGCGATACATGCGTGAGGCCAAGGTGCTGCAGATCTTCGAGGGCACCAACCAGATCCAGCGCCTGGTCATCGCCCGGTCCCTCACGCGATAGACGAGCAACGTTTACTGTTGCAGCGTGGAGGAGACCGACCGCGCGATCGTGGCCGCCCTGTCCCAGGACGGCCGCCTGTCCTACACCGACCTGGCCGAGAAGGTCGGCCTGTCGGTGTCGGCCGTCCACCAGCGGGTGCGGCGGCTGGAGCAGCGCGGCGTCATCAAGGGCTACGTCGCGCGGCTTGACCACGAGGCGCTCGGGCTGCCGCTGACCGCCTTCGTGGCGATCCGCCCCCTCGACGCGTCCCAGCCCGACGACGCGCCCGACCGGCTGGCCAAGCTGCCGGAGATCGAAGCGTGCTATTCGGTCGCCGGGGAGGATTTTTACCTTTTACTGGTACGGGTGGAGAGCCCAGCCGGGCTCGAGCGGCTGCTGCAGGAGATCCGCACGGCGGCCAACGTCACGACGCGCACGACGGTCGTGCTGTCGACCCCTTATGAGGGCCGGGCTCCGCGGATCTAGCCACCTCCTGGATCGCCTCGACGACCTCGTCGGTGCTGGTCAGGTCGGTCAGGACGACGTGCGCCCCGGCGTCGACGAGTTCCTCGTGCGAGTACCGTCCGGTGGCCACCCCGACGACGGACGCCCCGGCGGCGAGCGCGGCCTCGACGTCCAGCGGGGTGTCGCCGACCAGCACCGTGGACCGGCCGGGGTAGGTCCGGCCGTGCCGCTCGGCCGCTCTGGTGCGGGCTGTGTCGACGAGGTACGCCCGGACCGGGTGCGACCAGCCGTATGCGCCGATGTCCAGGTCGAGGTGCTCGACGAGGCCGAAGGTGTGCATCTTGGCCTCGGCGATGCGCCGGATGTTGCCGGTGAGCAGCGACTGGACGACGGGCCGGTCGCGCAGCGCGGTGAGCGCGTCGAGGGCGCCCGGCAGCGCTCGCCCGCGCGCGGCCAGGTCGTCGAGGAGCTCCAGGAACGCCTCCTCGGCGGCCGCCCGGTAGGTCTCGAGCTCGTCCTCCCGGTAGGCCACGCCGTTGAGGCGCAGCAGGTCAAGGAGGATCGCGCGGTCAGTCCGGCCGCCCATGCCCGGCCATGACGTCGGCTCCTGGCCGAAGACCCGGATGAAAGCCCGGCCCATGGCCTCCCGGCCGACGCCGGCCGCGTCGACCAGCGTCCCGTCGACGTCCCACAGCACAAGAATGTCGGTCACCGCTGTCCCTCCGTGATAATGCCCTGGTGGGGAACATTGTGCTCGTCCGCCATGGACAGACCGAGTGGAGTGCCAACGGTAAGCACACGTCGCATACCGACCTCGACCTGACCGAGGCCGGAGTGCGGCAGGCCGATGCGCTCAAGCCGGCGCTGGCCGGCCGGGCGTTCGTGGCCGTGCTGGCCTCGCCGCGGCTGCGCGCCTTACGCACGGCCCAACTGGCCGACCTGTCGGTGTCCACTGTGGACGACGATCTGGTCGAGTGGGACTACGGCGACTACGAGGGGCTGACCACGCCGGAGATCCGCCAGAACCGGCCGGACTGGTCGCTGTGGACCGACGGCTGCCCGGCCGGCGAGTCGCCCGAGGAGGTCGGGGCGCGCATCGACCGTGTGCTGGACCGGGTGCGGCCCCTGCTCGTCGACGGCGACGTCGCGCTGGTCAGCCACGGCCATGCGCTGCGGGTCGTCGGGGCGCGGTGGATCGAGCAGCCGGTCACGTTCGGCGCCCGGCTCAGCCTGGACACGGCGACGCTGTGTGAGCTCGGCTTCGAGCACCACAAGGAGTCGATCCGCGCCTGGAACGCGCCGGTCAGCTGAGAGCGCCGTCGACGCTACGTTCCCGACGTCGTGACGGGGACGGGTTCGTCGGCGGGTGCCGCGGGTGCAGGCTCCTCCTCCGCCCGGCCGCGCTCCAGCGCCGCTCCCTCGACGTCGAGCGTGGGCAGCCAGCGCAGCCACCTCGGCAGCCACCACGCGGCCCGCCCGAGCAGCCCGATCGCGGCCGGCATCGCGACCATCCGCACGATCAGCGCGTCGAACGCGATGCCGATGGCCAGCGAAAACGCGATCGGCTTGATCGTCGCGTCGCCCTCGGGGACGAAGCCGGCGAACACCGCGAACATGATCGACGCGGCCGCGACCACGACCGGGGCGGCCTGGCGGAAGCCGGTGACAATCGCGTCCCGGGGTGACGCACCGTGCGCGTGCGCCTCGTGCATCCGGGAGACCATGAACACCTGGTAGTCCATGGCGAGCCCGAACAGGATGCCGATCACGATGATCGGGGCGAGGCTGAGCAGGGGCCCGGTCGTCTCGGACCGGACGACCTCGGCGAGCCAGCCCCACTGGAACACCGCCGTGGTCGCGCCGAGCGCGGCGCCGATCGTGAGCAGGAATCCGGCGACGCCGGTCAGCGGGACCAGCAGCGAGCGGAACACGAGCACCAGGAGGACGAGCGCGAGCCCGACCACCAGTACCAGATAAATCGGCAGGGTCGCGGTGAGCTTCTGCGACACGTCGACGCTGACCGCGGTGTTGCCGGTCACGTAGACGCGCGGTGCCGTTGTGGCCGACGTGTCGAGCCGGTCGCGCAGCCGGTGGACGAGGTCGACGGTGGCCGCGCTGCCCGGGCCGGACGTGGGGATGACCGTGACCAGCGCGGCCGCGCCGTCGGGGGTGACCCGCGGCGGGGCGGCGAACGCGACGCCGGGCAGGTCTTGGGCCACCTGGGTCACCGAGGCCGCTTTGGCGGCCGCGCCGGCACCGTCGACCAGGACGAGCAGCGGACCCTCGAAGCCGGGGCCGAACCGCTCGGCCAGCAGCGTCTGCGCCTTCGCCTCGGTGCTTCCCGCGGCCGGCGGCTGGTTGAGTGAGGTTTGCATGGAGAACACCGGCACGGCCACGACGGCGAGCGCGGCGACCGCCACGAGCAGGCTCGGCCAGCGGCGCTTGGTGACCAGGTGGGCCCAGCCGCGATAGAAGCCGCGGCCGTCGTCCGGCTGGGCGTGCCGGGCGGTCTCCCCGGCGAGCCGGCGCCGGACCCGCCGGGGCAGCGCACGCAGGCCGATGATGCCGAGCACGGCCGGGACGAGGGTGATCGCGACAAGCACGGCGACGACGATCGTGCCGGCCGCCGCGAGGCCCATCTCGGTCAGGAACGGGATGCCGGCCACGGCCAGCCCGGCCAGCGCGATGACCACGGTGATGCCGGCCGTGACGACCGCCGACCCGGCCGTGCCGACGGCTCGGCCGACCGCCTCGGGCACCGGCCGGCCGGCGCGGAGCTCCTGCCGGTAGCGGGTGAAGATGAACAGCGCGTAGTCGATGCCCACGGCCAGGCCGAGCATGACGGCCAGGATGGGGGTGGTGGACTGCAGGTCGACGAAGCCCGTCAGCGTGGTGATGCCGAGCGCGCCGATCGCGACCCCGACGATCGCGGTCAGCAGGTTCATCCCGGCGGCCACGAGCGAGCCGTAGGTGATCGCCAGCACGATGAGCGCGGCGATCACGCCGATCGCCTCGGCCGGCCCGCCGACGTCGGACCTGGCCTTCAAGGCGGTGCCGCTGACCTCGGCGGTCAGCCCGGTCGCGCGCGCGTCGGCCACGGCAGCCAGCAGTGCGCTCCGCTCGGCGTCGGTGACGTCGGGCTGCCGGACGGCGTAGGTGACGGTGCTGTACGCGGCCCGCTGGTCGCGCGAGACGGCCGGGGCATCGGGGTCCAGCGGGTTGCTCGCGTTGGCCACCCCGGGCAGCTGCTGCAGTCGGGCGACCACCTGCGCGACCTTGCCGGCGTTGCCGGGGTCGGTGATCGACCCGTCGGCCGGCGCCTGGAGCACGACCTGGGCGGTCGCCCCGTTGGCCGTCTTGCCGAACCGCTGGCCGATCACGTCCAGCGCGGTCGTGGACTCCTGGCCCGGGATGCTGAACGTGTTGACCGTCTTGCCGGACAGCAACACGGCGCCGGCGCCGGCGGCGAGCAGCACGACGATCCAGACGAGCGTGACGGCGAGCCGGTGGCGGGCCGCGCCGAGCCCCAGCCGGTGCAGGAAGGTGGCCATGCGAGAACGTCCTTTCAATGCCCCAGTGCGTCGGTGCTGAGCGCGACAAGATGCCCGCGCACCTCGTCGGACGTGTGATCGTGGAAGGCGAGGCGGGCGACGCAGAGCGCGCCGAGCGCGCCGGCCACGCGCAGGCGGCGCGGGAAGTCGGACTCGGCCCCGACGGCGAAGGCTTCGAGCACGGCGCCGGCGATGCGGCCGAGCGGCCCGGCGGCATCGACCGTTTCCAGGGAGCTGAAGATGCCGAGGATCAGCGCGACGAAGCCGGGCCGGCGGACCGCGAAGTCGGCGAAGGCGACGATGGCCGCGCGGTCGCGGTCCGGGCCCGGGCGATGGCCGAGGACGCTCGCGGTGACCGTGCGGATGTCCTCGACGCAGCGCTGCAGGACGGCCTCCTGGAGGGCCTCCTTGGTGGGGAAGCGGTGCAGGAGGCCGGTCTTGGAGTAGCCGACTGCGTCGGCGATGCGCTGCACGGACGTTTCTTTGAACCCGTGCCGGGCAAAGAGGGTGGCGGCGACGTCGAGGATCTCGTCGTCGATCTGCTCGCGGGTGGGGCGGGGCACGCCGACCAGTCTAGACCCTTTGGGACCAGACTGGTCCGCAACCGACCGGAATGGTCCCTCAGCTGCGCACTTCGGCCCGGCCGTAGCGGACCGTGCTCGTGCAGTGACAGCGTGCAGGCCTCGCGAGCCAACCCGCCTCCGCAGCGGGCGACCGGCTTCTCGCCAAAGACCGGCTTCCCGGCGATGCGGCGGCGAGGATCAGCGCCGGATGGGCGTCGGTCGCGGCGGCGACGACCACACCGTCCACTTGGGACAGAGGTTTCTCGACCGAGCCCGCGGCGGTGACGCCGAGCCGGTCCACGACTGCGCCGACCGCGGCCGGTCACCACCGAGGTGTCCACAGTGGACAGGCCAGCCGGGG